>Ga0209542_10005248_pt1 | contig 26014 bp, 26 predicted proteins | sample RifCSPhighO2_01_FD_184028 | JGI IMG/M metagenome (GOLD analysis project Ga0209542, IMG submission 184028) | Soil microbial communities from Rifle, Colorado - Rifle CSP2_plank highO2_0.1 (SPAdes) (version 2) | ecosystem: Environmental > Terrestrial > Deep subsurface > Rock core/Sediment ...
CACTCAACGCACACCTTTTGGCATCTTTCAACAAACCGGCCCCTGTGCATATTGTCATGGTCGCGGCGAATTAGCGCAAGATTCCTGTAAAACCTGTGGTGGCGAAGGCGCTACTCGCAAAAAGAAAAAAATCGAAGTCACTATTCCTGGCGGCGTCGATGAAAGCATGCGTCTGCGTGTCAGTGGCGAAGGTGAACTTGGCGCAAATAACGGCCCCAGCGGTGATTTATACATAGAAATTAGCATTGCCGAACATGAATATTTCACACGTGAAGACCAAAACCTGAATATAACCGTACCCATTTCATTTTCCCAAGCCGTACTTGGCGATGAAATAGATGTTCCAACCATCGATGGCAAAGCCAAATTAAAAATCCCTCCTTACACCCAATCCGAAACAATTTTCAGAATGCGCGGCAAAGGATTGCCTTCCGTTCACGGCCATGACGCTGGCGATCAAATGGTCAAAGTCAGAATCGAAGTACCAAAAAAACTAAGTAAAAAACAACTCGATTTAATTCAGAAATTAGACGAAGAAAAACCATCTAAAGGTTTTCTTGAGAAGATATTTGGGTAATGTCTTGATGCGAGTTATGATTCTAAAAATATCACTAAGAAAAATAAATAAATCAATAAATAAATAAAAAAATAGTAATTACAATATTATACCATTATTTACTGCCATTACTATATACCACTTTTTCCCCTTTCTTCACATAATCAAGATATTTTATTTCTGTACAATACTCTTTTGCGTGCATAAATGGCAGAGCAAACGATAGTTTTTCAAAACCAAACGGCAGAGGAATTTCAACGCGTACAGGCTTTCCAACATATAATGATCCACAGCCATCTCCATAATTATGGATATCTGCATCAAACCCTTCGCGTAAAACAACACTAAACTTGTCCTCTTCTTTACGTACTGATTCGACATATTTATCCCACAACGAAAAAACAGAGATAAGGCGATCACCTTTCCTTTCCCAATAATTAATTGCATTACCCCTTCCGACTTTGTAATCTCCTTCTTCTCTTAATCCCTTCGTATTAAATACGATTGTTGTTAAATCATTTTTCATATATTTCACCCTGTTAAATTTATTTTTTATTTATACTTTTATTCCTCACTTGCCAATTCTTTCCATTTCTATTTCAACAAATATCCGATTCCATACCCAGCTCCATAACAAATCATACTAAAGACTGGCATAACGGGTATAACAGCATTCATAATGAACCCATCTACTTTTTCCGAGATTTCTCTATCTGTCAAATCTTCAAATTTCTTATCCTCTTTATTTGGAATACACTTTCTAGCAACTTGTGCAACATATCCAATTCCAACGAATGGTAGTACCGTTGGACCATTGTATCCTATTCTTAGTAATTCTGGTGAACCAATATATCTAGTTGAATCAAAAATTTCTTGTCCAGTACATCCTTCATATACACCTGCACTTAATGCACCAAGAGTTGCAACTAATAATCCGCTTCCAACTGCGGTTAACATCGCTCCTCTCATAACTTGATAAGATCTACCTACATTCAATTCTTCACTTATTTTTGCTTCAAGTCCAGTTATCACTGTTGCCTGTTCGTAATCTATTTCAGGAACCTGTTTTCTAATAGGAAATTGAATTACATTTGATCTTCCTTCTCTAGTTTGGTTTGTGCTGTTTGGTGTTGTCATTTTGATTTCACTTTTTTATTTTTCTTCATCTCGTTTTTATTTATACTTTTATTCCTCACTAGCCACTTTTTTCCATTTCTATTTCAACAAATAACCAATTCCATATCCTGCTCCATAACAAGCTGCGGTTATTGCCGGCACAATCGGTAACGCTATATATTTATCTTGAGCTGCTCTAATATGTGGTCCCCAACTTTCTCTTGCCGCCAATACACCAAATAATTGTGCACCATATCCTGTAACTGCTGTTGTTGCTAACATATTTGTATTCTCAAACACTCGTTCTCCTGTAACACCCTCATACACTCCTGCTCCTAATGCTCCAACTATTGAAGCTCCTGCTCCAATCGCTGCCACTCCTAATAATGATTCAATATTTTTCATTTTTCTACCTCATCAATTTTATTTTTTTCTGCATGTTGATATTTTTGTACCTGTTTCCATTCATATCCCTTTACTGCATTATCCCAAGCATTTCTGTCATGAATTATGTGAAATACATACACTCCATATTTTCCATCTGTTCCTTTACAACTAACATAATCCATCTCTCCATATCTACCTGCTCTTCCCATACTTACTACTTCCGCACAAGTCTTTGGTAATGTATATACATCTGGTAATACATACGCTTGTTCTTTCACCTCTGTTTTATCTTCTCCTTTCTTCATCTCTCCACAGCCACTTAATAAAGCAACCAATCCTGCTCCCACAATCCCCATTTTCATTTTTGTCTCAATCATTTTTTATTTTCCTCCTTTTAGTTATTTGAGTAATATCTTAACCATATCTCAACCATTGTCCAATTCCCTGTCCTACTCCGTAACAAATAATCCCTGCAGCTGCTCCTCCAACAGCAATTAACCATTCATCATTTTTTCTGTCTATTAATCTGCTCTTTTCATTTGGATTTAAATACGCTATAATTGGTGTAAAAAACCCAATTTGCGCGGCTACAAATGGTACACTAAATCCGCCATCATTAAAAACTTTTAATCCTGTATACCCTTCATACACTCCAGCACCTAATGCCCCAATAGTTGCACTCAATGCCCCACCAATTGCTACTGTATTAACTGCTCTACCTACAATTTTGTCTAAATTAATTTCAATCATTTTATTCATCTCCATTTATCCAAACTTTCACATTTAACATATTTGAAATCTTCAGCGTTTATAAAAAAATGTTCTCCTGTCTGACACATATAGGGTTCATCTGAATCAACACCTTCGGGTGCTGTATATTCAACAAAAACTCGACCATATACAGTAAATCCTACCACTTTCATAGTCCCCTCTAAACCTACCTCACATTTTCGCTCACATTCCTTTGTAGGATAAACTGTATCTTTTTTGTATATTTTTGTTGTATCTCCTACTCGAATCATCTCATTATATCCTACAGGAATATGAGTTATATTCTCATCCAAAATAGGAGGATGATAAACCCCTGTACACTCATTACCTCCATACCCACTATTACTCCCATACCCATTGGGAGGTGGAGAACAGCCATTAAGCGTACCCGTCCATCCTAAAGCTACAGCTGCAGCCAAAACAATTTGTGTTAATGATTTTTTCATTTTTTATTTTCACCTGTTTTCAATTTATTATTTTAAATATTTATCTTTATTCACTATTGAATAACAACTAATTAAATCTACTATATTAAATCTTTGCCATCTTTTTCATTCAAAATAAGAAAATTTATAAAGAAATACAACTTTTAACATAAAATATGCCTAATTTATTCAAACTAGACCAAAAAGACAAAAAAATTCTCGCAGCGTTAGACCTCAACGCCCGTGAAAGCAATTCGGTAATTGCTAAACAGCTCCAACTCAGCAAAAATATCATCAATTACCGCATCAATCAATTAGAACAACAAAAAATAATTAAAAGCTACAAAACTATCATCGACTTCTCTAAAATTCCTCTCACCTACGTTCGCGTCTATCTCGATTTGTACGAATTCCATCCTGAAAAAGAAGACGAACTCGTTCAATACCTCTTCAAAGATAAAACCACTTCATTCATTGCCAAAACCGTCGGCAATTGGGATCTTGTCATCTCCTTCAGCGTCCCCCATCTTTCTATATTTTCTGAACAATGGTCCAAATTCCGCGAAAAATTTCGTCATATCATCAAAGAATATAACACCAGCATTATCATCAAAGACCGTCTTTTTCCAAAAGCGTATCTCCTAGATAAAAAACAAGATACAAGCAATATATTTTGGGAACGCGGCACATCCGAACCCATCGAATTGGACGAAACCGATAAAACTATCCTCTCCCTCCTCAGCCAAAACGCCAGAATACCCCTAACCGAAATCGCCAAACACGTCAACCTCGGCAGCATGGCCATTATTTATCGTATTAAATTACTCCAAAAAAATAAAGTCATTCTCGGCTACCGAACCGAATTAGACTTCTCTAAACTCGGCTACGAATACTATAAAGTCGATCTAGAATTAGAAGACCCTAAAATCATCAAAGATCTCTTGCATCACTGTAAAGCCCACCCAAACGTCATTGCCATCACCAAAGCCATCAGCGATAACATTGACTTTGAATTCGATATAGAAACCAAAAACTTCGACACCTTCCTTCAGTTCATGAATCATCTCAAAATCCTCTTCCCCCGAGCCATTCGTGATTATAAATATCTGAAATACGTTGAGATTTTGAAGAATAATTGATTTTAATAAAAAAAACAAAAAATCCCCCAAAACATTTAAATACTCTAAAATACTTTAACGTACGTATGCAAACAACCCAAATAAGCCTAACGTTATCTGAACCATTATTACAAGCCTCTAAAGAATACTCGCAAGAGTACGGTTATCGCACCATCCAAGAATTAATCATTGACCTTCTTCGTCAAAAAGTCATCATGGAAAACGCTACACGCTACCATGAAATCGAAACCCGTATGAAAAAAAATATCGGCGTAAAAAAATTCAACCAAAAAGACGCCCTAAGCTACATTCGAGGATTGTAAAGTATGCCCTACACTATCGAGTTTAGTGACGAATTTGATGCATCCATGAAGAAACTCAAAAAACGTGATAAAGCTCTCTTTGACCAAATCCAAAAAAAATTAATTGACATTATACAAAATCCAGAACATTTCAAACCATTACGCAACGTTCTCGCAGGCTATCGCCGTCTTCATTTTGGCAGTTTTGTCCTCATTTACACCATTGAAGAAGATGTTATACGTATTATTTCTCTTGACCATCACGATAAATCGTATTAACAACTCGTAATCATCCACACCTCAAAAATTCCTAACCAAAATCTTCATAAACCCTCTCTATAATTTATTCATCAACATGTCCATTCGCTCCAAAAAAGACCTAGAAGTCGAACTCAGTAAGCTTCAAGGATTCACTAATCCCTCTTGGGAATTAGAACAATACCAAACCCCTTCCTCTATCGCCGCCGAATGGATTTGGAACATGGCCATGCTCTCCGATGTTGCCGGAAAAACCATTCTCGACGCCGCCTGCGGTCCTGGCATCCTTGGTCTCGGTTTATTATTAATGGGCGCAAAAAAAGTATACTTCCTTGACAAAGACCCATCTATCATCACCATCTGCCAGCAAAACTACCACACTCTCGAACAAGAATACGAAATTGGTCAAGCTGAATTCATCACAACCGACATCTCCCTCTTCGACGAAACAGTTGACATCGTCGTCCAAAACCCCCCATTCGGCACAAAAACCGCTCATGCCGATAAAAAATTCCTCGAGAAAGCCTTCACCTCTGCAAATATAGTCTACTCCATGCATAAATACTCAACCCAATCCTTCATCGACGCCATAAGTAAAGACTTCAAATTTACCATCACCCACCTCTGGCGCTACGAATTCCCAATCAAAGCCACCTTTGCTCATCACACAAAACCAGTGGAATATGTTGACGTTGCTTTGTGGCGAATGGAAAAAATAAATTAATGCATTCATTCTTATCCTCTTCTCAGTCATTAATTTCCCCCACAAACCTTTAAAAAACACTCTTCAATTAAACATCAATATGCTTGCAGAAAACCAATACCATTCCTACAACTACGGTGAACTCCCGCTTGGCTGCCAATACTGCGTCAGAGGAGAAAAACTCGTTCTCTTCGCAACCGGCATCTGTCCAAGAACCTGCTACTTCTGCCCCGTTTCCGATCAAAAATACAACCACGACGTAACCTACGCCAACGAACGTAAAGTCACAAAAACTGAAGACCTAATCAAAGAAGCCCAACTCATGAACGCCAAAGGTGCCGGCATCACCGGTGGCGACCCTTTAGCCAAACTCGACCGCACAATCAAATCCATCAAACTCTTAAAACAAACATTCGGCACAGAATTCCACATCCATCTCTACACCTCCCTCACCCTCGTCACCGAAACAACCCTGCAGCAATTATACAACGCAGGACTTGACGAAATCCGCTTCCATCTCGATCTCGAATCCGACCGCTTCTGGAAAAAAATCGAACTCGCCCGTCGTTTCCCATGGGATATCGGCATCGAACTTCCTCTCATCCCAACCAAAGAACAAGAAACAAAAAAAGCAATCGACTACATCCAAGACAAAGTCCAATTTATTAATCTCAACGAATTAGAAATCGCCGATAACGCCCAAAGCAAACTTGCGGATATGGGATTCAAAACAAAATCACAATTCAGTTATGCCATCCAAGGCTCAGTTGAACTTGGCATCCGTTTGATCAACTACATCGAAACAAATAAATATCCCCTTAAAGTCCACGTATGTACTGCAAAACTCAAAGACGCAATCCAATTAACCAATCGCTTAAAGCGGGAGAGCCAAGGCATGAAACAACAATTTGACATCATAGATAAAAACGGCGTATTGATTCGCGGCGCAATATATCTGCCAGAACTAGCCCCTGGCTTCGACTACCGTAAAAAACTATCCGAACTAACCCCCGAAAAAAAACAAGAACTCATCTCTAAACTTACCCTCATCCAACAACAACTCAAAACAGAGCTACAGTTCCAAGACCAAGACATCTTTCTTGACCCTGAAAAATATCGCCTCCTTATCTCCGCCAAAAACGCTCGTACCCACGCAAATGCAATTAAACAAAAAAATCTCCTCATCGCTCGCGTTGAAGAAATGCCCACCGCCGACCAATTAGAATTAGAAGTAGAATTTTTATAACTATCCCCTCCCTTTTTTTCTTTCTTTAGGGAACTTTGCAAAATAGGGATTTTGAGTAAAAATCAAGATTATTATTTCAAAATCCCGACTATTGCAAAGTTCTCTTTGAGAAGTTTGAGTAAAAAAGATAATTATTCAAACTTCTCTTTAGCCCACTTCTCCTCCTCACTAAGTGTTTGCTACTTTAAAGTAAAAATAGTTCATAAAGCTTATAAAGTGCCTCTCGTAAATCCTCACAATGGACCACCGCTCAGACGACGAAGTAGAACATCGCAGTCCCCAATTAAACTCATTATTAACTGCATTACAAACCGCTGATGATTTATTCTCCTATAACGTCCCCCCTGCCATTCGCACCAATTACGATAATAAATCATTAGACCAATATCTGCGCCGCGTCTATGAACAACCTGAATTCCATGTCAAAGAACCAATCGAGATTGAAAAATATATTCAGATTGGTGACAAAGTCATAAAAGTAGGTGACTACAAAAAAGTCACCGGCCACTTAAAAAAAGATACACTAGGAGTGTATGTTGCTCTTGATGAAAAAGATCAAACCAAAAGAGTTGTCGATTTTTATCAAAACAATCGTTGGTCTATTCGTACAAATGATCTCCTCTTAACCAAACGACCACGCCTCATGCGAAAACCATTAGATTTTTCTCATCTCTCTTTGTCAGATTCACTTCCTTCAATAGAACCAAAAGATATTGTAAAATATACCGGAGAAGATATCATTCTGTATAATAAAGACATCATCCCCGAAAAAAGTGAAGGACTAGTTTCCAATATCTACAACACCACTTCTCAAGTATCTCTTCATATCATCTGGCAACACCGCCCCGGATTGGTCCAATGCATTGATAAATATTACCAATATATCCAGCCCTCTACTTTTTTCTCTTGTGACAGCATTACTCTAGTACGCAAAAATCATGTCAACTTCCCCTCGCTCTACGAAAAACATATGAACAATATTGAACAAAAATAACCACTGTGATACCTCATGATTTTACCCCAAGATGAATTAATAAAAGGCCTTGTGCGCCAAGAACGTACAAAACTTGTACTTGAAACATTAGCAAACCAAGATCGCGTATTTGCCTATAACGTTCCTGCCCATATCCAAACAACCTACGAAGACAACCACTTACTTCAATATCTCGAACGCACGTACTCTGCTTCTTTTTTTGTAATTGAAAATTCGGATGATATCAAAAAATATGCCAAACCAACAGATACCATTGTAAAAAAAGGTGAATATAAAAAAATCGCCTGGCAGATTAATCCAGGTGATGAAGGCATCATAAGTGATATTTCAGAAGAAATCATGAAAATCAAATTCAAATCAAAAAAAATTGAAATCGAATCAGCAAAAAATAAAGCTTGGAGAGTAGTTGGGCAAGATTTCTTCTGGGATAAAAGACAATATCATGCCAATGAAACATACCTTGTAGATGACCCATTTAAAGAAGTAAAATCAGGTCAAATTATACGTTATGTTGATGAAAAACCTCTTGAATCAATTGCACAATACGTTCCTGATGAAACAAAAGGTGTTATAACTCTTATTGATAAAGAAAAATATGGCATTAGTTGGGTAGACACCCCCAATTTAAAATGTGGTTTTTATAGAGTATCTAGTGAATACTTGACAGCCTGGACTCCAGACATCTTTTTTCCCGCTCATGACTTTAAACTCGTAATAGCTAATCGCATCAATTTAGAACAAGTAATCTCTGATGTCAATCGAAAAATAGAAATGAGGCCACAATAATTTCACCGTTTCAATAATTATAACTTTTTAATTCTGTAACGAATTGACTATAGGCTTCGACACTTTTTTTGCCCCTCAACCCCATCTGAAACTAGTTTCACCACTATTCCTATAAGGAGTTTCACTCTTTCTTCAATCCATGAACTACCAAAAATCAATCGGAATCATGTTTGTACTGCTCCTGCTCACCCTCTCAGTAAGCTGGGCAAATTGCGGAAGTCATACCTCTTCAACACCCGCGATGGATCACGATATGAGTACCATGGCTCACGACATGTCTAGTACAGATCATGCTGTCATGATGGCTCAAGAGACAAATAATCCAGAAACAAATAGTAACACAGAAAGCGACATGTCCTCCCCCACTCACGACCACGCCGCCATGCTCGCGAAGCAAAACAATCTCAACACCGCTCACGATCATAATGATCATTCCCATACCGAAGAACCAACTACTCATACCGCCGAACACCCCTCCAAAGTATCCATTGATTGGCTCAGCATGATACTCATCATTTTCGTCATCGCCGGCATCATCTATTTCATCCGTAGCATCCAAGGCAAAGACCTATTAGAATACACAATCATAAAACGCATCGCCAAAAGTAAAGTATACCCTGGCATCCTCCAAGTTCCTACTTTTATTCTTTTCGGATTCATCATTTATTATTTTTTTTTCGGTTCATTCTTCTACGCAAACAATCCAGGCTCCATTCTTGCCTGGACATTATGGTGGCCTCTTGTTCCCTTAACATTTATCTTATTTGGTCGCATGTGGTGCGTCGCCTGTCCGCTTCCCATCATCGGCGACTTTATCCAGAAATTCACCAATCCCACAAGAAAAGCCGGCCACTTCCTTAAAACTTATGGCATCTGGATAATGGACGGCATGTTTATTGTAATCACTTTATTCGATCGCCTCTATGGTATGGTTGATACCCCTTGGCTCTCAGGCTTAATTTTCGTTCTCCTTCTCCTCGGCGTCATCGCCATCTCTCTGCGTTACGAACGCCGCACATTTTGTAAACACCTCTGTTTTTTAGGTGGTGTCAGCGGCAATTACTCCATGCTCTCAAGTCTTTCCCTCGAATCAAAAGACAAATCAGTCTGCAACAGCTGTAACGTCAAAGCCTGTTACTTTGGTTCCGGCAAAGCCCCTCCCTGCCCTTACTCAAATGTCATTCCCACAAAAGAGGGCATGCGCAATTGTACACTCTGCGCCGATTGCATCAAAAATTGCCCAAATGACAACATCGCTATTCGTATCCGCAGCATCGCCTCTGAACTATGGAGTCATGTCCGCGTCAGTTTCTCTGAAAGTTTTTTTGCAAAACTGATGGTCGGCATTGTCATCATCCAAAACATCGGCATGCTCGCCATCTGGTTCGACCTCCAAAATAAAATAATGAAGTACGGCATCAGCCAAAAACCCGCAATCATCCTCCTCTACTTTTCTGCAATTGCCATTCCTCTATTATTAATGACCATCTCCAGCTACTTCTCCAACCGTCTGCAAACAACCCCTCTCTCAACAAAAACCAACTTCGCCGCGTTTGGCTATGCTTTCATCCCAATTGACGTTGCCTGTCACATCGCCCATAACCTGTACCATCTCCTCTCCGAAGGCAAACAAATTTTTGGCGCATTTATTGGTCTATTTTCAGGAAAAATAATCTACACAGGCTCTATTACCTCATCCACAACAATCAGCACTTTGCAATACGCATTCATCATATTAGGTAGCCTTGGCACACTCTACGTCGCCTATCGCATCGCTCGCGCCAAAGAACAAACAACTCTAAGCGCCTGGAAAATATTATTACCTCACGCCCTATTATTAATAATAATCATCATCGTTAACATATATTTGTTCTCACTACCCATGGCGCATCGCGGTTGAGAATAAAAAGAAAATAAAAGAAATAAAACTGAAAACGTAATCAACATCAAATCGGAGGCCATACCCATGACACAACTCTACCAAAAAATCATAAAACCATATCTCTTCAAACAAGATCCCGAAAAAGTACATAACAACATCACACGTCTTGGTAAACTGCTTGGCAAACACTCCCTAACACGCTCAATCATCCGCGCTCAATTCCACTTCGAACATCCTTCTTTACACACAACCGTTGCCGGCATCACTTTCCAAAATCCACTCGGCCTCGCCGCCGGCTTCGACAAAAACGCCCAATTGTATGACATCCTCCCCGAAATCGGCTTCGGCTTTGCTGAACTTGGCTCCATTACCGGCAAAGCATGCGCGGGCAATCCTCAACCTCGCCTATTTCGCGTACCAAAAGAAAAATCCATTATCGTCAATTACGGTCTGATGAATAACGGCTGCCAAGAAATATCCCAACGCCTCAAAAATAAAAAATTTCAAATTCCTATCGGTCTGAGCGTCGCTAAAACCAACGACCCTAAAATCGACACCATCGCCGGCATAAAAGACTACGTCATCGCCTATCGCCATATGCATCTGCTTGGCTCATATACAACCATCAACGTCAGCTGTCCCAACACCGTAGACGGCCAAACATTTGGTCACCCGCAGAATTTAAAATTATTGTTAAATGCACTCGCGCAAGAATCCCACCAAAAACCGATCTTTATCAAAATCAAACCAGACTTCGATCAACACCAACTGCTTGAAATAATCCAGCTCACCAACGCCCACGACTGGATAACTGGTTTTATCATAAGTAATCTCACCACTCATCGCGATGGTTTAAGCACATCTAAGCAAGAACTAGATGCACTCTCCGTAAAAGGAGGCCTAAGTGGGTTACCCACACAAAAACGCAGCCTCGAAGCCATCTGTTTCGTACATCAACACAGTAAAAAAATAATTATCGGCTGTGGCGGCATTTTCACCGGCCAAGACGCCATCGACAAACTCAAAGCCGGCGCATCATTACTTCAATTAGTCACCGCCATGATCTACGAAGGCCCCGGCGTAGTCGCCAAAATCAAACGAGAAATGGTCAATATCATGCAAAAAGAAAACATACTGAATATTGATATGTTAAAAAAGAAATATCATTAATGATAAATAATAGTTACATAGAACCAACATCCAAAAAAAACCTCCCACAACAATTATAAACCCCTTTCACATTTATCTCCACAATCAAAAGAGAGGATAAGATGAAAGTCACCATAGATACCAAAGAAGATAAAATCGAGGACATACATAAAGTACTCACTATTCTCACTCATATCCTTCAAAATAAAACCCTCTCTGACTCCTCAACACCACCTGACACATCCAACATGATGAGTATGTTTGGCGACGACGATTCTTCCTCAAATCAGCCTGACAAAGCCCCTGACTTTAGTAGTTTCTTAAATTTAACTAAAAATTCTTCCTCCACTCCAACTCCTAAACGTGAAGAACAACCCAGGATAGAATACTTTTAGATGGTTTTTCAGATTGGATATAACCTTATTATATAACTACTGTGTGAAATATTCAAATATTATTATACACACATTTGCTTATTAGTATAGTAAAGTGTACAAATATCATTCCATAATTATAGGTGTCTACAAAACAGATAAGTTTATATATGTAGACACCTATTATTATATATGTTCATAGAAATAAGGGAAATAGGCAAAGTTAAAAAGTACTATCTTATCCATTCATACCGAGAACAAGGAAGAGTTCGAAGAGTATCTCGTTATCTTGGTTCTAATCTCAGCGAGAAAAAGCTGCTCGAATTAAAAGTAAATGCAGAACAGCACCTTCTAGAAGAGATAAAAGAGAGAAGTATTCTTGAATTTGAATTAACACAAAAAGAGATTGAAAAATATAAGAAATATGAACTTCGTATTGAGATTAAACACTTACAAACATTAGATTGGAAGCGATTCACTGAAGATTTTACGTACAACACTAACGCTATAGAGGGCTCAACCGTCGCTCTTTCCGAAGTTAAAGACTTATTGGAAGGAAAAGAACAACCCCAGGATGTTGAGGAGATTGAAACACTTAATGTTGCGCAAGCCGTAGAATTTATTAAAAATACAAAAGAAAATATTACTATTGATTTCATTAAACATCTTCATTTGATTTGCTTTAAAAGAACAAAGCACTTTGCCGGTAAATTGAGAGATGTAAATGTGGTAATAAGAGATGGGCAAGGGAATATTGTTCATCAGGGTGCACCACTTGATATGGTTAGAAAATTACTTGAAGAACTTTGTGAGTGGTATAAAAAACATAGAACTAAATATCCTTCATTACTTCTTGCTGCAGTTATGCATAACCAATTTGAAAAAATTCATCCATTTCAAGACGGGAATGGGAGGGTTGGAAGATTGTTATTGAACTATGTATTGTTACAGCACAAATATCCTCCTATTAATATTCGCTTGCGGGATCGAGGAAAATACTATGGATGTTTACGAAAGTTTGATCAGAAAAATGATATTAAATCTACATTAAAATTTCTGATAATTCAATACAAGAAATGAATAAAAAAGATTCATTGCCGTCCAAAAATAAAGCCGAGTTTTTATTTTTTGTTGTATTAAAAAGCAAGATTAGGTGTCTACTTTTTTGGAATGTAGACACCTCTGAAAATAATCTACCCTTTAAAAAGATAAAATAATAATCCCTCTAAAACCATCCCACCACAACAAAAACCCTTTTAAACCTTCTTCACTTACCTTAATACTATGCCAACAACAGAGGTAAATCAACAAGATAGTCCGCTCCCGCTCTATCACACTCTCCCTGGCCAAAAAACCATCAAACTTCTTGACTCCTCATTAAATGGTCTCACCCAAACAGAAGCCCATCTTCGTCTAAAACGCTACGGCACAAACGAACTCAAACACGAAGACACCATCAATCCTTTTTTTCTCTTTCTAAACCAATTCAATAACCCTCTCCTTCTCATTTTAAGTATCGCCATTATCGTATCTTTATACCTACAAGAATATATCAACGCCGGCGTTATTTTTGGCATTATCCTCCTCAACGGCATTCTCGGCTTCATTCAAGAATATCGCGCCGAAAAAGCCCTCGACATGCTCAAGAGAATGACTGTATTGCAAGCTAAAGTCCTACGTAATGGAAGAAAAGTATTGCTTGACAGCAAAGAACTCGTTCCCGGCGATATTATCATGCTCGAAGCCGGTGATAAAATCCCTGCCGACGCTCAAATTCTCGAATCTTCCAATCTTGAAACCATCGAAGCATCATTAACCGGCGAATCAACACCTATTGAAAAAAGTGCCCTCACTTTACAAAAAGATTCCATACTCGCTGAACGTAAAAATATGGTCTACTGCACAACCATAGTTACAAAAGGCCAAGCCAAAGCAATAGTAACTGCAACCGGCATGAATACCGAAATAGGCAAAATCGCCACCTCGTTAGAAAAAGTATCTCTCGAACTCACACCCTTCCAACAAAAAATTGAAAAATTTGGCAAATTTCTTGCCATCGCAATTTTCGGCATCGCCATCTTTATCTTTCTGGTAGGCATTGCACGCGGTCTTGACTGGCAAATCATGCTAATAACTGCTCTCGCTCTTGCCGTCGCCGCCATTCCCGAAGGCCTTCCCGCAGTTATAACTATCGCGTTAGCCTTAGGCGTCCAGCGTATGCTCGCCGTCAATGTTCTCGTCCGTCGCCTGCCTTCCGTTGAAACTCTTGGCTCAACCACTATTATTTGCACCGATAAAACCGGAACCCTCACCTGCAACAAAATGACCGTCTGCAAGTTATGGTTCAACAATCAAGAATATACTTTAGAGAAGAACACAATTAAAACCCAGGGCCAACCAACACCAATTCAACCTCTGCTTCCCCTTCTAAAAATCGGCGTCTTATGTAATAACGCCGAGCTTCAAAAAACAAATTCAATCGGCGACCCTACCGAACTTGCTCTTCTTATCTCCGCAACATCCGCCTCACTCAACCAACCTAGCCTCCTCCAAAAACAACCTCGCATCTACGAAATCAGCTTCACCTCTGAGCGAAAAATGATGACCACAATTCACAAAACCTCTCATTCCTCTTCTCAAAAAATCGCCTACACCAAAGGTTCTGTTGAACACCTCCTCAAACACTCAACTCACATCCTCCTCAACGGCAAACGCACCATCTTAACCAAGCAACAACGCCAAACCATCCTCGCCCAAGAACAACGATTCGCCAAACAATCCTTACGCGTTCTTGGTTTCGCATTTAAAGATCAGATTAAAAATATCAACAACCCTAAAACTATCGAAACCAACTTTACATTCGTCGGCATGCAAGCCATGCAAGACCCTCTGCGTGACGGCGTTAAACAAGCAATCCAACAATGTCATAACGCCGGCATAAAAGTAATTATGATCACTGGCGATCATCTTGAAATTGCAAAAAGTATTGCTGCTCAATTAAACATCCCCGGCTATGCCATCACCGGCCATGACCTCGAAAAAATCAACCTTGATAAAGAAATCGAATCTATTGGCGTCATCGCCCGCGTCAACCCCCAAGACAAATTAAAAATCATCCTCGCCTTACAAAAAAGAGGCCATTGCGTTGCCATGACTGGCGATGGTGTCAACGACGCTCCTGCGTTAAAGAAAGCTCAGATTGGCATTTCTATGGGAAAAAGCGGCACTGATGTCGCTAAAGAATCATCTGATATGGTCCTATTAGACGACAACTTCGCCTCCATTGTCCACGCCATCGAACAAGGCAGAACCATCTTTCAAAAAGTAAAAACATTTATCCTCTATCTCTTCTCAGGCAACCTTGCACAAATCATTCTTATCTTAATCTCCGTTCTTCTCCGCTGGCCCCTCCCTCTATTAGCCATCCAAATACTCTGGATTAACGTTGTCACCGAAACAATTCCCGCAATCGCACTCAGCGTTGAAAAAAGCAAATCTGACGTCATGAACGATAAACCAACCAAAAAAAATGAACCACTTCTCAATAGAACCGATTTCAAATGGATCTTGTACATCAGTCTTCTCATCACATTAGGCACACTTGGTATCTATTACTACACTTTAAACGGCTCTGTACTTACATTTAACAGCGATCTATTCACCAACCAAAATCCACTTTATCCCTACGCCATTACTATGGCTTTTACCACATTTGTTTTATTTCAAATGTGTAACATCATCAATAACAAATTCCGCTCTCACTATATCTTTACTAAACATATCTGGGAAAACGGTTGGCTTTGGGCTGGTATTTGTAGCGTCATAATCTTACAACTCTTAATTATTTATGTGCCTTCTCTTAACATCCTCTTTAACACTACGTATCTCACCCTGCAAGATTGGGCCATCGCCACTCTCATTGCGTCATCTGTAATTTGGATACCAGGGTTAATTAGGCGCATGAAGAAATATATCTTTTAATATAAAAGAGAATAATAATTTTTTATGTAAATTTTAATATTATTTCACCAACATATCTAGGTAGTTTCGTGTTTTAATGAACTCATTTATTCCCTTTTGTTCATCTTTTGGCTTTGCCGCATAAAATGTTACTAAATCTTGAAAAAATGTTTTCCTTAATACCAGATAATCCTTTTTCATCTCTCTTGGTATAAATCTCAATTCTTCTTCTAATGCTTTCTTACATCTTCCTGGCGTTCTCAATCCAATCTCTAAATATTCGATATACTCATGTAGCATAAAATATTGACGCATTTCTTCTGGTACTTTATCTGAAACACCTAAAAAATACTCTTTTGTTACACTATTTGCACAAACAAACGCAAAATGAAGAAGAGAAGGATTCTGTTCTTGAGGAATTACAAAATAAGTAAACAGTCTATTTCCTACTTTTGCTTCAACTTCTGGACATTTTTCTCTTTGAAAATACAATATCGTGCCTTCAATCTGTGCTGAGGTATAATCTTCCATTCATCTCAAAAAAAAGAAAATGATTTATAAACCTTTATCAAATAATCTTAATTCTATATAACTTCTCTAAAATCATCACAACAAAAACAACAACACCACACCAACCACAATCTGCACACCAAATACCATTAAAATAATTTTGCTAAATTCACGTCCTCCCGCCATATACGCAATCCCTCCTTTAAACAACGTATTCGTCAACGCCGCAAGTAATACCCCCTTGCTTGCCACTTCAGCCGTAATCGTCGTTCCCGCCAACTGCGCCATTGAAATAACTACTGTATCCACATCAAAAAACCCTGAAATAAAACTGATTAAATATACTCCCTGATCCGCAAAATAAACCCCTCCTAATTTTGTCAACGCTAACACCGTTGCAAAAATCAACGCAAACTTCAACGCCGGTAAGAATGTAAACGGTGACGTCAACTCGATATGATGATGTGTATGATGTTTTGCCGGCGCAATTTTCTTCCATAACAAATACCCTCCTCCTGCCGCCACTCCTGCTAATACAATAAACGGTAATAACACGTTAATATACACCTCTTTATTCAAAAAGAATAACACAAATAACACCCGAAAAAGCATAATTCCATTCGCAATAATCACTCCTAACGCTAACACTTGAAATAACGATTTTTCTTTCTTGCTTCGTTCTGAAAAACTCGTGGTAAGCGCCGTACTGCTCGCAATCCCTCCCAGTATCGCCGTTAACGTTAACCCTTTCTCCCCAAACCACTTCATCAAAAAATAACCAATAAAACTAATTCCTGAAATAAACACCACCATCACCCACACAATATATGGATTAAACAATCCATACGGCCCATATTCTGTATTCGGTAAAAACGGCAAAATAATAAACGCCACCACTGCGAATTTTAACGTATCCGCTAACTCTTTTTTCTTGATATGCTCTGCAAAATGATGCAGCATTGAACGCGCATATAGAATAATCGTCATCACAATCGCAATAAACGCCGCAAATGTATACTCCCCATAATAACATAACACCCCTACAAAAAACGTAATAAATCCCGCCACTTCCGACGTCGCCCCATGATATTTGCGTGACGTTTCCACATCCGCAAAATAAGATACAATAATCAATACCCCCATCAATCCCATGCTTCCCAGAAGCACCCATACTGAAATAATCTCTCCAAAATACGCCGCCAGCGCTCCAAACAACGCAATCAACGGAAACGTCCGAATACCCGCATAATCATGTCCTCGTTTCTTATACCGCGCATACTCTCGTTCCAAGCCAATAAGTGCACCTAACGCTAATGCAATCATAAAATTCTGTAAGAACGTAAACTCAACCATTCTATCTTTTGCCTCATACCTCTTTTGAGTCTGTAATGTAATCAACGTTTATTAAGCTTTCGTGACCTGTCTGTAAAAAAACCCTCTCAAAAATCCCCAAGTCCCCTCTGCCCATCCAACCGCTTCGCGTTCAACTTTCGCATCATCTCATCATCTTTCTCAAGTACATGTTGAATCTCTGTCGCCCGCTCCAACACTTCCGCAGGTAACCCCGCAAGCTTCGCCACATACACTCCATAACTATCATCCGTTCCCCCTTCAACGAGTGTATGTAAAAAAATAATCTCATTCTTCGTTTCTTTCACCGCCACATTATAATTTCGAATCTTTGAAAACTTCTCTGCCAACTTATTCATCACATGATAATGCGTCGCAAATAATGTTTTTGCTTTTATTTTATTATAAATATGCTCCGCCACACTCCACGCAATCGACACCCCATCAAACGTTGACGTCCCCCGACCAATCTCATCTAATACAATCAAACTTCGTGCCGTCGCATTATTTAAAATATACGCCGTCTCCGTCATCTCAATCATAAACGTCGATTGTCCAGAACTCAAATCATCATACGCTCCCACTCTGGTAAATATTCGATCAATAACCCCCATAACAACTTCCTGCGCCGGCACATAAGAACCGATCTGCGCAAGTAATACAATCAACGCCGTCTGCCGCATAATCGTCGATTTCCCCGCCATATTCGGTCCCGTAATAATCATCATCTCGCCATCTGAAAGCACAACATCATTGGCAATAAAACGTGTCTCCAACTGCTCAACCACTGGATGCCTCCCGCGGCGAATCTGCAGCACATTCTCATTCACAAACGTCGGTCGTGTATATTGCTGCTGTTGCGCAACACTAGACAAACAACATAATACATCAAGTACTGCCACATGACCAGACACCTGCTGAATCTCACTTGTTTTCCCTCTAATTATCCCAACCATCTCCTGAAATAACGTATATTCCAACTCTACACTCTTTTCCTCCGCTCCTAAAATTTTCTCCTCTTCTTTTTTCAACTCTTCTGTAATATATCGCTCCGTATTCACCGTCGTCTGCTTGCGAATATAATGACTCGGCACAAGCGCCGAATTTTTCCGCGTCACTTCAATAAAATACCCAAACACATTCGTAAACCCAATGCGTAATGTCCCAATCCCTGTGCGCTGTCGTTCCCGCTCTTCTACCTGCGCAAGATACTCTTTACTATTCTTCATAATATTTTGCAATACATCCAGTTCAGAATTATACTTTTGTCTAATTATATTCCCTTCGCGTACACTTACCGGCGCATCCTCTCGTAATCCTTTATTTAATAAGTCTACAATCTCTCGTAATTCCGGCATCGCAGAAATATTTTCTAACAACCCTCTCACTGTCTCTTTCACTCCCGCACTTTTCTCTTGTACCGCTTCGTTTAATTTCAGTTTAATCACAGGAATACATTCAAGCGACTGCTTTAACGCTATTACATCTCGTGGCGTCGCATTGCCATAATTTATTCTACCAATCAATCGCTCAACATCATACACTCGTTTGAGTAAATCTCGACACTCCTCACGCAAAATCACATCATTGTTCAACAGCTCAATTGCCTCTAAGCGTTTTTCAATCATGTTCACCTGTAACAGCGGCGTTTTCAACCACGCCCGTAACAATCTCGCCCCCATCGGCGTAATCGTCTTATCAAGAACCGATAACAACGTTCCCCGTGATGAACCATCTCGTATATTTTTAACTAACTCCAAATTACGAAACGTACCCGCATCAAGTAACATCATCTGCTCGTTCCCTCGCAACGTAATTTTTTGTATATGTGTCAACGCATTCTTTTGCGTCTCAAATAAATAATGTAATAACCCCCCTGCCACCCCAATCGCTCGAGGATTTCCCTCCAACCCAAAACTCTCAAGCGACTTCAACTTAAAGTGCAAAAGCAAACCTTCACGCGCTTTCTCCACTCGAAAAAAACCATCATCAAACGTATTCACAAAACAACCAATATTTTTTATTTTAGTAACCAATTCCGCATTCACCGCTAAACTGCGCGGAATCACACATTCACTTGGGGTAAAACGCAGCAGCTCATGCAAAATTGTTGCCATCCCTGTTCCTAATACAACCCAAAATTCCCCTGTAGACACATCCGCAAGTGCCAGAGAAAATTCCTCCCCAAACACCGTCACACACGCCACATAATTATTCTCATTTTCCTGCAACATCGACGACTCAATCACCGTTCCCGGCGTCACAATCCGAACCAACCCCCGCTTCACTAACCCCTTCGCTTTTTTTGGATCCTCCAACTGCTCCACAATCGCAACTTTATACCCTCGCTTAACCAATCGCCCCAAGTACGTCTCCAGCGCATGAAACGGCACACCCGCAAGCGGCGCTCGTGTCTCTCCCTTCCCCCGCGCCGTCAATGTAATCTCTAACTCTCGCGCCGCAGTAATCGCATCCTCATAAAACATCTCATAAAAATCTCCCATCCGTAACATCACAAGACAATCCGGATGCGCCTTCTTCACCTCCTGATACTGCTTCATTCCGGGGGTGAGATTTTCATAGTCGATGTCTAGAATGCTATTACTCCCGCTACCATTATTAGTACTCATTGTACTATTCCCTTTACTATCATTAGTATTCCGTTCCCCTGCCACAGTATCTCAGAGCAAGAATGTTTTTTAAAGATTGTTGTGGTGAAAGTGTATAAGTGGATTTTAGAGTAAATTTTATATAAAAATGAGTATAATGATGTATTATGGATCGCCAAACCTCCAAACCAAATCTTCGCCTCTGCTTTTGTGAAGAAATAGACAAAATTATAACCAAAAATGATTTTCCACTAAAAACTATGAACGACCGCTCCTCCCACCAAGAACAGATTGATCGCTGGGCTGAGTTTGTGAGAAATAACCCTACTAAATGGAAAAAGATCCACACAGAATTCATCAACGCTCTTTTTCAAAAACACGATGAATTTATCGAACGCCTGCTCAAAGAACCAAACGGCAAACAGAAAATAAGAGAATTATATGGTATTAAAAATCTCGATGCGTATCCTAGTTTGAAATAATTATTTTTCTTTCTTTTCGTAATCAAAAATAATTCTTGCTCTTCTATTTTACCCTCTACATTCCATTTTTACAAATGTGCAGGGTAAAAAACATTTTCCAAAAAGTCCTAACATGATGAGTTTATCATTATAGTCCTCAAAATCACTCCCATTTATAAACATTTTGTAAATTTTACTACTATTAAGTAAATTAAAGGACAAACATTTATAAATATCCCTCTTTTTAATCAAAAAATGATTACTCCAACAAGTTTAGATACTCTATTAACACAATTACTTCCTCAATCTACTATTAGCTGCTTTTCTAAAGAATGGATTCTAGGTAGTCCAAAAGCAACCGACGAATCTATTCAACAAATATATTACTTCTTAAAAGAAAAAGGTTTTCCCAACGATAAAATAGCATCACACATTCAATTACTAGGAAGAGAACCAGAAACAATCCAGCACAATTATGCCCGTTTATCTGAACTAGGATTTAAAGATAATAGACTTTTTTCACATCTCAATCTGCTTGGGATGAATCCTCAAACAATTGAGTACAACTACCAACAATTAAGATCATTAGGGTTAAAAGCTCAGAAAATAGCCTCCCGCCCAGATATTTTTTCATTGAATCCTGATACGCTCAAGCAGAATTATGAACACTTAGTAGCACTTGGTTTGAAAGCAGATAAGATAACATCTCGAGCCGATTTACTTGCAATGAATCCAGAAACAATCCAGCACAATTATCAAGAGTTAATCGAATTAGGATTAAAGAAAAAAGATATCATCAAAAATGCACATTTGCTAGGGAGAGCTCCAAAGACAATCAACGATAATTATTACTTTTTAGTAAGTCTTGGGATAAAAGAGAACAAGATAGCCTCCTATGCTAATTTACTTGGAAGAAATCCTCAAACAATCCAACGCAACTATCAACAACTTATAACACTAGGGCTGCAAAAAGAAAAAATAGCCTCAAACCCTCAACTATTATCAAGAGATATAGAAACAATTATCTTCAATCATCAACAGTTATCAAAACTAGGACTCAAAAAAGAAAAAATAGCCTCTTTTCCTATACTTTTAGCTATGGATCCTAAAACCGTAAGAAGAAACTACCAACACCATGTACAATTAATAAGACAAGACTACAGTAATAGATCATCTGGAAGAGAGCTTCTCATAAATCAAGTACAACTCTTAACAATCAGTCCAGAAACAATGGCTGCAAATATTCAATTTTTCTATAGCTTAGGCATTACTAATTATTATGATCCTTTCTTACTAGGAACAACTCCTCAACTCAAGCGCAAAAAGATGGTGTGGATGCTGCAGGAATTATTCAACTCTGAAAATACCATTCAAAATAAAAAACATGACTCAATTCAACAAGTATATCAGTTTGTAAGAGACAATCCCTCTGTTTTAGTTAATTCCATACATTATTTTGAACAACATAAAGATAAATTACTGCAAAAAGTAGCAAAGTATAAAAAATAAAAGAGAGAAGCAAATTTTTTTAAATAACCTCTTCATCTATACCTTATAATGGCAACCCTCACATTCGAAACGCTCACTTTCCGTATCGTAGACACAGACCTAGAAGTAACGCTCTTAAAAAACTACGCAACAAAAATCCCCCTAGAAGAACTACACAAAATTGCCCCTTTCGCAAGAGAAAATCTCAACACCATCTCATTTGCCAACATCACACAAGAAAAAGCACAAACCAAATTCATGTTTCTCTTCGAAAAACACCTCGACAAATTAAAAACAAAAATCACTGGCAATCCTTGCACCTACATCCATCGCAACTCTGGCATCCCTTTAATTGGCAACGTTGCCTTTGGCATCGTCTACCGCAACTCCTCCATTATCGAAATCAAAACCAACAACGGCTGCAACTTAGATTGCGTTTACTGCTCAATTGGCGAAGGCCTCTCCTCAACCAAACATGACTTCGTCATCGAAAAAGATTATCTTATCCAAGAACTCCAAACACTCCTCGAATTTGTGGAAGATTCAGTAGAAATACATATCGGAGTCCAAGGCGAACCATTCCTCTACGGCGACATGGAAAACCTCATCAATGATCTCCAACAACTCTCCCAAGTCCACACCATCTCCATTGACACCAACGGCACATTATTAAACAAAGAAATCATCGACCGCCTAGCCAAAAACACCAAACTTCAACTCAACCTCTCGTTAGACGCAATCAACGAAGACATCGCAAAACAAGTCGCCGGCACAAAATCATATTCCGCCTCCCACATCAAAGATGTCATCGCTTACGCCTCACAGCACCTCAACGTCATCGTCGCCCCCGTCTTAACCAAAGGCTACAACGAATTTGAAATGGAAAAAATCATCCAATGGATACAAACATTAAAACACCAGCCAACATTAGGCATCCAAAACTTTCTCCCCTACAAAACCGGGAGAAATCCTGCCAAAGAACTCCCCTGGGACAAATTCTACGCCTTGCTAGACAAATGGGAAACCCAATACAACATTAAACTTCGCCTCACCAAAGACGACTTCCGCATCAAAAAAACCAAAGACCTCCCAAAACCTTTCAAAGAAGGCGACATCATCACTGCAGTCGTCAAAGCCCCCGGCCGCTTCCCTCACGAAGTTCTCGCCGCCGCCAAAGACCGCACCATCGCTGTACCCATGTGCGACTACAAAAAAGAAAAAAAGATCAAAATAAAAATCACAAGAGATAAGCATAATATATTTGCAGGGATGCTGGTGAAATAGGGTGAAAAGCTTATATAATTCTACCTCCCCAACTATTACATGACTTCAACAGATTTACAGTGGTTTGCGAAAGCAGATTTGCATCAATATAGTGGACAATATATTATAATCGCAGATAAACAAGTGGTTCTTCATGGAAATAATCTTAAAGAACTCGTAACATCATTTCGTAAACAATTTCCACAACAAATTCCTCAAATTGCTAAAATATCAACTGAAAATATATTAATGTTATAATCTTATGATTTAAAATTATTTTAGTCCTCTCCATATAATCCAAACAAAACATCTTCTGTAATTACTCTATCTAACCTTTCCTCTTTCGATCTCGTTTTTTCTTGCATAAATAATTTCATATTTCCATCTCGTTACACTACATTCTTCATATCTAATCGTGTTTCCAATATATCTATAATACTCTCATGAAACGTAACTCCATATCTATTCCCAGGAAAATTTGTTTCCGCCCAAAAACAATCTTTTTTCGGACTAAAACCAATTTTTAAATTATATTCTCTATACCTCCCCTCCAGATAGAGACCAAACAATACCTGCAGCCACACTTCTTCCTCTCCTTTAGGCAACATTGAACTTCTCTCTTGAATTTCAACTTCAACTCTCACAATTAGTTCAATTTTCTTGAATTTAATATACTCTTTGATATGCTCTTCAACCGTTTCTTGAATCAATTTTTTCCACGTCAGAAAAATATTATTTGCCGTCTTCTGCAACGCCACCTCTCGCTCTTCTTTTTCCAATCGCTCTTCTATTTTAAGCTTATTGCGTAATTCAGAAATAGCATCAATATAATGGCTTAATGTATTTGCCAACAGTTCTCCGGTTCTTTCTTCAATCTGAAAAGATGCATTTTCTTGTTTTAATCCACAAAGATATGTTAAACAAAGAACGTAATGAGTTATCTTGCTTATCTGTCGTTGTGCAGTCTCAATTCCCTCATTTATCTCTTTTACCTCTTTCACCAAATCGCTAGGAAAATATTGGGCAACAATTGCAAACTCTTCTCCCAAATATTGATGGATAATCTCCAGTTGAGTAGTATACTGCGCTACCAACTCTTGCATCTCTTCAACCGCTTTTTGTGCAGCTGCATTCTTTCCAAACCCTGCTTCATCAAGATTATTATACTTTTTTACCAGTTTGATTAATAACTCAACTAACGTTTGAAACTTTTCTAGTTCCCCACTCGTCTTATGAAAATAAATCTGCAGCTGTGCCTCAACACTCGCCGCCGCTTTGTCAATTGTTTTTAATGAACCATCACCCGCCATACAGTACCCTATCTCTCATGATTATAAATACTTTTCCATTATCCCGGCTAATATGAAACCCTCCCGTTCGCCTGCTCGAATCGCAGTAGTTTGAATCGAGCAGCGTATGCAGTCTGACGAGACACTAGGCTGGCTCTCTGGCCAATTGGCGAGGGTTTCATATTAGCCCATTATCCCTCAGGGCTCAATTTATGCCGCCTGACATTGTTGACTCTTCAAAGAAGAAAAATCTAACAGTGAGGTGTAATTCTGAGGTTTCACTATACATTTTAATTCCATACTCACTGTGTGGCTGTTATAATGCCAACGTTGAAGTATTTCAAAATCACTCAAATAGGCGGTTAGGGGTTGAGTATTTCCACTCGTTGTGTCAGATAATCTCTGTTGAGTTGAAAAACAATCTAATACTTTTTCTACGTCCGTGGGCACATACATCAAATCTAATTGATACGTCCTTTTCACATTTTTTGAGGCAGTATATGGGACAAAAGGTTTGAGATTTAATTCGTTCGTCTTTGGGTAAATAAGCTTACGCTCTTCGTCCCCCACCAATACTAAACCATACTCAATATGCTTATGTACCTTTGGTTTGAGCTCACTTTGCGCAACAATATAATGTGTCTCTTGTAATGGTGTAGGTGAAAAAGTATCTTCTTTCTTTTCCTCTTTGAGTGTAAGCACAAGGTTTGCCTCCAGATACTGCACTGCCACTTTTTGTATTTTTGCCAAATGCTCACTCACAAGCTGCGGAGTAATTCCTTTGTGAGAGCTCAGAGCAGCGTACGCCTGAGCATGAGAAGAGGTCTGCAATGCCTGCATAGATTCTCGTACACTTTCAAAGCTCGCAGTTGGATACACTGTCGTATTAACCACGAAATTCGCGCAATTTTTAAGATGTATATCTCCTTCTTGCGGGGTGTAATTTTGACCAAAACCCATATTATTCACATCTATAAAAAACCCTTTCGCACAAAGAGAAAACATTTTTGCAAAATA
>Ga0209542_10005250_pt1 | contig 26006 bp, 19 predicted proteins | sample RifCSPhighO2_01_FD_184028 | JGI IMG/M metagenome (GOLD analysis project Ga0209542, IMG submission 184028) | Soil microbial communities from Rifle, Colorado - Rifle CSP2_plank highO2_0.1 (SPAdes) (version 2) | ecosystem: Environmental > Terrestrial > Deep subsurface > Rock core/Sediment ...
CACTTTTTTGCGCCTCCGCCTGAAGATTAGCTGCTACAATTGTCACGCGCTTCCCATCGATTGTCCCCTCCAACCACACATGATCCTCCACAAAAATAATTCCGTCGCTGGGGATGGTGTAGGACTGCCATCCACCATTATAGTTGATAATCTCATTTGTCGATGCATTAAAACTCCTCACTGTGCGGATACTGAATGTATCATTGGTGTTAAGGATAATGTGTCGCCCTTGATTGCTGCTGTCGAAATATAAACTGCCATTCGTCCCTGCTTGCGCTTCGCTTTTCATGTAACTCAAGTCCCCCAAAACACCGTTGAAATCCGACGTTGCGACCGGGAAAGATCGCCCGCTTTCAAAAACATCTGTCCGGTCAGGCACAGCTGTCGGCGGTAAAGGATCGCCCGGGCTGACGTGCGTATGCACACCAAACTCATTTCCGCCCGTGTGATCTGGATCATTATAGTCAGACAACGCACTGGTAACAATATTGTGCGCCACACCATCAAAGCGAATGCCGAAATTCGAATGGATTTTCCCATAGACCTCCGTTCCCGCCCCGAAACGCATATTGTCGTTCGCAAGAACGATATATTCGCTCCATGCCGGCTTGCGAAAGCGCACCTCAATAGAACGTAGAGCGTCGGGATAGCGATAGGTCCATGCCGTCGATTTCACGATCACAACGGTCGAACCGGACGGCGGCGGTGTCACTTCCAGGCGATATTTGCCGATTGCATCTCCGCCGGGATCGATATATTCCACCTCATACGGCATCGCCACGCCATAGGGATTTCCGTTCTCCCAAAAATCACTCACTTGCTGTGCCGTCCGCCCCTCGACCTGATGCGCCAAATACCACCGATAGAAATGGATGCCGGATTCCGCAATCTGGAATGCCTGCTCTTTCGCATGCACTTGCAGTGCGTATTTCGTTTGTGACGTAATAAAACCGATAATGGACGTCAGAATGATCGCCACGGATGTCATAATCACCAATCCATACGCCAAAACGGATCCTTTCGATGTCGCAGATAACCTCATACTAATCATAATTGTGTAAATTGCGCAGATCAACAAATGATTCAATGTTGACGTTATTCGGAGCATGGACCGGGTCAATATTCACCAAAAGATGTACCCGAATCAATTGGATGGAACCGACCGGCGCGGGTGTGCTCAAGGGGTTGTTTTCCGTGTCGCCGGGGTAATTGTCATTGTAGTAGTAGAAAACCGGATTATCATTCTCATTGACGACATAGGTCGCCAATGTCGAGACCACTTCGTCGAGCGCCGGATAGGAAATGGGCGTCGTTGTGGTATCAGGATTGCTTACGCCGACTCTTAGCTGATCGCTTGCCTGATCCAGAAAGTAGTGCACGCGCTCCACCGCATCGTCATCGTCGCTGTTGGCATAAACCGTGAGATCGAAATCTCCCGCTTCTTCGATCGGATAATCACCGTTATCTGCCTGCTGCGTGCCACGCAACTGAATAATAATTTTATTCGTGGCACGTGACGCCGCCGCGGATGCCATACCTTCTTCCAGGATGAATTTGTTCGTGTCCCAACTTCTCGCAAAAAGCAGCGTAAATCCTTCCATAGCAACCGTCACGATGAGAATTGCCATAAGCACTTCAACCAAAGTCATCGCCTTGTATGTTTTGCCTGGGATGGTCATGGATTCAATCTAATCATTTTTGTTTCCAATGCGCTATTAATAGTGACTGCCGTATTCTCATCGGCAAAACCAGTCGCGCTGACTTTCATATCATACGTTCCGTCCGCTAACTCGGGAAGCGCTGTTGGAAAATATGCCATACCGTACTGATCCGTCGTTCCTGTCGCATCATATCCAAGGGATGTGTTGGTGAGATGCACAGTGGCTCCGGCGACAGGACTATCATCCTCATCATTTACGACCGTCACTTTCACGGAACCGATTTGCGTATCCACAAGAATCATGTCGACCGTCGTCACTTGCCCCGGCAGAGCATCAAAGACGTCGCTTGCCGTGCTTTCAGGACTCAATTTATACAGTTTATAGCGCGCATCGGACGCGGAGAGCGTATATTGCCCATAACTCTGATCCGCGATATCTTCTATGGCGGATCCGTTTGTGCTCAAATTCTGATTGTATTCATACACGGATGACGAAGTCACCGGATCCGTACCCAAAATTTTTCCTCCTGTCATAGCAAAGCTTATGTCGGGAACAGTGGTCCCGAACGGATCTCTCGAACGCACAGTGATATCAGCGTATTGATCCATCACGATCGTTTTTTGATTCAGAGTATCCGCCACAACAGAAGCGTGAACGTCAACCGGGTTGTATGTGGACGTCGGATAGGAAGGATATGTTTTGGTACCGTAATATCCGCTTTTTGAAACAGTCAGCTCATAGCTTTCCGTTCCCACCGGCGCGCCGGGCAGCGTAATGTTTCCCGTAGCATCCGTTGTTGCACTGACATCGACGCCAGCGGCACCATTCACGATATGTACCGTCACACCGGCAACGCCGCTTCCGCTCGCATCAAGCACATTGATGGATAGTGTACCGCCGCCGCCTGATGTTTCCACACCATTTGGTGAAAAGTTGCCAAACAGCACAACGCTTTGATTGTCACCGCCGGCTCCCCATGATGCCGTCAGCCGTACGCGTTTATAGTCGGTCGGGATGGCGTCTGCCGGACTGTCACCCTGCCGACCATCGAATGCATCATCGGCATATTGCACAAATGTGTGAATCGTGTACGGAACAGTGTTGACTGTAACGGTCTCGCTTTCCAATAAATCACCGGCTGGAATACCCGTAGTCGTACCGATGGCGTCATAATCAATACTGCGAATGACTTCCATTTTTTGGTTTGCGAGTGCCGTTGCGCCAAGGCGACTTTTCGATTCAATGATCTGCTGCATACCGAGAGAAAATGTTTGATAGAACGTCAAAGTAATCACACTGAAAACGAATAGAATGACCAACCCCTCAATGAGTGTAAATCCGCTCTTGGACCGTCTCCATGCATCCCTGTATTTTTTTTGACAACATCCTCTTTGATTTTTCGTAGAAATTCGACACTGGAAATACGAAGCTTGAGATAAAGCTTTTTTATTGAATGGGCGGCTGTTATCAAGTGGAACGAAAAACATATCTATTTTATATTTTCCAACACGCTGTACATCGGCTGGAGCATCGCGATCGCGAAAAATCCGACAGCACTGCCGATGACCAGCATCAGAATCGGTTCGATGATCGACGAGAGATTCTTTGTGATCTGCGCGACTTCTTCTTCATAGAACTCCGCGAGTTTCTGAAGCATCACCTCCGTCTTACCCGTCTCTTCTCCCACCTCTACCATCTGCGGCACGATTACCGGAAACAGGTGTTTTTCTTGAACGATAATCTTACTCAACGGAACGCCTTTTTGGATCTGTTCCGCGCCGTGTAAAATTGCAGTACGATAGTAATGATTCGCAAGCGTACGCGCAACGACTGTCAGTGCATCCACGACCGAGACGCCACTGCGCAGAAGCGAACTGTAAATCCGCGCAAAGCGCGCACAATTAACCTTAATAACGATCGGACTAAGGACAGGGATATGTAGCGCCAAAAAACTACGCGTGATACGGCCCGCTTTTGTGTGAAGAAAAATGCGCAGACCGATCACAATGACCACAAACCCGACAGCGATCGCAATGCTGTTGTGACTTAGCGTGTTGCTAAGGAAAATGACAAAGCGCGTCATCGGCGGCAGCGTGACTTCCATATCCTGAAAAACACTAAGAATCCTCGGAAGAATGTATGTCAGCATAATGATACCGACGCCAATCATCGCCACCAAAATGACCGCGGGATAGATGAGCGCGCCGCGCACCTTGGAAAGCAATTCATGTTCCTTCTCCATCTGGACGGTGAGTATGCGCAACACATCCTCCAAGCTCCCGCCGACTTCTCCCACGCGCACCATATTGATAAAAAGGTCATTGAAAACACTGGGGTATTTCGACAAACTGTCACTTAATGTGAGGCCTTTTTGCACATTCTCATAAATTTCCGTGAGAATTTTTTGAAACTTCTTATGTTGTGTCTGCGCGGAAAGATTTGCGATCGCTTTCGCGATCGGAAGGCCGGAACCAACCATGACGCTCAAATTCCGCGTAAAAACAAGCCGTTCCTTGAGGGGAATCGTTGTGAATCGATCAAAAAACCGTACGGCGACTTTTTCATCTTCTTCCATACGTTTGAGCGAGGTCAGTAAAAATCCCTCGCTGCGCAATTGCTGCGCGAGCGATTGCTCATCTTTTGCAGTCATTTCACCGGCGCGTGCTTCACCGTGTTCATTTTTTGCGGTATAGAGAAATTTTGCCATTGGTCAGCTTCGTCCGGCTGCAACAGCTTCGTCCGGCTGCAACAGCTTTATTAAAAATGAGATATTTTTAAGATCGTTAACTTTTTTACACTCCACATCTATTCTTTTGTGACGCGCATCACTTCTTCCATGGATGTGACGCCTTGGACGACCTTATAAAATCCATCATCCACCATCGTGAGCATTCCCTGCTCTTTCGCTTTCTTTTCTATTTCCTCATCTGTCGCATTCTGTGTGATCAATTTCTCAATCTCTTCCGTAACTTCCAGCACCTCATAGATACCCATCCGCCCGCGATATCCCTCGCCATTGCATTGTCCGCATCCCTTCGGCTGATAGAGCGTCAATGTATGCCACTGCGCGGATGCATCCACGACCTTGAGCTCTTTGAGTGTCGTGAGTATTTTTTCCATATCGAATGACTCCGCGAGCGCTTTGACATCCTTCTGCGCAAGAGAATATTTCTCGCGACAATCCGGACACAGTCGCCGCACAAGACGCTGCGCGACAATCACGTTCGTCGTGGATGCGACCAAAAATGGTTGCGCGCCCATGTCCACCATACGCGGAATTGCGCCAGCTGCGCTGTTGGTGTGGAGCGTGGAAAGCAGAATGTGTCCGGTCATGGCGGCGTGAATCGCGATCTCGAGCGTTTCGCTGTCACGGATTTCACCAACCATGATGATGTCCGGATCTTGGCGCAAAAGGGAGCGAAGTCCCGCGGCAAATGTCATGCCGATCTTCGGATGTACCTGTGTCTGATTCACGCGCTCCATGCGATATTCCACAGGATCTTCGATCGTACTGATATTCACCTCCGTCGTATTCAGAAGATCAAGGATTGTGTAGAGCGTAGTCGTTTTTCCCGACCCTGTCGGACCGGTTACTAAAATCATGCCATTCGGTTTGCGAATCTCGCGATGGATCGCCTCCAGTCCTTTGCCATGCAGCCCCATTTTTTCCAATGTGAGTCCTTTGGAGGACTCATCCAAAAGACGCATGACGATTTTCTCCCCATCAAACACCGGCAGAATGCTCACGCGAAAAGAAATCTTATATTCATCTCTCTCGATCTTGAAACGACCATCCTGCGGCAAACGATGTTCGTCCAACTTGAGATTCGCAAGAACCTTGATGCGTGCAACGATGCCGGATACGACCGTCTTTGGCAATGTCATCGCATCGTGCAATATACCGTCGATCCGATAGCGCACGATCACCTGATTTTCCTGCGGCTCGATGTGAATATCACTGGCCGATTGCAGAATGGCATGTTTGAGAAGCGTATCCACAATCCGAACGATCGGAAGATCCTGCGCAATCTTTTCCAGATCGTCATCCGCCGTAACTTCCTCGGAGCTCTTTTGAATAATATCGCCAAATTCGGCCCTCAAACTTTTCTCATATTGCCGCAGCACCGTCTGAATACTTTCTTTTGTCGTAAGACACGGTACAATGCGCAGCCCCGTTTTTTTCTTGATGAAGTCGATCGTCTGCAGATCTTCCGGATTGATCATCGCAACCTTCAGATCCATCCCGGATTTCTCAAATGCAACGATGTTCGCTTTCTTTGCAATCGGTTCTGGAATGATCTGAAGGATCGGCGCCGTGACGGTCTGCTTCGTAAGGTCAACGAACGGGATGCCGAGAATATGCGCATAGATCTTGCGCAATTCACCATCCGCGATCACCCCCTCTACAAGCAAAAGATCGCCTAGTTGTTTCTGTTCCTTGTCCGCCCGTGCCAAAAGATCTGTAACTTTTTTTTCTTCCACGATTCCGGCGTCATGCAGGAAATCTTTCAGTTGTTTGTTGTTGATTTTCATTGTCCTCCTTCAAGATTTTCTTTTGTTATAGTATATCACAAATCTCATCGGAAATGAAAAAGAAAACGACTCATGAAGAGTCGTTTTCTCGCGCTACACGCAGTATATTTTTTACATCATGCCGCCCATGTCCGGCATACCACCGCCGACCGGCGATTCTTTTTTCTCTGGCTTATCCGCCACCACTGCTTCCATCGTCAGAAGCATCGCTGCGACGGAAACCGCGTTCTCCAGCGCCGTCCGCGTTACCTTGAGCGGATCAATGATACCGGATTTGATCATGTCCTTCTCGTAGCGATCATCCGCTGCATTATAACCAAAGTATTCCCCTTTATTCGCTAAGACATCATTGAGCACGACTGCCGCATCTTTCTCCCCGACATTCGCTGCAATCTGCTTGAGTGGTTCATAAAGCGCCTTGATCAATGTCTCATAGCCGGCCCTATATTCATGATTCTCACCTTTTTTCTGATCGATCACGACTTTTGCCGCCGTCTTGGCGAGTGCGACACCGCCGCCGGCAACAATGCCCTCTTCTACGGCCGCCTTTGTTGCCGCCAGCGCGTCGTCCATCTTATGTTTCATATATGTCATCTCCGTTTCCGTCGCTGCACCAACCCTGATCACCGCGACACCACCGGAGAGCTTTGCGGCGCGTTTGCGAAGTTTTTCCTTATCATAGGAGCCCTCGGTCTGCTCCGCCTGCTTTTTGATTTGCGCAACACGGTCCGTAATCGCTTTCTTGCTCCCGCGCCCGCCGACGATTGTCGTATCATCCTTTGTGGAAATCACTTTCTGCGCACGTCCCAACATGGACAAGTCGACACGATCCAGCTTCATTCCTTTTTCTTCGCTGATCACCGTTCCGCCGGTCAACACCGCAAGATCTTCCATGACGGCCTTGCGCGTATCACCAAATTCCGGCGCTTTGATGCCGAGGACATTGAGCACGCCGCGCAACTTATTGACCACAAGCGTCGCCAACGCCTCCCCCTCCAGATCCTCACAGATGATCACGAGTTCTTTCTTTCCTGTCTGCGCGACTTTTTCCAGGACCGGCAGAATGTCACTGATCGCGGAAATTTTTCGGTCCGTGATCAAAATCAACGGATCGCGCAACTCCGCTGACTGCGCCTGCACATTGGTAATCATGTAGGGCGAGACATAGCCCTTATCAAAGTTCATCCCTTCCACGACCTCCTCGGAAAGGCCGAGTGTCTGCGATTCCTCCACCGTGATCACACCATCATTGCCAACCTGTTCCATAACCGACGCGATCATCGCGCCCATCTCCGTTGATTCGGCGGAGATCGTCGCCACCTGCGCAATCTCTTCGCGAGAGCTGATCGCTTTTGAACTCTTTTTCAGAAGTGCGACAACCTCTTCTTTCGCATCTTCCAGACCACGACGAATGCCGATGGGGTTGATGCCGGTTTCCACAAATTTCAGCCCTTCCCGCACGAGTGCCTGCGCGATGACCGTTGACGTCGTCGTTCCGTCGCCCGCAACATCGTTCGTCTTGTCGGCAACTTCCTTGACCAGTGATGCACCGACATTTTCAAATTTATCTTCCAGCTCGATTTCCTTGGCAATGGACACACCGTCGTTCGTGACCGTCGGCGATCCGAAACCCTTATCCAAAACGACATTGCGCCCTTTGGGGCCCAGTGTGACTTTCACCACATTTGCGACCTTATCGAGGCCCGCTTTGATTTTCTTTCGCGCGTCTTCTCCGTATGCAATCTGCTTTGCCATAATATTTATACCTTAACAACGCACAACCTAAAATTATAGAGTTTCGATGGTTGTGAACAGTTGTTTGTTGTCGGTTATTAATTATTGGTTACATGTATTAGCACTCTCCATTATAGATTGCCAGTTTTTCTCTGTCAACCCACTGACAGGAGATGATTACCCATTAACGGAAAGCTGAAAAAAAACGGATCTCCGTTGACAGTTCATTGTTGGCCGTTTTCTGATCTATTAAATCTTAAACACGATCACGTCGCCGTCCTGAACAACGTATTCCTTGCCTTCCAGACGGAGCGCACCCGCATCACGCGCGGCGCTCCAAGATCCTGCCTCTAGCAACTTTATCCACTGAATCACCTCGGCGCGGATGAATTTTTCCTCAAAATCACCATGAATCGCCGCGCCCGCCTGCGGAGCCGTAGAGCCCTGCCGCACGGTCCACGCGCGCGTTTCCTGTTCACCTGTCGTAAAATAGGTCATCAGCCCAAGAAGCGCATATGCTTGCTTGGCAAGCTCTCCCAGATGCGACGCTATTCCCAATTCTTCCGCTTCTTTTACGTCCATTGCCAGGAGTTCTTCTTCTATTTTAATGTCCAATTTTACATGCGCCCGAGATTCCAGTTCCGGCGAAAGTGTTTTCTCCACATCCGAAACGTTATAGACATAGAGAATCGGCTTTGCGGTCAGAAGCTGAAGCTCCCGTACCGTTTTTTTCTCTTCGAGAGAACATCTCTGCACAATATCAAACGCGAGCGCTCCGGTCTGCATACCCGTTTCAAACTTTTCGAGTACCTCCATTTCCGCGCGCGCTTCCTTTCTCCCGGCGCGCGCTTCCTTGATGGTTTTCAGCTTTCTTTTCGCTATGGTTTCCAGATCCGCCAGCACAAGCTCCATGTTGATGATCTCGATGTCTTCTTTCGGTTCGACACGGTTGTTGACATGGATGATATCGTTATTCTGAAAACACCGCACAACTTCCACAATCGCATCCACCTCGCGGATGGTGGCGAGAAATTTATTGCCCAAACCCTCGCCTTCACTCGCCCCCTTGACAAGACCTGCGATATCAACGAACTCAATCACGGCCGGAATGAGTTTCTTGCTTCCGGAGAGCGCGGAGAGTCTCGCCAGTCGCTCATCCGGCACTTCCACGATGCCGACATTTGGCTCAATGGTGCAAAAGGGATAGTTATTGATCTCCACGCTCTTACGCGTCAGCGCTTTGAACAGCGTTGATTTGCCGACATTTGGGAGACCGACGATACCGACCTTGAGTGACATATTGTTGTGCCGTGATGAGTGTATAGTTTCCCTATTGTGACGAGAAACACACACACTGTCAACAAAGCCGCTATGCTATAATGAAAATATATTTAGACAAACTACTCTATGGGAAGTCCCCTCGAACAAAGAGACCTTTTCGGTGTACAAAAGAAACGCGCAGAAGGAGCGTTGCAAAGCATCGAAGAAAAGGAAGAGTTTGGAAACTATTTTGATGCGGCGCGGATGTGTGAAGAGTATGGGCACACAGACCGGGCGTTTGAAAACTATAAAAAAAGCGCGGATCAGCAAAGAAACAATGCGCGCGCTGCCTATGTCGCATCTGAAAAAGATCCAGAAAATAACGCCGCTGTTTTTGAGAATCTCTCGGACGCAGCACGCAGCTATGACACCGCAGCATTGTCGTGCGAAGGCGCACTGCGCACATTGCCAAAAGAAATGCATACAAAGGAGATGTTGCGGAAGGTGCGTCGTGGCGCATTCAACATGTGGCGCATGAAAGGAGATCTCCAGTCAAAAATCATGGAACAGGCCTACAAAACGTACATTCAAAAGATGGACCGATTAAAAAAACTTCCGAAAGAGCAGCAGAGAACAATACAAGAAAAACGCGTGCGCGAACTGGATAGCATTAGTCAGAAATGCCTGCAAATATCCATTGCCGCTTTCTCCAGTGCCATTGAATATTGCGACGATCCGGAGGAACAGAAGAAGTTGAAAGAGCGTCTTGCCCAACGGGAACAGATGCTCGGCGCTTCTTTTGAGAGATCACTCCCATCCCAAGCTGCATAACTATAGATTTTTTTATTTCTCCCTCCTATGGAAGAGTCCATTTTCAAAGCGTATGACATTCGCGGTGTGTATCCGAAAGAAATCAACGAAGACACGGTTGAAAAAATTGGTCATGCCATTGTTGACGTTCTCGACATGAAAACCGTCGCCATTGGACGCGATGCGCGCGCATCCAGTCCATCGCTGTACGCCGCTTTGGAAAAAGGTATCACGGATGCCGGCGGCACTGTTATCGACCTCGGTCTTCTCACCACGCCGATGGTATACTACGCGTCCGGCACGCTCCCCGTGGACGGCGCGCTGTCCGTGACTGCATCACACAATCCGCCGCAATACAATGGCATCAAAATCGCACGCGCCGGTGCGGTGCCGGTTGGCGGTGAGAATGGACTGATGGATATCAAAGAATATGTCCTGCACGGCACGTCGACGATCGCGCCGCAAAAAGGAACTGTGCAAAAGCAGAACATCATCGAGAACTACTACGCGCATTTTGCGCAATATGCCGCATTCGGTGATCGCCGCTTTACGGTCGTCATCGACACGGCAAATGCCATGGGCATTCTGGAGACCCCATTGTTTGAACGCTTTGCAAAGAATATTACGCTCGTGAAGATGTATGATGATCTCTCGCGCCCTTTCACCGCGCATGAGCCGAACCCCCTCAAAACGGAAACGCTTGTGGAACTCCAGAAAAAAGTGACGGAAACGAAAGCGGATATGGGCATTTCCTATGACGGCGACGCGGATCGCGTCGGTTTCGTGGATGAAAACGGCACTGTGATCCAGATGGACTTGATCACGGGATTGATCGCACGCATTCTCTTGGAAAAGCACCACGGCGCAACGATTTTATATGACCTGCGTTCGTCGCGCGCCGTCAAAGAAGTGATTGAGGAAAACGGCGGCATCGCGCATGAATGTCGTGTGGGACATGCGCTCATCAAAAAGCAGATGCGCGACGAAAACGCGCTTTTTGCGGGAGAGCTTTCCGGTCATTACTATTTTCAGGAAAACTTCGGCGCGGAAGCCGGTACGCTCGCCGCGTTCTACCTTCTCAATCTGATGGCGGAAACAGGCAAGCCGATCTCTGCGCTCGTGAAGGACCTTCGCCGCTACCACCACTCCGGTGAAATCAATTCCGACGTAGAGAATAAGAACGCCGTGATGCAAAAACTAAAGGAGATATATGCCGACGGCGCACTTTCGGAACGCGATGGTATCAAGATCGACTACGCGGACTGGTGGTTCAACGTCCGTCCAAGCAACACCGAGTCGGTCCTGCGGCTGAATGTGGAGGCGGGAGCAAAAGAGATGATGGAGCAGAAGCGCGATGAATTGCTACGCCTCATCAGAGCATAAAACCTTCTCCGACTCCACGACCTTGCTTTTTTTCTTTTAATACGCTAGAATTTTCTCTAATACAAACAAACAGAGGAGTATACACATGAAACCAACCATATGGGTTGGAGTTTTTTTAAAAAAGGATGAGAGAAATGGATTTCGGGGATATGTAAAAATAGTAATTCCTCCCCTGAAAATGCTTTCTGGGGGAGTCCTCCAAATCGCGCTCGCTGTTGAGAACGCGTTTCGAAGCGTTCCGGCAGAGGAAGAAAAGGTCGTCATGCAGATCGACGACCATAGGTTCCTCTACAAGCAGGGAACGCACAAGATTATCCCGAACAAACGGGAACAATGGATTGTGTTCCGTCTGTATGAAGAAATTGGTCGCGGGGCGCTTCGGGAAGCAAATCAAAAAGGAGAGGGACGCGTCACGCAAAGCATTCCAATTGAGATGATGGATGCCGAGATATTGCGCCGGCTCTGCTGACCCCCCACCCCGCAAAAAAGAGGTCGCCCCAAACGTGGGACGCGACCTCTTTTTCATTTCTGCATGATTATTTGTGAGGGGTGATCAGACCAGTCCGATGCGCTGGCGCACTTTCTCCATCTTTTCCGCCGCGCGCGCATGCGCTTTCTCCGCACCGTCCTTCAAAACATCCAGAATGTCCGCATCGGAAATATCCGCCATGCGCTTTTGCAGCGGCGCAAGAAAATCGTTAATCACATCCGTAAGGTCTCCCTTGAAGTCCGCGTACCCCCTCCCTTTGTACATCTGCACGATTTCTTGCGGACTCTTATCCGAAAGAAGGGAATATATGTTTATAAGATTCCGCAGAGCCGGTTTGCTTGAACCGTAATCCGATACAGGATCGGATCTCATGGGGCCGTCGGAATACACGACCTCATTTCCCGAATCCGTCACGGCTTTCTTTATTTTTTTGGAAACCGTGTCCGCGTCATCGGTGAGCGCGATGTAGTTGTATACGGACGATGCCGACTTTGACATCTTCTTCGTCGGATCATCCAACCCCATGATGCGTTTTCCTTCTTTTTGTACATGCGCCTCTGGGACAACGAATGTGTCGCCAAACTTTTCATTGAAGCGCCGTGCAAGTGTCCGCGTCAATTCAACATGTTGCACTTGATCATCCCCGACCGGCACGACTTGCGTGTCATAAAGCAGAATGTCTGCCGCCATCAGTGTCGGATAGGTAAGCAATCCGGCGTTTATGCCTTCCTTGCTTTCTCTTTGGGACTTGTCCTTAAACTGGGTCATGCGTTCGAGTTCCGTCACTTTCGCAATCGTGTTTAAGATCCACGCGAGTTCCGTGTGCTCTTTCACATGCGACTGGACAAAGATGGCTGCCGCGTGCGGATCAATGCCGGCGGCAAGGTACATCCTTGCGGTGTTGATGATGTTCCGACGCAACTCCTCCGGCTTCTGCGGGACTGTGATGGCATGCAGGTCCACAACGCAAAAAATTGCATCGTGATCGCTTTGCAGCGCGACCCAATTTTTGATCGCACCGAGATAGTTCCCGATGTGAACGATCCCGCTCGGTTGAATCCCAGAAAAAAGTCGCTGTGTCGCCATATACTCCAATTGTTCACTGTTCCCTGTTCACTGTCAACTGTGCGTAGTGTCTAGACCTCGATCACGACAGGCAGCACCATCGGCCGGCGCTCCGTCTTTTGGAAGAGAAATTCTCCCACGCGATCGCGGATGGCATTCTCCACAACCTTCCAGTCGATTGATGTCTCGCGCGACGTTGTCGTCTTGATGATGTCACGCACCTGACGCTTCGTTTCATTCACGAGATCAAAATTCTCTTTGACATAGATGAACCCGCGAGAGGTCACTTGAATGTTACCCACAACGTCTTTCGTTGACGAGTCGATGATGACTGTGATGACATACATGCCGTCTTCCGCAAGCATTTGCCGGTCGCGCAGCACGACGTGTCCGACATCACCGATGCCAAGCCCGTCAATGAACACGTAGCTGGTATCCGCTTTCCGCTTGTTCACCTCCGGACCTTTTTCTCCGAAGTCGGCAACATGTCCGTTGTCCAAAACAAGGACTTTGTTATCATTCATCCCCTCTTCGCGTGCGATCTTTGCCGCTTCCTTGAGGAAAAAGTGATTCGCATAGACCGGAATGAAGTAGTCCGGCTTACTCTGCCGCAGAACGGCACGGATACTTTCGATGTTACTGTGTCCGCTTACATGGATGTCCATGATGTCCGTATGGATCACGTTGTCACACTTGCGGTACAGGTTGTCTTTGAGACGTTGGACCGTACGCTCATTGCCTGGAATAATGGAGGAGGAGAAGATAACTGTGTCGCTTTTTTTGAGCGCGATGAATTTGTGATTGCCGGTCACGATCCGATTGAGCACGGCGCGGGACTCGCCCTGGGCACCGGTACATACGACAACAATCTTGTTTTCCGGATAGCGGTCGATATCGCTGATTGGAATCAGCGTTTCCTCACGCACTTTGATATAGCCGAGCTCTTTCGCCGCTTCGATGTTCATGCGCATGCTATAGCCGTCCACTGCGACTTTCTTGCCGGTGTTCTGCGCATGCTCCAAGATGTCGCGCACGCGCTTCACCTGCGAACTGAATGTGCCGACAATGACCCGCCCCTGCGCCGCATCAATGATGCGCGTGAGATTTGCGAGCATCTGCTCTTCCGTCACAAGCGGCTTGCGCGATGTCGCGCCCAAACTCTCCAACATGAGAATTGTCGGTCGCTTGAAAGAAGAGAGAATTTCGTAACTCAAGTGTTTGCCGCTTTCCGTTGACCCCGTTTCCAGCGTCCAGTCACCCATGTGGACGGCGGTTGCCACCGGCGACTCAACGGCGATGCCGATCGCGTCCATGATGGAATGCTCCACTTCGAAAAATCGCAGTTGCAAATCACCGAATCGCATTGGCTGATCAAATGATGTGACACGAATCGCCTGAAGCTGTTTTGCGGATTGCGGTTTGTAGTCCTCCAATTTCCGCTTCAGCAACGCAAGCGTAAGATCACGGCCGATCACCGGCGGATTGCCGAGTTTCTCAAGGAGAATATGCGCCGCGCCGATATGATCCAGATGACCATGCGTAAAAACAACACCTCGGATCTTCTTTTCCTTCCCGACAAGATAGTTCGTGTTCGGAACGATGTAGTCGATACCCGGCATGTCTTCTTCCGGAAACTGCAATCCCATATCGACGATGATGATATCATCGCCGTACTCGAATACGGTCATGTTGCGACCCACTTCTTCCTGTCCGCCGAGCGGAACGATCCGCAGCGTTTTCGCCGCTACCGGCGGGACAGGCTGATTCCCTCCCTGCGACACCAGTGCAGCACGAAGCGGTGTGTGACCGTGCGAACCACGCCGACCACGACCATGCGGACTGGCACTACCGCCTCCTTTTCTTCTTCTTTTTTGCGCATGATGCGACGAGGACGGATGGGTCCGCTGTCGCTGCGCGATGTTCTGTTGTTGTTCAACCATACAGAATGATGATGCTTTGTGAAACGACATACGCTTGCGCGCGCATGCGAATCACAAAATATACTATGAATTAAAAAATAAATAATTATTTTTCCCAAGCAAGGCAAGGGAGAAAAAAGATCTCTTCATCGCGCCAATTGACAATACGCACTGCGCGTATTGCGGCGCTGTAACAGAAAAGAAAACAATGCGTGAACATGGAGGCGCACGCGCCTCTCATACGCAAGATCCACTATTGTTTCTTTTTGAAAAAACGATCTTATTTTGTGGGGATAGAGAGACTCGAACTCTCACGGTGTTGCCACCACTAGCTCCTGAAGCTAGCGCGTCTACCAATTCCGCCATATCCCCGCGCACTCTTTTTTATCCTTCTGTCCTTCTCCTTTTTTACATCCTCATCGTATTCTAGAGCATTTTTTTGAGATCTTCCACCATATCAACCGGCGTCGGATCCTGTCCATAGGAAAGCGCCAAATAATAGGATGCCCAATCACCGAGCGCCAATGTCGCGAACATGCGATAGAGTGTCTCCCCCTCTTCCATATCAATCACTTCCGTTTCAATACCTTTTTCCGAAAGAAGCTTTGCTGTCACGTCATAACGTTTGATGTTCTGCGGATGATCGTGTGGGTCACGGATCATGAGCGCGCGAAACGCACCCTGCGGATTCGTGAATCCGACCAGCTCATTGTGATTGAGTTCCGGAAAAAAATTCCAGAACGCCGGCGTTTTCGCATTCTCATTGATTTTAATTTTCCAAATCATCGCCAGTGCCTTGAAACGTGTGGAGGCATAAATCACCGGTGTTTTTCCCTTCAGTCGCTCCGCGATCATCTTACCGCGCTCTTCCATGCGTGGAATCGCTTCCGCAAGCTTCGCAGCGACTGCATCCATGGAGGATATGCAATCGGTAATCATGCCGGCATTTTCCAAAACGCGCACGATCGCGCCAAGAAAATGTCCTGTTGCCATCCGCGGCTGGAAATTCTCATAAGGAATCGGCAATTTGACGTGCGGTATGCCGCGCTCTGCGCACATGCGCTCGATCTTCCCGCCGGAAGAAATGCCAACGCATGGCAAGTGATGTGCGATCGCTTCTTCAAACGCGGCGATCGTCTCTTCCGTATTGCCGGAGTGGGAACAGAAAATATTGAGACATCTCATGAACGCTTCCGGCGGCAGCGCATAGAAACGATTCTGATAGATTGCGAGCTGCCGTTGCTGTCCTTTCGCATGTGCGGCGCGGTCGTGAAGATAGATGCGCAGAAGGTTGCCCGGCAATGCTGATCCACCCATACCGGAAAGCATCAGCATATCAAATGGGCCACCAGCTTTTACTGCTGCCGCGGCGTTCGATCCCTCGCGGAACTGTGTCGCACTTTCCAGAATGACACGGCGGAGGTTGGAGTGGTCTACAATCATAGCTATTTCATTACGCGTCGTGTTTTGAGATACCATTCGTGAACATGCGCAAAACGATATTGCGGCGCATTGATATTGTTCAGTGTGACACCTTTGACTTTTGTCGTCATGACATACACATAGGATGGGCTATAGAGAAAGATTGCCGGCACATCTTCCGCAAGGAACTTTTGAAAATCGCCATAGAGCGCGCGACGCCTCTCCTGATCATGCTCCAATCGTAGCTGATCCAATGTCGCATCAACGTCCTTATGATTCAAAACGGCAAGGTTCAATCCCGGATCCAGCTTTTGCGATGAGTGCCAGAAGAAATAGGGATCCGGAAAAAAGTGCGTCACCTGTCCGAACAGAAGCGCATCATATTCCCGCGGGCGGATCTCATTCTGTTGCAGATCGGTGATGGAAAGCGCTTGGATCTCGACTGCCGCTCCGATTTCTTGCCACTGCTCCTTGAGAAGCGCCGCCGTATCAGTCAACTCCGGCCAATCCGCCGTCGTGATCGTGAAGGAGAGTCGCACGTCATTCTTCTGGCGGATGCCATCCTCTTTCCGTTCCCATCCATTCTCATCAAGAATTCTGTTTGCTCGCTCGCGATCAAAGTCCGGCTGCTGTCGGTCATCCGCATAACCATCCATAAAGGAGGTGAACGGCGATCGAAGCGCGCTACCCCTTTGCTTGAGAATAATATCCACAATCGTTGACCGATCCGTTGCGGCAGAAAGCGCCTCGCGCACTTCACGCGCCGCGAGCGGAACACTCTTGCTGCGATTGAGAAAGATCGCGAAGTACCGCGGCACATGCAGCTCATAGAACGCCGTGCTACGCTCCGGCGCAATGGCATCGCTGCTGCGCGGCAGAACGTTGTGAATGCCCATGATTTCCTTTTTATTGTATGCCGCGATGAGTGTCTCTTCGTCCGGATAGAAATGAAATGTCATCTTTGAGATGTGCGGTTCACCCAAAAAATAGGTGCGGGATGCACGCAGCTCATAGGAAACGATATTGCCGGCGGAATCCTTCTGAAGATCGCCGAATTGATAGGGACCCGAACCGATCGGTGAAAGGTTTCGTTCCGCAAGCGTAAATGTTTCCGATGTAATACTCTCCCAGATATGTTTTGGCAGAATACCGACCGTGAGGTTATGAATGAACCCGCTGTAGGGATTTTTGAGTGTAAATGTGACTGTCCTGTCGTCTTGTTTGGCGACATCAACGCCCTGCCAATTATGACGGAGGGGACTTTTGTAGGCGGGATCCTTCAGAAGCGTGAATGTGAATATGACATCATCGGCCGTCAACGGCTGCCCGTCATGCCACTGGATATTTTCGCGCAAAAAAACGGTGTATGTTTTTTTATCCTCCGAAAGATCATAGCGCTCCGCAAGATGCGCCACGGGAATGCCGGTTGTATCATAAGTAAAAAGCGCACTATAGATCAGTTGGGTAAGATCGGCATCGATCTGGCTTGTCTGGGAAATCAGCGGGTTAATGTAGAGCGGCTGTCCCACCATACCCTCACTGTAGTGCCCGCCGTTTTTGGGAAGCGGAATCGTCACGGCGCGGTACGCTGCTGTAATCCACCATCCCAGCGCGAGAAACAAGGTGAGAAGCAAAAACGCCGCAATCACTTTCTCACGGAATGTCATGACGCGCGCAAGCGACGGCCACAACCGTGGAGAGAAAAAGATTTTTATTTTTGAGATCGTGCGAATAAGCGTACATTAAAAAGTTATTCTGATGTGAGATGTTATGCCGCCATCACTTGCACGATCGCGATGGCGATAAACAAGATGCTTAATACGATGGAACAATAGAAAAGAAATTTCTCCAATCCCCTCTTGGTGTGGTAGCTTGCACCGAATGATCCTCCAAATGCCACACTCAATCCCGTCCCTCGATTCTGGAGAAGAATGGATGTGATAAGGAGTACCGCAATAATGGCCTGAAGAATTCCAAGAATATCCATGTGTCTATGTACTGATGTTGTGCAAGAGAAATAGCGATAGGAAACAAGGATGGGGAAGAAAAAACGCTTTCTTCACTGTACTATAGGGAGATGTAAAAGTCAAGGAATAATACGTAAAAACAGCTTGCTTAAGGGAAAGATTGCCATTTTTTTGAATCTTCCGGCGTGTTGTTATATCGCCTGCCACTGGAAAAAATGGACGTTTCCTAAGGGAAGCGATGTGATATAGTGGCACTATGTATAAACAATCAGGAAAAAACCTATGAAACAAAAAAATCATCTCTATGCGGTCATCATGGCGGGCGGCAGCGGTACGCGCCTATGGCCGCTCTCGCGCAAGGAAAAACCGAAACAGTTTCACAAACTCACATCCGGCAGTAAGACGATGCTGCAGGAAACGTTCGAGCGCGTTGTGAAAGTCGTACCGAAAAGTAATATACTTGTATCGACAACCGCACCCTATGCCGCTCTCGTACGAGAACAACTGCCGACACTCTCCCCCAACGCGATCATCATAGAGCCATGCGCTCGCAATACCGCACCGGCGATGGCGCTCGTCGCATCGGAGATCCACAGAAAAGATTCCGATGCGCTCATCATGACGACGCCATCGGACCATGCCATTAAAAATCCGGACGAATTCGGGAGCGCCGTCCGAGCGGCATTCGCCGTCCTTGCGGATCACTCGACAATGTTTGGCATGATCGGCATCAATCCGACATTCCCGAGCACGGAACTCGGCTATATAAAAATCGGCACGGAATTGTCCGGCACATATGGAAAGCGCGTATTTTCCGTTGACGCCTTCAAGGAAAAACCGAATGATCAAATGGCGAAAAAATATCTTGCCAGCTGGCAATACCTTTGGAACGCCGCGTACTTTGTTTTTAGCGCACGCCAGTTTCTCGCCCTTGTAAAAAAACATGCGCCACATATTCACGCGGGTCTGGCACGATTGCACAAGAGCGCATCCGCGCAGAAGCGCGAGCACGCATACGCACTTCTTCCCGACGAACCGGTCGATACCGCACTGACTGAAAAACTTTCCCCGCGGGAACGCTTTGTGGTGCCATCAGAGATGCAGTGGAGTGATGTTGGAAATTGGCGTACGCTCTATGAATTTTTCAAGGATCAGCATGGATCCTCCGTTGTTGTGAAGGGCAACCACATCGATGTGGACAGCAAAAACTGTTTCGTCTATGGCGGCGACAAACTTATCGCGACGATCGGCCTGGAGGATATCGTCGTGATTGCGAATGATGACGCGATCCTTGTCGCAAGGAAAGGTGACGTACACAACGTCAAAAAAATCATTGACAAACTCAAAGATCAGGGAAAGCACCTCTACCTTTAACATTGGGTGACCTTTTTGTCATGCGCCGTCTTTTGACGGAATGGAAATTCTCGACATCTTATCTTTATATTTCTCAAAAATATCAGGTCCGTGCGGATGCGGCAGAAAAATGAGGGCGTCATCGGATGTGCTTACCATGCCACCGGGGGCGCGCGTCATCGGATTTTTTGCGATTTTCCGCTCCTGCACGATGCGCGTGCACCACTCCACAAGGCGCGCATCACAAAGAAATTCGAATGTGCGTTGGAAAAAACGTACCGGCGCCGTGTCAGCACATAGCAGAATCGGCATAATTTCAGCAATGTTGTAGTTGGGTTTATATCGCGCGATCCAATGGTTCGCAAATTGGAACCGCTCAAAGATTTTTGCGCCATAGAGTGGCAGCACGAAAGAATATTCGTGCGCGGCATAGAGATCCTTTGGCTCGATTTCCAGTGACTCCGTAGTGATGAAATAATTCAGACAAGCGCGATCTTTCACTTTTTTGCCATGCCGGCGCTTACCAATGATATGAAGAAGAGTTGTCACCAAAAAACGTCCTGTCCAAATTCTTCCGTGTTTCAAAACGATCAGAAGATCCCAGTCGCTTCTCGATTGCGTATTTTTCATTGCGAGCCGCCCGGTCACAAAAACGCCGCGCACGAAAGGCACGAAACGGAGAAGTGCTGCGAGGCGCCTCACACCGCGCACCTTATGAATTGCGCCGCGATTACGTGCACGGCGCTCCTCTAAAAGATGTGTGCGTCCGCGAAGAACATGGAATCCGTCCTTTGTGTCGATGTATCGCAAAAGCACCTGATCGGAAGAAAGTGCAAGAAGAACTTCCCCGAGTGTGGCAGACGTGTATTCGCCACCCGCGCCGTTATGCGCGCGCAACAAATATTTCCAGATCTCGAATCCCGTAAGAGGGTAGTCCAAAACATCGTAGTATGTAATCGTCGCGATAATATCGCGACGAAGCTTCATGGGAATATGCAACAACATAAGCTATAATGATTAGCACCACGAACCGACGCCACGGAACTTTCATTATGAACACTAGAGATATCTTGCCGTCCAACTTTTTTTGCATTTTTTGATTCGTGTCGGTGTTCCTTCAAACAATATTTCCCCTCCCTTGTCGCCGCCCTCCGGCCCCAGATCGATTACCCAATCGGCGTGACGAATCACGTCGGGATTATGCTCCACAACAAGCACGGTATTGCCTTTATCCACAAGCGCATCCAAAACACCAAGGAGTCGCTTCGTGTCCTCGAAGTGAAGTCCGATTGTCGGCTCATCAAGAATGTACAGCGTGTTGCCGGTCGCTTTGCGGGAAAGTTCCGTGGCAAGTTTGATGCGCTGCGCCTCGCCGCCGGAAAGATGTGGGGCGCTCTGCCCGAGCGTGAGATATCCCAGACCGACATCATCGAGAACCTTCAATTTTTCCGTGATCAGCGGATGATTTTTGAAAAACTGCAACGCATAGTGCACGCTCATCGTCAAAACGTCCGCGATCGTCACGCCGGAATATTCGATTTCCAATGTCTTTGCACTATACCGTGTCCCTTTGCATGCCTCACACACCACGTACATATCCGGAAGGAGATACATTTCCACGCGCTTCATTCCATCTCCCTGACACTCTTCACAGCGCCCGCCGCGCATATTGAAACTGAACTGACTTGCCGTATAGCTGCGTTCGCGCGCTTCTTCCGTCGATGCAAAAAGCTCACGAATATGGGCGAGTACTCCCGTATACGTCGCGGCATTTGATCGTGGCGTACGTCCGATCGGCTCTTGATTAATCGTAATGACCTTGTCGATGTGATGCAATCCTTTGACACCCGTATGTGCACCCGGCTGCGCACGCGCACCAAAGAAGTGTCGCGCAAGAACCCTTGCGAGAATATTACTCACCAACGTTGATTTTCCGGAGCCCGAGACGCCACTCACAACGACGAATTTTTCCAAAGGTATCGCCACGGTAATATTCTTGAGATTGTGTTCCGTCGCACCGGAAATCACGATGTTTTTTCGACTGCCAACGCGCACGTTTTTTTTCTCCGACACATTCTTTTTGCCCGTGAGGTACTGTGCCGTGAGCGTTTTTGCTTTCTTGAGGGTTTGCGGCGATCCCTCGAAGATGATCTTTCCTCCTTCCTCACCGGCACCGGGACCCAAGTCGATGATCCAATCCGCCGCTTTCATCACTTCCGCGTCGTGTTCCACAACCAGCAGAGAATTTCCGCTGTTGCGCAGCACTGTCAATGCCGCGATCAATTTTTCCGTATCACGGCCGTGAAGTCCGATGGACGGCTCATCCAAAACATAGATGATGCCCATCAGTTCGGATTTCATCTGCACCGCGAGGCGTATGCGCTGCGCCTCGCCGCCGGAGAGCGTCTCCGAGGAACGTGCCATACTGATATATCCGATGCCGACATCTTCGAGCGCCTGTAAGCGCTCACGCATCTCCCGCAGCACTGATGCGACGACCTTCCGTTGCGCCGGCAGTGATTGAGCGTCACGCTCTATGTTTGCCGCTTCCGTAATCAGTTGCGTTGCCGGCAGCTCGGCATAGTCAATGATTGATTTACCGCGCACGAGAATGGACAGATATTGTTTCTTCAACCGCTTTCCGTTACAGTGCGGGCACGGTCGCACTGTCATATATTTTTCAATTTCTGCCCGTAGATATTCCGATTTTGTTTCCTGGTATTTCTTTTCGAGATCCTTGATCACGCCACCGAAACGCTGAGGGATCCGGCGCACGCCACCGAGATCACTCTCCGTGCCGTTGTGCGAGAGATCGTTCGGTGTGCCATAGAGTACGATCGCCAGCTGCGCTTTGGAGAGATTTTTTACGCTCACCGTGAGAGAAAACTTGTAGCGCTTGGCAACATTTGTGAGTGCGGCCAGATTATGATCCATGCCATTCATCTTACCGCCTGACTTGCTCCAGATGTGAATTGCGCCTTCTGCAATGGACAGATGATCGTTCGGAATGAGCAATTGCGGATCAATTTCCGCGCGCACGCCGAGGCCACCGCATTGGTCACATGCGCCTTCCGGATTATTAAAAGAGAAGTGACGAGGCGTAATGTCGGGAATAGTGAGTCCACAAACCGCGCATTTGTAGTCCGTATTATAACGTCGCTCCCCTTGCATATCCGTCGCGATAGTCATCGTGCCTTTACCGACCTTCATCGCCGTCTCAATAGAGTCCGCAAGGCGCTCACGATCGAAATGCGCATGCTCCATCGTGATACGATCGATCACGATATCCACCGGCATCGTTACCGTCGGACTGGCGAGAAGGAGCGCTTCCGAAACCGTCATAATCTTTCCATTGAAACGCACGCGCGCATAACCCATCTGTTGCACGTCACGCAGCACTTCCGTAACATTTTTCTGCCCCGGCTCCATGAAGGAGAGTATGGCGATTTTTGTACCGTCTGGAAACAGTGAGACCTCCTCGACGATCTCCTTGTTTTTCTTCCGATTCATCACCGCAGTACAATGCGGACAGTGAACAATTCCGATCTTCGCAAACAACACACGCAAGTAGTCATAGCACTCCGTGAGCGTACCGACTGTGGAGCGCGGCGAACGCGCAACGCTCTTTTGATCGATCGCGATGGACGGTCCGAGGTTTTCAATTTTGTCGACATCCGGCTTTGCCATCACGCCGAGAAAACTGCGTGCATAGGATGATAAACTTTCCATATAGCGCCGGTTGCCTTCGGCATGGACGACATCGAACGCCAATGACGATTTTCCGGAACCGGAAAGACCGGTGACCACCACGAGCTTATCGCGCGGAATGGCAACCGTAACATTCTTGAGATTGTTCACTCGCGCGCCGCGGACAATGATTTTGTCCCGCTGTGGTTTTGCCATAGGAGTCCCTCGTGGTAAAGATTTCTGACAATGACCAAGTATAGCCGAAAATGAACGCGTTGTAAAGCGTCTCCTAGAGAAGGTGATCGCGTAGTTTTCTGTGATAGGTAACCGCGAAACGATGTGCCTCGTCGCGCACGGCGATCAGTGTCTTTTGCGGAACCGATAGGGATGCCCCTTTACTCCAATAGAGATCACTCTTTTTGCGTGTCGGCCCTTTTGCAAGCGCAACAAAATTAATCCGAATGTGCAGATCTCCACAGAGATGCTGTGCCATACTCAAATGTCCCTTACCGCCATCCAACAGGATGAGATCCGGCAGCGCCCACTCCGCGTGCGCAAAACGCCGGCGTAGCACCTCCCGCATCATCGCGACATCATTGATGGTACGTACCGTTTTGATCTTAAATTTTCGATATTGCGCTTTTTGCGGGCGATCGTTTTCAAAAACGACCATGGAACCGACCGCATACTGTCCGGAAATGTTGGAGATGTCATATCCTTCAATGCGCACGCCCTTTCCGGCGATTGACAGTTGTTGCTCGCCCGTGAGAAGCGCTACATCGCGGATGTGCTGTAGCGCGAAAATCGTGCGCCGCAAATGTTCCGCCTTCTCGAATTCCTCCTTTTGCGCGCAGTGCCACATCTCTTTCCCCATCTTTTTTACCAATTGACTTTTCCTGCCTTTAAGAATCATCGCAATGGCACGGATGTTCTTTCTGTATTCCTTTTGAGAAATTACACCCTCATAGGGCGCGGGACACAGACCGAGTTGCGCATCAAGACATCCCCTCTCCGTCCGCCCCGGCCGATCATGGAACGGGAAGATGCGGCGAAGAATATCCAGCGCGATGATCATCTGTTTTTTGGATGTATACGGTCCATAGGCAACATGCGGCGACATTGTGGAAAGATGCGTCGCGCGCGCGATCAGAACGCGGGGAAATTTTTCTTTTGTGATGATGAAAAAGGAAAAGCTCTTGTCGTCCTTAAGATCGATATTGTAGCGCGGCTGATATTTCTTGATGAGTGCCGCTTCCAGAACCATCGCCTCCAAAACGGACGCTGTCTTTTGCGTACCGACTTTTGCGCTCTGTGCCACCATGCGGACAATCCGCTCTCCACGGCTGTCCGTGCCGCGGAAATACGACTGCACGCGCGCGCGCAGATTTGCCGCCTTGCCGATGTACAAAATCTCACCCCGCGCGTTTCTGAAAAAATAGACACCGGCTGTTTGCGGTAACTTTTTCGATTGTGCCTCTATTGACAATTGCATATCGTTTCCGTATTGTTGGATATATTTCAAAAAGGAGGGGACGTGAAGAACGAAAAATTCATCGGCGTGATGACAATCTTGGGTATCGGCACGGGATTTGTCATCACGGTAAAGTGGATCGCCATGCTGCTGATTGTGGCGGCGGCAATCTACACCTCGGAGAGGAGGGCGTGTCTTGCCTTTCTCGCCGCAACAAGTATCGTTGCGTGGCTGAAGTTGTTGTATTTTCACTAAGCCACGCACGCCCCACCTCACATGCCTCCCCCGCTGCAGTGCAGTCGTGGGGAGGTCGTTCATTTTTTGAGAACATCGCGGAGATATTTTGCCGTATAACTTTCTTTCGCATATTTTGCGACTTCCTCTGGCGTGCCGGCGACCACAACGCGCCCGCCGCCCTCGCCGCCTTCCGGTCCGAGATCGATAACCCAGTCCGCCGTCTTGATCACGTCCATATTGTGCTCGATCACCACGACCGTATTGCCGCCATCCACAAGACGATGGAGAACATCCAATAGTTTATGCACGTCGTCAAAGTGAAGGCCGGTTGTCGGCTCGTCAAGAATGTACAGGGTGTTGCCGGTCGCTTTGCGGGAAAGTTCTGTGGCAAGTTTGATGCGCTGCGCTTCGCCGCCAGAAAGCGTCGTCGCCGCTTGCCCGAGATGAATGTATCCAAGCCCAACATCTTCCAGCGTTTTCAAAACAACAGCGATGTCCGGATGCGGGGCGAAAAACGCGTGCGCTTCGCTGACCGTCATCGCCAGGACATCGGCGATGGACTTTCCCTTATAGAGCACGCGCAGCGTCTCGCTGTTGTATCGTTTGCCGCCGCACACATCACAGGGCAAATAAACATCCGGCATGAATTGCATTTCCACCTTGAGAAATCCCTCGCCGTCGCAGTGGTCGCATCGCCCGCCGCGCACGTTGAATGAAAAGCGTCCCGGCGCATAACCGCGTGAGCGCGCGTCGCGCGTTTGTGCAAACAGGTCTCGAATCGGTCCGAACACGCCGGTGTACGTCGCCGGGTTGGAGCGAGGCGTCCGTCCGATGGGCGACTGGTCGATCATGATCACCTTATCCACCGCGACAGCGCCACTGATGCGCGTGTGTTTGCCGGGCTTTGTGAGTGCGCGCATGATTTGCGCGCTCAACGCTTTATAGAGAATATCCTCCACCAGCGTCGACTTGCCCGATCCCGACACGCCCGTGACGACGGTGAACGCCTTGAGC
>Ga0209542_10005251_pt1 | contig 26005 bp, 29 predicted proteins | sample RifCSPhighO2_01_FD_184028 | JGI IMG/M metagenome (GOLD analysis project Ga0209542, IMG submission 184028) | Soil microbial communities from Rifle, Colorado - Rifle CSP2_plank highO2_0.1 (SPAdes) (version 2) | ecosystem: Environmental > Terrestrial > Deep subsurface > Rock core/Sediment ...
TTATGAAAATAAGAATACCATGCTTTCTGAAGAGAGATTAAAAGAAGAACTGAAGAGCTATATAGAAAATGATTTTGTTACGTATTGTTTAGATTATAAATATTATGAAACAGATTTCTCATTTAAATTAAATGCGGAAAAGAGTGAAGTTAATGTAAGAGAACTTTCTTTCGCCAAAGACAAAGTTTCTGTTTCTTTAGATTATCCAATAACTATAATTGGAAAAGAGAATACAACAATAACTATACGGGATTTTAAAGCCGAAGTTCCTGTAAGATTAGAAAGGATCTTTAATCAAGCCGAGAAGATTATTAAAATTCAAGAAGAGGATAAATATCATATTTGTTTAACTTGTATAGAAAAAATAAGGGAAAAAGATATTGAGATAGAATTTTTTGATTGGGTCGATAATAGTGCTGTTTTTGTTTTAACTGATAAAAAGTCAGTAATAAATCAAAATCCCTACAGATTCTTTTTTGCGATGAAATATACAGACTGGAGTTGCGACAATCTTCCAGAAGATATCGATGAGTATATTAAATTACAGTGCGAATTTGAAAAATCAAGTAAAGAAGAAAGAAGTTTAGAAAATTTAGAGAATGCTGATAACTCTTCTTTAGGGGAAGATGAATACTTTGATCCTTATTTTAATGGAGAGTACTATGATTAAAAATAGAGAAATTTTAAGTTCTAGGAATAAATATTTAGTAGCAATTGCTTTTATTTTATTCAGTGTTCTTTTATCCTTTGTTTATGCTCAGGATAATTCACAACAGGGCGCAGATAAACAACAATTAACCACTATGCTTAAAGAATCTGGTTTTTCTCAAGAGAATATTAAATTTGGTGATTCTACCGATTTTAGTATAGATGGGGATAATTTAGTTTTAAAAAATGGACAGAAAATAAATATTCGCTCTCTTAAGGAAATTTTTCCAGAAGGAACGCAGGTTACTATTGATGATAAATTCAGAGTTAGTATTCCTGAGAACTCTGAAAAAGTTTTAAATAGTGAAGCAATAAAAAATATAGAAATTAATCCTAAGGGAAAGAAAGTGGTCTTAGATAATGGTTATTCTTTAAATAAGAAATTTACTTATTTGGGGAAAGAAGGAGAGGTAGCGAAATTTGAATTATATGAGGTCTATAAAACAGACAAATATTCCACCACTATTGTAAACAAGAATGGAGGTGAAACAAGTGTCTATACGCCCGCTTTAAAAGAGGGAGAGAGTGTAAAAGTTGCTTTTGTCAAAGACCCTAGCAAATTAAGCGAGGAAGAAAAAAAGAAATATGATTTTATCTTTGGGGAAAATGGAAAGCCCATAATAAACAAACCAGGAATTGTTGTTTCAACACCAGATGGACATGTTTATGCTAATGTTGGGGGAAGTGTAGTAGTTTTAAACGATGAAACTAAAGTTACAGATAAAGCAGCTGTAAAACTACAAGGGTCAGGTAAGGCAGCAAAAATTGCTCCGAAAGAATCTGCAGAACAACAAGAAGTAAGTGTTCAGGCAGGAAAAGGAGCAGGGGAAGTTCAGCAAAACTATGTTGAAAATGGAGACTTAGAACTTCCCTATGGGGGGGATAAGGCTCTATTTTCTAAAAATGGGAAGGATGTTTATAATACTATCAGATCTCAAACTATTAAAAGAGAAGAAGCTAAAGCTCTTCTTCCCAAATATGCAGAAGTACTTCCCAAATTAGGTCAAGCAGGACAAACATATAAAGGAACAGGAAAAATAGCTGGAATTCCAGTTTACTATGGTAGTTATGGGACTAAGTTTACAACAGATGTAAATCCTGCCGTGAAACCTATGTTTGAAGCTACATTTCAAGATTTAGAAAAGAGTAAATTAATACAGGAACGTGGTGGAATTGATTATATAATAACTGATGGAATTGCAAGAGAGCCTAGTTTAGATACAGGATTACCTGGAAGTGGTGCAGGAGAACATAAATTTAGTATAGCTATGGATGTTCAAAAGATTGTTCTTAAAGATGGAACGGTAATTAATTCTGGAGATATGCATAGCGGAGAAATTACTCCTTTGCATAATGTCGTTGAAGAATCATTTAATAAATATATGGATATTAATGGACCCACTGTCCCCAATGGAGTTAAAGCATTAGAAATCTTAGATAGAAATGGGGCGCATAATGATCATTGGCATTTATCTCCTAAGGGCCTTTCAGCACTTATTCCCGGAACAAAATATACAGTAGACCCAGCATTGTATCACTTAGAACTTCCCGGTGGAGTTCCAACAACAGCACAATTGCAAGATGCTCTTAAACAAGAAGGAATCACATTTGTTCCAACTAGTGGGGGGGGTTATAAGGTTCGGTTTTCTCCAAACGGGGATACAAGTGTTATTGGAACTCCTGAAAGACCAGCTGCAACAAGAGGAAGTAATAATGCCTTAGCTGCAAAAGCAAATCCCAATAGTGCTGCCGGAGCCGAAATGATGAAACTTGCAGTAAATCCCCATACAACAAGTGGAGGTTATCAAGCTCCTTCTCAAGATTCTCTTGATAAACTCCCTTCATTCTTAAAAGGCCCAAATGCTCCATCAAGAAGTCCTATGTCTGAGGAAGAAGGAAGAGCTATTTATGAAAGGATGCTTTCTAAAGTAAATAAAGAGGAGTGGGGAACTTATAATGATGAGACTAATAAGGGTACTGGAATTAGGGGAGCTGGGCATTGTTTTGGGAGTGCTTCTTGCGCTTCAACTGCTGCAGCATTTCTTCAAGAAGCAGGTGTTCCTAGATTTACAGATCCAAGGAACTTTCCATTAACTGATCAGGTTGAAAAAGAATTATTTCAACAAGGTTGGATTTTTTATTCAACAAAAGATTTTATTGCTCCTCCAGGAGCAATAGCAACCGGACCTTCGAGATTTCCTAACGGAGATATTTCTGACCATGCAGGGCATATATATACTATTGTTGAAGATATTCAGGGGGGATATGATTTAGTAGCAGATAATAGTGGGTTTAAGAGAGAGTATATTTACAAAAATAACGGAAAAATAGAAGATTCATCTGATTCTCCTTTATTTATTCTTCCTCCTGGAGTTTATCCTGAGAGAAGATAATTCTTATTCTCCTTTGTAAACTTTTCCGTTTATTATTCTAACTTTTCTTACTGCTTCAAGAAGCTTTTCTGTTGCTTCTGTAGCTTCCCTATCTCTTTTAGCCTGATCTCTTTCAGTTAAAATTTCACTTGCCGTTTGCCTTATTTGCTCTCTTGTTGGGTCAGAATAAGGATAAATTCCGTGTTTTGCGTATTCTTCTATAACTGTTTTAGCAGCTTTAGTTTCTTCACAATCGTCTCTACTAGCACTTAAAATTTCTAAACCAAATTCTTCATATGCCCTTCTTGTTTGTGCTAATGTTTCTAACTTAGCTGTCACTTCTTCATCTATACTTTCCACTTCTACTGTTTTATCCCCTTTTCTTTCTTCATGACTATTTTCATGTAATCTCACCCTTGCAAAAAAACCACTTTCGTTTTCAAGAGACATTTGGTCTTCTATGAAGGCCTTTTCATTATCTTTGTAAGGATGATCTTTGAATTCTTTTTTAGCTAATCTTACATACTGTTTCTCTGCTTCTGATTTGAATTTGTTTTCATCAATATGAAGAATTCCATAAAGCCACTCAGATTCTGTTTCCATAGTTGATGGAAAGTAAAGAGTATACTCATCATATGATACTGCTTTTGGAAAGCCTTTGTCTAATAGTTCTTCTCCACAAACTTTTGGAAAAGTAATAAGATAACTAGTTCTTCCTGGAGTAAATTCTACTTTTTTCGCTTCAAAATCTTCTGAGGCTAAATACTCTTGAATTTCGAGTTTATCTCTGACTCTTTGCTTTTCTCTTCCAGTTACTAAAACAGGATGATATTTAGCTTTTTGAGAGGTTGTTTGAAGAGAAGCTTGAGAGTAAGAGCTGTTTACAGTGTCTTGAGCACAAGCACTTCTTGGAGAAAAAATAGGTGCAGTTGCTCCTAACAAAAGTCCTGCTAGTCCTAAGCTTCTTACAGTTCTCTTTGCGTTTCTGCCTAACTTTCTAACTGTATTTTTAAGTGTGTTTTTCATAGGATATAAAGGGCCTTTTTCTTTATAAATCTTGCTATTTGTTGTTACTTATGTAGGGTAACATATCTTGAGAATGCCTTTGTTCGCTTTTCCAATAGATTTTAAAAACCAAGTTTTCTTGTTGTTAGAGTATAGAAAAGAGGTAAATGAATGTGAAAAATAAGCTAGGACAGATAACAATATTTGTTGTTGTGGCTATTGTAATTGTCGGAATAGGGACAGCTGTTTATTTCAATAAAGATATTGAAAATAGTTTAAATCAAAACAGTTTTTCAGATGTAAAGACTAATTTAGACTCTTGTTTAAATGAACTCTCAAAAGGGGCTGTTATTTTTGTCGGGGAAAATGCTGGATTCTATAATCTTCCAGAAAAATATTCAAATAACCTTCTTCCCGGTTTAGCTTATTTAATGTATGAGAATGAGAATTTAGTTCCTTCAAAAGAGGCAGTTGAAGGAGAAATTGCTTCATATATTGAAAATAGCTTTGATTATTGTTTGGATGAAGAAGAATTAACCCGAGAAGGAATTGCTTTTACCAAGTCAGAAAATAATGTTAAAGTTTTTATAAATGAGGATAATGTTCTAATTAACTTGAAAACTGAACTAAGTTTAACAAAAAATGATAGAACAGATTTAATCTCAGATTTTTCAGCTGAAGTTAAAAATGTTAGAATTCCTAGAATTTTAGAGATAAGTAATGGGGTTGTTAACAGTCAAATAGAAGATATCTCTTCTATATGCATGTCCTGCATAGAGGAAATTGCAGAGAATAATGAGGTTTATGTTGATGTGGAAAATACAAATGATAAAGATGATTTCATTGTTATCATCACAGATCCTAGCTCTTTGATTGATGAAGAATCGTATGAATTTAAATTTGCTGCAAAATACAAACTAAATCAATGTGAGGTTGGAGAGTGCTTAAAATGAGAAAGCAGCTAAATATCTTTTTAAGCGTTTTTTTTGGACTTTTGTTGTTGTCTTATGTTGTCGCACAATCGAGTGTGAATACCGATTTCACTAAAGTTGGCGATAAAAAGCAACTGGAAGATTTCTTCAATGGTCTAGAAAAAGATTATGTGTTAGAGTTGTCAGAAGGAAAATTTGTTGAAGGATTGGAATATTCTGGAAGTGGGATTCTTAAACATCCAAAAGCGGGAGATATTAATCTTCTTGCTTTTGAAAAAGGAACGAAATTTATAATTTCTAAGGATAAACTGGGTGTTCAAGTTCCAAAAGACTCTAAATTAGAGATTTCTAAGATTGGAAGTGGAAAAATTGGAATTCAATCTGAAGATGGGACTTTAAAGATTATTAATCCAAAAAAGGAGCAAGAAGCAACTTCTTTAAAACTAAGCGAAGGTTCTTCTGTTTTTGTTGAAAAAGGAGAGATATACTTTGATGAGGGAAAAATAGATTTTCCAGATAAAGGAATAAGCGCAACAAATTCGGTTGGAAACCCAATTAATATCGCTCTTTATGGAAAAAGCGACAAGGAAAGTTCAATAGCTTTTTCAGAGGGAAGATTATTTTTAAGCTCTAGCAAAGATATGAAATACACTTTAAATATTGGAGACAAAGCTAAGTATGAGATTGGAAATGGGTTAAGAGATGTTGTTCTTGATTCTCCCGAACTTTCTGGAGACAGAATTTTGTCTATAAGGCCTGGAAGAGTTTTAATGAGGGGGGAAGATGTAAGGGGTTTACAACAGGCATTAAATGTTCTTGGTTTTAAAGATAATAATGGGGAAGAATTAAAAGTTGATGGATTATATGGATCAAATACTGAAGAAGCATTAATAAAATTCCAAAAAACAAAGTTTTCGGGAGCGGATATTGATGGATTTTTCGGACCTGAAACTGCCGAAAAACTTAATATAGATTTAAAAGAAAAAGCTGGAGAGTATTGGAGAATTAATACTGCTAAGGATTCAAAGTACGGTCTTGTTCCTATGAAAAATGGAGATTTTAAAGTTGTGATAAAAGACAAAGCAGGGAATGTTGTTCTAAATGGATTATCTGAAACAGGAATTGTTGTCAATGCGGGAAAGACATTTATTAATAAAGGTACTGCGTATGCTTCTTCAAGAATAGGTCTTTCAAATGATAATTTTTTTAATAAACCTTTGACTTCAGAGCAACGGCAGATTTTAACTGATAAAATAGTTAGGCAAGTTACAACAGACAATCCTGACTTTAAACCACATGTTGCTAAATTTAATAATATGATTCAACAAGCTGTTGCAAATCATGAAAATGACCCCGAATTTATTAGATTTCTTAATACTCCTGGGGTGCAGAAAACAATGCTTTCTTGGGCAATGGCTGAACAAGGAAATTTTTATCAGCCAGGAGGAGTTCCTCCAACGATACAAATTTCTTATGAGAATGGAAAAATGTATTTAAAAGAATTTTCTGTTGGGCCTTTTCAACTTTCTGGAAATCCCGCTTTGTTATCAGATGTTGTAAATAGATACACTTATCAAGAGGATGGAAATACTTATGTTGATAGACATATTTTATTAGCCTGGTCTTCCACAAAAGGAAAATATATTTATCCTAGGGGAATTACACTTAATGAATTATTAAATGCAGATCAATCTAATATTAAAAGCCAGTATAGGGGTCATCAGAGTGTTTTTGGAAAAGGATTTAACGGAGATAATACTAATGAAGCCCCCTATCAAGCGTATACTTTATTGAAGAAATATAACTTTCCCCCCACATTACAGGGGGTTAAAAAAGCTGCCAACAAAAACCAAGGTGGTGCAGGAATGACTTTAAGCGGAATTAATGGGGTTATTGGGAATTTTAAAGAAGTAGAGACAGGTTAGATTCTCTAAATCTTTGTGTGTTTTTCATAGGATATAAAGGGCCTTTTTCTTTATAAATCTTGCTATTTGTTGTTACTAGTGTAGGGTAACAATCATATTAAGATTATATTTGAGAAGATTTAAATAAGTGAGCTCACTTAATTAGCTATGACAAATATAACCCTTTCAATAGATGAGGAAGTTTATAAAAAGATGAAGAAGCATTCCGACGTTAAATGGAGTGAGTTTGTAAGAAAAATAATAAAACAGAGAATTGAGGAACTTGAAAGCTTGGATAATTCTGATAAAGAGAGCATATTCGCCATGCTTGCATCGGAGGAAGTTTTAAAGAAGGATTGGTTGAATAAAGAGGATGAGAGGTGGGATAATGTATAATCAAAAAGATATAGTTCTCATTCCTTTTCCTTATTCTGATTTAACTTCATCCAAGCAAGGACCCGCTCTCATTATTTCCAATGACAAGATAAATAAAATGCGAGACAGAATTTGCTGCTTAGTAACTTCTAAATCTCATAAAGATGACGTTCTAATAGGAAAAGAAAATTTTGATAACGGAAGTTTACCGTTTAAGAGCTTTGTAAGACCACATAGAATTTTTACAATTGATGAGAGAATTATAAAGAAAAAGCTTTGTACCGTGAAGGATTCTTTTCATAAGAAAATTATTCAAAACCTGAATGAATATGTAAAAATTAATTAAAGTTAATTATACTTAAAATCTTCCTCTGGAAAGGCGCCTCTTTCCAGGTCAATTCTTATGTCTCGGGCTATTTGTCTTATCTCCTGTCTTGCAAGCTCTTCAAAATCCTTAGGGGTTCTTTTTATATATTCTCTACGAATAAATCTTACTGCCAGGGGGGTTTGAAATCTCTTTTTGTACGCTTCATTGTCTGAAACTCCATCATCCTGAAGTACGTATCCCAAATCCAGATATTCATATCCTTCTCTTTCTAAATCTCCGAGCCTTGCCTCTATTTCCCTTTTTACAGGATTACTTTGATCTTGAGTCTCATGAACTCTTTCATGTGGATAGGCTAGTCTTCTGATAAGACTATTCAGGCGATTTATATCGAGATGGTACGCAATAAATTCTTCTTTACTTTTAGAATAAGGAGATTCTTCAAATTCCTTTTTTATCATTCTTATGTACTTCTGAGTTTCTTCACCATAAATTAGCTTCATCGATGATTCACTAGCATTAATTAATTCCCAAATTTCCTCATAGTCCGTTTTTAATACAGGAGAAAAATAAATTGTAAACTCATTATATGTCATGGCGGATGGCAGTCCGACATTTACCAATTCATAGCCATTTTTACCCCTTATATCAACAAAATAACTTTTTCTTCCTTTGTTAAATTCAACCTCTTCAACTTCTAAATCTGCTAATTCAACCTCTAAAATTTGTCTTATCTTTTTTGCAATTTGTTTTTTGACCTTTAATTCATCTACAGGTGATTTTACATAGGTTATGTCTCTAAGAGTTAAAAGACTATCAGCCTTTGGCATTGATTGGCAGCCAGGCAGAATTAAACTCCCCGCTAATAAAAAAGCGCTGAGTTTTGCAAATGATTTTTTCATTGCCTTTTACAGAAATAGGGATATTATAAGTTTTATTGTTGTTTTATAATTAATGACCCCGGAGGGATTTGAACCCCCGACACCTAGATTACTCCTTTATCTCATTAAGGGAGATGTCATAAGAAGAACCGCGAGGTTCTTTTTATTAAGAGTCTAGTGCTCTAACCAGGCTGAGCTACGGAGTCGTTATTTATAATGAGAAAGAGTTTTTGAGTGTTTAAAAATTATTTGAATTTATTAAATTCTATATTCTTCTCTTAATTCTTCTTTTCTGTTCATTGCATAAGCAATTGCAAGAAGTTCGGGGCTTGGGGCAAATTCTATTCCCATGATTCTAGAATATTCTGCAGCAAATTTTAAGTGTAAATCTCCTATCCTCATACCCTCGTATGCCTTTCCTAAAGACATAGAATCTCTTATCTTTTGTGAATCTGATCGACTATCGTGACCGTTTCCATTGTGTCCATTCCCATTAACTCTTGTTCTTGGGCTGTCGACGCCTTTACTTTCTAGAAAGCTTAAATCACTTAAATCTATTTTCCTTACAACCATTTTTTTCAAGAAGAATCAGCTTTAATAAACTTATTTGTGATAATGTAGAAGATTGTGTTGCTACCGATCAAGAGGGAATTTATCGATACTCTCTACTCGAACATAGATAATGTAATTTTTAATAGTGAATAGTCATTATCTATATTCTCGCCAAGTGTGCTGGCATTTAGTGCACTTAAAAAATCTTGTTTCTGCTTCATCGCCCGCTCTTGTTTGTGCTGTCCAGAAATAAGCCTCACCATGATGACATTTGGGACATTTGGCATTTATTACCGGGAAAACATCAATATCTTTCTCTTTTACAACAGCTATTTTCTCTTTTTCTTTTACCATCTCTGTTGTTTTAAGTTTCATTTTTCCTTTAGCAGTATAATTACATCTAGAGCATCCAAAGTTTTTTCTTTTTTCAACTAGCGGTGCACCACATTTGGGACAAAATTCCATTTTAATAAAAAGAACCCGCTGGTTCTTTTTCAATCTCCTCTAAACTCTGAGCGGTGGCATCTTTCTTTGCCTCCGATGGATACCACTCAAAGGAACCAAGATTCTTGTCAAATTCCCTTTTGAAGTTTGAACCTAATTTAATTTCCATTTTAACCTTACCTTTTGTTTATTTTTAAATATATCTACTCACTTTCTAATGAAGAGATTACATGTTATTTGATTATAGCCTCGTTTTGCTCGGATTATCCTACTTGATTGTTAAATTTATTTGCCGATTTTAAACAATTTATAACAAAGATTTCCCGATGTTAATTCTTTGCTCCAGCTTTATTTTATTAATCTCTTTTACTATAATTTTCCTTAATTACAAAATCCTCTTTCTCCAGAAGGTTTTCTCCAGTCAAAAAATATTAACTTTATCCATCCAACATATGGAATCTTTGCTACCGCCTTTCCTATTACCTGATCCTCATTTATTGATTTTTCGAATGGGTGTTGTGCCGGATTATTATCCCCCAAAGTGGAAAATGTTCTTTCATCATTTGTTGTTGATATTTTGACTATTCTATGTATTATAGGGTGTTGTTGTTCTGCATTAAAAATAATTATGCTTCCTAATTCAAGTTTTTCGGGATTTTTACCTATTGCAAAAATAATATCTCCTTTGTTGAATCCGTTTTTTATTGAAAATTCTTCAAACATTTCTTTGTCTATATCAAATTGCTTGTAATTTCCTGATTTGCTTTTCCACCATTCTTCAAAATTTACAAATGGTGTGCCAGTACCGGGATGATACATACTACATGATTCAACCACAACTAATGGGAGCTTTGTTCCGGTAACTAAGAATAATACCGGAAAGAATATGAACTTTACTATAAGGAATATAACAACAAGAGATACAATCCACCCAAGAAAACTATCATCATGCCAAATAAATCTCCATATTTTATTAAAAAGATTTTTATTTTCTTCCATTTAGGGGTAAGGGGTTTTTGTTTTTTAAAGGTGATTGTTGATTTTTATTTTCTGTAATCTATTTAACACGAAATATCTCAGGGACTACCGAAATATTTATAAAGTGTATATATGTTGTGTATACATAAGGTATATACAATAACCTTATCTTAAGTTTAAAAAACTGAAAGAATAGATTCATTGTTATACCTCCTTTCCCACCCTATCTCTTCGGAGATGGGGTTTTATGGTACAATAAAATGATAAACAAAAGAATTAATGCGGCGTCAAAATCTACTGCTGCGTCTTCACGCAGAATAGAGGATAAGATTTTGCCTCATTTAAATTTATGAAATTTAAATATGAAAGATATTTTTGATCATACAATAATTTGCAAGAAATGCAACCAAGTAATGGCTAGAAGCGAGTGTGTAAAAGACGGCTTTAAATTGAGATGTATGAAATGCGAAAAGTGCGGTGATGAAATTCTTCATCCTGTTGATGAACATGAGTATGAGAAGTTTAAAGGTCTGCAGAGCAAGACTTTTAAAGTCAAGTTGAGGCTAGTAGGTAATAGTTATGCGGTTTCAATACCCAAAGAGATCGTCTTGTTTATGAGAGAGCAGGAGAGGGTAATGGATGACATGGTAAGGTTATGTTTCGATCAAATGGGCAGGCTAACGCTTGATTTTGAAGACCATATAAATGGATTAAATAATATAAAGAGGGTAAGGAGATTTTAATAAATGGCAGATAAAGATGATGTTAGGTTGAAGGTTGTTGAAGCATTTCCAGAAGATGCATATAAAGGAATCGCGAGAATTGATTCTGAAATAATGAGGAAGCTTGATATAAAGCGAGGAGATGTAATTGCTATAAAGGGAAATAGAGAAACAATAGCAATTGCCGATAGGGCATACCCGGCGGACCTCGGAGAAGGAATAATAAGAGTAGATGGAATATTAAGAAGAAACGCAAAAGTAAGCATTGGTGATGCTGTTACTCTAAAGAAAGTTGAAGTAAAAGAAGCAAAGAAAGTTATAATTGCTCCCGCTCAAAAAGGAATAATGGTGCAGGGTGATCCGGAAAATCTTAAACGCGGATTATTGGGAAGAGCAGTAATGAAAGGTGATGTTGTTGTTCTTGGTGGTGTTCAAAGGCGAAGGGATTTAATGTCTGAGGATTTTGGAGATTTGAATGATATTTTTGGTGATTTGAATAATTTGTTTGGAAATGTTGGGTTTGGAAATTTTGCTGGTGGAATAAGCCAGATAAAATTCTTAGTTGTAAGTACAAATCCAAATCAGCCTGTAATTATCTCAGATAATACTGAATTGGTATTAAATCCAAAAGCTGTTGATATATCTGAAGAGAAAATTCCCGAGGTTACTTATGAAGATATAGGTGGTTTAACAGAGGAAGTAAAAAAAATAAGAGAAATGGTTGAGATACCTCTGAAACATCCAGAATTATTTGACAAACTTGGAATTGAACCTCCAAAGGGCGTTTTATTGCATGGAACTCCAGGAACTGGTAAAACATTGTTAGCAAAGGCAGTTGCTAATGAGTCTGAAGCAAATTTTATTTTGTTAAATGGCCCTGAAATTATGTCTAAGTTTTATGGAGAGAGTGAAAAAAAGATAAGAGATATTTTTGAAGAAGCTGAAAAAACTGCGCCGGCTATAATTTTTATTGACGAAATTGATGCTATAGCTCCTAAAAGGGAAGAGGTTTATGGAGAAGTTGAAAGACGAGTTGTTTCACAAATGCTTACAATGATGGATGGTTTGAAGACAAGAGGAAAAGTAGTTGTTATTGGGGCTACAAACAGAGTTAATGCTATAGACCCAGCCTTGCGTAGACCGGGTAGGTTTGACAGAGAAATTTTAATTAATGTTCCAGATAAGGCCGGCAGACTTTCAATTTTAAAAATCCACACTAGAACAATGCCTTTGGCAAAAGATGTTAACTTAGACGAACTTGCCGCTATAACTCATGGTTTTGTTGGGGCTGATCTTGCATCATTAACTAAAGAGGCTGCAATGGCTGTTTTAAGAAAAGTTTTGTCAAAGGCAAAGCTTGAAGGCGAAGAAGAAATTCCTAAAGAAATTTTGGATAAGCTTATTATTTCAAAAAAAGATTTCCAGGAGGCCCTGAAAAATGTAAGACCGAGTGCTATGCGAGAAGTTTTAGTTGAAACTCCTAATGTTGGTTGGAATGAGGTTGGAGGGCTAGATAATGTTAAACAAGAATTAAAGGAAGCTGTTGAATGGCCTGTCAAATTCCAGAGCGCATTTACTAGAATGGGTATTAAACCGCCACGGGGAGTTTTGCTTTATGGGCCTAGTGGAACTGGAAAGACATTATTGGCAAAAGCAGTTGCTAAAGAATCTGAGGCAAATTTCATTCAGGTTAAAGGACCGTCACTTTTAAGTATGTGGGTTGGAAAAAGTGAAGAGGGAGTTAGAAAGATATTTGAAAGAGCAAGACAAGTTGCACCGTGTATTATATTCTTCGATGAAATAGACGCATTGGCTGGAAGACGTGGAAGTGATCAAGGTGGAGCAAGAGTTACTGAGCGTGTTTTAAATCAAATGCTTGCTGAGATGGATGGTCTTGATGATTTGAATAATGTTGTTGTTATAGGCGCCACAAACAGACCGGATATGTTGGATCCTGCTTTATTGAGACCCGGGAGGTTTGATAAGATATTATTAGTAACTACTCCTGACGAAAAGTCAAGATTACAAATCTTGGGTATTCATACAAAAAATGTTCCTTTGGCAAAAGATGTTGATATAAAAGAGTTAGCCAAGATAACTGATGGTTATAGTGGTGCAGACTTGGAGGCTTTAGTTAGAGAATCAGCACTACTTTCATTAAGAGAGTCAATGGAAAGTAAGGAAGTTAAGAAATATCATTTCATGGAAGCTATAAAGAAAGTAAGGGCAAGTGTGAGCAAAGGAACAGTTGAAGTTTACAAGAAAATTGAAGACAGATATATTAAAAACGCGAAGGCTGCTGTTGACAGTTCGGGAAGTTACTTTGGGTAAGATGGAATTTGTTAATACTATTGATGAACAGGGAAGATTTCTTGGCTTTAGAGCCAATATAAGTGATGAGTCTATTCAAATAAATAGTCATACTCAATCTTATCTTGATGCTAGAAGATTATATCAGTCGTTTAATAATGGACCTATTGGTTTGGGATATGAGGAAAATCCTCCTATAGTTCCCGAGAATGTTCCGATATTTTTGGAATCTACTCAGTCAGCACAATAACTTCTCTTTTGCCGTTGTTTTTGTGAATTAAAACAGTATGTTCTGCTTGTGATACTTTTCCATGTCCGGATTCTATTAGCTGTTCATAATGGTGTATTATATTGCTTTTTTCAAGTTCGCTTAATGCAATTAATACTTTAGTTCCGAATTTTTTTATGAGCCAGCGTGAACAAAAAGGAAGAGTTGAATATTCATCTTCTATAAACTCGAGCACTTCTCTTGCCAAGGGCGATCTTACGTTTTTTGCATTTTGCAACTGATAAATTCCCGAAGGCCTTCCATCATAAACTTTGCCATTGCCGTTTGTTGCAAAAGGTTCTATTGCATAAATTCCTTCATCCAATGTTTTAAGATTTCCGTTTTCAATGTTTGGAATTGTTACACCAGAATGCAAGTCGTATTCTTCTATGCTGTGCCCTGAAAGATTTATTATGGGTGTGAATTTATTTTTTTCAATAGTTTCCTGGATTTCTTTGCCAATATCGTTCAAAGTAATGTTTGCGTTTTGCTTTATGGAGTTAATTGCGTTGTTTAATGCATCTTCGCTTGCCTTTATCAGTTTTTTATTTTCTTCGTCTTCTCCGCCTGTTTCTAGATTTATTGTGAATGCACTATCTGCTGTAAAGCCATCTATATGTACGCCCAAATCCACTTTTATTAGTCCGTGCGCTACTCGCTCATCATTGTAAGAAGGCGTCACATGCGCAGCTTCGTCATTAATTGCTAAGGAAACAGGAAATGCTGGTTTACCGCCAAGTTTGACTATCTCGGCCTCAATTTTTTCTGCAATTTCAAGCAGTGACATTTCAGGCTTTATTAATTTTTTTGCATATTCTTTTGCCTGAGAGGTTATTTTCCCCGCTTTGATATATTTCTCTTTGTTTTTTTCGCTTAACATTTTAGTAGTTATTTTCAGTTATTTTTAAGTTTATATAAGATTTTTAATCTTCACTTTCCTGCAAAAATTCAAATATTTCTTTTTGTTTGTGAGTATTAAGGGAAACATGGAGTTCTCCTGTTGATTGTTTTATATTTAGAAACTCTTTGTTTATTAATTCTTTTATTGCCTTTTTATGTTCTTTAGTTCCTCTTAAATGGTCTGGCAGGGATTTTTGCAGATTTTTTAATTCTGTATGTCTTCCACCCCAAATATTCAAGTTTACTAATTTTCTAAGAAATCTTTTCATTATTGCTTTTTCTAAATCCATAATGTAATTAACCAATATGCCTATTAAAGTGTTTTCAATATTTACGGAACATTAGTGTTTCAATATAGGAACATTTATAAATATCAATATTTTAACTAAGGTATGGAAACTTTATTCAGACAAGCCTTGGGAGACAGTCCTAAAATTCGAGTGTTAGAATTTTTGATAGAAGGTAGAGAGTTAGATTACAGCATAAGTGATATTGCTGAAGGGGCCGAAATCGGGAGAACAACTTTGTTTAGAATCTTTGATGATTTAATTAAAAGCGGAATTGTTGTTTCAACAAGACAAATTGGAAATGCTAAGTTATTCAAACTTAACACGAAAAGTCAGTTTGCTAAAAAAATGATTGAGCTTTTTGATGAAGTTATTATATCTAAAAAGAAATTAACCGCCTAATATCTATTTAAAATCAAAAGAGACAAGGTTTTTAAATAATGCTGTCTTTTTCTTGATATGGCTAAAAAGAGAAGTGTAAGGAGATCTAAAGTTTATTTTGGAGATTTATTAAGCCAATCGTGGAAGGATTATAAACTTAATTTTAGGACTATCTTCAAGATTGTTGGTTGTTGGTACGTAATTCCTTTTATTATTGCTTCCGTAATTTTATTTTTCTTATTCTTAAATTTTAATTCATTTTTTCCGGAAAATCAGGTAATGAACTCTACCAGTGCTTCAACACTAACTCTTAATTTTAATGGAATTGAGAAGACCTTTTATCTTACAAATTTTGGAGAGTTAAAGAGCTTATTTGCTAATTCCTTATCATTTTTTACAATTTATCTTGGAGTAGTTACATTGATATTGTTATCTCGCCTCATAGTGGGCGTTTTGCTAATTTATATATCATTTAATCATAAAAAAAGTTTTAAACAAATTATTAATGGGGGTTTGAAATATTTTTGGAAGTTGTTTTCATTGTTAATTTTAGTTCTCTTTTTGTATTCAGTTATAGTAATTCCAACAATATTACTTTTCTTTTTTATCGGTGAGTCCATTATCTCATTTTTATTATTACTTATTGTTGGGTGTTTTGTGTTTTGGATTTTTATAAATTGGATATTCTCTCCCTATTTCCTCATTGGAGAAAATAAAAATGTTTTTGAATCTTTAAAATTGAGTAAGAGATTGGTAGAAGGAAATTGGTGGAGAGTGTTTGGTTATTTAGTACTTCAAGGTTTAATTCTAGCTATTCTTTCTTCTATTATTCAGTTTCCTGTCTTTTTATTTGGAGTTTTTGGTATTTTTTCTAAAGGTTTAGGGTTCAATTATAGCTTGTTTATGATTCTTTATGTTCTATTTTCATTACTCTCATTTTTGATCGTAACACCATTTATGGTATTATTTTTCAAGAATTTTTATTTGAGTTTAAAGAAGGGATTATTTTTAAAATTGTAAAAAAAACACGTGGAAGATAAAATGGCTAAAAGAAAAGTAAGGAGTTTAAGTTACGGAAAAAATAAGGATTTTTCCAGTTTACTTGGAGATTCATTGAATGAGTTTGGCGTTAAGTTTGTAACTATTCTGAAAACTTTTTTGGCAGTTTATTTTATTCCAATGCTTGTGCTCTTGTCATTATTTATAATTTCTTTGATTACTTATTTTGGCTTTAGTAATCTCTCATTACTCTCAGATGAAATTGCTTTGAGGGAGTATATACTTTCCCTTACTACGACTAATCTTTCAGGATTTATTTTTATAATTTTTGTATTTGTACTATTTGCTGTTTTGATAAATATCTTTTTATCTCTAGCTTATTTTTTGATAGCTTTTTCAAATAAAAAGGAAAGCACTCTTCGTGAGGTTGTTTCTGCTACCTCCAAACTTTATTGGCGCTATATAGCATTTATTGTTGTTGTAATGATCTTTTTGGCAGGATTATTCGTATTGTTAATTATTCCCGGAATTATCTTTTCGGTATACTGGGTTTTCGCACCTTATATTCTTGTTAATGAAAGGGCGGGAATAATAGAGTCTTTAAGAAGAAGTTATAGAATTGTTAAGGGTAAGTGGTGGATGACTTTTGGTTACTCTTTGCTTCTCTTCTTGATTTATGGTATTGTTTTAGTGGCAGCCTCATTTGTTCCTTTTGGGAATATTATAGGAACTCTTGTGTTAACACCTATAATGGTAATTTTCTTTAAGAATTTTTATTTGAGTATGAAGAAGTAAAAAGTTATGATAAATAAAAATACTACTTTTCCGCCACTTTAAGTCTTCTTTCCTTTGGAATGAAGTTGCTTATTTTATTTTCTGAAGCTTTTCCTGTTCCTAAGAAGTCTTCATTGTGTTTCATAACTAAAAATCCTTTTTTTCCGGTGGCGATTTGCAAATCAGCTCCCGACATCCACTCTTCAAGCATTTTTTCGTTTGTTATTTCAAAGATGTTTTTGTTTATCTGATTTTGAAGGAGATGAGTGCCCTCTATGCTAAGCCTTATCCCATTCATATCTTTTTTTCCAATGTAGACGCCTAAACTTTCTATACTCGCTATTGTTGATATTTTCCAGATCTCTCTCTCACTTAAATCCCCTGTAAATGCTATTATTCTGTCTTCACCCCACAAATACAGCCTGCATTCTGGAAGTTTTTCAATTCCAAATTCCTTTTTAAGTATGCTTTCAATTTCTGCAAGTTCTTTTCCTTTTATTTCTTGGAGTTTCATTTTTTTGTTAATATTTTATTTAATCTTTTTAATCCCTCAATATTCCCTGGCCATTTTAGTAGTTTAATTGCTTCATTAAATTTTACCCATTTTTTTTCTTCATGTTCTTTATAAATATTCTTTTCCAAACTTATTTTTTCATTCGATAAGATTTCTACTCCCAGAACAACCTCCCGTTTCCCTGTTCCCTCTAATGTGTAGCTATGCACATCTTTAATAATCCCCAAAATGTTTTTAACATTTATCTCTTCTTTTAATTCTCTTTTTGCTGCTTCTTCGGGTGTTTCATCTTTTTCAATTTCTCCTGTTATTGGTTGCCAAAATCCACCTCTTTCTTTAGTTCTTTTTAATAATAAGAATTCAAATTCTAAATCCTTTTTTCTAAATACTATTGCTTCTATTTGATTGCCTTTCTTCATTTTACTTTCTTACCAATTTAGCAATAAAAAATCCCTCTGTGTTATTGTCTTGAGGGTAAATTCTGCATGCGTGTTTAACTTGTTTGCTGTATGATTTATCATTCCATTTTGTAATTCCTTGCCTTACTTTGAGTTCCTTTGGAAGATTTATTTTCTCAGTTTTGATGTCCGTGAAATTTTTTAGTGCGAAGTCAATTACTTCTTCGTTTTCTTCAGGGGCATGAGTGCATGTTGAATAAATTAGTGTTCCTCCTTTGTTTAGAATCCTTAATGCGCTTTCAATAAGTTTTTTTTGTATATTTGAGAATTGTTTAATGTTGTTTATGTTCCACATCAAAAATCCTTTTGGAGTAGATCTTAAAGTTCCTTCACCCGAACAAGGAGCGTCTATAAGAATTCTCTTGAAACTAAAGCCTTCCTTATAGAATTTTTCACACAATGCTGAGCCCTCTCTTTTTGTTATTATAACATTTGCCGCTCCACATCTTTCCAAGTTGGTTTTTAGAACTTTTAGTCTGCCTAATTGCAGTTCATTTGCTATAACTGTTCCCTTATTGTTCATCATTCCAGATATTTGTGTTGTCTTGCTTCCTGGAGCTGAAGCTAAATCTAGTACTAATTCATTCTCCTCAGGATTCAATATTAAAACCGGGAGCATGCTTGCAATTTCTTGGGCATAATAATATCCAAGAAGATGTTCTAGACTTCTACCTAATTCTCCTGGTGCTAAGGGAATTACGTTTGGAGATTTAGTAATATCACCTCTTTTTATTTTAGTTGTATCAGTGGAATTTTTATTATATTCATCATCAAGGTTATCATTATTTTGGCTATTGTTATTACTGATTTTTCCTTCAATTATCATTATTTCAGGAAAGTTTTTGAAAGGCTGAGTTAATTTCCATCCCTTATTTTCCAGGCGAATTTTTAATTTTTCAGGAGAGATTTTTAAGGTATTGCATCTTATTGATACTTGGGGATTTTCTTGGAGAATTTTTAAGTAATTACCAAAATCTTTTTCTTCTGGAAGAAGTCGTTTCATTCTTTCGAGAAATAATGGTTTTGGCTGCAATTCACTGGAACGGCGGATTTTTGGCATATTTTCTTAACGAAAAAATACTTTATAAATTATCAAGGTTTATATAATTGCTACTTCTAGCAATATTTAAAAATAGGGATATCCTTGTTTGTGTATGTTTAAAGAGGTGTCAAGAAAAGCACAGGTAACTGTGTTTGTTATTGTAGCTTTGGTGATAGTCGTTCTTATTGCTCTTTATTTTATCTTTTCTGGAAATTTAAATAATATTCCTGAAACAAATGGCGAGGTTGCTGATGTTAAAAGCTATATTGATTCCTGTATTGAAAAGACTTTAGAACAAGGAATTTATTACAATGGTTTGCAGGGAGGGTATTATGATCCTCCTTTATCTAGTGTGACTTATTCTGAAATAAAGATTCCTTATTATTGGCAGGATAATAAGAATCTTGTTCCCGAAAAATCAAAAATTGAGCAAGAATTGGCTAAATATGTTGACAATGAATTATCAAATTGTATAAATAATTTTGAAGCCTTTAATTCAAGTACTTATGAAATTAGTCATGAAGTGCCAAAGTCAGAGGTGAAAATTTTAGATAATCGGATAAGAGTGAATATTAATTACCCTATATCTGTTAAGAAGGCAGATGAAACATTTGTTTTGGAAAAATTTGTATCTGAACTTGATTTTGACTTTTTAAGTAAGTATAATTATGCCCAGCAAATTGTTGACGAACATGAGAATTCTCCTAATGCTGTTCCTCTTGGTTTTATTACTATGTTGGCAGATAGAAATAATTTTAAGATAGAAACTATAGATCTTGATGAGGATGTTGTTATATATAGTTTAATTTTCCAAGAGCAAAATGATAAAGTATATATTTATGATTTTGCAGCTAAATATGACTGGGAGGATGAAAACATAGGGGCTTAAAATGAATAAAATACATTTTATTACTTTTTCATTAATTTTGACTTTGGTACTTGTTAGCGTTTTTGTTTTAGCGCAGCAACAGAGTGGTGGTTCTGAAATCTTGCCCGAGAATATTGGTCAGTATGCTTCTGTTCTGGGGTTGGATACCTGTATAAAGGCTAAAAGTTCAGGTATTCAACTTCCTACAGATTGCGTTGCTGTGGTGACTAATGAAGCCGGTGAAAATGTTTTGCAAATTTATAATCCTGATGGAGATGTCTCTGTAGAGTTTGTTGGTTCTATAGAGTCTGAACTTTTAGAAGGTGTTGAGTATAGTCCACAAGGGCAGGTTGTTCTTGGTAATGGTATTGTTTTAGGCGATAAGTTAAAAAGGAATATATTTAATATCAAATTAGGGGCTGTAGATAAGACTAAATTTGTTTCAAATGAAGATGGTTCTTTTGAAGTTAGTGAAGGAGCAATAGATTTGACAAAATATCAGGGAGATGATTTAAAGTTGACTATTAGTGAAGGAGTAGCAGCTACTATTGGAGAAAATACTCTTAAGGCTATGGGACATTCTGAAATTTCTTCAAAATCTTATGAAGCAACAACTGATTTTTCAGGAGAGGGTTTGCAAAGTTTTGTTGTATCGAGTCCAAATGGCATCATGGTAAATAATAAGCGTTCCATTATATACAACAAAGATGGCACTGTTACAGATTATCCAGAAACTTTATTTAAAGGTCAAATAAGACTTTTTGCTTCAAAGGATGGTGTTGCAAATAAGAATGCTGAAACTTATGTGGCTTTGCTTCCAGATGCTTCAGCTTATACAAAGAAGGTAACTAGTGTTTCTTCTGATGGTCAACAGTATAGTAATTTTGCAGTCTTCTCAAATTCAGAGGAAAAAGGTGAAGTTGCTTATGCTTTGATAAGTGGTTGTAATGAGAAGGGAGAACTTAGCATAGATTCTATTGCTTGTATAACTGGAACTAAAGATGGTGGATTTTCTGTTATGGGTGGGGGAGTTAATATAGCTCATTATGGAAGATTGCCAAACAGTCTTATTTCAGTTACTCCAGGTGAAGGTTCTAAGCCTATTGTAGTGGATAGCTATAAAGAGACGTCCCCTTTATTTTCGACTAATCCGGGATTTAGGGGAATAAAAATGGGATCAGTAACATTTTACAGCGATGGAAGAGTTGAGAGTGTTGGAGATATTTCTAGATTATCTGATTATGAAGGTACTACTGATTCAGGTACCTTCCTTTTACAAGGGAATGGTGTGGGAGGTTATTCTTCTTCTACAAGTAGTTCTGGAATTGTAAGCAATCCAAGTGTTCAAGGATTTACTGTAGGTGGGCTTGGTAATTCGGGAGTTAGTATAGAAGGTTTATATGACGGTTCATCTGCTAATTCAGGGAGTATTATCCCACAGGTAAATTCTGCAATTGTCACAAATCTTGGTGATAGAGTGAGTCCTAGTTTGGAAGGTTTTAATTATGAAGGAACTGGAAATCTTCTTTCAATGTTGATTTTAGGTGATAGGCAAAGATTGTTGAATTTACAAAGACAGTATGGTTTAAAGTTTGTAGAGGGTGATTCAAGGTCTGGCAATCTTATGGTATATGATAAACAGGGTAAAAAAATTGGAGAGGTTGATTTTATGGATTTAGGTCGTATTAAGGCTGGAGGGGAACTTCTCAACCAAATAAACAGTTATGTTGGAACTGTTACTAGGTGATTTTTAACATTTTAAAATCTGAAATTGAGAATTTTAAATATAAATTCATCAATTTCTTTTATTTTGTTTTTATTTAATGATACTTGAAGCCCATAGGGAGCTGATTTTGTGATGATAATTCCTTCTCTTATAAGCTGCTGGGCTATTTTCTTTATATCTTTTCCTAAATGGGATGGAAATCCATTTGTCAAGGTATCAAAATGAGTATGTTTTCCTCCTATGACTTTTTTCCTTCTTAAATTGTAGAGAATTGTAGCTTTGATTTCTTCATCATTATATTCCATTATCCCTTATTGCCGGGATAATATTTAAATGTTTCTAATATTGTAATATAAAAACATATATAAGAATATTTAAATAGTAGTATTATCATTATTTATCATGAAAAATGAATCAATATTTATAGAAGTTTTTGGAAATAATCCTATAATGAAAGTCTTGGATTTTCTTATAACTTTTCAGCTATTTGATTATCCAATGACTGAAATTGCCAAAAACTCAGAAGTTAGCTACTCAACTCTGCAGAGTTTCTGGAGTAATCTAGAGAGAAATAATATTGTTATAAAAACAAGAAGAGTTGGAAAATCTGATTTGTTCAAATTGAATACAAAAAATCCTGCTGTTCAGCAACTGATAAAGTTGGACTGGAATTTGGTTAAAGGCTCTGAGCAAGAATCTATTATTTGATTTTAATCTAAAGTATATATCCAGCCATTCTCATCCAAGAATTTTATTAATGGTCTCAAATCTTCATATCCTGAAGCTAATTGTTGGTATGTTCCATGAAACGTAGCATGTTTTTCTTCAGGGAAAAGTTCACAAACAACAGCATAAGTTTTGCCGTCTTTTTCTATTAGGTCTTCTTGCATAAGATGATGCCTCTTTAGCTTTTCCTTTTTAACTTCATTTAAAACTCTTATACCCTTAAATTCAACTGTACTATTGAATGGATTTATCCTTTTTACTTCTTCTAGAACATCAGATAATTCTGCCATGAAATAATCTGTTTTATATAGTTTTTAAGAATTTGTATGTTTTGACTGATATTTTAAAACTCTCCTAATTTCATTTGTTTTTTGCCGTCTATGAGTTCGTTCGTGTTGATTTTAAAGACCTGGAATATGTTTTCTACTGCCGGAAGAATTTGATTTTCTAAATAGTAAGAAATGTCATATTCGCCTTTTTCGCTTGGCAGTTTAACTCTATCTCTAACGAGTTGTTTCTTTTTGTCACTTATAGTGTTCGCCACATAATATTCAATAAGTGTTCCAAGACCTACTTGCAGACCTAACTCTCTCATTTTTTTAGCAGCTATAACGTGAGGGGTTATTGCCTTGTATTCTGACAAGGGCTTTCTTAACTGTGTTTTAATTATTAATTCATCAACCGAAACTTTTCTTTCTTTTATTTGCTTTATAATTTTCTTTGTGTATTCAAGCGCTCTTTCAGAATTTCCGTCTTCTAAAACCATCTGAATAATTTTATTTTGGAATACTCTAGCTAATTTGCACCAGTCTCTACGAACTGTTTCAAAACCTCTGACTTTTAATTTTCCAGACTCACTGAGTTGTGCATATTTCTTTTTTGCTCCAAACTCGCCTGAGCGCGTTGTAACCCATAAACCCCTTTTGTAAAAGTCTTCCAGTTCAAGTTCCATTATTCCTGGGAGTGTTTTATTAATACCTGAAATAAAATCTAAAGCATCTTTTTTTGATTTGTTGTTTAATAAAAATGCAATCGAGTCTGTGTCAGAGTAAATTGTCTTAAATCCTTCTTTGTCTATTTTTTTTATTATATCCTGTATGTATTCTCTTGAGATTGCTGTTGTTGATGCAGCGGCTTCTGGGCAGTAGTATCTTGCTCCGAAAAATCCCTGATAACCGTAGGCAGAATTTGCAAGAACTTTAAATGCATTGCTTCTTGCCCTCTTGAAGGGGTCTTCTTTTGTGCGCAACTCAGCCTTGTACTGTTTTCTTAATTTTATTATTTCTTTTAACAAAGTTGGGAAAAATCCGGGTGTTTTTGAGAAATAAAATCTTTTATTGCTCTTTGAGCTTGCTTTGACCTCTAAATCATCTTTCTGTTTTCTTTCGTGATAGGTTGACTTTGACAAATTAAACGAAACGATTATTGAAGGCCAGTAGCTTGTGAAGTCAAACATTGCTAAGTTTTCATACAACCCTGCTTGAGGCTGCAGAACAAAAGCTCCTTCATATTTTTCTCGTTCTCGTCTTTCTCCTAGTTCACTATGACTGGGGCGTTTTTCAACTATTTCATTAAAGCGAGCTAAGTTGTGTATTATAAATGATTCAACATTTTTTGACATTCCGTTTCTTGAAACTTCAAAAATCGGCTCCCGCATTACTCTTGTAAACTCCATTAAATCCTGCCATGATTCCTTGAATAGTCTGTGAGTAATATCTGCATCATAAAGGTTATACTCAAAAAATGCTTCCCAGTTTTCGTAACTGTTTGAAGGATTTAAGTGCTTGGCTATGTCAAATTCTTTTTTGTTGTCTTTAAGCAATGCCTGTGCTACATCATTTAAAGATAGAGTCTCCGACTCCAAGTATTGTGCATAAGCCGTTCTAATAAATTTGTATAAATCTATGTGTGTGGTTCCAGAGACTCTAGCTACTGTTGTGATTCCTCTTGAAAATTTTGGCTGAGAGTCGTCAAGTCCTAATGAGAGCTTTACTTTATTTACCTCCGCACGGGCTTTCAAATAGGGCATATCAAAATTGTCTGAGAAATATCCGGTTATAAAGTCTGGCGAAATGCTCTTCACTGTTTCAACAAATTTCTCGATTAAGTCAGCTTCGTCTTTAACAAATTCAACGTAGTCTAATTTTGTCTTTGTTTTTTTCCAAGTTATAACTTTTTTTACTTTGTCAGAGACTATTGCTACCATAAGTATCTTCCCTTTTCCTACCTGAAATTCGTCTGTTTCAATGTCAAATGCCAATACTTTTGGGGTGAATTCATTTTTTTCTAAAGGTTTTATTGTTCCTTCAGTCATGTCTATGCAAAAGTCTACATCTAAGGCTGAGTCAATTCCATTAAATTTTTCTGAATTGTTTAATATACTCGCCTCAGAAAATTCAATCTCATGCCAGTTTAAGGGTGTTAATTTCTTTTCAATTATGTATTTTGTTATAAAGTTCAGATCATGCTCACGCCTCTTTTCAATTTCCGGAAATCCTTTTCCAAGCTGGTCAGCTATTGCTTGAGCATCTTTATAATTTGTTATAAATAACTTAAGAGCTTTTACTGGCTTTTCCAGAAAACGTTTGTCGTGGAGTTCTATTTTTTCAACTTTTGTGGTTCTATTGGTGGATTTTACTTCAACGGCAGATATTCTGTTTATTAGTTTTTTTGTCTGCTTATCGCTTAAATTATCTTTTAGTATCACCCAGGTATAAATGTCACAAGTATCTATGATGCAAACTCTTTTACCTTCACTTGTTCTACCTATAATTTTGGCATAGTTCTTGTCATTATAGTCAAAATTGTCATAATCTATGGGTATGAACTGGAGTTTCATATATTTAGAGGGAAAAAGAGTTATTTAAAATAAACGTTTGAAATGTAATAAGGTTTATAATGTGTTTTTATTAGTTGATTTTATGGAACAATTAAATGGAATGTATTTAAAAGAGTTTACATTCTCTGGAGATTACAGGCTCTTGAAGCATTACCAAGATAAGGATTTTAGAGATATTGATAATGCCAAGAGTTTTTCTCAGCTAAATTTAGTGGCTATGAATGTTTTAAGCAGAATAAATGGTCCTACAGGCCAGGTTTGTGGACCTATTACAACTGGTGGGTTTGGAAATGTTAGCGATAATCTTAAGGTGTTTGAGAGAACTATACTCCAGTTAGTAGATCAAGATAAAGCTCTTTTTAATCAAGTCCCTTTTGAAAAACCAATGCAAAAAGTCAGAGAACTTTATGGTATTGGGCTGAAAACTGATATGCAGTTGCTTGAGGACTTTTATTTACCTATTTTTGATTCTGGAATTATTGATACTCTTTATTTTATTAATGGCTGGGAAAGTTCAAGAGGTTCTAGATGGGAAAGAGAGATGGGACTTGAAAGAGGATTTACTTTTATTGATTTACCTAAGGGATTTGTTGAATTCTAGTTTTATCATAAGATTTATAAACTACTGAGGAGTAGTTATAATATGAAGAGTTTAGCTGATTTTGATGATAGAGACTGGACAGATTTAAGAGCCGAAGGTTTGGAGAGATTAGAG
>Ga0209542_10005253_pt1 | contig 25993 bp, 12 predicted proteins | sample RifCSPhighO2_01_FD_184028 | JGI IMG/M metagenome (GOLD analysis project Ga0209542, IMG submission 184028) | Soil microbial communities from Rifle, Colorado - Rifle CSP2_plank highO2_0.1 (SPAdes) (version 2) | ecosystem: Environmental > Terrestrial > Deep subsurface > Rock core/Sediment ...
TAGGGCGTGGTGGCATGCAAACCTGCTCCTGAATCTGTGGAGGCTGACCAGGTCCAAGCAGGAGTGGTGTCTGAGGAAGGAGAGGTGGTGGAGGGAGTGCCGGGGGTGGTGGGACCGGTGGTGTCTATGGTGAAGTTGGGGGTGGTGGCGTTGAACGCAGCCCAGCTAGAACACGCAGAGTCGTCGTCGCAAGCTTTGGCTTGCCACTTGTAACCAGTGGCGTCAGTAAGGGTGGCTACGGTACTTGTTGCGGTAAATGGGGTTGAGGAGTAATTGCCTGATGAGGAAGTAATATACCATACCTTGCTGGAGCAGCTTGCGTATGCGGTGCCAGAAGCGCACGATTCTCCCACGACAGGAGTAGAAGTAGAGGTAAAGGAATCTGCGTTTGCCACAAGCTCAAAGAACAAAGTGAGGGTCTCGGTTGTGTCTGCATCAGTTACCGAAGCCTTGAGGTTCACCGAGGTCTCTGGAGTATATCCTCCATTGGAGATGGTTGTGGCGTCATCTGACTTAAGCTGAGTGAGAGAGGTAGGGTCGGCTGGGGTGGCGTTATTATCTCCTGCCTGAAAATCATCGAAGTCGGTGTCGGTATTGTTGCTAACAATGCCCGCGCGAAATTGTTCATCAATGGCGCTATCGGTTTGACTATGGGCTTGCACGCCATTAACATACGTCGTAATAGTGGTTCCTGCGGCTTGAATTTTATATACATCGCCGCTGCTATGCGTGTAGTTGTAATTCCCGCCTACCTGGGAATATGACCCGTTCACTCGTTTAAACAACTGGGTGGTCTGACTGTTACCCTGGTACAGGTGAGCATAATACGTGAGGGTGGAGGAATTCATTTTGCGAATCATGGGACCATTCCAAGAATTTCCAACCGTAAGAATCGCCACCTGCGCATAATGGTCTTTGGTGGAAAGGGCGGTAGCAGAATATCTGGCCACACATTCGGTGCCGGCGCATTCAAATATGTTGCTGTTGCCAGCATCAATTGTGAAAGAACCGTTGTCCGCAGTCCAGTTTGCGGAGGTATCGGTGTTGAAGTTATCCGTGATAACGGTCTCCGGCTGCAGCCAGCTCTCGTCGGGAACGTCTGGGGGAAGAAATATGGTGTGGTCTGAAACGCGATATTTTTCCATCCAAGCGCCCAATACCTTAAGATAATGAGTACTGCCCTGCGTTTTATCAAACTCTCGTTCGCGTCTGTACATATTCTGAAGCACGGCAAGCACTTTTTCTCTATGAGGATGCGAAGTAATATCAAACAGCTCTGATTTCACAAGAAGACCCTCCAGATACAATTCCAGCTCAAGATTCTCATTGGGCATGAGGGGTTTTACCCTCATTTGCCCGAGAGGGTCAGAGTGCACCGTAAGCATACCCCACAGGAAATCGAGGATCGTATTTGACTGTAACTCAACGTCAAAGGCCTCCGCAACTTTTTGCTTGTTGCGTATTTCCCCTTTGAGGTTATCCCCGAGATAAATGGAGCCCGGAATAGATACTTTTTCGTTATAGGCAAAAAATCCGTATCCTTCCGGCTCTCCTCCTGTTTTTCCTTGAGAAGACAGGGGACGCAAATCAACAAGACCCACAAGTTTGTCTACACGAGGGGCTCGCCAAAATGGCTCTTGATATTCTGTTATCCATTCCCACTGGGCTAAATAGTAATAACGTGCGGGTTGCTCTGCAGATACGATAGAAGGATCAACGGAAAAAGACGGAATGACGAGGCCAACGATAATAGGAAAAATAATGAGAATTTGCTTGAATTTTGCCATCTCCTGCTTATTATTCTATTGTAAAGACCGCTTCAAATCCTGTCAATGAAAAGAAGCGCCCGATTCCCCCCTTGGGGAATCTGGCGCTTTATTGAGCCAGGGTGCTGTATTCTATTGTTCAGAGGCGCCGCCGGGCCTGCGCTGCGCCTGGTTGACCTTCTCACGCAGGTCGGCAAAGACCGCAGACGCGCGGTCCGCCGCCTCATGCCCTAACGCAGAAAGCTGCTGCTTCTTGCGCAAGAACATGGTGAAGAGCCGCTCGTACATCGTGTCCACCTGCCGCAGCCGGGACGTGTACAGCTGGAACATCTCGCGTGACTCCTGCATGTTCCATCTCAGGTCATGGTGCACAAGCTGGCGGCCGGTGTAGAGGTGGTATGGCCGCATCTTGCCCGGGGTCAGGATGGAGCCATCCTCGTCCAGAGGTCTCAGGCTATTCCAGTTGGAGGTGGCGGGCAAGGGGGTAAGCCAGTTTGCGGTCTGAAAATCGCTCGCCTCACGGATCCAGTCGGCCATGTCCATGATGGACTCCTCTGTATCGTATGGGAGGCCGATGATGGTCATTGCTGTAATCCGGAGGCCCGCAGCCCGGAGAACTCTCAAGTCCTTATGGACCTGAGAGGGATCCTGTCGTTTGTTGACCGCCTTCAGGTTCTCAGCACTGGAGGACTCTACGCCCAAATACACCATGCGAATGTGTGCTTTGAGCATTGCATCTATAACTTCCGGGTCCTGGCCTATTTCGGCGCGGGCCTGACAGATCATCCACATCTGATCAGTGTGGCCCCTCCAACCCCTGAGGCGCTCCAATCGCTCGTTGCGGAACTTGACAGCGCGCAGAGGAGGCACATGGAGATCGTCCGAGACGAACACTGAAAAGTGTCCATCCTTGCCGGCATAGATGAGACCCCGTGAAGCCAGGTTCTGCAACTGCGCCAGGCGCCGGAGCTCTGTGGCGCGCGGCACGGGCCGGTATCCGAGGAACTGCTGGATGACCTGGCAGTAGGTGCACTTCTCGGTGCAGCCGCGGGTAGTCTCCAGGACGCCGGCGGCCATGGGGTTCCAGGGAGTCAGGTCGCGTATGGAGTTGAAGTCCGGCAGCTCGACGAAGTTGGGCTGGATAAGGCCCTGGCGGGTGGTCTCGACCAGCTCCCCCCCGTTGCGGAACGTTATACCAGGGATTTTGCTGAGCGCGGTGTGAAGGTTGAGGCCTGTGTAGGAGAGCAGGGCGTCGCACAGGGGGCCTATGATGTCCTCGCCCTCTCGTTGGACGACCACGTCGAACTGTCCTTCAGCCATCGCCTCCTCGGCCAGCGGGCTCATGTGAGGGCCGCCACCGACGATCTTCAGCTTGGGATGGTGGAAGCGGGCTTCGGAGGCTATCTGGTAGGCGCGAGGGGCCTCGTTGATGAGGGCGGTAACCAGGAGCACGTCAACGCCTGCCAGGTCCTTGGCGGGATTTATCTTGCCGCTACGGTCCTCATACCAGATTTCGCGCTCGTACAGGTACTCGCCATCCCACTGCTCCAGGGCGCGGGAGAGGTAGAGCAAGCCCTGTCTGGGGATAGCTACATACTCGAAGTTGCCGCCCGTGGACTTAGGTGCAACCAGTACTACTCGCTTGATTTGCTTTCCCATTGACTCGTCCTTTCCACATCCTTTCGGATGAAATGTGCTTGGATAAACCTATTGTAGCATATACGCAGGGATGTCAACCGAAAAAGCCCTACGCCGGATCTGCCAAGCAAATCCAGCACAGGGCTTTTGGTTACTGCTTTTGGACAATGAGCCATTTCTCCTCACGCGGAGCGCAGTTTTGGCATCCGCAACGCTCCAAGAGCATACGAAAGAAAACAAGTGTCAGCCCGTAAGGCAGAGGCCAATCTTCGTACTCGTCCCGCTCGTGCGGAGGATCAAGAGAACTATGAACGCGAAAATTTGCGGGATGCGGAAGTTTTGCCAGAAGCTCTTTCCTTTCCTTTTCCTCTTCGGTCGTTAACCCCCATATATCTTTATCGGGGTCGCACGAAGGATACCGATAGACGATAAATGTTCTGCAGAGGATCCGCAACCTCCGCAGTGTTGCAAGGAGCTCCTCTTGAGTCAAGGTGATCTCCACCGCCGTCTGCATGAGAAACCTCCTCAAAGAGCTTGTTCCTGCCAGCAAAAGGAGAAAGGGATTGTTGGCAGGATTGGACTCTCTTAAACGCAGAAGGCCTCCATTTGGGGAGGCCTTCTGCTTTCGCTTCTGCATTACTTGTCTCTGTACTCTCTTATTCTATTTCTATATCTCGCATGTTTGCCTCCTCAAATGGAACATCGCCGTTCAACGCAACGGCAATGTGCTGGAAAATCTGCAATGAGAAGCATTGTTTTTTCATAATTACTTTAGCTGATTATATCCCCTCACATTACAGAGTCAAGCAGGATTTTCCACTTTAGGGAGCCGTGATGCTGAACGCCTGGCTTCTCGCGCTTGTCGGAGTTGCGTCAAGCACGAAGAGACCCTCCTGCAAATCGCTCGCCAGCACGCGGTCAGGACCTAAGAAAGGATCTACTTCAAGGTTTCCGTCAACCACAAGTCCTGTGACGCCGGATGTGCGATACGAACCAACCAAAATTGGATCCGCGGGATCGCTTATCTCAAAAAGTTTCAATCCTGCGGTGTTCCACGCCATATACAAAATATTGTCTACAATCCGAGGATCGTGCGGCCAAATGCCTCCGAATCCTAAGGCAACCGGATCAAGAGTCGCCACGCGCACAACATTTGCAGGATCTCGCACGTCAAAGATGCCCGCGGTTCCTCCTGATCCCAAAGGTTCTTGCGGAACCACCAAATAATTGTAATCGGAAGTCCACCAGCTCGAGTGCGTAGAGGGTCCGGAATAGAAGGAACCCAACAAGGGCGCTGAAACTTTGACATTGCTTATGTCGAAAATATGCGTGTTGCCGGTCCAAATGTCATGAAGGTAGAGCCGGCCGTTGACAGCAGAAACATCGTGTACTTGTCCTCCTGAGGGCGAGGTTACTGTCCTCACTTTTACCGGATTTGCGGGATCACTCACATCAAATATATGCACCTCTGGACCTCGGTTGGGCACGAGATACGCGTACTGGCCGTCAAACATGCCATTGTGCACCCAATCAGAACCACCGTCCGCAGCCATCATTCTGCTTAATTCTTGGGGAAACGCAGGATTCGATACATCCACCATCGCAGCCCCCCGCCCAACTTCGCTTCCGGAAAACAAGATGTTGTTTTTTACATCAAGCGCTTCATGGGGGTCTTCCGAACCGGCTCCCCAATTGCCCGCCAGCACGGGATTGACTGGATCTGAAACATCAATAATATCCACTCCCCCACTTTCCCATACTGATCCCAAATACGCATAATTCCCATCGCTTCTCATGGCAAGATGTTTTCCTCCTCCATCCCAATGCCCCCGCTTCTTGATTGGAGCTGAAGCCACCAGCGTGTACGAACCCGGTTTATCAGTCTGCAAATCGGAGAAATTTGCAATACCATCAACAGTATTCATTGTGGTAGTCCCTGTCAATACCGCGCTTTCCGTATTGTTCGCAAGCGTCAAGCTAATGGGAATAACCCCAGAAGCAATGACGGTTCCAAGTTTGTCTTGCACGCTGACTCGCACTGGAGGAAGCACTCCATTGACGAACGCATCAACAGGTTGAGAACTGAATACTAACTTCCACGGCACTCCGATGCCCTGACTGCTCACGGAAAAAGAAATTTCGTAATCATCCGTGTTTGCATTCAAGGCCTCGTCTTGGCATCGCACATAGTAATGATAGGTACTCCCCTCAGTCAAGTCGGCAACCGTTGTTTCGTGGCTTGTGGCTCCGGTGGTCGCAGACGCATTGGGCATTGCGCCATAGCTCGTCCCTGCTGTCGTAGAATACTTACACGTTGCATTTTCATCGGTATCCAAACGAAAAATTATCTGTGTGGCGCCCGGCGGAAGGACACCGGTTGGCTGGCCGTTTGCCCTTGCGGGAGGAGTCAGATCCGGGGGCGGAAGCAAGGTATATTCGATATGCAACTTAGCTGCTTTTGTCGGACTACTGTTGTAGCTTTCCCACGCATGGTACTGTGTGCCTGTTGCCGGACTCCCATCTTCAAGAAGTACAATCGTATCAACCGCGCCATACCTATTCACCAATTCCTGAACTCCTTGAATGAGTGATGGCGTTCTGACCCAAATTCCTGGGTTCCCTTTTGCCCAAGTCCACTGCTGTTCAAAGAGCACACGATTCGCCCAGCGATGATAGGGAGAATTTATGGAAGAAAACGTCGAGGGAGCAGCAGCGTCTTCAAGTGACAGGGTCGTAGGAATCACATATCCCCATCCTTGCTGGTTGAGTTCTACATAGGCATCCGTGATATTTGCTCCTGCTGGTATCCCTACTCCGGTCCAGCGCCAGCCGCCCCAGTTCGGGCCGCTGCCTCCGGGCCTTCCTGCATAGATGCCTGCGCTTGTCTGGCTGTATCCTGGCCAGCCCGTGGGAGTATGATAAGCGTCGTCTGCAGAGCTGGAAATTTGTTTGTCAACAATAACGGGGCCGGGGGGCAGAACGCGAAAACTAATCGTGTAGTCGTCGGTGTTCGTATTCAAAAGCGTATCCTGGCAACGGACATAGAAAGAATAGGGAGTATTGTCCACCAAACCAGAAATGACAGAACTATGTGACATTCCGCCGGTGGTTGAGAAGGTATTCGGCAAAGAAGCATATGCAATGCCAGCCACGGTTCCATATTTGCACGTTGCATTCTCGTCGGTTGCCAAAGAAAGCAATACCTGGGTAGTGCCGGCTGGAAAATCACCCGTCGGCTGCCCGTTCGTACGAACCGGAGGCGTGGTATCAGGCAACACCTCAAACGCAATCAGAAAATCGTCCGGATTAGCGTTTCCCGATGCATCCTGACATTTCACATAATAGGAATACGCCGTCTCATCGGTGATGCCGGTGATAAGCGAAGAATGCGCCGTGCCGCCCGTGGTGGCAAATGTGTTGGCCATCGAGGAGTACGCAATTTCTGCGGCCGTATCATATTTGCAGGTCGCGTTTTCATCGGTCTGCAAGCTCAAAGTGATTTCTCTTGTCCCTGACGGAAGATTTCCTGATGGGCTTCCATTACTCCGTAGAGGCGGAGTAAGATCTGGCACATCTACGCCAAACGAAATAACAAAATCGTCTGTGTTCGCATTCTCATGGGTATCCTGGCAACGGACATAGTAAGAATACTCCACTCCATCCTCCAATCCCGTTACCACGCTCGAATGAGAAGTGCCGCCCGTAGTGCTAAAAGTATTGGGCAAAGATGTATAATCAACGCCCGGGGTCGTGCCGTACTTGCACGTCGCATTCTCATCAGTGGCTAAACTCAAGGTTGCTTGCGTAGTTCCCGAGGGCAAGAGACCGGTTGGTTGCCCATTGGATCGAACAGGGGGAGTGGTATCTACGCCTGAAATATATTCAATGTGGAGTTTTGCCGCCCTGGAAGGATTATTGTCGTAGCTATACCATTCGTGGTACTGCCCTGCGGGAACCCCAGCGCCGTTCTCCAATAGCACGAGAGAGCTAATGGCGCCTTGTGCGTTAAGAATTTCTTGAATACCGTCCTTCAATTCCGGAGTCCGGATGGTTGAATTCGGATTCTTTTTTGGCCAAGTCCATGAGAGCTGGAACGCGGTTTTACTCTGCCATCTGCTGGCAGGAGAAGACGAAGACGAAAAAGTCGGGGGATCGGGAGCGTTTTGGAACGATAGAGTGGTGGGAATCGTATACCCCCACCCCGACTGCACAAAATCCACGTACGCGGCAGCGATGGTGGATCCTGCGGGGATAGCAAGGCCTGTCCAGCGCCATCCTCCCCACGTTGCCTGGCCGGAGCTTCCCGGGTTGCCTGCCAACACTCTGTTTTCGGTATGAGAGTACCCGGGCCAGCTGTCGGGATCGTGGTAGGCGTCATCTGACGAAGAAGAAATCTGCGCATTAATGACGACAGGATCTCCCTGCGCCTGGGCGTTTGTCCCCAGCGATATGCCTCCAATCGACACAAAAAGCACGCAAAACAAAGCGGAAATGCGTTTCATAAAAAATAGAGAGTTAATTTTCTTATTCGCCTTCCCAATGCGCCACTTAATCAAACCCAAAAAAGTTTGTCAAGAGCCGGTCCAGTTAGCCATCATCTTGTTAGCGTCGTAGATGTCGATTTTCCCGTCAGGGAGGCCTTGGGGTCCGTTGACGTCAGCTACATCAAGGTCTGCCTGTAAGATGGAGTTCCAGCGGGAAAGGAGGAGGGAAACGTCAAGGATGCTCACCTTGCCGTCTCTCGTGAGGTCGCCAAGTTTCGTGATGAGGAGGCGCTGGGAGAGGGTGGTGGTGGAGCCGTCGGATTCCCGTTCAATCTCAATCTCGTAAAATCCGGGGATGAAGAGGGAGAGGTTGGCTTTTGAGAGATCCAGCTCAATGCTCCCGGCGTCTTTAGCTTCTACTTCAAACTCAAATTCCTGTCCTGCTTCGCTCTCGAGCTTCAGCTTGAACTTCTTATCTGCTTCCAAACCGGCTCCCAGGAGATACAGGACGGTGGGGCGATCGAGAAAGATGTAGTCGCGATCAAGCGAAGAGGGCAAGCCCGGCTTTCCAGTATCGCTCCTTAGCACTACGGCAACTACAGAATACGGAGGGAGGTTGTAGGTAATCGTGGAGCCATTTGCTGTCCGGGTGATACCAGAGAGTGTTTTGGAAGGAATGTTTGTCACCGCACTGGTGAAAGCGGCGAGGTTGCTCGTGGAGACATCGGGAATTTTTATTCCATTAATGGTGGTCTGATGTTCGGTAAAAGACCTTGGATTATCCATCGACAAGGGATCGGTACTCGTCGTCTCATATACGGAACCGCTTTGAGCCAGAAATCCACTAACAGTAATCGTGCTCGCCGCGACTTCTCCTCTAAGGTTCACAAGCATCAATTTCAGCTTTCCGGGATCTCTACTGTCAGTGCTCGCCCAGATCGTCACTTTTTTATCTGGGTCATCAGTCAATGATTGGACCATCATATCTCCAAAATATTGGGCGTACATAAACTCGGTGTAGTAAGCAGGCCGAATATCCACCGCAGCTGAATCATACACCCCAGCCAACCCTCGCGATTGACCGACTCCAGTTCCTCCGTCCTCTAAACTATAGTAAGTAATCATATCCAAGCCATTATATGCAAAGCGACCAAGCATATCTGCCAACCAAATCGCACCAACATGATTGCCGTTAATTGGGTGCTCATGCTCACAGCAATCAACGCCAAATTCCGTAATTGCGGTCTCAAATACCGGATACTTTGGGCGCATGGTTTCTGTGATGTATTTCATAATCGCTTCTGCTTGTTGTCTCCGATAGATCTGTAAACTACCAACCATGGTGAGAGGGAGCGGCTGTCCGGGGCAGAATGTTCCAGCATCAGTACCAACACAGGTGGTTCCAGTAATTTTGTTGTATTCCAAAAGACCTGCCAACGAACCTGACTCATACGTCCAACCAGAAGTGGGATCGGTGGCGAGCCCAGAGGGCATATTCAAGGGATACCAGTGCCACGAGAGTACATCAACATTCCCTCCATTCGCCACTACTCCATCAAATGTCGGCAAGAACCAGCTTTCAGCTCTATAGGGTTGATGAACAACCGGTCCCATGATTTTGATGGTTGGATCTATCGCTTTCATTGCCTTACTATATGCTGCAAATCTTCTCGCGTATTCTGCAGGACCGTTGGTAAGATTGAATCCTGAGCCAAAACAGTCAGCTACACTTTGATCTCCCGGGACAAGTTCAATTTCATTCCCCAGCTCCCAATATTTGAAGTTGTACCCTTTTTCACTGTTGGTGTACTTCACCATATCTGCCCATATTTTGGGATTATTGTCGCAGATATTCACCTGTATCATGGTTTCTGCTCCGAGCACCTTTGCAAATGCAGCGTAACTGTCGATCATGGAGGCCTTGTAGACATGGCGGTAGTCGTATTGCCGTCCAGTGTCAGAATCAGTATATACCCACACCGTTCCATCAGCTCCGGGATCATTTCCAGGATAGGAATTCAATCTATCCCAACCTACTCCATTTGCCCACAGCCCTCCAGCAAAACGAATAATTCCTGGCTTTATATATTTTGTTGCTTCCAGTAAGGCCAATCTCTGTGGAGAAGTTAAGGGTTGAAGATTTGACCACAGCCAGTTCCAGTTATTGGTGGCAACTCCCCGAATCATCGAATTGAAGGGATGCACATTCGCTGTCGCCCCAACACTAAGATTCACTTTGCGCAACGCCGCCGTGAAAGATATTTCAGCATTCGCTGTAATTGGATTTCCGCCTGCGTCTTTCACGTTGCTAACTCTCATCTTGTAGGTTATGCCATCTTTCAGATCGAAGGGTAAGGTTAGCACGACTTCCCGCTGGGTGGGATTTAACGAAGCTAAAATTGGTTTTTGGGCAACAAGATAATTCGTGTCTGCCGCTGAGGTGATAAGGAAGTTATTGATGTTAGCAGCGCTCGTGGCATCCAATTTTTCATTAAACACCACATTAATTTGATTGGAGCCTAGGGTACCAACTGAAGTCAACTGTGGATGAATGGTGTCCGGTAACTTCACCAATTTAATATCCTCAAAGACCACGTTGTTGTCGGGATCATTAAATACACCTCCACCGCTAAAGGCAATCCCCACGTACTGCTTATCTAATACGTTGCTTCCAAAATCAGTGAAGGGTATGCTATAGCGAGTCCAGGTGCCGGCAGGAATGGTAATCACCACCTCTTCACTCGTTCCTTGCCATGGCTGAACAGCAAATCTTACTCGAAGAGTAGCTCCTTCTAGAGAAAGGCTGCGAACATAAAAATCGATATGGCTGTAATCCCCAGTGAAGATTCCGTTATCCCGATAAATTGCCATAAATTGGCCACTGCCTCCATCCACGGAAAAGTTTTTCTGGAGCGATGTGGGTCCGTCAAATACTACCGCAGTATAAGCTGGGTCATGCTTATCATTCCAAGAATTTAGCTTGAAACCATTTTGTAATCCATCGTCATAGAGCACAACTTCTGTGACGGGTGTTGGGGTTGGCGATGGAGGAAGCGGTGTTGGAGATGGAGGTGGTGGAGTGGGAGCCGGAGAGGGGGGTATTGTGCCGGGGCTGTTTGTTTGCAATGTTAATCCTTGCACTAGGTTTCCTAATGCGTCAGCAGCAAGTTTCACAGAGAACTTCCACATATTGTCCGGTGGCCAGCTATCCAAAAGATCGTCATCGGCATCCTGGTTTACTTTCAAAAGTAATCGATTCCATCCAGCGTTTAAGGTAACTGCTATTTTCGCCTGATCGGGAATAATATCATCACTTGCCTTAGTGTCGTACTGGTAATCAGCATTATCTGTATATAGGAGATTCCCATTGAGCCACACTCGGATTCCATCGTTGTATCCTAACCAAAGCTGGGCATTTTGAGTTGCGGGTGAGTTGATAAACACATGAGCGTACCCCACGCTGTTCGGGTAATTATCTTTCGCTCTCTCAGCATAGTTACTCCAAGGAGCGGGGCTTAGCGCGCTGGCGAGATCCACAACGCCCGGGAGAAGATTATCATAAAATTTCCATGTCCGACCACTGGTCACGAGATTTTCAGAAGGTTCGATGGTTGATTCTTGGCCGCCTAACTTGTCATTCAATAATCGGTTAGAACTTGCATCGGAAAAAGGACCGAGTACAAGCCAGTCTTTAATGTATCCTTGGTATTTTGGTTGTGAAAGTAAAGTTGAGGTGTACGTTTCCTTGATAAATGGAAAATCATTCCCAAGGCCATATACCCCCCAGTGAGTATGGGGGAGCCCTCCATCCCAACCGCTATTTGCAATCCATTGTCCTTTTTGCACCGATGATCCGACAGAAATTCCTGGAGCTAATGATTTTACATGGCCGTAGCTCGCTCCTCCTGTCCCATACTGGCTATTTACTGGCCCAATCTGCACACCATTATTTTCTGGAATAGCCCCGGAGTACTGGGGACCAAAACCCCAAACCTTCCCATCGATCTGGGCGTAGATTTTGGTATCAAATGGCATTCCTGTATCGTAGGCCTCGTGATGCCTGCCAGAATAAGATTCGTCTGCTGCGTGGAAATTTAACCCCCAAAGTTTATCAAATGGGTGATAGTACAGTGACGTATCGAATGGAGGATAATTGGCGTCGGTAAGCATCAACGAGATATCTGTAGGAAATCCAAGAAACCAGCACTCACCATCGCCATCGGTATTGAATATTCTTGAGCGCAACGCATACATCCGTATTCCCTTTGCGATGGTATAGGGTTGATTCATCGCCACGCCCATTTTCACAATCTCTCCATCAACATCAACCGTTGCGGCTGCTTTGAAAGTAAAATTGCAGGTTGGCGTCAATTGTTCCGTAACTTCTTTCTGGACGTCCAAAAGCGTGACGGTTCTTTTGGTTCCGTCTTTCAGTGTGATTTGTGCAGAATCGCCAATATTTAAATTGCAGGTGGGGTAGGAAAGTCCTGGTTGATTCGCGGCTGAAACAGTGCAAACAACAGCAGCAGTCGAAAATTCTGGAACAAAAGATAACAATAGGAAAAAAATAAGTATCGGAAACAAACACTTCATATCCTCTGTGGCGCTTGATTATGGGCCCCAGTTAGCCATCATCTTGTTAGCGTCGTAGATGTCGATTTTCCCGTCAGGGAGGCCTTGGGGTCCGTTGACGTCAGCTACATCAAGGTCTGCCTGTAAGATGGAGTTCCAGCGGGAAAGGAGGAGGGAAACGTCAAGGATGCTCACCTTGCCGTCTCTCGTGAGGTCGCCGAGTTTGGTGAGAAGGAGTCGCTGAGCCAAGGTGGTCTTGGAGCCGTCGGATTCCCGTTCAATCTCAATCTCGTAGAATCCGGGGGTGAAGAGGAAGAGGTTTGCCTTGGAAAGATCCAGCTCAATGCTCCCGGCATCTTTAGCTTCTACTTCAAGCTCAAATTCCTGTCCTGCTTCGCTCTTGAGCTTCAGCTTGAACTTCTCATCTGCTTCCAGGCCGGCTCCCAGGAGATACAGGACGGTGGGGCGATCGAGAAACACGTAAGCGCGGTCTAGGGAGGAGACGGAGAGCAACGGGGTGCCGGTGCTGCTTATAACAAGCGCTGCCGCAGAATACGCAGGAAGGGCGTAGGTAACGGTGTTTCCGGAGATTCCTGTAATTGTTTTTGGCGGAATTGCATTGATTGAGGACTCAACGTTCCCCGTTGAGGTATCTATCTTGACTCCATTGATTCTTTCCGTATGAGTCGCGGGATCGGCTGAAGCAAGGGTTAGATCCGTGGGATTTGCATTCGTGAGCTCGTAGGCAATGCCATTAGTCGGAGTAAACCCTGCGATATTGATGCTCGCGGTTCCCGCGGTGTCTTTCATATTCACCAATATCATTTTCAGTTTTGCGGGATCCGCGGTATCTCTCGTTGCCCATACGACAAATTGCTCTGCCGAGTCGCTTGTGCTGCTTTCTACCATCTGATCTCCAAAATACCGGGACAGCATCAGCATGCCGTAATACGTCGGCCGGGCGAAAATTTGGGTGGGGGTATTGCCGCCGTTATTTGTAACCAGCTCAAAGTAGGTGCTGTCTTCAAGGTCGTACCAGATGTTCATATCCAGACCGTTATACGCATAGCGCGGCAGAATATCCAGCATCCACAAAGCCCCTATGTGGTTGGAATTTGTCGCGATATTGTCATTCACGTGCGTATTTAACTCGGTAATTGCCGTCTGCGTTCCTTGGGAATTGTAAACCTGAAGCAGCCGATGCACTTCGGCCATCACGTCATTGACCATATTTTTCCTCACCCCTATGTCAAACAGACGCGTCCTCACGTAAGAGAGTGAGAGGGGATCCCACATGGGATAGCGGTGCCAAGAAGCGACATCCAAAATTCTTCCCGATTTCGCTGCAGTATCTACGAGCGGCGGAAGCCAGTTGGAGTATGGAAGCCCTCCGGTTGGGGTTTCCTGCCATACTGCACTTAACCACCACGGCTGATGCGTGACAGGCCCCATAAATTTCAAAGTCGGGTCAACAGCAAGCAGAGCAGTACGGTACGCAAGAAACCGGTTTGCATATTCTTGGACTGCTTCGGTTTCCGTAGCCTTGCCCAAACACCACTGCCAATTGTTGTCCAATGACAACTCATTGCTCAATTCCCAATACTTGAAATCGTAGGTATGCTCCACATTCGCGTATTTCACCAAATCGGCCCACATTTTAGGATTGTTGTCGCAGATATTGATTTGCATCATCACGTCAGCTCCCACTGCTTTTGCAAACGCCCCCAAAGAATCAATCATTGCCGCGTTGTACACATGCCAGTAGCCGAATGGGAACCGCGCCCCGGTGTCGGGATCCGTCCAATTCCACTTTCTTGCGGGATCATAATTTTCCTGCTGAGCGTTGCTCCTATCCCATCCGGTTCCATTCACCCACAATCCCCCTGCGAATCGCAAAATACCGGGTTCTAAGGCCTTCGCTACTTCAGCAAGATTCGCATGCTCCATAGGACCCGCCTTTCTGTTTGCCGCGTATTCCCAAGTAGACAGCTGAACACCGCGCATTTTTGGATCAAATGGATTTACCACTCTTCCAGCATTCACGGTCATTGCAGTTGCGCCCGGAGGAAGAGGCGCTATTACCTTCTCAAGCCCGTCTTCCACGGACCAGCCGTCGGGAGCGGTATCGTAGTCAATCTGCCATCTCCAAAAGCCGTCTGCAAACTGCGGGCCTCCAACCACGGTTCCCTGTTCTCCTGAGGACTTCGTTCCCAAAAGCGTCCCTGATAGAGAAGGAGTGCTTCGCACGTTGAGCGCAGTTGTCGCTTGAACGCGATCTCTGGTAGTAAACTTCGTTGAGGGAGCAAGAGGCGTCACGGTAAAGTTTGCCGTTGCAACCGCACTGCTGTTCATCTCCACAAGCGTTGCAAATGCCTTTACGGTCGCAGTTGAACTCAACGTGAATGGTCCCGTATAGACAGGTGAGGCCATTGTGGGTGTACTTCCATCAATGGTATATCTAATGTCGGCTCCGGCGGTTGCTGTCGAAATCGTCACGGTAACATTGCCGGAAAACGTTCCTCCGCTGGGACTAATAGTTGGAGTTGCCGCCTGTTGGACTGGCGTAACGCCAAGAGGAGCAGGATTTCGCATCCAATTGATGACGTCGATTTGGTTTACCGCTCTCACGTCAGGTTTGCTAAGAGCGTATTCCAAAAAATTTTTGAGTGCTTGTTGTCTTGCTTGAATCTTTGCTGCTTCAGACGGACTAGCCCAACTCGGAATTCCCCATTCTTGGCTATGTAGGCAAAGCTGAAAAGGAGCCCTGTTATTATTGTAATGTAGATCAAGATTGTATTTCAGCATTGCTTCTATCTTGGCCGCTCCATTTGGATCATCGCGCCAACCAACAGGCGCATCCAGCCAATCCTTGTCGCAATACCCAATCACGCCCGTGCCAACAGACGGCGGCAACCACATATAATTTTGCGGGATTTCCCAAAGTCCTGGCGTCGGAGGGATTGAATCCACACCAGCTAATGGTGTGGCAAAAGGCAAACCATTATCCAAAGTCCCCGGCCAGTGCTGATCGGTTCCATTGGTGCTTTGGGAAGGATGTCCTGTTGCAGTACCTGAAGTATAGGTAAAACCAAGATCTGTTATCGCCGGAAATGTAGCATCGTTATAAGCGTCCATTGGCGTCCGCCACGCATAAATAGCTGACGAGGGTATGCCCAAACCAAACCTTGGCGTAGTACATTGCAATGAGCCCGGCGGATTACACTCGTACGGGACAGGAACTCTCACGCCATCTCCTGCAGGAGCACGAGTAAAGAAATCGTTGGTTGGTATCATCCATTTATCTTTCCAATCTTGAGTGGTCGTTGGGTATCCACTTGGGGCCTCGGCATATATCCCCCAATACCCGTGATTCCCAATTTCGTTCCCTTGGTTGTATGCACGGATTAACTCATCGCGCAATTCTGTACCATAGCTCTCCAACTTACCAATTACATGGAAAGTGCCTCTAACCGGTATGCCATCGTATGTAGCAGCATTGCCCGTTCCTGCCGGATTTCGTTTCCCGGAATACAAACCATCAAGGAACCAGCGCACTCCCCCTGACATCCAGTTATCATCGGATGCGAACATCACAAGTTGCGGAACTTGACTCGGAGAAAGACCATTCGGAGGAGTTCTGGAAAAAGGCACATTGTCCACCCTTGCTCCGGTTGTCGTTGCGCTTACCGCATCCGAATGCTGCCAGTAGGTGCTTCCGCCCATATCTGCGTTATTGTACGGGCGAACTCTTATATAATAGGTAGTTCCAGCATTGAGACCCGTTATGGTATAGCTCGTAACCTTACCGAGATCGCGATTGTTGACAACAAGAGCCGAAAATCCTGCATCTGTTGCGACATCCAATTTGTAGGTATCAACAAACGTGCCGTGGAAATTCGGGTTCTGCCAAGAGAGAGCAATAGTGGTATCTGCCGGTGTTGCCTGAAGATTAATATCTCTCGTCGAGAATACGAGTTGCGGCAATTTTTGGCCAGCCGCATCCCCGATCTTCGGGGAAAATAACCAGGGGGAACGCATATTCCACCATTCCCGATTCCCGTTATTGGTTTTGATAATCAGCGTATTCCATCCTTGCTGAAGTGAAAGCGGAACTGTGTATTTATCAATAACAAGAGGGCTTTGAGTCGCTTCGTTGTACGTGCTGTACCAGTTATCAATGCCGTTAAACACGCTTGTCCCGTTGAGCCATATCCTCCCACCATAACTCATGCCCCACTTTAATGTTGCTGTTGTAGCAGAGGGTGCATATATATAGGTGGCGGCGTACCCAACCGAGTTTAAGGGATCTCGATCGACCTCATACCCCGAGAATGGCGCAGCGCTTACCAATTCGCCCATACGCACCACGCTGTTCACAAGATTGTCCACAAATTTCCACGTTTTTCCTCCTACTGTCGCGCCTTTCTTTGGGAGAATAGACGATGGGATATTGCCATTCTCGTTGTTGGAGAGAATGTTGCTGTTCATGCCGCCAGAAAAAGGCCCCAACACAAGCCATTGTCTTGGAGCAGGAAAATCGTTTCGGTGCTCGTAATTCCAAATCTCCTGGCCGAAAATCCAAGTTCCAAAATCTGTACTTAAGGGAGTAGATCCCCAATGGTAATGCGAGGGCGGGTCTCCATAAACAGCAGCTAACGGCGTTCCTTTCCTGACGAACTGACCCTCCGAAACCAAACCTGTGCCGTCTTTAATGTGAGTAATAATCCAACCGGGAGTTGAGTATTTATCCTGCTTCTCTTTGATAGTCACATATCCTTGACCAGCATACCAAGTGTAATAGGCGTACCCATCGGTAATCGCAAGGGCGCGCTGTCCCGAATGAACGCCAACATCATATGCCGAGTGCGCCCATCCATCAGGGTCCAAAAATGTTTGGAGAAAAACTCCTTCGTGGAACGCGAGGTTTTCAAAGGGATAGGTGTACTTCTCCATATCCGGAAACATAGTAGTAGCGCAGTCACTCACTCCGAACCCGACATCCTTTCCTGATGTCAGAGGAAATCCTCCCTGCTCTCCAACTGGCTCAAAGCCGTTGCTATTCGCCTCCTTCCACGCATATGCGTAGAGGCGCAAGCCATTGACGCATACGGGCGTGCCGTCAAACGACACGCGCAATGTGTGCGTGTCCGTTCTCCCGCCTCCCGCAACCTGCACCGTGGCTTCCACTTTCTGTCTTGGGATAAGAATTTGGTACGAGTTCAGTGTGAGTGTGCGTGTGCTTCCGCTCTGCAGAGTGTATGAAGCGCTTTCACCAACCCTCAAGTCAATTTTTGCCGGCCATACCGCGCTCACTTGCGCGTGCACAAGTTCGCCCGACAAAATTTTGGGAATCGTGAAAACGCCGGAAACAAAAAGAGCGGTAATCAAAACGCTGAGAAAAACGCGGGCTCGGAGGCAAAGAGGAATGCATTTGGGAAGAAACGTGTTGTGCGTCATAGATTTTATTTTTGTTATGATGCAGTGATTATACCACAAATATTTTGTTTATTATACCCTAATTTACTGGATGTGTGTCAATAGCACACTTGGGAAAAACGAATTACCGATCGTCAAAAGCGACGCAACGAGAGCAAAATTCATCATCATACACAAAGCATGCATAAAAAATGAGACGAGATTTTTAATTCCGACTCATTTGCCACGCGCAAAAGCTTTCAAAGCATCCATTATCGCATTTTCCCGCTACTTTGCTATATCGGATCGAAACCAAAGAGCATATCGGGAAGATAATTCGCTTCATAACGGATCTTGGCATATATTTTCATAATGATTTAAGCGCAGGACTTGATAGTTTTCTCCGAGCACGACGCATACTGCATCAATCCGATAGAGCTTATTCCATTTTATGCGCGTTGCGTACGCAGCCGCATTTTCCTTAACCTTTTGCAGTTTTCTGAAATTGAGTGTTTCCTCTGGAGCCCCGAATTGTTCCCCAACTTTCGTGCGCACCTCCACGAACACCAGCACGTCTTTATGTTTCGTTACCAAATCAATCTCGGCGTATCGCGTCCGGTAATTCTGTGCAAGAATCTTGTGCCCTTTCTTTTTCAAATACTCGCTTGCCAAACGTTCTCCCAGCTGCCCGACCGATGCGTTGAACTTTTTATTCCTCATCGTGTATCTTTGGCCGATACTGCAGCGCTTCTGCCATATGCGCGACTGTAATGTCTTCTACCCCTTCCAAGTCGGCAATGGTCCTTGAGATCTTTTGCATGCGGAAATAAGAGCGCGCAGAAAGCTGAAAGCGCTTGGCGGCCTGCCGCAAAATGCGCTCCACTTCAGAGCTCAGGTGCGCGTACTGTTTAAGATGCGCGTTTTTCATTTCGGCGTTCACCTGAATGGCGTCTTTCGCGAAGCGCTCATGCTGGATGTTGCGCGCCAGCTTAATGCGCTCTTGTATGGAAGAGGACGGCTCTCCCTGTTTTACGGCCTGTCTTTCTTGCGCCAGATCGTCTATCTCCACCGCGGGAACTTCCACGTGCAAATCAATGCGGTCCAGTATGGGGCCCGACGCGCGCTTCCGATATTTTTGAATTTCCCTCGGACTGCATATGCAGGGTTTTTTCGGATGATTCAGATATCCGCACGGGCAAGGATTGGCAGAGGCGACCAGCATAAACTGCGCAGGATATCGCACGCGGCCAAGCGCCCGACCGATGGTAACATATCCGTCTTCCAGGGGCTGGCGCAGGGCCTCCAGCACGGACCTCGGAAATTCATTGAATTCGTCCAGAAACAACACGCCCCTATGCGCTAAACTTATTTCGCCGGGCTGAGGCCTTGTTCCCCCGCCTATGATCCCGACCAAAGAACTTGAGTGGTGAGGAGCGCGGAACGGCCGAGCGGAAAGAAGCCCTCCTCCTACCCCAATGTTGCCCGAAGCTGAATAAATTTTGGTAACTTCCAAGGACTCTATCTGATGCAAAGGAGGAAGGATGCCGGGCAACGCGCGGGCAAGCATCGTTTTTCCTGCACCGGGGGAGCCTATCATCAAAATGTTATGGCCTCCCGTGGCCGCTATCTCCATTGCGCGTTTTGCCTGTTCCTGCCCCAAAATTTCTGCCATATCAAATTCTGCAATCGAACCTTCAGACAGCGTGGGGGCTTCAGACACTGCCGCCGGCTCCAACGCATACCGCCCGGCCAAATGCTCTACCACTTCTGCCAGATGAGCCGCCGGGTACACGGTAATCTCAGGAATCGCGGCGGCCTCGTTGGCGGAATCCTTGGGCACGAATAAATGCGTGTACCCAAACTCTTTTGCAAAGAGTGCCAATAGCAAGGCGCCCTTTGTGTGACGCAGCGACCCATCCAGTGACAGTTCGCCGAAAAATAATGTATTTTTCGGAATGCGAAAATCAAGCACCGCAGAAAGAATGCCCACAGCAATAGGGAGATCGTAAAAAGAACCTTCTTTGGGGATATCCGCGGGAGCCAAATTGACCGTAATTTTCTGCGCCGGGAATTCAATTTGGGAATTTAAAATCGCAGTTCTCACGCGCTCTTTGCTTTCATCCACCGCCTTGGAGGGCAATCCTACAATGTCAAATCCGGGCAATCCGCGCGAAGCCATATTAATCTCCACATCCACTCCCACGGTCTCCAATCCAATATGCAAGGCCGAAGACACCTTAATTAACATAATACTTTCCTCCTTCTTGTTTAATAATTCCCTGCAGTTCCATAAGGGAAAGCGTTGTTCCCAGCTGCGCGGCAGGCATCTGTAGGGTCCGCGCGATTACATCGGGCTCTAGGGACTCACGAGAAAGTATTTCTAAAATTTTCTGCTCAACGTCGGAATCTGTATGTGTCTTAGAATTTTTATGGCGATTCCGAGAGGAACCACTCTGATTGAAAAACGCCAAAATATCATCTGCCTCAGAAACGAAGGAAGCTCCCTCTTTGAGTAATTTTGCCGTCCCCTTGGAAACCTCGCTCGTAATGGGGCCCGGCACCGCAAATACTCTTCTCCCAAATGTTTTCGCAAGCTCTGCCGTTATAAGAGAGCCGCTTTTCAGCGCGGCTTCTACCACAAGCGTTGCCTTGCACAACCCTGCCACGATACGGTTTCTTCTCGGATAAGTCCAATATGTCGGCATGGCGGCGCCCTCATATTCAGAAAGAATCAAGCCGCCATTTTCCAAAATGCGCTCGTATACGTCTTTCTGGTATTCAGGGTGAATCCGCTCAATGCCGCAGGGCATAACCGCAATTGTCCTGCCTCCCGCCTCCAGAGCTGCCTTGTGCGCAGCAACATCTATCCCATACATAAATCCGGAAACGATGGTAACTCCGGCAGAAGCAACTTCGCCCACCACATGCTCGGTCGCCCGCCTCCCGTAGCTCGTCATATGTCTGCTCCCTACCACTGCCAGACAGTCCTTAAACAGCTCTGGATCCCATTCTCCGTGGTAATAGAGCCGCAGCGGCGGATCTACAATCTCTTTCAATAATCCCGGGAATCTCGAATCGGTCTTTTCAATAACCTTTATCATTTTAGAACAAACTGCGGAGCCAAACAAAGTATTCCTGCACGATCTGGCCTGCTCCCGCGACAAAAGCTGTCTGCTGAATTTCTTGCACCGTTTGCAAAAGGGCGTGCTGCCCCTGCACCACGTCCCAAAACAACAAGGCCACCGCCATTCCGTAGGCAAAAGCAAATTGGAGTTTATGCTTAAACGCTTCTTGTTCGGCAATCTCTTCTGGCCTGTTGTCCTCCCATGCGTCGGCATCGGGAGCGTATATCGGCAAGTTTGCAGGCGGATGCGCCTGGTTGCCAAGATGCTTCTGCAGAAGTTTCGCTTTATAGCTCTCCGATTGCTGTACGTATTCTTCCAGCCACTCTCGAGTAGTAGCCCAATTGCGGCCACGTTTCGTTGCTTTAAGTTTTTTCTGCCGGGCGCGCAAACTTAAATATTCCTGAGAATACCCGCAATACTGGGAGGCCTCTTGCAAAGAGATAAAATCGCTTTTATTGTCCATATCCGATATGCCCTATTTTCTCAAATCCTCGTGCGACTTTCAAGGTCTTTCAGGGTTCAGCTAAAATCGCCCGCGCACATAAAGCGGTTTACTCGCGCCCCCTCGCTTTAATGCTCAACAAAATCCCCAGTCCGATATAGGTTGCGATAAGCAGCCCTCCTCCGTAACTCACGAGCGGAAGCGATAAGCCAATGATGGGGAGGAGTCCGAGATTCATACCGACATTTATAAAAGTGTGCACTATAAACAGGGTAATCATGCCGGCCGCATACAGCCGAGAAAAATTATCTTGCGCCTCGCTTCCAATCTTCGCAATCCTCCAGAGAAGGATGGAGAGAAGAAAAAATATGAAAGAAATGCCGAGAAGCCCAAACTCCTCGGCAACCGCGGCAAAAACGAAGTCGGTTTGGGGCTCTGAAAGAAACGCGTATTGAGTTTGCGTGCCCTCAGCAAAGCCCTTTCCGAAAAATCCTCCGCTCCCAATCGCAATTTCTGACTGCAGCTGGCTCCATCCGATGCCCAAAGGATCGAGCTCGGGCTCAAGAAAACCAATAATTCTCGCTTTTTGGTAGTCCAGAAGAAAAACAGACCATGCCAAAGCAGAAACGAGCGCTCCAAGGGCGATAATGACAAAAAGGTGGCGAAAGCGAATCCCTGCCACAAGCAGGAGTACAACCCACAGGAGAGAAAGGAGAATAACGGAGCCGAGATCCGGCTGGAAGAACACAAGAAGCATGGGGAAGAAAAAATACAATCCGGTAAACACGATGTGCCGTATTCGATAGAGCTCCACGTGCCGCAAAGCAAAGTACTTTGCAATGATAATAATTAAGACGAGCTTCATATACTCCACCGGATCAATGGACAGGGGGCCCAGGCGATACCATCGCTGGGTGCCGCGGATTTCCGGGGCAAACACAAAAAGCCCTGCCAAGGCAACAAGGCCGACGATATACAGAAAAAGGATAAGATAAGAGTTGTTGCGGAGAAGACGATAATCAAAAAGGGATATGACGAACATAGCAAGAAGTCCGACTGCCAAGAACGCGACCTGTTTTTCAAAATTAGAAAAATTATCCCTCGCAATCGAGGAACTGTAGATGGAAACGAGACCTATCCCCGTCAAGCCGACGGCGCTTCCGATGAGAATCCAATCTAGGCCTCGAAGATGCGCGACAATATTCTGCATAATTCTTTTTCTCCGATCACTTGCACTCCAAGCTCTTTTGCCCGATCAAGTTTCGAGCCGGGGTTTTCGCCCTCCACTACATAGTCCGTCTTTTTTGATACCGATTCTGAAATCTCTCCCCCAAGTTCGCGTATCTTTTCTTTTGCCTCCTCTCTCGTCATGGTTGCCAGCGTTCCCGTCAATACAAATGTCTTCCCCGCAAGTTTTGTATCTTGTATTTTGTCCGCCGGCTGGCGGATTGCATCTTGTATGACGACTCCGACTTTCTGCAATCGTTTAATGAAATTAAGGTTCTCTTTTGTACGGAACCACGCGTAAATGCTCCTTGCTACTACTCCTCCCACATCGCGAACCGCCTCCAGCTCCTCTTGGGAAGCTTTTTGCAGCTTTTCCAAGCTTAAAAAACGCTCTGCCAAGTCGATTGCGGTTTCCTCCCCCACGTGGCGAATACCGAGCGCGTAGAGGAATCGCACCAGAGGAATGCGCTTGCTCGCCTGAATAGCCGCAACGAGATTTGCCGAGGACTTTTCCGCGAAACGTTCCAAAGGAATGAGATCGCCCTCGGTGAGTTCAAACAAATCCACCGCATCCCGTACCAAACCCTGTTCCCTGAGCTGATCAATGACTTTTGGGCCAAGTCCCTCAATATCAAACGCTTTCCGGGAAACAAAATGATAAAGGTGCTCTCTCCTCTTTGCCTGACAACCCGCATTAGGGCACCTTCTCACTGCTTCCCCTTCGGGGCGGATGAGCTCGCTTTTGCAAATCGGACAATGTTTTGGCATCTTAAATTCCTTTTCTTTTCCCGCGCGCAACTCCTTAACCACCTGCACCACCGCGGGAATCACATCTCCCGCCCGCTCCACCACGACGGTATCTCCAATCTTTGCGCCAAGCCGCCTAATCTCGTCTTCATTGTGAAGCGTTGCCCTTGAGATGGTAACGCCCGCCACCCGCACCGGCTCCAGCAAAGCCACGGGCGTAATCGCTCCCGTTCTCCCAATTTGAACCTGAATATCCAAAATTTTGGTGGTTGCCTGCTTTCCCGCGAACTTTAACGCGCGCACTGCCCGAGGACCTTTGCCTGCCACGCCGAGTTCTTGAAACACGGTATTATCATTTACCTGCACCACAATACCGTCAATATGAAAGGGGAGCGCCTCTCTTGTCTTTGCCGTTGCCTTCCAATAAGAAACGACTTCTTCAGGAGTCCTGCATACGCGCGCGGTGTCATCTGTCTTAAATCCGATCGCACGCAAGATTGCGTGCTCTTCAGAATGCTTTGTCTGGCCGAGGTCCGTCACGAGATCGTATGCCATAAATTTGAGGGGGCGGGAGGCCGCAAGCTTGGGATCTAACTGGCGTATGGACCCCGCAGCTAAATTCCGCGGATTCGCAAAAGGTTCTTCGCCGCGTTTCTTGCGCTCTCTGTTAAACTTCTCAAAATCCTCTTTGGTCATATAAACTTCGCCCCTTACTTCCAACTCCTTGGGAGGAAATCTGAAATTCGAAGCTCGAGATTCGAAACGTTCCAACTTCAGAGGGATCGATTCAATGGTTTTCAGGTTTTGGGTAACATCTTCTCCAATTTGACCGTTCCCTCGTGTCGCCCCCAGCACAAACACGCCATCCCGATAAAGAAGCGACACGGCAAATCCATCAATCTTCAACTCCGCAAAATACTCAATACTTTTGAGTTTTGCGCCTTCGCGCGGAGCGCGAAGGCGCAAAAGATACGTTTCCCAGTCGCGCAATTCTTCTTCAGAAAAAACATCCTCAATGGAAAGCATGGGCGAACCGTGCCCTACCTTTTCAAACCGCTCAAGCGGCTCTCCTCCCACGCGCTGGGTTGGGGAATCGGGCGTGACCAAATCGGGAAATTCCTGTTCCAATTTCCAAAGCTCGTGCTTTAAAGAATCGTGCGCTTCGTCTGAGATTTCCGAGCTATCAAGCACATGGTAAAGATAGCGCTGGCGATTGATAACCTTCCGCAGTTTTTCAATGCGCTTTTTCGCTTCTGCTTTATTCATAAATCTCATCGGTCGGTCTGAACGTTTCGGACGGCTTCGGGGCTCGCTACGTTTCGCTGGAATCTACCCTTTGATTCTATACAGTAGTAGTAGCCCGGACAGTCAGAAGCGGTGGCGGGCTTTGATTCAAGCTCGTATTCAGAGTTGTTCGGAAGCGTTTCGGGCCCCGGTGGAAGATTGGCAGTCACACAGTCAAACACATCTCCGGTGGCAGTAGGTTCAATCGCGTTGCAATGAACCCTGTCTACGTACAGACCCCGCTCCGCGCCCGCGTCCGCGGCTCCGAACGCAAACACCGAATCCCCAAACCCACGCAACGCCCGAAGTTCAGCCACGATAATCCCGGTCAAGCCAACGCCGGCCGCAAGTAGCACCGCAGTCAAGATAAGGACCAAAAACATCATGGACCCTTTTTGGCGAGGAATGGAAGAATCAGTACACCACATCAAAAGTTCGCTGGGAAATGGTTGTTTGAACCCTGACCTTTGCGGCAGCCCCTTCTCCCTCTGCCTCAATGACAAAAGTCACGCGCGGCTGGAGCGCCACCTGCTGATCGGCGCCCTGCTGCACAACGCGGAAATTTGTAACGGTCATCGCAAGGGGCGTAAGGGATTGCGCGGCTCCGAAATTCGCCGCTTGATGGTCTGTTGATATCTGTTCCATAATCTGGTTTCCGCTAAGCAAAAAATGTCTGCATATGCCGTTCCGATCCAAAAACGTGATGGAGTCGTTTGTGGGCGAAACCTCGTAGTTCCAGCCCCGACCAACTCCCGTGAGACACGCGGCAGGATCAGCGAGTTCTTTTTTCGCCTGTCGCAACGCTCTCCCCATATATTCTGCCATAAAAGAAACCTGGTTCGTGCTTTCCTGTATGGAAAGGGTATTGCGCTGAAGCACGAAGCCGGAAACGAAGAATTGAAACACAATCCCGCCCAAAAGCGCGAACAAGGCCACCGCTACAAGCATTTCCACAAGAGTGAATCCTGCTGTTTTTGATGCTGATATATTAGGCATACAATTATTATGGACTTGCCACAGTAAAACTAATTTCAAAATCGCTTACATTCGTATTGTAGAATTGACCGCTGCAGCGCACGTAGAAAGTATAACTCTCTCCGTCAGAAACAGGGACGGTATGGGAATGCGAAGTGCCTCCTGTAGTGGTAAAGTCAATGTTGTTTGCCGTGTCGTCGTACCTGATGCCGGGATTCTCTGAATATCTGCAGGTTGCGCTCTGGTTGGTGGCGAGCTGGAGCAGGGCGGTTGGGGTTCCCGCCGGCAACGTGCCGCTCGGACTCCCATTGGAACGGA
>Ga0209542_10005254_pt1 | contig 25993 bp, 18 predicted proteins | sample RifCSPhighO2_01_FD_184028 | JGI IMG/M metagenome (GOLD analysis project Ga0209542, IMG submission 184028) | Soil microbial communities from Rifle, Colorado - Rifle CSP2_plank highO2_0.1 (SPAdes) (version 2) | ecosystem: Environmental > Terrestrial > Deep subsurface > Rock core/Sediment ...
GCAGAAACGGGGTCAATTGAAACCCGCTATTCATACCTCGGATTGTTAAAACACGGAAATACCTTTAAGCTTCGGGAGAAAGCAGAATTAGCGTAACATTATGCGATATTTCGGGATTGATTACGGCAGGGCGCGGGTTGGCATTGCGGTTTCGGACGATGAGGGCAAAATCGCTTTCCCTAAAAGCGTTTTGAAAAACACCGGTGTAAGTGCTCTCGCGGACGTTATTGCACGTTTGGCTAAGGCGGAGAGGGCTTTCGAGATAGTGATGGGCTTGCCTAGAGCTATCCCGGGAATGGATGCGAGCCTGCGGGATGAGATTCAGAATCTGGCGGATATCATTAAAAAGCAATATCAGATTCCCGTATCGTTTCAGGACGAGCTTTTTACCACCAGGATGGCCGAGGAACATTCGGAAAAAAACACCGATGCCTCGGCCGCGGCGCTGATTTTGCAAAGTTTCTTGGATCGGAGGAATAAGGTATAATTGGTGAAAGCTTGTTAGACTCCACCGAAAGAAGCTCCCAAGCGAAGATGGCTTTTCTGGGAACGCTCACTCGACAAGTTTGCATGGTTCGTCCCGATCCGCTAATCGGCGGAGAGGGACGAAAACTTGGAGAGTGGCAAATCCGAAATCCGTGCTGGGGATTTCGGATGTTTCCCAAAAAGCTATCGAGCTAATACTATGCATTTATCCTGGATCATCCCCGCTTATAACGAAGAGCGGCGTATAGAAAAAACGGTTCGTGAGGTGGAGAATTATTTACATCTCAAAGGTTTTGCCTACGAAATTTTAGTGATCGACAATGGATCACGCGACCGCACGGCTGAAATCGTCAATAAATTATTGGTCGAGATCCCATCTTTGCGGCTAGTCGCGGCGCATGAGTCGGGCAAGGGGGGCGCGGTTAAAAGGGGAATGTCGGCGGCCACGGGCGAGATCCGTCTTTTTTCTGATGCCGATAACTCGACTTCGCCGGATCATTTTGACAAGATGGAGCCGTTTTTCAAAAATGGGTGTGATGTTGTGATTTCATCGCGCGACCCCAAAGACGCCGCGGGCGCGGGGCGTGACGTTGAGGAACCCTGGTATCGTGAGATTTTGGGGAATATGGGGAATCTCGTGATTCAAATTTTCGGTGTTTGGGGAATTTGGGATACGCAGAACGGATTTAAAGCCTGCACCGCTAAATCCGCCGAGGCTATTTTTTCGCAGACTAAAATCATGGGCTTTGCTTTCGATATTGAAATGCTGGCTTTGGCGCGGCGCTTCGGTTATAAAATTGCCGTCATACCCGTGAAATGGAAATTTGATCCAGACAGCAAAGTAACTTTAGGGGCGTATCTTTCGGTGTTTCTGGATGTCTTTCGCATCCGCTGGAATATTATGCGCGGCGCCTATCCCCATAAAGTCTCTCACTCATGAGCCAGTCCAATAACCGCCCCAATTACTCGGAACTTAGGCGCGATATTGTCTCGGGCGATTGGGTGGTGATCGCAACCGGACGCGCCCGAAGACCGGACGAGTTTATCTCCAATACTCCCGCGGTCACAACCAAGGATCATATCAAAGATTGCCCCTTTGAATCGCTGGAAGACGGCGCACTTTTAATTGTGACGAATACTGGCGAGCTTTTGATGGCCTCAATGGAGGAGGGCAAAAAAGCCAAAGACTGGGCAGTTGAGGTGATGCCGAATAAGTTTCCAGCATTTGCTCCACACCAAGATTGCCCCGCACTCAACCACCGCGGCCCGTATGAAATGATCGATGGCGTAGGATTTCATGAGGTCATTGTCATGCGTCCGCACGCGCGTCCCATTGCTCTGCAAACTCCCAAAGAAGTCGAGCTTCTAATCCGCGCATATCGCAGCCGTTTTAAGACTCTAGATCCCGAAGCCTGTGTTAAATACATTTCGATTCTGCATAATCACGGGCATGAAGCCGGCGCTTCAATTGTCCATCCGCACTCGCAGTTAATCGCGATTCCGGTTGTCCCGCCGGATGTGTCGCGGTCTTTGGCGGGATCCGAGCGCTATTTTGCCGATAAGAAAAGCTGTGTCCATTGCGTCATGATTGAATTTGAGCGCAAGGAAAAAGAGCGCCTAGTTTTTGAAAACGATCACTTTGTAGGATTCGCCCCCTATGTCTCGCGCGCGGCTTTCGAGGTGCGGATTTTTCCGAAGCTCCACAGCCCCGAGTTCCAAAATATCTCTGAAGAAGAAATCCCATCTTTTGCGGAAGCCCTGCAAACATCTTTGGCACGTCTACATTTTGGTCTGAATAACCCATCATATAATTTTTTCCTGCATACTTCTCCGGTTGACGGGGATAAGGGCTATGGCCATTATCATTGGCATGTTGAAATATTGCCTAAAACCTCAACTTGGGGAGGGTTTGAATTTGGGACTGGAATAAAAATTTCGACCATTATGCCGGAAGACGCTGCTGCCTTTCTTCGTGACGTGAAAATACCGCACCAAGCATGACCCAGCGCTTTGTTATCGCCAATTGGAAAATGAACCCGCAAACCGAGAGCGAGGCTATTGATCTTTTTTCTGCAACTCGCGATGCGGCCAAAGTTGCGCCGTCGGTCACTGTTGTTGTGACACCGCCCTTTCCATTTTTATCTCAAATTGAAAATCGTTTCGGTCTGGCAAATGCCGAGATGCGGAACGAGGCGAAGATTCATCTTGGGGCCCAAGATCTTTTCTGGGAGCGTGATGGCGCTTATACCGGCGAGGTCTCGGGCGTGATGGAAAAAAATATCGGTGTAACCTATGTCATCGTCGGGCACTCTGAAAGGCGGCGGGTACTCGTCGAAACCGATGAGATGGTCGCTAAAAAATTAAAAAAAGCGCTGGAGTCCGGATTGGTTCCGATTCTTTGTATTGGGGAAAACGAGCGTCCTGGCGGGGAAATACCGGAACGCGTGGGTGAGGAGTTAAAAAGCGCGATTGCGGGGCTCGAACCGAGCATGTTGGGACGCATCATTATCGCTTATGAGCCGGTGTGGGCCATCGGATCGGGTACGCCCGATACGCCGGAAGGGATGCTGTCGGCTACGATTTATATTCGTAAAATTTTAACAGAAATATTTGGTCAGGATCTTGCCGGTCAAGTCCCGATTCTTTATGGCGGCTCTGTTAATTCCGCCAATGTTCAGAGTTTTTTTACCGAAACTTCCGGTCAAGTCTCGGGAGTTCTTGTCGGCGGAGCTAGTCTTCGTTCCGAAGAGATTGCGGCTATTATTACGTCAGTCGATCGATTGGAGAAGTAAAAGATTTACCTAATTTAATCATTCGACCTCGCTACTGTAATGTATTTCCACCATGTGGAAAGGGCTTGCAGCGGCGGGAGGATGAAGAAAAAATATTTGAGTTCTATCAGTTGCTTTAATAGCCATGCTGGCAAACCCGAGATGTGCGCGAATACCAAATCGGCGATGGCATACTTTCTGCCCACAGCAAGGATAAATGGATATTTTTTCGGCGGATTATAGGGACGCGGCGAGGAGCCAAGAATATCGGCGATGATATTGGCTGAGGCGACGTGCGCTTCTTCTTCGGCGGCCACAGCATTCCAAGGGAGAGGTTTTTGAGTTTCTAAATTCATGAAACCTGCGTTGTCGCCAACGGCATAGACTTTAGGTTCGGCGCGTAGGAATTGATCAACAGTAACCGAGCCCTTGGGGCTTAGTGGAAGCCCCAATGTTTTTAGGACGCCCGCGGCTTGAACTCCGCCCGCCCAGACAAGAGCTGACGCGGGAATCACCGAGCCGTCTTTTAAAATTACACGGGTATTCTCAACGGCCGTTATAGCAACGCCGGTTTTAATTTCAACTCCAATACACCGCAGACGCTTGATGGCTTTATCAACCACCCAAGTATCGAAACCTGCGAGAATCTGCGGGCCAGCTTCCACGAGAATAACCTTAATTTTACAAATGGCTTTGGCGGGATTTAACTTCCGCATTTTCGAACAGAAATTTTCAAACTCGGCGGCGACTTCAACGCCAGACGCGCCTGCGCCGGCAACAACCACAGTTGCTACCGGTTCGGCGGACTCGATTATTTCTTGAACCCGGTCGCGGAGCTTAACGCCATCAGCAAAAGTTTTTAGGGGGAAACTATATTCTCTGGCTCCTGGGATGTTGAAATAGCTGGTTTCCGCACCTAGGGCTAGAATTAAATATTCATAGGAAATGGATTTACCATTGTCGAAGCGCAGAGTTTTGGTCGCGCGGTCGATTGCAATGATTTGGTTTTCTAGCCATTGAACATGGGTGCGATTAAAAATTTCCGCGAGCGGAACGGCTATGGAAGATTTGACGTAATCAAGTGCGTGGTGCCCTTGCGGGATGGCGGCGATTTCATAAAGCGCCGGCGTGTAGAGGTGCGAGTGATGGTTGTTCACAACCAAAAGATTATATTGGTTGCGTAGAGCTTGTTGGTGGCGGAAAGCTTTGTTGAGGAGAAGTGCTGCAGTTATGCCCCCGAATCCCGCCCCAGCGATCACGATGTTTTTCTTAGTGGTGTCTAGCATATTAGTCATTATAACAGGATTCCGGTAAAATAATGACTGTGGCTGTCCGAAGCATCCGACAAGCAAAAGTTCGTGGCAAGCGCGTTATCATCCGCGTTGATATGAACGTACCCTTTGACCATAAAGGGCGTATTCGCGACGATTTTCGCATTCGTGAATCTCTGGCGACGATTCGCTTCGTGCTTCGGCGTGGCGGCTCGGTTTTTGTTTTGTTGCATCGCGGGCGGCCGGTTGGGCGAGACCCTAAATTATCTATTATTCCCATTGCCGAACGCGCGGCTAAGATTTTAGGCGTGGGCGTGCGGGTTGTTTCGGATTTAACTCGCGAACGTCCCGAAAAATATCAAAAGATGCGAGTGTTGTTCTCTGAAAATATCCGTTTTTTTGATGGCGAGGAAAAAGATTCTCCTAAATTTGCAAAGGTATTGGCTGGTTGGGGAGATCTTTACGTAAACGACGCATTGGCCGTTTCGCATCGCGCTGCCGCTTCAATAGTGGCAATCACAAAATTTCTTCCGTCTTACACGGGGTTGCTTTTGGCGAGTGAAATTTCGGCGCTGGATCGGGTGTTGAAAAATCCGCGAAGGCCGTTTGTGGTGATTCTGGGCGGCGCTAAAGCCGAAACCAAAATTCCCTATGTCGCTCTGCTATTAAAAAAAGCCGACGAGCTAATTCCGGGGGGAGTGATTTTGAACACGCTCTGGGCCGGCTGGGGGCATGAAACTGGAAAGTCTGTGGTGGAAAAATCGCAATTCTCAAACGCTAAAAAACTTAACCGCGAGCGCCGGTTATTAATTCCCGATGATGTTTCTGTGTTAACAGGCAATATTATTAAGGGTCCCATGCGCGTGATTCCGCTCGCGTCAGTTGGGCGAGGGGACTATATTCTTGATTTAGGTCCAGCGTCGGTAAGGAAGTTCGCGCCGATTTTATATAAGACTCGCACGGTTTTATGGAATGGACCTTTGGGGAATACGGATCGAGTGGGTGGTGATCGGGCGACACGGGCACTTGCTAAGATTCTCAAAAGGTCTCGTGCGCGGATTGTGGTCGGCGGCGGGGATTTAGAAGCGGCGCTTAAGAAAGAAAAAGTTGTGGGTAGTCGCGTTTTTGTCTCCACCGGCGGCGGGGCGATGCTTGAATACGTCGCTTTCGGGACACTTCCAGGGATAGAAGCTCTAAAGCGCGAATAATAAGCATGTGGTATGAGGATGCGGATGCGTTTAAAAAATCGGCTGGCCACGAGGTCGAGGGAATTTGGTATCCGCGGGTGACTAAAATTTTGGAGATTAAATCGAAACCAGCTTTGGATAAGTTTTTTGCCGAGATGAGTTCGTATGAAGCGGCGGAGGAGGTGAAAAATAAATCCGCCGAAGAGGGTACACGAGTGCACGAAGTCGCCCAAAAGTTGTTGACCGGGCAGGCCGTTTCAGTGCCGGACGATCTTGCCCCGGCCATGGAGGAGCTCGCGACATTCCAGCACGAGCGCTCGATGCAGTTTTATCCCGAATTCATTGAATGCCAAGTGTGGTCGCGGGCGCATCGCTATGCAGGAACAGTGGATGCGCTTGCAACAATCGATGGCAAGTTCGGCGTTTTGGATATCAAAACCTCACCCGGTTTTTATCCCGAATATAACTTGCAAACCGCAGCTTACGTGACCGCGCTCAAGGAATTTCACATTAAGCAGGCACTGGGACTCACGCGCGAGATTGAGACGCGTTGGATCCTACGAATTAATCAGCACCGCCGATGCCAGCAGTGCACTGCTACGCTTCGCGAAAAAGGCGGACGGTCTAAAGTGCGTAACGGAAAACTGCAAAGAAAGTCGTCATGTGAAGATAATGAGCACGACTGGGGCCCGGCCGAGGGGGATATAGAGTTACGCGAGTTTCCGTATTACTACCGCGACGCCAAAGCCTTTCTTGCGGCAAAGACTCTATGGGAGTGGGAAAATAATTACTGGCTCCGCCAGATTGGATACACCGTCTAAACAAAGTTCCTAGTTACGTTTTACGATTGGGGTCAGCCGTCGTTAGTAACATTCCAATATTCTGCAGAATATTGGAATGTTGGGGGAGTGTATTAGTATGGTGTAAGGAGTATGAAAACCGCAAAGCAGTTGGAAAGACATTTTAAGGGCGTGGCTAACCATCATCGCATTGATATCTTGCGGCTGATCGCCCGTGAAGAGGGGATTAGTCTTGAGGCTATCGCGGAAAGCCTGAATTGTAACATAAAAACGATATCGGAACATACCAAAAAATTGGTGCAGTCCGGGTTGGTTAACAAGGCGTATAAGGGTCGTATGGTTACGCATATGCTGTCGTCGTATGGTAAAACTTTCCACAAGTTCACATTAACATTCTGACATTCTGCAGAATGTTGGAATGACAATATGAAATAGGTATTGTATAATATTAGAATGTTAAAAAATGTAGGGGAAAAAACGATATTACCGAATAGGTTGATCGTCTATACTGATGGCGGGTCGCGGGGGAATCCGGGGCCTGCGGCTCTTGGCGTGGCGATTGCTGATGCGAAGGGCAAGATTTTAAAAACTTACGGCGAGACACTGGGAACGCGCACGAATAACGAAGCCGAATATGAAGCGGTAATTTTTGCGCTGAAGAAGATCAAGGCGCTCGTAGGGGGCAAGCGGGCTGATGAGATGGAGATCGAGGTGAGAGCCGACTCGGAACTTCTGGTAAGGCAGCTCAATCACGAATACAAAATTGAATCGGAGACGGTTATTCCCCTGTTCATAAAAATTTGGAACACGATGATGGATTTTAAAAATGTGCGCTTTATTCACGTCCCGCGCGAAAAAAATAAGGAGGCTGATCGGATGGTCAATCGGGCGCTGGACGGGGATAGCTTGAAACTTTTTAGTTGAATCGGTTTATGCCAACCAGAAAAAAACTATTACTTAACTGGTTATACTATCGGCCAGTTGGCCATGTTGTTGAGGCGTTGAAGCTCACCAAAGGTTACGCAGAAGCAAATAAGAACATAGACGTTTATTTACTTCTTAATGCCGCTTCTCCTGTCGAACTTACCGCGGCATGTCCCTGGATTAAAAAAACGTATCCTGTATCGCTAAAAGAAATTTGGGAAGATGGTAAAAAGGCAAAATCTGTTCAAAGCGTTCCAAAGACTTGGGATTATATCATTACGGATGATCGAGCCACTCGATTTAAGATACATTGGGATGAGAACAATTTAATTAAGGCATACAAAGTCTTAGAACCTTTATTGGCAGCAAAAATAGGTAAAAGTTACGTAGAACAAATAGACACGAATAGAGGGATTTTGCCTTATAAGTATAACCAGCGCATTACGTTGCCAATTCCCAGAAAAGCAAAAGATTTTGTTAAAAGATATAAGCATTCGGAGCCCGCGATATGTATTATACTTGGCGGCTCGGCAGGAGATATGCAGAGTCCAACGGTAAAGGTGTGGCTCAAAATATGCCAAGCCTTGTTTAAGTCAATTCCAAACTTGAAAATCTACTTCACAGGTGTGACAAGAAGTATTAAGGGAAGAACGAACACAATAGACTTCTCTCTCAATGATGTGAAGTATCTAATAAGTCATCTTCTAAATGCCGAGGCGGCGTACAACATAGGACTTTGGAACCAATTGGCTTTAATTCAGAAGTGCGACATTTTTCTATCACCACACACGGGCTTCGGGTTTCTCCCTCAACTGGTTGGTACTCCTTGGCTGGAATTAGCAAATTGCCGCTGGCCAGCTTATATATTTAACGATTTGCCCTTCTATTCGGTATTGCCCGTATGTGGTTGGTATCCAGCCAGAGGGGAGACTAAAAAGGGTTGCGGAAAGTTGCTTGCACAAAACAAAAAGGCTTTGTGTATGACTGATAGGCTGCTTACAAAAAAGATCCCCGAAATTGTGCAGGCGGCGAAGCTATTATTAAATCCAAAGTTTACTTATAAGAAAGCTCTCAAACTGCATTTGGGTAAAATAAAGAAGTTCCCTTACGACTACAAGAAGTTTTTCTTTCTTGATGGTGTTAGTAGTTTAAGCTAAATACACATATCATACACGATCGTGTGTAATGTGTGTATTGGAGCTGGTAATCTTATTCTGGCGCAGTGTTGCGTTTAAGTTTTCAGTTCATGTGATTAAGTTGACGCACTAAATAATTTGCTGTATCGTTTGTACGCTCGTGTTTTGGCACGAGCGATAGTCGTTTTGCCCTACTTCGTCCGCCCTAGGCGGACTTTGGAAAGGTTCCGCTACGTTTTATGAGACCGTTAACCAAAGAAACATATAAAATTTATTGGAATCACGTCCGACCCTATCGGCGGTTGGTGGTTTTGATGCTGGCGAGTTTAGTTATAGGGACTGTGGTAGACGTGGTGGTCCCGATTTTTTACAAACGCTTTTTTGATGTGTTGGCCGGAGGCATCGCCTCACCTGCCGCCCGGCCGGCGTTGCTTAACATAATTTTCATTATTTTGGGCTTGCATGCGCTTGGTTGGGTGGTTTGGCGCGTCTCGATTTTCGCCAATAACTTTCTCCAGCCGCGCGTCATGACGGATCTTTCAAACTCCTCTTTTGAGTATCTGCACCAACACTCATACGGGTTTTTCGTCAATCGCTTCGCGGGGGCTCTCGTGCGCAAAGTCAATCGCTTTTCTAGCGCCTTTGAAGGCGTAGCAGACAAGCTTTATTGGGACTTACTTCCATTGGCCTTAAAGACCATCGGAATTTTGGGCGTGCTTTTCTATAAGAATGTTCTTTTGGGCGTGGCCATGCTTGCCTGGTCGGTAGTCTTTATGGCCGTCAATTACGCCCTCACTATGTATAAGTTGAAGTATGATGTCGAAGCTGCTGAAATGAACACAAAAGTGACGGCTCGATTAGCAGATACGATCACAAATCAAGTCAATATAAAAATATTTGCCAAGTTTCGTGAAGAACTGGCGGCATTTCGTCGGCTGACCGACGAGGAGTTCCGTATCAATTATTTTACCTGGAATCTGGGAGGTTATATTGAGTCTTTGCAGGCAGCTTTAACAATTGCCCTTGAGTTCGGAATTTTTTATCTGGCAATCGGGCTTTGGTCCAAGGGAATCTTGACTATCGGCGATTTCGTCCTCTTGCAAGCCTATGTTTTGCAGATGGTTTGGCGGTTATGGGATTTCGGCCGCATCTTCCGGCAGTTATATCGCAATTTGGCCGATGCCGAGGAAATGACAGAAATTTTTATGACCCCGCACGAGATTAAGGATCAGGTAAAAGCCAAAAAGCTGGTGGTCTCAAAGGGCGCGGTGGAATTTGATCATGTACGTTTCGGTTACCAAGACGGACGGGAGGTAGTGGATGTTTCTTTGACGATTGCGCCCGGTGAAAAAGTCGGGTTTGTCGGGCCATCGGGCGCGGGGAAGACCACGCTCTCGGCCTTGCTTTTGCGTTTCTATGATATAGAGAGTGGCGCGATTCGGGTTGATGGAGAGAATATCAAAGAGGTTACGCAGGAGTCGCTGCGGAAAAACATCGCGCTTGTCCCGCAGGAACCGATTCTTTTTCATCGGACACTTATGGAAAATATTCGGTATGGCAAGCCCGAGGCGACCAATGAGGAGGTGATTGGGGCGGCACATTTAGCGCACTGTGATGAGTTCATCGAGCGCCTGGCAGACAAATATGAAACGTATGTTGGCGAACGTGGGATTAAACTTTCGGGCGGGGAGCGCCAGCGTGTTGCAATTGCCCGCGCCATTCTAAAAAACGCGCCGATCCTAGTTTTGGATGAAGCGACTTCGAGTCTCGATTCGCACTCGGAACTTTTGATTCAGGACGCTTTGGGCAAATTGATGGAAGGCAAGACTACAATTGTCATCGCGCACCGACTTTCCACAATTATGCGCATGGATCGGATTATTGTGCTTCGTGAAGGAAAAATTGAAGAGACTGGGACTCATCAGGGGCTTCTTGCTAATCCCGCCAGTCTTTACAAAAAACTCTGGGATCTGCAGGTTGGCGGGTTTATTAAGTAAATCCTATGCGCAAATCAAAATCCCTGCCGGTGAGGCGGGGATTTTGACGTTGACCCCGTTAGAAGTCCGGTTCGCAAGCGAACCGGTAGCTCGCGGCGGCGCGCCGGAGCTTACTTCTAACGGGGTTGATACATCCGTAAGCCGAATTCTGTTTAGCGCGCGCAGCGCGCAGAATTCAGAGCTTAGAACTAAGAGTTCAGCTAAAATTCTAATATCTAATCTCTTAGTTCTGTCTGCTAAGTTCTGCGTGCCACGCGCGCCATATGGCCATCTATCTAGCCCCTCGATTACTCTCGGGGTCATGCGGACTACTTGTAACCAGTCAACCAGTAAACCAGCCAACCGGCTTTGTCCTTGCTTCCGATAGGGTTTTCCACCTGGCACTGTTGCCAATGCCGAGAGTTCCGTTTGACGGAACACTTTTCACCTTTCACCGCGCACGGCGCGGAAACTCTAAATCCTAATTTCTAAATCCTAAATGTTTTGATATTCGAATTTTGTATTTCGAATTTGTTTAGAATTTAGGGTTTCAGATTTTGGATTTCCGTGCCGGGCACGGCTAGTATTGTCTCTGTGGCACTAATCCCGCCAGCGCGCGTAGCGCACCAGGGCGGCCGTTAGCCGCTATCGTGGTCGGATATGCGGCGTGCATACCCGTAAAGTTCGGACTTTCCTCCCCAGCGCGCCCCGCGCGCAGAATTCAGAACTTAGAACTAAGAACTTAGAGTTTAGTCAAGATTCTAACTTCTAATTTCTTAGTTCTGTCCACTAAGTTCTGCGTGCGAAGCACGCCTGGGCGGCCATCTCAATGTACCAGACTAACGCATTATAATAGAAAAATGTCAGTTTGGCAAGCGCTGGGCGGGGAGCGGTTTTTAGTTGACGTTTCTTCGGCGTTTTGTTTAGAATTGATCTAGTCTGTAACCGCCCTACGACATCATTTTTATTATTAGGATCATTATCACACTATGAATCCAGACGTTCGTGTTGCCCAGTATATGGAAGATGCCTACCCAGTTGAGCCGGCAGTTGAAATCAGTGAGGGGGAATTCCCCGCGGCCGAGAATTGGTGGCGGCGGATTGCGCGTTGGTCGCTCTACGCGATCGCGCTTCTTTTTCCTATATTGTTTTATCCCTCCACGATTCCGCCGACCTTTATCAAGCAAGTCTTGATTTCAGTTTTGGCTTTCATAGCTTTTATTTCCTGGCTTGGCGAATCTTTACTTTCGGGGCGGATTTATTACAAGCGCTCTCTTATTAACGCAGGATTGGGATTGTTGCTGGTTGTCCTTTTCTTGTCGACACTTTTTTCTTTTCAGGCGCTCCGCGGCTTAATTGGCGCTGATGATGCTGGCGAGAGGTTCACGAGCTTTCTGGTTTTTGCGGTTATCTTTTTTGTGGCTGGTGGCGTGTTTTATACAGAGCGCGAATCGCAGAAGTTTGCTTGGGCGTGGCTCGGAGGAGGGCTTTTGCTCGGGGCTCTCTCACTTCTTCAATTCTTTGCGCCGAAGCTAGTGCCGCTTGCGGCTCTTGCGCGAGCGGACGTTAACCCCGTTGGCACGACTAACGCCGTTGCCATTCTTCTCGGATTTTATTTTCTCTTCGCAGTCGGGGTGCTCGCGAATCAGGGGGAATGGATCCGCAATCGTTTATTGCAAATCGGCCTAATCGTTGTGACGCTGGTTTCAGCGCTTAATTTAGTGGTGATCAACTTCCGCACCGTGTGGATAGCAGTTGCCGCGGGGGTCGTGGTGCTTTTGGGGTTGCAATTTCGGAGAGCCACACGCCACGCGACCGGTGCCATGATACTGCGCCGCGGCGGGTTAGGGATTCTTTTTCTGGCTCTAGCTCTCTCCACTTTCTTTATTCTTTCGAGCACGTCGATCGTATCGTTGTCCCAGATTCCAGTTGAAGTCGGGCCGTCGTATAAAGCGACGGTTGATATCGCGCGCCAAACTCTAAAATCGCATCTTATTCTCGGTTCGGGTCCAGGGACTTTCGGCCTCGACTACAGCATGTTCCGCGATCCGGCGATTAACTTTACGAACTTCTGGGGCGTTCGGTTTAATTCGGGCGCTGCGTTTGTGCCGACGGTTCTTGCCACGACTGGTGTTTTGGGGGTTCTGGCACTGATTTTGTTCTCGCTTGCGGCTCTTATCTCTTTTCTTCGCGGCATTTCGCGCCGGATCGACGATGATCCGTTCTTGGCTGGCGGGGTAGCGGCGGTAGTTTTCGGGCTGATTATATGGTGGCTCTATACTACAACGTTTGCTTTCCACATCGCACTTTTTGCTCTGATGGGCATCTTGATATCGCGCCTTAATGAAACGACCCCGGAGGGTGAGCCAAAATCGTGGTGGCGTGTGTCCGAGCGTTCGGCTGTCTTTGCCACTCCATGGGCGACGTTTGTAACCTCGCTAGTGATCATATTTCTGATGGTTGGCGGGGTGGCGTTTCTCTATTACACCGCCCAGCAGTACGCCGCCGCTGTCAATTTTACTGCTGGAGTAAATGCTTTCGGCAAAACCGAGCGCGATATTGATGGAGCGCTGAACAACATGAACCGCGCGGTAGCACTTGCTCCCGATAATGATCTTTACTATCGTTCGTTGGCCCAGGTGGCCCTTGCTAAGGTTCAAGTGATTGTGAATGCTCCTAACGCGAACCAAAACCCTAATTTGCTTAATGACTTCCGCGCGGCGGTGCAAAGCTCAATCAGTTATGCCCAGCGCGCCAGCGATATTAATTCTAAAGAGTCACTGAATTGGTCCACGCTCGGTTTCGTTTATCAGTCACTGGTCTCCCTAATCGACGGATCAGAAACAGCGGCCTTAAGTGCTTATGACAACGCCGCGAAGTACGATCCCAAGAATCCTATCTACGAATTCAACAAAGCCAGTGTGTATTCGGCGATGGTTGATCGGGCGCAATTGCGTCTGTCCCAGTCGGGGGTTCAACAACAAGCCGTTGATGCTTTCACAAAACAAATCGCGGACAATCTGGAGAATGCGCGCGTTAGTCTAGTAAAATCTCTGCAATTAAAGCCGGACTATCCGCAGGCCAATTATCTCTTGGCGCAAGTTTTGATTCGCCAGGGGAATCTCGCGGGGGCGATCACTCAAGTAGAAACAGTTAAGCAGTTAGCCTTTAATGACATTGGCGTCGCGTTTCAGCTGGGAGTTCTGTATTACCAAGCGGGGCAGTTTGACAAAGCCGAGGGTGAATTCCGCCGTGCGGTCTCTATAAACCCAAGCTATTCGAACGCCCGATATTTCTTGGGACTCCTCGCGGACCGCCGCAAAGATACGCAGGAAGCGTTGAATCAGTTCGCAGAAATTCAAAAATTCAACCCGGATAATTCTGAAGTTCAGAGAATCATCAAAAATCTTCAGTTGGGTAAGGCTGCTCTCGACGGCATCTCACCGCCCGCGCCTGCCCCTACCCAAAGAAAAGAGCCCCCAGTGAATGATTCTGGCCAGCCGACAGGCAATGAGCGCCCGCGCAGCTAATTCCAGTCTCGTCCCAAAGTCCGATTTCCCCCAAATGGCCTTAAAACTTTTTCACAAAGGAATTCCATCAATCCATGGAGCGGCTTTGTTGATTGGGGGCGCCGGTCTTTTGTCGCGTCTTTTAGGGATGCTTCGCGATCGTATGCTCGCGGGTCAATTCGGCGCGTCGCGCACTTTGGATGTCTATTACGCTTCGTTCCAGATCCCCGATTTCTTGTTTACAATCTTCCTTTTAGGAGCCGCTTCCGCGGCGATCATCCCGCTTTTTGTGCAATATTCGGCGTCTGATCCTATGCGGGCGCGGCGTTTTATCGGAGGCTTGCTTCTGTTATTCGCAGTTGCGGCGGTTCTGGTTTCGGGCATAGTTATTATTTTTGCCCCGTTTCTGGCGCGTTTTATCGCTCCGGGTTTTTCTTTGGCCGATAAAGCGCTGCTTATTTATATGACGCGTATTATGATGCTTTCGCCGATTCTGCTGGGACTTTCGAGCATCTTATCGGCGGTGATGCAGGCGAACCGGCAATTTTTTGTATTTGCTCTGACTTCGGTTCTCTATAATTTAGGGATTATTGCCGGAATTCTGCTATTTGTTCCGATGTTCGGCCCGCTCGGTTTGGCGTTAGGAGTGATTTTAGGAGCTTTCATGCATTTCTTGGTACAGGTGCCCGCGCTTTGGCAGATAGGATTTTTCCCGATTTTGAGTCTCCGGCAAGGATTCGCGGACATTCGCTTTATAATGAAACTTTCTTTGCCGCGCGTTTTTGCGATTACGGCTCAGCAGATTATGATGATTATTTTAGTCTCCCTAGGGTCGTTATTGGCGGCGGGGAGTATTACAATTTTCCAATTCGCGAACAATCTTCGGTATCTGCCGATCGGGATTATTGGCGTTTCGTACGCGATTGCTGTATTTCCCAAGTTGACAGAGGCGGCTCTTGAAAAATCGCACGAACAATTTTTTGCGAATCTTGTAAGCACTATCGAAACGATTCTTTTTTGGGTTGCGCCGATTGCGGCCATGACAATTGTTCTTCGGGCGCTTTTAGTGCGTCTAGCTCTCGGGGTGCATCAGTTTAGCTGGTCTGATACGCGCTTGACTGCTGCGGTTCTCGCGATTTTTGCGATCGCGATGGTCAGCGAATCTCTCACTCCGGTTTTCATCCGCGCATTTTATGCGGTGGGCAATACCCGTCTGCCCTTTATCGTTTCTTTATGCAGTGTCGGTTTTGTTGTAGTCTCCGCGCCGCTTTTGGTCTCGCTTTTTACTTCCGGACGGGCGAGCGGGCACTTGATTGCGAGCATTCTCAAGATCGGCGATCTTAATGCAGCAGGAGTGTTGGGACTCGCCATCGCTTTTGTTTTAGGCAGTTTGATTGATACAACGCTTCTTGGCCTCGCGTTAGTTTTTGAATTGAGGAAATATTTTGGGAAGGAATTTCGCAACGGGTTTTTGCTGGCATCGGCCAGGACAATTCTCGCTACAATCGCGGCAGCTGGGTTTGGATACGGAATTTTATACATCGTAGCGTCCCATATCTCTCTTTCGACTTTCATCGGTGTTTTATCGCAGACTGTTATCGTGGTTGTCAGCGCAGGGGCCTTTTACGTTGCGTTAACGTATCTCATGGGCGGCGAGGAGGCGATATCAGTTTGGACCGCTATCCGCCAGCGCGCTTTTCGTCTCGGCACATTACCCGCAGAAATAGACGAGGATCGGGATAATATTCCCGTCTAGACTGGATATTGTCGCATGGAAATCCGCAATTTCGTTATCATCGCTCACATTTACCCCGTTAGAGATTTGGCTGGGTCTTTTTTAGCAAAAGAATGTAAGGTGAAACCGCTTTCGCTCTCATTCTCAAGGATTTAGAAAGACCATCTTAAAACCTCTAACGGGGTTGATCACGACTATGGCCTACCAAATAAGAAACTTTGTCATAATTGCTCACATTGATCACGGTAAATCAACTCTAGCTGACCGTTTTCTCGAAATTACCAAAACCATTGAAAGCCGGAAGATGCGCGAGCAGGTATTAGACCGCATGGATCTCGAGCGCGAACGCGGGATCACTATAAAAATGCAGCCGGTGCGCATGATGTATAAATTAAAAATTCAAAGTGAAAAGTTAAAAGTTGGTTCTTCGGAAATTTTTAATTTTAAACTTTTCACTTTGAATTTAATTGACACTCCCGGCCACGTTGATTTTAACTACGAAGTTTCGCGGGCCCTCGCGGCTGTCGAGGGCGCGATACTTCTGGTGGATGCGACGCAAGGTGTGCAGGCGCAGACCATAGCTAATTTGCATCTGGCGCAAAAAGAAAAACTCGCGATTATCCCAGTGATCAATAAAATTGACTTGCCAAACGCCGATCGCGAAGCGGTTGCTAAAGAGGTCGCCACACTTTTAAAAATCAGCCCCGATGAGATGCTAGCGGTTTCGGGTAAAACTGGCGCGGGAGTAGTGGAGTTGCTTGAGGCGGTTATTACGAAAGTTCCTCCGCCGGATCTTCATCTTGGCGAGCCAACGCGCGCGCTAATTTTTGATTCGCAATTTGATGCTTATAAGGGCGTGATTGCGCATATCCGCGTCGTTTCAGGGTCTTTAAAGGGATCTGACAAAATTCGCATGTTGGGCGCCGGCACGATCGGTGAGATTGTTGAGGTGGGACGGTTCAACCCAGATCGCGAGGAAACAGCCTCATTGGGGGCGGGGGAGATAGGCTATGTTGCAACCGGTCTCAAAGAGGCAGGGGTGAGAGTTGGGGATACGATTATTCTTGAACGTGAATTCGGACTCGGCCCACGGCCATTGGCAGAATATCTTGAACCAACTCCCGTAGTTTTTGCGTCACTCTATCCCGCAAGCGCAGATAACTTTCCGCAACTGAAAGATTCTTTGGATAAATTGAAACTGAATGACGCCGCGCTCTCTTATGAAATGGAAGCTTCCGAGGCGCTGGGGCGCGGGTTTCGTGTGGGATTTCTCGGCATGCTGCATCTGGAAATCATATCAGAGAGACTGCGCCGCGAGTTCGGCCGGGAAATAATTGTCTCGACCCCGTCTGTATCCTATCGATTACAATTGCGCTCTGGCGCTACCTTGATGGTTTATGCCGCGGCGGATATTCCGGACGAGGGTGAGGTGCTTTCTATCGCGGAACCCTGGGTGCGGCTTGAAATTATCGCGCCGTCGGAGCATCTAGGACGAATTTTGAAACTTCTTGAGACAACACGGGCGCGCTATATTGATACGACTTATTTGTCGGCCTTGCGGCTTCTTTTGGTATATCGGATTCCGCTTAAAGAAATCATCGTGGATTTTTATGATCGCCTCAAAAGCGTAACATCGGGGTATGCCTCTATGGGATACGAGTTTTACGGATACGAGACTGGGGAGCTCGTGCGCTTGGACGTCTTGATCGCGGAGCGCAGGGAGCGGGCATTTTCTACGGTTGTTCATGTATCCGAAGCCTACAATGAAGGCCGCAGGATTGTCGCCAGATTAAAGGAACTCCTGCCGGCTCAAGTTTTTGCGTTGTCGCTACAGGCCGCGATTGGCGGACGGGTCCTAGCGCGGGAGACCATTCCGGCTTTGCGTAAAAACGTTACGGGGCATCTTTACGGCGGGGATCGTACGCGGAAGATGAAGTTGTGGCAAAAACAAAAAAAGGGCAAGAAGCGCTTAGCAGCCTTGGGCCGGGGCGCAGTCGAGATCCCGCCGGATGTGTTTTTGAAGATGCTCAAAAGGTAGTTTTTAAGTAAGATTTTATCCCAGAAAATAAAAATCCCCGGCAATCAGGAGGGTTTTTGTTTTCTACGGTTTTTACCCCACTATAAAAAAGCCATGGGCGTGAGCCCGCGGATGAACTGTATGATAGTATTAAGTCACATGGATACAATGCCACAGGCGTACGCTTGTGGTCATCTTATAGCGGGGTTTATTTATGATTGCTTCAGTTGGAAATCAAGAGCGGCAAAACAGTGAAAGCCACCATCGAAAGCACTGCGATGACGGTGATGATAGTCCAGAGGATTTGGACGCGCTTCTTGTGTCGGCTTTGCATCATAGCGAACTCACTATAACATAGGGATAGCAAACGGCTCAAGATATTTATATGCAACGCTGGATAAATTCACCCTTGGTTGTTGCGGGACTTTCTATTCTGCTGATTGTTGGATTTATCCAAACTATAAATTTGTGGCGCCGTTTCTCGGATTTGCGCCAAACTGAAGCGACCCTCGAAGAGAAACTGGCAAGTGTCGAGGCCGAAAACCGCGAGTTGCGCTCCGAGCTTGAGATAGGCAAAACCCCTGAAGCTATCGAGCGCGACGCTAAAGCGCGCCTTAACCTTAAAAAGTCCGGCGAGGAAGTTGTGATTGTGGTACCTCCGTCGTTAATCGCAACTTCAACTCCCGTTGCCTCGTCATCGTGGTGGCAGAGTTTTATCTCTTTCTGGGGACGGCTTTTTGGTCGCGATTGACGAAATTCTTGATAAGCCCCGCGGCTTCGGTTTTGTTTCTGATCCAATGAACCCCATTAGAATTCGGTCCAAAGACCGTAGTTTCCACTGGGCTTTTCTGGTCCCATCTTTTTCCACGCCTTGAATTGACGGAGTTTCCGGTTGTAACGGGGTGAATATCCGGGTAGCGCCGGAGCCAGGTCATTTGTCTTTTGGCATACCGCCAATCGCCGGCAACGTATTTTTCGATCAATTGGGCTTGCGAGATTTTGCCGTCAACGCGCTCGACGGCGGAGCGATACCCAATGCCCAGATCGGCGAGACGTTTTCTTGATATCCCAGATCGGATCAAGTGTTTGGTCTCTTTTAAGAGCCCGCGATCAATGTGTCTTACAACTGCGCGTTGGATGCGGCGGCGCAATTCTTGGGGGTCTCGGCGGATAGCGATAAAAATAGTGTTATACGGTGCCCCAATTATTATTGGGGCAATAGACTTTTTTGTTGCTTTGATTATTTCTAAGGCGCGAATCAGGCGACGGGGATTTTTTTGATCGATAGTCTTGGAGCGTTCGGGATCCAGTTTTTGGAGTCTATGGAGTAATGTCGCTGGCGCAAGTTTCCCCAGAATTTTTCGCAAGGCGCGGTTTGGTGGAACTTTGGGGTAGATGGCGCCCCTAGCGACTGCGTCAATATAAAATCCCGTGCCGCCTACAATAAATGGAATTCTTCCGCGTTTGTAGATTCCCGCGATGGCGCGGCGCGCCTCTTTGGCGTATTCTGCGACCGTACATTGCTTTCGCGGATCGGCAATGTTTAACAAGTGATGGGGAATACCCCGCATTTCTTTGGGTGTGATTTTTCCCGTGCCTACATCAAGACCGCGATAGATTTGCCGCGAGTCCGCCGAAACTACCTCGCCGTTAAATTTTTTGGCGAGCGCCACGCCGAGCGCGGATTTTCCGGAAGCGGTCGGTCCGAGAATCACAACCAGCGGCATTTTTCTTATGTCGGGCGATGTTTTTGTTTCCCGGAGTTTAAATTTTACTTTCATCCCGTTAGAAAATTAAATTGTGTCTCTGAAGAAAATAAACAGCATCATTTTACAAATGTAACTACAACCGCACTGAAGTTATGTGGTTAATTTTCTAACGGGATTCATTGCGATGCTCCATATCATATTACACTTTTTCTCGGCCGAGAAAAAGTGAAGCGTATTGTATTTAAGCATATTTCTAGTCCAGAAACACCTGGTGATCTAACCTAGAGTCTCTTTTTAACGCATGCGTGCGTTAGTATAGCGTAAAAAACCGCTCCGGCGGACTTCACCGGAGCGGATGGACAGCGCGGGGCCGTCTGTATAGGCCATGTATGTCTTTGGCTCTCGCGATTTGTCCCATGGCGTACTGGTAAGGCTCATTCCGCTTTTCATGGTAGAAAGCGATGCAGGCGCGGAGCGCATCGGCCGCGGTTTCTCTGCTGGCGAGGACCGCCTTGGCTGTGGTTGTTCCCCTTGTGAGCTTTAGAGTTTCTTCGCGCCAATGGACATTGGCTTTGAGGTACTCGTCAGCAAGTTTCTCGAAGCGTAGGCATACGGCTTTTTGGCGCTGTTCGTAGATCCATTTCAGGCGGAGCTTTCGCAGTGTTACCAACCGCCGCACCCGCCGGAAGATTCTTCGGATCGCTGCAGTCACGGGGCATCACCTCCTTATGAAAGTTTGGTTTTTTATTGGAACGCCACACGGGATGATTGATTATATAATCTGCCCCATAAACGCGTCAAGACTTTTGGGGCCTAAGTCTCCCTTGCCGCGTTCGCGAACGGCTACGGTCTTTGTTGCTGCTTCGCGGTCTCCGATCACGAGAAGATATGGGATTTTCTGGAGTTCGGCATCGCGGATTTTTTTGCCGACCGACTCATTTCGCTCGTCAATCTCGAAACGGATGTGTTTTGCCCGAAGCGTTTTTGCGATCGTTTCGATGTAATCGCGGTGTTTATCGTTGATAGGTAAAATAGCGATTTGCACGGGAGCTAGCCAGAAAGGGAATGCTCCGGCGTAGTGCTCCGTGATAATGCCGAGAAACCGCTCGGTGGAGCCTAAAATCGCCCGATGGATCACGACCGGAGTTTGTTTTTGGCCGTCGGCGTCGATATATTCGAGTGTGAAGCGTTGAGGGAGGTTCATATCGAGCTGAACTGTAGAGAGCTGCCATTCGCGTCCAATGACATCCGTAAAGATAAAATCAAGCTTTGGTCCGTAAAAAGCTGCCTCCCCGACGCCGGTTTCTTGGCGCCAGCCGCGGTCTTTAATCAGTTTTTGGAGTGTTTCTTCGGCGCTGTCCCATACTGCCGGATCGCCGATATAATCTTTTTTCTTGTTGGGGCCTCGGATTGAAATGCGCACCCAGAAATTTTTGAAGCCGAATTTATCGTAAACCTCGGCGATCATATCAAGCATCAAATTGATTTCGTCCGCGATTTGGGATGGCGCGGCAAAAACATGGCAATCGTCCTGTGTTAGCGAACGCACTCGCGTGAGTCCGGAAAGTTCTCCGGATTTTTCATACCGGTAATTTGTTGTGGTAGCGGTATAGCGGACAGGAAGGTCATGATATGAATGCGGTTCGCTTTTATATAAAACCATGAAGTGGGGGCAATTCATCGGTTTCAAATAGTAGTCCGCTTCTCCTTTTAGTTTCATAGGGGGGTACATGGCATCGTATTTGTCGAGGTGGCCCGAAATTTTATACAGTTCCCCTTTGGTAATATGCGGGATCCAAATCGGCAGGTAGCCGCGGGATTCTTGGAGATTCGCAATATAATTTTCTACTGTGCGCCGAAGCATCGCACCCTTCGGGTAGAATAAAGGCAGGCCCGGCCCGACCTCGTCGCTGATGTGGAAAAGCTTCAACTCTTTTCCCAATTTTCGATGATCGCGCCTCTCCGCTTCTTCACGCATTTTAAAATACTTGTCCAGTTCATGTTTAGTTGGAAATGCCACGCCGTAAATTCTGGTAAGCTGTATATTTTTTTCATCGCCTCGCCAATAAGCTCCGGCGATCCGTGTGAGTCTGAAAGCTTCGGGACTAATCTCTTTAGCATCGCTAACGTGTCCGCCGCGGCAAAGGTCCCAATAATCGCCGGATTTATAGAAACTTAATTTCTCTCCGCCCGCGGGCGAGCCTCGCCGAAAAGGCGGGCCATTTTTTGAAAATTCCCTGATGAGTTCAAGTTTGTACGGATTTCCGCGAAATTCTTTTTTGGCGTCAGTAAGAGTTAGGAGATGCTTGGTGAAAACTCCCCAAGTTGGGAGGATTTCACGCATTTTGGCCTCAATTTTAGGCAAGTCGGCATCGCCAATCGGTTGCGCAAACTCGAAATCAAAATAAAAGCCGTTTTCGGTAGCCGGCCCGATGGCGCGCTTGGTTTTGGGCCAGAGCTCCATCACAGCCGCCGCCAAAAGGTGGGCGAGGGAGTGGCGGAGTGAGTTTAGAAAGTCTTGTTGGTCGGGCATAGGCGAGTTAGAATAATATTAATAGCCTACCGCAAAATACTTTGCTAGGCAAAGAAAGGTGGTGAGGATAGGTGCTTCAGTTCTTTCAAGATATTAGCGAGTTCTCTCATGAGTGGTCTGTTAGAATCATCGCTGTATTTCTGGTGCTCCTGGCAGTGGCGATCATAGTGCCTGTTCTCATTTTCACGATCTTGTTTCTGACGTGGTTCGGCATAGGGCCGGTGGCTCATTGGTTTCGACAGCGTCGCGAGCACAAATTGCGGATGCGGGGAACCAAGCTCCATGCGGTTGCGTCTACCGGTGATGCCGCGGTCATATTACGAGAACTGCCGCGGTCTCGATAAGCCCCGACGCAAGTGCGTCGGGGCCGCTTTTTTATACAACTTCGCTGACTGTATCGCAAAGAATTTTCGGTTCGCCATCTTTATCGGAAAGTTTGCCTCGAACAAGCAAAATTTTATTTGTTTGCCAAATAGCAGGATTTTTCTCAAGCACGGATGGGAATACCAGCACTTCAGTTTTTGCTGTTGCATCTTCCATAGTTACGAAAAGCATCGGAGCGCCGGATTTAGTCAAAATCTTTTTGATGGTAGAAACAATACCGCCCACAGAAACCACTCGCCCGCGAAGAGACTGCGGGTCCAATTTATTCATCATGGTAACTTTGTCTTTAAGCTTGTCGGCATATTCCGACAGGGGATGTTCCGAAACGTAAAGCCCAAGCAGTTCTTTTTCCCAATCCAGTCTTTCGCGTTTGCTGGCCGGTTCGGCATCTTGTAAGTGCACTTCGTTCTGGCGCGCGGCTTCGTTTCCCCCGAATAGGCTGGTCTGACTTGACTGACGCCGCTTTTCTTCTTCGCGGGCGTAGGTTAAGAGGCGCTCAAGATTTTCCAGAATTTGATTCCGTTCGGCCAGGCCGTCCATGGCTCCGCACTTGGCCAGGGCTTCCATGGATTTGCGGTTTAAGTCTTTGACCGGTATCCGTTCGATAAAATCCGTAAGCGATCTAAATGCGTTTCCGGTCTTGCGAGTCTCAATGATTGAAGTCACAATATTTGATCCGACATTTTTAATTGCCGAAAGGCCGAAGCGGATTTTGGGCGGTTCGGTTGGGTGTCCTTCCGGATCCGTGAGCACCGTGAAGTTTTCGAAGCTCTCATTAACATCTGGCGGCAGAACTTCAATCTGCATAGCTTTCGCTTCATCGATCAGGAATGCCACGCGCTCGATTTCGAATCCCTCTGCGGTCATGAGGGCTGCCATATACTCTGCCGGATAATGAGCTTTCAAATATCCCGTTTGATAGGCGATCAAAGCATAGCAAGCCGCGTGGGAACGGTTGAAGCCATAACGCGCGAATGCCGGAAATAGTTCCCAGACAGCCTGCGCGGTTTCAGGTTTAATCCCTTGTTTGACCATACCTGAAACTAATTTTTCCTGTTGTTGATTTAACAAGGATTTAATTTTTTTGCCGATGGCTTTGCGGAGCGTATCGGCTTCAGGGAGACTGAATCCGGCAAGATCCCGCGCGATTCGCATCATTTGCTCCTGATAGACTCCGATGCCGTAAGTCGGTCCTAGAATCGGTTCTAGTTTGGGGTGCAAATACGTTACTCTTTCTCTGCGATGCTTGCGGTTTATGTATGAAGGAAGATATTCCATTGGCCCCGGGCGGTACAGAGCTACCATGGCGATTAAATCTTCCAGCTCTGTCGGTTTTAATTCTTTCAAATAGCGCTTCATGCCGGAGGATTCCATCTGAAAAACTCCGGTAGTGCGCGCTTCCTGAAATAATTTGAAAGTCGGGCGGTCGTCTAGGGGCAGGGTTTCGATATTTACGGCGACTCCGCGAATTTTTTCGATCAATCGTACAGCACGCTCGATAGTCGAAAGGTTACGCAGTCCCAGAAAATCCATTTTTAGAAGCCCCAAGGATTCAATGCCGTGCATATCGTACTGGGTGACCAGAACTTCCTCCGCCGTTTCAGACTCGCTCCCGCCTTGAGAACGCGTGGCGTATTGCAGTGGCACAAAATGATCCAACTCTTCGGGCGCAATTACAACTCCCGAGGCGTGAATCGAGGCATGTCGCACCACGCCCTCAAGTTTTAAGGCCGCATCAATCAGGCGCTTGGCTTCGGCATCGCGCTGGTAAAGTTCGCGGAGCTCCTGGACCTCCTCGAGACACTGGATGAGCCAGCCTTCTTTCATGCCCTGTGTCGGATTGAATGGAATCAATTTAGCGATTTGGTCGCAAAATCCGTACGCCATGCCGAGGGCTCTGCCGGTGTCCCTAATTGCGGCGCGCGCCGCCATGGTTCCGAAAGTAATGATTTGGGCGACGCGGTCGTGGCCGTATTTCTGCTGGACATAAGCAATTACCTCGTCGCGTCTAGTGTCGGCAAAATCGAGATCAATATCCGGCATCGAGATGCGCTCGGGATTTAAAAAGCGCTCAAAGAGAAGATTATAATGAATCGGGTCGATATTGGTGATGTGGAGTAGGTAAGAAATCAATGATCCGGCAGCCGAGCCGCGTCCGGGGCCGACAATGATGTTTTGCTCCCGCGCCCAATTCACAAAATCTTGCACCACCAAAAAATACGAGGTAAACCCAGTTGTTTTGATGACCGCGTATTCATATTGATACCTTTCACGAATGACGCTGATCGCTGGGTCAGAACTATTCGTGAGGGTATCTTCGGTGATGCCGTAGCGCTCATGGATACCTTTAAGACAGAGTTTTTCTAGGTATGTTTCCTGCGTGTATCCGGTGGGAGTTATAAACGGCGGAATTTGATTTTCCCCAAGTTCGATTTTGATGTCAACCATATCAGCGATGCGGGCGGTATTTTCTAGAGCTTCAGGGTTATCTTTAAAAACTTCAAACATTTCATCGGCGGAGCGAAGCGAAAAGTTGTCCTGCTTCATCGTCAGGCGGTTTTCATCTTCAAAACGCGCGCCGGTTTGGACCGAGACCAGAATATCCTGCGCCTCGGCATCTTCCGTTCTGCAATAATGAATGTCATTGGTGGCCACCACTGGAGCGCCCGTCTTTTTTGAAAGTTCAAGTAACTCACGGTTGACGGTAAGTTGCTCGGGGATATTCGGGTGCGCGCCGAGCTCGAGATAAAAATTGTCCTTGCCGAAAATTTCTTGGTATTTCCGGATAAGTTCTTCGGCGCGCTCTTTTTGGTTAGTCCGGATCGCGCGGGGGATTTCGCCCGATAAACATCCCGATAGCGCGATGAGTCCTGTAGCATGCGCGGCCAAAGTTTCGTGGTCAAGCCGCGGTTTATAATAGAAGCCTTTTAAGTGGGCTAGGGTTACGAGTTTGATCAGGTTATGGTAGCCTTCCGTATTTTTGGCGAGAACCGTCAGATGAAAACGCTGTTGATCGAGAGTAGGATCTTTATCGGTCATGCGCCGGGCGGCGATATAAATTTCGCATCCGATAATCGGTTTAATTCCCGCCCTTTGGGCTTTTTCATAGAACTCGATAGCGCCGTAAAGCGTGCCGTGATCGGTGAGCGCAATGGCATCCATGCCCAACTCTTTTGCGCGCGCGATTAACTGATCGATTTTAGCCAAACCGTCGAGCAATGAATAATGGCTATGTACGTGAAGATGGGTAAATCTCATGGTTTTTATATGATAGCAGGGCTGGCAGTTTTAGGGTAAGAGTTGATATGTTGTTCTTTCTGGCCAAGTATTAGAGCCAACAGCCCGATACTATCGCGGGTATCTTACAAGTTATCTATAATCTATGTATGCACGAATTTCAGAAGCGGATTCGCCTTAAGGGCGACATAAAACCATTGCTCATTCGGGTTTGCCATGATTATAAACTTGGCGGTTATATTTCTTATAGAGTTGTTCCGGTGGGTTATGAGGACTTTAACTTAATGATAAAAACATACAAAGGGAAGTATTTTGTGA
>Ga0209542_10005255_pt1 | contig 25992 bp, 21 predicted proteins | sample RifCSPhighO2_01_FD_184028 | JGI IMG/M metagenome (GOLD analysis project Ga0209542, IMG submission 184028) | Soil microbial communities from Rifle, Colorado - Rifle CSP2_plank highO2_0.1 (SPAdes) (version 2) | ecosystem: Environmental > Terrestrial > Deep subsurface > Rock core/Sediment ...
CACACCTCTCCACTTCGCTTCGCTCAGGTCGGAGAGCACCATCCTGCGGAGATCTACTGATGGGCAAACACGCATACGCACTGATTTTCGCACCAACCCTCCAAACAGAAACCATTTTAAATGGGCATTTACCTTTCTTCCTTTTGGCTGGGTTATATGGGGACGTAGCTCAGCCTGGGAGAGCACTACGCTGAAGACGTAGGTGTCCCGTGTTCAAAAGCGAAAGCGGAAAGTCACGGCGTCCCCATATTACCTTTCTAGAGGCCCACTGCGGTGAACTGCAGGATCTGGCTGGCGACGACATTGAACAGGACGATGATGGTGCCCGCCACCAGGACATACAGGACCGTGCTCCGTATCATGTTCACCCCCAGGGAATACTGCTCGTTGAGCGCATCTGAGCCGTTCTCGATCCCGTTCACCAGGACGGTAAGGATGTAGATGATCTGCACCACGTACAGCCCGACGATCACCTGGAAATAGTATGCGGGGATGCCCTCGCCGAACAAGGTGGCGAAGCCCAGTGGAGACTGCCCGGAATTCGCGGCGAGCGCGACCATCTGCGCGCTGAGCTTGCCGATGATGGCCCCCACCATGGAGGTGATGCCCACCACGATCCCGGCGATGATCGGCGCCAGGAATGATATCTGCGAGCGCATGGAGGAGATGACATCTTCCATCAGGTCCTTCAGGCGCTCATTGACGCGGTGGATCTCCTTTACATACCTCGCGATATTGGTGAGGGCCTGCGCCGCTGTCCGCGGCCCCTTCTTGACTGACTGGAGGAGCACCTTCATCGAGGAATCGATGATGTTTGAGGGGAAGGCGACTATCGCGCCGTTCTTGGGATGGAAGATGGCGTCCTTCACGCTCATCCCCAGGCGCGAGATGTTGCCGCTGACCAGGGCGAAGAACCTGCCGGAGACGCTGCCCTGCATGGCCATCGCCACCTTGCCGAACGCGATCTCCGCAGGGAGGTTGTCGCCCAGTCGGTTCCCCAGCTGGAACAGGCCTGATGCAAATTCGGTCTCCAGCTGCTCCACGTCGCGCCTGATCCTGATCACATTCCGCGAGCGGAGATGATAATAGATGCCGATCCCGATCCCGATGCTCAGCGGGATGAGCAGGCTGACTATGGTCGCGCCGATGCCGTACGGGCCGACCACCGTCCCCACCCTGGGGCCCTCCCGGGCGGTGCTCTGGTGGTAATCCAGGAAGCAGAACTGCCTGCCGCAGCTGCTTCCCTCATCCGGCTGGCCGAGGCCGAAATCCGCAAAATCCGGATTGACAATATGGATGATGACCGGCAGCAGGCCGATGACCAGGAGGAGCAGGCCGATGCCCCAGGCGAGCCAGCGGGGGCTGATCTGCAGCTCAGCCTTCCCGAGCTTGACGATAATGTTCCGGTACTTCCTGACCTCGGGATTCATCTCGGAGATGTCCGTGTCCCCGTACCCGGTCGGGCGCTTCGCCAGGATGGATTTTCCCAGGTAGTAGACGCCGACCGGCAGGGCGACATTATAGAGCATGGCGATATGGTACCACTGCACCTCTTCCATGAAGCTGACCATCAGCGGCAGGATCACCAGGCCGAGGATGGGGAGGATGATGCCGATCATGTGGAGCAGGGTCATAGGACCCTTGAGGTTTTGCGCGTAGTGGAGCATCTTCTCATAGGTCTCTTCCAGGATCACATCCAGGGACTTGTCCAATGCCCCCAGGCGCGCCCCTTCCGCGCTCTCATACAGCGATGATTCGACCAGATGGAACGCCTCCACAAACTCCATATTCCGGTCCCTCCAGCCCTCCAGGTAGTGGTCCAGCGACTCCTTCACCGAATCATATCTTTCATTCTCAAAATCCCAGAGCACCTTCTTGAGGTCCAGCGAGAGGGGAGGGGCGAGATGCTCTGACGCGAACCGGATGGCATTCTCCAGGTTCGAGGTATGCCGCATATAGGTGACGACATAGAAGATGCAGAGCACCATCTGGTTGCTCGCCTTCAGGCGCCAGCTCTCCGCAAGGAATTCCGGCAGCCTCATGAGCGGGTAGATGATGGCAGCGGCCGTCACCAGGAAGAAGGCGATGAAGAACGTGGACTGGAAGAGGAGATAGCCTGCCAACGAGCCGATGATGAACAGGAGCAGGGGCATGATAACTGCGAAGCTCACCACACCCGCCGGCGTCACCTCCAGATGCGCGATATCCACGCTCCGCTGGAGCCGATCTCCTGCCGCCTGGTCCGGCCTGAGCCTGATGATGCTTTCGCATATGCCGCATGCCCGCTCGTACCATCCCAGGGGCTTGGGCAGGATCTCTTTCTTGAACTGGCGGTAGTCCCTGCTCGTGATGTCCTGGAACGCGCTCTGCCTGGGGAGAGCCAGCTCCTGCACGATCCGCTGCAGGTACCTCTGCGCCATTTCCTCTTTTTTCATGCAATCCTCTTTTGCGCTATTTCGGCTTGTTCTACCGCAAAATATTCCCTATTGGCAGCTGTCTTCAGGTCATTGAGCCCCAGGTTGTTCTTTACCGCACCCGCAAAATCAACTGCCCTTTTCCATTCATCTAAATATCTCTTTGCCAATTGCAATCAGCGCCTCCCTTACCCCTTTGATATTCTTATTTACTTTGTACCTCTCTACAAACAGCCTCTTTGCCTCTTCTTTTGTTTTCACTTCTTCCTTATTGAGCATGCAATGAGCGAAAGCAAGGTTTACCATAGCGCGCTCTATGTCCCTGCTGAGCTCTGCTTTATCTTGCGCATTGTTTGCCGCAGCATAATACCATTGCAGCGCTTCCTTAAACTGGCTGCTTATCCTCTCTTTATCCGACAGCAGCATCAAATAGCGGTCATACCCATACAGGCAAATGCCGCTTAATAATCTGCCCACCTCGGGAGCCTGGTCAAAATGGGCATTTATCACGTAATCGGAGACCAGCTCTACCCTGTTTTTTATCTTGATTATGCTTTCCTTGTCCGCCTCGTCTTTATATGCTATCAGCAGGTCGATGTCATTAAACTTATCCGTTAAAGCAGAGCCAAACAATATCACGCTAACATCTTCTTTCACTTCGCTGGCAAACAAGCCGGCAATAAACTTCACATCCTTGTTGAGCGTTTTAAACCTGATCGCATCAAGAAACAGCTTAAACTGCAGCGAATGAATATCTCTCCTTAACCTGACCTCTTTCTGCTTGCCCCTGACAGTTATATCAATCAACCCATTTTTCTCCATCCATCCTATCGCCTGGTATGCCGCATTCCTTCCGATACTGTTCTTCTTGATCAGCTCTTCGATGATCACTGCCCGGTCTAGGTTATTCACCAGAAATTCATAGATCTTTAACATACTTTTTTGGTATTTCATTGTACCTTTTTAATACTACTAAATAAGTACTTCAACATATTATGTTAGTACTGTAGAATACTATTTTAGTATTTAAGCCTTGCGCTTTTGCTGATTAGCCGAGAGTATCCCTGGCTCTTGCGCATACGCAATGCTCATCAAAAGCAATCCAACCAATAATGGTGTTTAAGCCTCATACCTCCTTCAATGTCGTCAGGCAATCACGATATGCATTACTCTCTTCCCATTGACATTTATTTTTGATACATGCGCAGGATGTTAGTTTCAGACAATCGAATGCAGGCAGATATTCACAGGTGGTAACTACGCCCTCAACTTTCTCTTGAACGCCGCATATCTGTCCTGAGCAGCCGCCCGCTGAGCAGTCTGAGTCTAAAGTACATTCTATATCTATTGCTTGTGTTGGTTTGTCTTGACTTTCTTCTGTTTGATTTTTACAGCTAATCAAAAATAAGAATAACGCCAAGATTGGAATAAATTTTTTTATTTTGAGTCCCATTCTTCCTTCCTTCCCTTTAGCATATCAATTAACTCAATAATTTCTGGAATACTTTCTTTAACTTCTTCTACAGATATATCCTTGCCATAGTAATTGATCCTATTTCTAATCTTTCTGAGCCTGTCAAATTGAATAGAGGCATTATTTTCATTTTTTTCTTTTAGATAATATGTGAAAGCTTCATGTGAATATACTTTATAACCATCAAGAATTGCTAAAGCTTCAATAACGCTTCTTAGTACATCATAGAATCCTGTGAAAACCTTTCTTGCAGAGTTCCCATTGATTTCAGCATTTTTGAGAAAAACCAGATCGCTCTCTGCTGTTTTAATTAATGATCTTGCCAATTCTTTGTCAACAGACGCCTTCCTGACTTTTCCCTCTTTGAAAAAATCTTCAAATTCCATGTTTAAAAAACCTCTAAAAATCCGTCTAAGCTGATGCCATTAAGGATATTATTCAATAGTTCTTTATTCTTTTTTTTCAGATTGTCAAATTCTTCCCTTGAATAGACAAACAGCTGAATTTTATGCTTAAGCTTTTTTTCAAAGTTCTCTAAACTAGCTTCTTTCTTTATCGGGGATAATATGAATAAATCAACATCACTCTCTTTAGTATTCTCTGCTTTTCTGAAAGAGCCGAATAATATAATTGCTTTCGGATAATTAAATTCTTCATTTAAAAAATTAATTAAGCCAGAATCTCTAAATTTTTTTATATTGTAATATAGCTTTAAATCTTTATAATTATAGCTCTCAGAATTTGCTTTGTATAAGACATTGTTCCTTTCCTTCTTTCTTAATAAAATGCCTCTTTTTCTAAAATCCTCCAAATAGCTTGTAGCAGTAGTTGGCGATAATCCTGCGAGCTTTGCAATTTCCCGTATATGAAACCACCCGTTTGGATCTTCAATAAAGTACGCCCGCATCCTTGTATTGTCTATTTTTTTTGACATTTGTCTATTTAAATGGACAGTTGTTTATAAATCTTTTCATTCAACCTCAAACTCCCAGCTTGCTTTCAATTCGCCGTATGTTGTACGGATTATTCGAGCGTATTTACCCCTGAATTCAGCGACAATCCTATAATCTCCAGACTCATCAATAGCAACATTTTTTTCGTTAAAGAATGAATCAAGCTTGAATATCCCCTGGGCAGGGATTATTCTTGGGTGAGCAGTTGCTGCCCTATCCTGCCAGACCTGCCGATATATTGTCCACTGATCATCCACTTGCTTTTCTATCCTGATGTATAGATATCCCGGTAAATCCTCATTTTCATTGTTCACTATCTTGGACTGAGGCCTTGGAGTTATTTTTTGCGGGATATAATGATAGTTGCCAGTATGCTGTGCGTCATGCTGGAACATCGGCCATTCCATTGTTGATGGGTTGTAAGGGGTGTCTAAGTCCCAGATAAGCACTTTTGATTCTGAAGTAACTCCTATTTCTACATCACCGTCTTTATCCAAGTCATCAATTATGGGGAATTCGGCGGGATAGACATCTTCCCCAAATAACGTACTCCTAGGCCAACCTTCTATCCTTTCTCCATTGGAATCCCAAGCATAAACCTTGCTACAGTATGTGCTCGCTATTATATCTGGCTGGTTATCGTTATTGACATCTCCTATTACAATGGAAGAATAACGGATGCTTTCAGGGCACGAATTTGGTTCATTTGGTTCACCAACGTCTGTCTTTTGAGGCCAGCGATCCAATAGTTTCCCCTCTTTGTTCCAGGCATATATCCACCCATAACTGTTAGCAAACCACGTCCCTCCTATAATTTCAGGATATCCATCATTATTTAGATCGCCAACAGCGACTGCGGCGACCGAATTAACCGTCTTTTGAGGCCAGCCGTCAACCAGGCTTCCATCCCCGTTAAAGACATAAACCCCTTGGTTGCTGCTATCAAATCCTAATTTCCCAGTTATAATCTCTAGATTTCCATCCTTGTCGATATCCGCAAGAATAGGCGATGCTCTAAATCCGCCGTCATAATAGCTGCCTTCTCTAATGTTTTTTGGCCACCCTTTCACAAGGCTTCCATCATAGTTAAACACATAAACGCTTCCCCCTTCATTTGCCAAAAGTTTTTCAGTAACCAGCACTATTTCTAACTCATTATCATTATCAATATCACCAATCGCAGGAGAAGCAAATATTCTCTCCTCGGATGTTGCTTGCGGCCAATTTTTGGCAAGAGCCCCATCACTGCCCCAGACGTACACCTTTCCATCATAAGAGCCTGCTATAATTTCCATGTTTCCATCTTTGTTTAGATCTTCTAAAGAAGCAGACGCTCTTATTGCGCCTTCTGTTGACTGCGGCCAGCCGTCCAATAAACTCCCATCCGGATGGAATACATACATGTTATGATCATAAGAGCCGACAACAATTTCTGTTTTTCCATCGTTATTTATATCTGCAACAGAGGGCGATGCTCTTACTATTCCCTTGGTGAACTGCGGCCAGCCCTCAACCAGTTGTCCGTTCGAATGCCATGCAAATATGCCTCCATTATTCGCGCCGACTAAAACCTCTTTATCATTGTCATTATCTATATCGAAGAAAACCAAAGGACTTTGAGTAGGCCTATCCGATAAGCCATTTGAGGAGACCGTTTGCGGCCATCCCTCCTGGAATCCTTTGCTGACAATTACGCTCACAAATTCTTCGATCGCCCTGCCCTTTTTACTGACTTCGAGTTTAATGGTATACCTACCATCATTGATGTTTTCTGCATTCCACTCACCTAAAAGATTGTTATTCACATTGGTTCCAGATGCAATTTCATTCCACTCTGTTGGATATAAGCCGTTTCCATAATAGAGAGAATACCTGTCTCCATTTGCAGTTCCCATTATGTCAATTATGTTATAGGAGACTAATTCCCCATTTATTGGCGAGGCAATCTTCGCAACGAACTCAACCGACTCAAACTCCAGGGTTTTCAAGACATTAACCCTCCCTGTCCCGATATAATCATATGAATTAACCGAATCAACACCATGCCTTAATATTTGCCTAACCTCTTCTTGGCTATAGTCCTGTTTCGAGAGAATCAACCCGGCTAATCCTGCAACATAAGGTGTCGCCATTGATGTCCCTGAATAAGAATCATATTTAATTATCCCTAGACTCACCTTTAAATTTACGCTTACTATTCCGCTAGTAATTTGATTTACTAAGTTTTCCCCATCTGCTTTGGAAATTGAGACAGCAGGGATATTGGCCTGCTCTTGCAGAGTTCCTCCGAAATTGCCTTCTTCGTTATTAAAGATAACAGCCCCTGCTGCCCCTTTGCGATAAGCATTCTCAACTTTTTCTTTGAAAGTTAAAGGCTCTCCTGTATCATTCGTTCCGCCTTTCTGGACCAAAGCTATTTTTTCCGTTAAATCCACGTTTACATCGTCAACGCTGCCAAAATTAACAAAGACAAATTCTCCAGCTATTCCTACGTCAGGAGTTGTTCCGGAATATTCGAAAACATCAGATTCAATAATCACATTATTCGATTTAAGTTCAGAATTATAACCCGTATACGGTGGGACAGTGCTCAGTATATCGACCCCAGGAGCAGAAACATCTGTCCAGTAACCGTAGTTTGAAAAATCAGCTTTATTGTCGTTTATATCGGTTGCGTCAACCGCAATTACATTTTCATGGCCAGCAGGATAGCTTATTGCATTTGTATTAGAATTGCCAGATGCGGCAATTAAGACAACTCCTTTGTTGTATGCATAGTCAATTGCTTCCTTTATGGTATCGGAATAAGGTCCACCAAAGCTCATGCTTATTATTTTTACCCGATTATCAACCGCATAATGGATAGCCTGTGCAATATCGTCATATTCTAAAGAGCCGACTACCCCATAAGATGAAGAGAATATTGAAAATCCCGCCCGTACAGGCATTATTTTGCAGAGGTGACAAACACCAGCAACCCCTAGGTTATTATTTGTAACAGCAGCAGCTATTCCGGCAACATGAGTCCCATGGCTGTTAAAATCCATTGGATCATTATCTCTGACATTGTAATCTTCACCCTCCAATGTTTCGCAATCGTCCGGATGCTCTGCGCAGTATGAAACGGCATCAGTTTCAACAAAATCATATCCCCTGATATCATCTATAAAACCATTTTCATCATCATCAATCCCATTGTCCGGGATCTCATCAATATTCCGCCAGATATTGGCTGCCAAATCTTCATGAGTGTAATCAACGCCAGTGTCAATAATGGCAATAACCACATCAGAACTTCCTCTTTCTATATCCCATCCTTCCTCGGCGTGGGTATTCTGATGCGCCCACTGCTGATTATATCTGAAATCATTTGGAACAAAAGAAGTATAGTAGATATAATTCGGCTCTGCATACTCCACTTGAGCGCTTTGAGAATATTCTTCAGCTGCCTGCTCAACATCAATCTCCTCTGGAATCTTTAATTTGTATATTTTTTGCAGTTCTCTGGAAGGGACTTTTATGCCTATAGACTGTTTTACTGATCTAGTGATTCCCTCAATAAAACCCTCTTTTTTAGCGGTAAACACATTCTCTATCTTTTCAACATGGTATTTCCTGTTCAATTCGTCAATAGCGCTGATGCCAGTAGCAACTACTTTTCCGCTTATTTTGCCTGAAACGTCTTTCTCCAGCTTAACGATCAATTCCCCTTTGACATATTTTGGCAGCTGGGAAGTGTCTATTGTTTCTGGAATTATTCCTTCTTCAATCTCTTTTTTTAATTTTTCTTCAACAAATAAGTCAGCATCATAAAGAACGTTTCTTTGTGGACCGATACCCTCATAAATCGCGTTTCCAGCAATTTTGTTATTAAAGCTCGTTTCCTCAGGCGGATCAGTCAGCTCAATCTTCTCGCCAACACCATAAGAATCTTTCAAAGTTGCAATTGAAATTGAGGCATCATATATTCTTTCTCCACAGGAGAATTCAGTTATCAATCCTCCGGAATATTGCAGTATCAGCTGGGAATCCTGCTCAGTTATCTCTCGGTCACAGTCGACGTCAGCACATCTGATGCGATCAATTCTATATTTGCCGTTTATGATTCCCAATACAATAGAGGCATCGAGCGCGGTAATTCCATCGCTTCCGGAGACATCCCCCAGAGACTGATCTGGGGCGCAGGTGAATTGATAAGGAACCTGGATATTGTTCATGGTAAGGGAAGATGGCTCAAGCTCTTGCGCATACGCAATGCTCGCCAACCACATCATTATGCCTATCCAGACCGCGTTATGCGCTTCCAACATTTTCCTCCTTCACCTTCCGCTTCAGCCATTCATCCCACTCAAAAAATATCCGCTTGGTGTCCAGGCCAGCCTCTGCGCTCACCCTGTCCGCGATCCGGTGGAACGCGTCGTTGGCCGCCACCACGAACTCCGCCTCCAGGAGATCCGGCCTGCTGCTTTTTGCCGCGGATTCCAACAGCGTCTCCTTCACCTGCTTGCGCAGGAGGATGTTCTGCCATATCGCGTCCCAGTTCCCTGCCCATTCCTTCACGTTTGAGGCGATCTGCTTGAGCACCTCGGATTCCCCGTTGATGAGCTCCGGGGTTGGCATAAGGCGGTCTGCCTGCACATCGTATTTCATCAGGTCGACAAAGCCGTTCTCCGCCAGCGGATCATCCTCCCATTCCTTCCTCACCTCGGTGATCTGGGTGATCCTCCTCACCCGGTGCAGGCCGTCTGCGGTCCGCACGGGATTCGCGACGATGATCAGGTCCGTCGCCTTGAATGAGGTCTTGGGGACGCCCAGGTCATTCACGACGCGGTCGTATACGCCGTACGGGGAATCGCCGTGGATAGTGCCGGCAACGACGTTCGCCATGGCGCCGACGCGCATCGCCTCATACAGGGCGCGGGCCTCGCTGCTTCTGACTTCTCCGATGATCAGGCTGGAATCCCCCATGCGGAGCGTGGTGCGTATCCCCTCCTCTGCGCTGACCTCTGTCGTCCCCCTGGTGAGGGCGGCAGCCACCTTCATCGACTGGATGTTATAGCCCAGGTTCCGCAGCGCGGAGACCGGCAGCTCTAAGGTATCCTCAATGGTGATGATCCGGTACTTGCGCATGATCTCCGTCAGGATGGCGCTGAGGAATGCGGTCTTTCCCGCGCTTCTCGTGCCTGCGATCAGCATGGTCCTGCTGCCGTCGATGATGAAGCTGAGGAGGCCTGCCCCCAACCCGTCAATCATCCGGTTCTTCATGAAGAGGGGAAGGGTCCAGGGCTTGTCCCGGTGCCTGCGCAGCGCGTATGCCAGCCCGCTGGGGTTCAGCGGGGGCGCTATTACCGCCACCCTTGCCCGCGATCCCGGCAGGAGCAGTTCGGTGTCCAGTATGGGATTCGCCTCATCCAGCGGCCTGCCGGAGAGCATCCGGAGCTTTGACGCCCATGACTCCGCGTCCGTGATGGTCGGATAGATATTTGTGCGGCAGTCGCCGAAATCCTGATGCACGATGAAGACCGGTATCCTTCCCATGGGTGAGTTTGCGGTGACATCCTGGACCCTCTCGTCAGCCAGCACGACCTCCAACAGGCCAAATCCTATGGTGTAGCGCACCAGGATGTCGGTCAGCAGCTCGATCTCCCTGATGCGGAACTGGTATCCGCGGGATGCTGCCAGCTCCTGGATGAGGTCGTAGCCGATGTTCGCGAACACCTGGCGGGCCCGCTCCGGGTCTACGAACTCGTCTTTGGTGGGGCTGTGCTCCGCCATGATCGTGCGGGCCGCGTCCAGGACCTCGTACTGCTCTTCGGTCAGGGCAAATTCCGGCGGAGTGATGTGATAGAGGTACTGCACGGTCCCGGGCTGGCTGAATATGGTGACCTGGGTATTCTCTACGGTGTAGCTGTCCATCTCCTCTGCATCTGAAGGGAAGGCCGCCTGGAGCTTGGAGAACATGAAATCCGGCCTGATGTCCGCGTGGAACACCTGGCGGTAGATGTCCCGCTTTCCCGGCTCATGGCCGGCGAGCTGGCTTTCCAGGGCCTGGATCAGCCTGGTCTTGCCCAGCATGCTCAGGGCATATTTGAGCACGGCCGCTGCCTTCTGGACCGTCTGCTGCGGCGACGGCTGGCGGACCTCTTCTTCGCGGAGCATCCGGCGCATCCTGACGAAGCAGCCGACGGGATCGCTCTTCAGGGTATTCAGGAGCAGCTCCTGCAGGGATGCATAGTGCTGCGGATCCTGCAGCCCGGCATACGAGATCAGCTTCTGCTGGACAAACTGGCTCTGCAGTTTTGCTATCTCCACCAGCATCTGGGCCTGCTCCAAGGGATATTCGTAGTCTCGGCGCTGGGTATAGACTATCCTGGTGACATTCCCTGCCTCGCGGAGGATGTCCACGGTGCGGGCCATCACCTTCCCGTCATCCTCGAGCGAGGGGATGCCCGGATAGCCCTCCATGCCGATGCGGAGGATGATATCCTCTCCCTCCTTCGCCACGTCATAGGCGAATGTTTTGTCTGGGGTGAATAATGGCATCAGTGTTTCCTCTTTCTTATTCCGTACATGATGATCATCAGCAATGCTATCAGGGATGCGATCGTGACGGCATAGGGCATCACGCCCCTCTTCTCGCAACCGTACCCCTGCATCCTGCATTCCGCAAAATGGCTGATGTCAATCTCTAAGGCGAGTTCGTTGTTCTTATCGTAAACATTGACCTGCTCCCCATCCTTGAAATAAGGGGCGATAACCAGCTGCTCCGCTTCGTCGAGCAGGATGTGCCCTGCTTCCGCTGCATTGGGGAAATAGATTTGATTGCCTTGTTCATCAAACCATGACGGGTCTGGCTCTGAAACAATCTCCAGGGGGAAACTAAATCTTGCCGTATATACCATCTTATCACTAAATGAAACAACCTCCAGCCGGTAATCGTCGGGAAGGCTGAGCTTTCTCTGCTGGGGGAAGCCCATGGTAACGATAACATCTTCCTGCGTTATAGCGCCTTTATCATACTTGAGCATGATCTGGTACACCCTCTCTTTTTCAACGGCGTACACGGCACTCATCGACACTACCAGAAGCATGATGCTAACTATCACCTTGCTCATTGGCAGGCCCCCTGGACGCATTTCTGCCCATCCTGGCAGCCGTCGATGCACAAGGTGGCGCAGTGGCCTTCGACCTTGCCAGTCCAGTCGCGGATTTCCCGGCAGATCTCCCGTTCGTTCACCTGGCCGAATAAGAACGGGTCAAATATATGATTTCTCATGATGGAATTGGCATTCGGCCGGAACCGGTTCTTTGTGGTGTAATAACATCCGGAATTGCAATTTATCTCAGCGTCGTAATTTGCATCAATGCCCTGCTGACAATCAATGACACTGTCCTCTCCACAGCTATTCCCGATAAGGTCGCTCCATTGCGCATTCTCATTGCAGTAATCTTTCGTGGTAACTGAAAAACACCCCTCCATGCAGCCGTCTCCCGTATTGCAGCTCAGGCCGCCGCCGCAATCAGGATCTATGGGGGTACAGCCGATCATACATCCATCCCCTGCGGCACAGGTAATATATGGATCACCAGTATATCCGTCGTCACTAAACTTGAATTTATGGCAGTCATAGTCACTACCTAACCCTTCATTTGCTTCAGCACAGCCGAACAGGCAGGCATTTTCCTCTGCATTTCCCTCCCCGCAGGTCGCCCTTCCGCAGTCAGGGTCAGGGGGATCACAATAGCCCCTGCATCCATCCCCCGCATCACAGCTTTTTCCACCGCCGCAATCAGGGTCTATGATCGCGCATCCGATGACGCACTCATCACCGCCGCTGCAGGTCGCCCAGCGGCAATCGGGATCCGGAGGATTGCAACCAGCGTTGCACAAATCTCCACCGGAACAATACCCGTAAAAATTAATCAGACCTGGGTTAAGCTCCCTTTGCTCATCCATGATTAAGCAATCCTCGTCTGTAGGATTACATTCTTTCTTGCATTGCCCGTCCCTTGCGCATGTTTGTGCCAGAAGGCAATCCGCATCACCCTCGCATCCGCTGAGACACGCATCTCCGCTATAGCAGGTTACGGACGAGCCGCAATCCCAATCAATGCGAGCGTCATCTGCGTAACAATTCTTATCTGTGACGCCATCAAATAGAAAAAGGTTACGCTCGGTATACTCATCATATAAAAGCCCAAACGCGTGCCCGAATTCGTGCGTTGATGTCGCACCCCCTTCTACCCATTCCGCCTCTGATGCCCCTACAGAGGTCAATGATCTCTCTCCAAAATAGGCATTTGACCGGAAAATGTTTGTGCTGATGATACTGTAAATATCAACCGGGCAATTATGTGCAGCATAGATTATCTCTTTATCTCTCTCACAACTTCCATGGCCGTTCTCATCCCTGCAGTTGAAATTACTTAACTGATCAAACGCATATACATTAAACTTGTCTTTGTTGGACAATAACGGCTCGACAGAAAACATCCCCCTGCTTTTCCCATCGAGACTGAGCTGATAGCCTACCGCCCGGTAAAAATCGTCCAGCTCTTGGAAATTATCGCCGACAAACATCAAATCTATTTTTTCTGACGGATCCCCATTAGACAGGATAGTCTTGCAATCCCGACTTACCTGGATCTTGAAATAAATCTCCGCATGTGCCTTTCTGTACTCTCCCCCAGCATCGGTAGCGGTATATTGCACCTGATATTCCCCTTCGGGCAGCTGGCTGCTGTCCAGAACGTAGCCAAAAATACCGTCATTGGGGGCATCATCATTATGCAGCCCGTCATCAAAGAGGTCCGCAATCTGGGTGAACTTAAAAGATATCCCGCTTATTTCCGCCTGGACGGTCACTGGCGACCTGTCCTCTGCTCCGAGAAGGAGCGTAAAGAACGTTCCAGGCTCCCCAACTGCTGGAATAACCCCCCACATAAATATATCCGGCGGCACATCCTCGCCTTCCTCACACTGCGGAAACGCTTCTATGAGCCCTGCGGCATATTGCAGGATAAAAGCAGCATCTTTCTCGCTTACTTCATCATTGCAATCAACATCCACGCATCCGATATCTGCAAATTCTGCCAGCCCTTTCTGGTATTGCATGATTATCGAGGCGTCTATTACGGTAACCTTTCCATCACCATTGATATCACCAAGAATGTTATCACCACAACTATACACCGACGGAATCCTAACGTTATTCATCTGCAAGATCCCCGGTTCCAGCTCCTGGGCATACCCAGTGCCCAAAACCAGCAGCATCATGACCACCATCATCCCGTCTCTCATCCTTTCCTCATCCTCTCCAGCGCCACCTCTATCAGGTGCGACTTGTTGCGGTACCTGGCCTTGTCCTTCAGCTGCGCCTCGATCCACCTGATCAGGCTCTCGTCAATGGTGGCGGATATCGGCTGTTTGGCCATGGCTCCGGTTATATGATAAAATATATCTTATATTTTTTATAGATATTCTAATATACCTGCGGAGCGCCCTATATAAATGTAGCGGAAGAAATGGGGTTGGCGCGAAACCCTTATTCGTGCGTATGCGTAGCCTGAGCACGCCTCTCCACTTCGCTTCGCTCAGGTCGGAGAGCACCATCCTGCGGAGCTGTCACCATAGGCAGAGACGCATACGCACTGATTTTCGCACCAACCCCGGAAGAAATGATGCGGCTTACCCGCCGCTGAAGGTGTAGCATGCCCGGGCTGCTGCGGGACTGCGCGCCTGCTCCGCCATATACGCGGAGATTGCAGCGTCATACTGCCCGATTACCTGAAACGCCTTTCCTGCAAGCCGGAGCCGCTGCTCCCATGAGGTGCGGCCGCCATTCCCCCGCAGCATGGCCAGGACATCCGGATACTGCCGGGGATCGCAGACTGCGGCGCAGCCCGGGAAGTTCTTGGCGGCGGCGCGCAGCATCGCATGGCCGCCGATGTCGATATTGCCGCGCGCGGACTCAAAGTCAAAGGGATGCCCGGTCTTCGGGTTCATCCTTTCCTCACGTACTTGCTTAACCATGTCTGCGAACGGATAGAGATTCACCACCATCATATCGATATACCTGGCCCGGTCCAGGCTGTTCAGGTACTGCTGATGCCTGAGATTGTTCCGCTCTCCCAGGATGCCGGCGAATACCTTGGGATGCAGGGTCTTCACCAATCCCCCTTCCATCTCCGGGAATCCGGTGTAGATGCCGACTTCTGTCAGATGCGCATCCGCATGCTTCCCCAATATCTCCTGCAATCGGGCATAGGTGCCGCCTGTAGAGAGAAAAAATGCCCATGGGCTTGCCTCCAGAATACCAGGGATGAGGAGATCCAATCCTGCCTTATCGTGGACGCTGACCACGACTGTCCTTACCTGTATACGGTCTTCTGTTTTTCCCTGCATATCACGGATAGTCATTTGCCACCCTCCTCCACCTTGGCTATCTGGAATCCTGCGTATCCCAACGGCTGCCTGTCAAGAAATACTGTCCGCCATTCACCGGCATGGTCTAATGTAGTGCCCAGCGCCAGCCTCCCGTCCGCAATAAAGCGCAGGGCGGTGGTGAGCGCAGGCCAGTCGCTTCTCACTTTTTGCAGGCCCTGGTGCGCGTCCGCATACTTCCGTTCCGCTTCCCGGCGCTCCTCAGGAGTTCCCCGGAGATATTCCAGCCACACGCCTACCTCCGGGCCCTGCACCAGGTTCTCCCCATGGTCCTCCTGCTTATCGACGATAATGACCGACGACCTTGTTGTTCTTTGCCCTGCCCGGATCGCATCATAGACCGCATCTCCCCCCACAAACCTCCTTTTCCCATAGGAAAGGATAGAAGTATCTGCAGGATGGACATTGATGATCCTGTCCTGATATGCGCTGAGGAGCGGATCCAGGACAAACCGCATATAGCCGCCGAGCACGATCAGGTCAATGCCCCTGCCGATGCGCTCCTCATGCCTCTGGAGGATGTTGAGGACCTGCTCGTTGAACCCGGTTGCCCTGCTCCAATATGCTGCCTCCTGCTCCGGATTCCCTTTCGCCGCCTGCCAGCTTCCGCAAATCCTGAACCCATCCAGCGTCTCTTTCGGCACCGCGGCAAGCTCTTCCAGCTGCAGCAGCTTTGCCTTGGGCCGGTCGGAGAATACCAGGGTGGGTGTTATTATTTTTGCGCATTCCCGCAGGTTGGTCCCGCTGCCCGAGCCGAAGCCGGCCCAGGTGAAATCCTCCGGATTGCCGCTGTAGATGGGATGCATGTCTGGCATAGTGTTCCCCCCTTACAAATTCTCCCGGCAGTATTCCACTGCGTTCCTGAATATCTGCAATCCTGCCCCCTCTTCCGGCAGCGGCCCGGCGATGCGCAGGCGCTCCTGGACAGCGGGATCTGAACGGTCAACATACGGCCGGGCAAGGATCTCCTGCAGGGAATGCAGGGGATGGTTTCCCGGCATATGATAGCGCTCCGGATGCGGCATCAGGCCGAGGATCCTTCCTGTCGGATCGCAGATTGCGGCGACGGCCTGCAGCGAGCCGTTCGGGTTTGCCGGGTACTCATTGGTGGGATTCCCCTGTCGGTCCGCGTACTGGAACACCACAAGGTCTCTGCTCCACAATCCGTCTATGGTTGATTCAGGCGCCATGAACCTGCCCTCACCATGCGCGACCGGCAAGTCCATCTCCCTGATGCCCCTTGTCCAGACGCAGTTGTTCCGCGGGCTCCTGAGCTTTACCCAGCGGTCCTCAAACCTTCCGCCTGCATTGTAAGTCAGGGTAACAGACTGGGTTAAACCGCTACCATCGTTTGCCCTATCCAGCATGGGCAAAAAGCCGGACTTGACCAGGGCCTGAAACCCGTTGCAGATGCCGATCATCAGCTTTCCCTGATCGATAAACCTGAGCAACTGCGGCGCGAGCTCGTTCTTGAGATACCGGGCAAAGACTGCGCCTGCGCTGATATAATCCCCGTATGAAAAACCCCCCGGAACCGCCAAAATGTGATACCTCTCCAGGCTTACCTTTTTTTGGGAAACCGGATCATATCCACGCAGCAGGCCGTTCAGGTGGACGATCTCCGCATTGCCCCCTACCACGTTAAACGCATTCCTGGTCTCCGTATGGCAGTTCGTCCCATCAGTCACCAGCACCGCGATATTGACCCGCCCGTTCATATCCTGATCTCCCCTTTGTTCGCTACCCTGAGCATCGGTACGCCTGTTTGCACAACCGTTCTGCCCTGATACTTCACCGTAAAATCATCAAACAACCGGTCTGCGCTAACTCTTCCCACTTCCCGCGCATATTGCCCCTCCATCGCCTGCTCAAACGCCGCTCTCTGCGCGGGATGCACGGAGACGATGAAGCGCCCTGTTGATTCTGACATCAAGATCTTATCAGCCCGGCCAAGCCCATCATCGATGGTATCCAGGTCCACCGCAACGCCGACATCCCCGCCAATGGCAGCATTGCTCAGACCGGCAGCGATGCCTCCTTTTCCCAGATACTGGGCGGAATGGACCAGCCCCTGCCTGATGGCGGATTCCACTGCCCGGTACTGCGACGGCAGCTTTGACAGATCCGACCTGGGCACGTTTCTCCCGACCTTGCCGTGCATCGCATAGAACTCGCTTGCGCCGAGCTCGTCCCTGGTCTTCCCGATGACATACACCAGGTCTCCGGGCAGCTTGAAATCAGGAGAGGTGATTGTCGTGTCATCATGAACAACGCCTAATGCGCTCATCAACAGCTCTGGCTTTGCCTTTACCAGGACTTTTCCGCCGGTTTTTGTGCTGATATAGCTGCGCTCCATCGAAGTGCTGTCTTTACCGGAGATCTTTGGTGTGTCAAATGCCAACTCCGCGTCTGCAGAACCCTTTATCATCCGGATCACCTGGGCGGCAACCGCGGGATTATCCTCTGGCTTCGGGCAAGTGGTATTGCCGTTGAAGGTGATCTGGTCGAGGCTGCCCCCTGCCGCTATCACCCTGCCGACCGCATCAACTACATTATTGACACCCATATGGTATGCGTCAATGTCACCCTGCCCGGGGTTGCTGCCCCAGGTCTGGATGATGATATCCGGCTCAGACAGCACCGGCTGATACGCGATGGCATCACTTTTGCCGTTGCCCAGGCCAACAACTGGCTTCAGGCGGCTTCCGCCGCGGACTTCATGGTCGTATATCCGGAAGATCTCCTCATACGACTGGATGTTCGGGCGGCTGACCAGAGCCAGCAGCATTTCTGTCAGGTCGTCCTGCACCGGCAGATCAGGCTCCGTATTCTTTGATGGCGTCCAATGGGCCCTGATGCGCATCTTCGGCAGGCCGCGCTCGATGAAATCCACGGGCAGGAACGCAATGGACCGGTCCTGGTCCTTGACGTGGTAGTAACCCGTGTCATTAAAGACCCCCATCTCGGTCATCTCTACATTATAATAATCGCAGATCTCCCTCACCCGGTCCAGGTCGCCTGGCCTGATGACCACCACCATCCGCTCCTGCGCCTCAGAGATAAGCTTTTCCCAGCCGGTCAGGCCGCTGTATTTCTCCGGCACATGGGTAAGGTCCATGGTGAACCCGCCGCGGCCAGCGCCTGCGTGGGAGAACATCTCCCCGGAGATTACCTCCCTCTCCAGCTCCTGGTAGAATGGAGAGGCTGCTTTCCTGAGGATCGGGGCTGCAGCCAGCCGCTCGGCAACGGAGCTTTGAGCGGTTATCCTTTTCTCGGCAAACGCCGCCCGGATAGCATACCTCTCCTTTTGCAGATTATCCAGCAGCCCGGTCAATTCGCCGATAGCGGAATTCCAGCCTCCTGCGCCGCAGTCCTGCACTGCTTCTGACAGCCCTTGCTCAGCAAGGATCTCCATGACCTCGAAAACTCCCTTCTGGGTGATGGGATCGCCGATCTGGACGCTCTGGTTGACATCCTTCCGCTGCTCATCCCCTGCCCGCAAATCCATTGAAGAGCCTGTTGCGCCGTGGATGCCGTCCTTGCCGACCTTTCCGCCCAGGGAAATCGCGAGGTATCCTGGCCGGATATTCTTGATATGGGTCGGCCTGCCGCTGATCTCTGCCCTTTGCACGGACACACTATCAACGTAGACTCCCGGCTTGAGCCATCCATCGTCGATCATCACGCTGCCGGTCTGCGTCGGATATCCCATCCTGTTGCCGTAGTCCCCGACGCCTCCGGCAATGCCCGATAACACTTCCCGAGGCGGAATAATCCCTGGCGGCAGGTCGGTGTACGCATCAGGATGCGGCACCCGGAAGCCAAAGCCGCCGGCAACCGTGATAAACCCGATCCCCACGCCTTCCACATCCCGCTCATCGCCGCCAATCCCTGTTTCCGCCCCTCCGCGCGGATGCAGCTGGGATGGATGGTTATGGGTCTCTACCTTATGCGCAAGATTCCAGCCCTGGTTTAACTGGACAATGCCCGCATTATCCTCAAAGATGGACACCATCCATGGCTTGCGCTGCGCAATCTCCTCTGCCGCCGGGACAATGATGGACCGAAAGATGCTGTCCGCGATGGCTAGCAGGCCGGATTCATCGTCCGGATCGTCTGAGGCGTATTCCCATATCGCGTTAAACTTCTTGTGCTTGCAATGCTCTGACCAGGCCTGCGCTGATAACTCAAGCTCCGCGTCTGTCGCCTGCGCCTCCAATCCCACGCTGGCCCGTGCAGCGATAAAATCCTTACCCCGGTAGAGCTGCTGGATCGCGCGCATCTCCTCCAGGTTTAATGCGAGATATCTTGCTTTGCTCAGCGCGAGCAGCTCTTCATCGCCCCTGCCCAGGCTGATGTAGGTGAACGCCGGCACCGGCGGCAGGGTGACCTCAGGATAATGAAACCCAAATCCCTTCCATTGGCCTGTTTCCGCAGCCCGGAAATGGTGCACCTCCGGAGTTCCCAATTGTACCTCCAGCCGGGAGAGTCCTCCTGCATCCACCGGGCCGCTCCACAAGTACTGCTTTGCATACGAGACCGGCCCTATCTCCCTGCCAATCTCGTGCTGCATCGCCTTTCTGGCAGCCCTTCCCTCCGGATCGTTCACCGCTGGCTTCGGAGACACCTCGATAACTGTGCCCGGGCGGTCTCCCAGCCATTCCTCCGGATCGAGCACCGGTGCATCCACCGCTGTCCGCTCCGCAACAGGATCAGCGAGCAGCTGTGCGATCTGCTCCAGCTCACGATGCGTCAGCGAGTCATCATGGATGTTAAACACCTTGACCGGCCGGCGAGAAATCATCCCACTGCCTGACGGGTCAAAGCCCCCCACTGCCAGCACTTCAATCCGATGGCCCAATTCACGCACCGGAATCGCCAACCGCGCATCCGCTTATAAAGATTATTCTTCTCCAGCAATACTATCCGAGAAGCAGGCCAGCCGCTGCCTTGCGGGCCAATCAGGCGGCTATCCCCTATTGCCTAATCATTATCCACTCTTGGAGCCAGAATGAACGACATCTGCACCTTGTCCACCGCGAGGTAATCCAGGCGGAGTGGGTAGTCCTTGTTGAACCTGATCTCCACGGTCTCGGCAAGCTTGCTGCCGGCGATCATCTTCTTGAGGTACTCGATGGAATACTTGGACTTGACCTTCTCCTTCCCCGCCTTGATCTTGGCATTCTGGCCCTCCTTGATGTCGATCATGGCATGGGAGAGATCGCCCTGCGCGGCAATCAGGAAGCGGCCCTCCTGGCCCTCAAAGGTGACGGATTCACCGACCACATCCACGTCCTCGATCGCGTCATTCAGGATGGCGGAGGGCATGGTGATGCTGACCGGGAACTTGAGATCAGGCACCCGCTGCTCCTTCTCATCGATGTTGATCAGGGGCAGGGAGAACGATCGGGGGGTGTCGCCGATGATCTGGATGGTGAGCTTGCTCTCGTCCGCATCCAGGGAAAGCATATCTGCCGGCTTACATCTCCTCAGGACGGACTTGAGGTTGCTTAAATTGACGCCGATCTCCATATCCTTCTCGACCAGGTACTCGGTGAACGAGGAACTGAGCAGCTTGAACATCACCATGGCGACGTTCGCCGGGTCCATCGCCACCAGCTCAATGCTGTCCTTGGTGATCTTGAACCGGCCTTCGGCAACCAGGTCAGAAATAATCATAATGCTGTCTTTCAGGTATCGTGGCTCGGCTAATGTTAATCTCATGTAACCCCCTCCCCCCGCATGAATAGCGGTCTGTTTATATAATTTATGCTTTTAGAGAAATAGTGTCCTGGTTCACGATCATATGGATGTTCTTATGGTCATACCCCATCTCCCGGGCCAGGGAGGCCATGGCCTTTGCCATCTCCGGGGTGCAGTGCGCCGGGATGATATGCCTGGGCCGGAGCATGTTGATCATCTCGTGATGGTCCTCACGCGCCGCGTGGCCGGACACATGGATGTCCTTGAATATGCGGACGCCCTTTGCCTTCAGCTTCTCCTCCAGTATCCTCCGGTTCTTGATGTTGATCGGGGAGGGGATAACCGCACAGGAGAATATGACGCTGTCCTCATAGCCGAGCTTGAAGGGATACACGCCATCAACCATCTTCGCCAGCACCGCTTTCGGCTCCCCCTGGTGGCCGGTGCAGACAATCATGTACTTTTCCTTCCCTTTCCGCTCGATGTCCTGCAGGATGCGCTTGACCTGCTTGCTGTAGGGGACCAATTTTGCCTGGCTGCTGAAATTCACCAGCTGGACATCCTGCGCGGCAAACACGTATTTTGCCAGGCTTCTGCCCAGCAGCACCACCCTCCTGTTCAGCTGCCTGCCGAGCTCGATGATGGACTTCAGGCGGGCGATATGGGAGGAGAACGTGGTGACGATGATCACCTTTCCAGTGTTCTGGATGCCCAGTAGGACATCGTTCAGCATGTCCTTGGCGACGGTCTCGCTGGGGCACTTCTTCTCCTCCGCCGCATAGAGCGAGTCGATCATCAGCGCCAGCACCCCTTCCTTGCCGAGCTGCTGCAGCCGCTCGTAGTTCGGCTTCTTGCCGATGACCGGATGGTTGTCCAGCTTGAAGTCGTTCGCATAGACGACCGCGCCGTATTTCGTGTGGATGGCGACGGCAACGGTCTGGGGGGTGGAGTGAGTCACGTTGATGAACTCCACATGGATATCCTCGGTGAGCCGCAGGTGGGCATTGATGTTCAGCACCCGGATCTTGTTCCGCAGAGGTATCTTCTCGTTCTTGCAGATGGCGCGGATAACCGCGCCGGTGTACGGGGTGCAGATGATGGGGGCGTTGAACTGCCGCTCCAGGAAGGGGATGGCGCCGATATGGTCGAGGTGCGCATGGGTCGGGATGATGGCGCGGACATTCCTCTTGTCGATCTGCTTGATGTCCGGCACCGCGCCCACCTTGGTGAGCTCCGCCGGGTCCAGAAACGTCAGGTCCTCGTCATTGGTGTACTCTATATAATGGTCCAGGTGCAGGCCCATATCCAGGATTATCCCGACGCCATCCACCTGCAGCAGGGTGCAGTTCCTGCCCACCTCGCCATAGCCGCCGACTGCGGTAATCGTGATCATTTGGCCTTGATTTTCATGCGGTGCTTAATAAATGTTGTGGAGAATATAGATGCGGGGAGGAGGATTCGAACCCCCGTAGGCACTAAGCCAATAGATGGCTCACCGAGTATTTCATCGGACCTGAGTAAGGACCTCATCACTCACGTGACTTGAGTTTGGACATTTAGCACCTGCTAAATACTATCCCGTATAGCCTCCATTTGGATTTGGCCACTCCGGCATCCCCGCATAGGGCAATGTAGTCCTGGTGTATTTATAAAGTTTGTTATAGGAAGGTTTTTAATGCCACTATACGAGTAAAATCACATGGCGGTCACTTCCCTCCTTGCTGCCGCCGGCTTCCTGCTCTCCGCCTATGCGCTCTGGGTGGAATACCGGGCACGGAAAGCCGGCTACCGGCCGGCCTGCGACATCAGCGAGAGGATATCCTGCACCCGGGCGTTCACCAGCGAGTATGGGAGGATCGCCGGGCTGCCGAACGCCGTGTATGGCCTGGGGCTCTACCTGGTTGCCTTTGCCCTTTCCTGGACGCAGCAGCATCAGGCCCTGCTCTACCTTGCCGGGGCATCTGTCGCCGGATCGGCATACCTTGCCTACCTCTCTTATTTCAGGCTCCGGACATACTGCCTGGTCTGCACAGGGATATACCTGGTCAACATCCTGCTCCTTATCTTTGCGTATGCCGCGCTCTAGAATATCTTCTCTCCTGCTTACCGCAGTTTGCCGAGCTTCCGCTCGACCTCGCCGAGCTCCGCTTCCAGCCGCTCCAGCTCGTTCAATCTTTTAGGCGGCTGCCGCTTTTGGACTGCTTTCTTCTCCTGATGGCGCTCCTGCGGCACTGCAGGCAGGACAGGGGCATGCACGTGCCGGTGCTTCGGCTTGCGCATGGCAACCTCCGGCATCTTGGCCTTGAGCTCCTGCACCATCCTGCTGACCTCCTTCAGCTCGCGCCTGAGCTCGAGAATCTTCTTCGCCTTGAGCGTGCGGATGGACTTTATCTGCTCATACTGCTGCATGAACCGGATGGTCTCCCGGCTGGACTCGAGCACTGCCCGCCGCACAATCAGCGGCTCGGGGATGTGCATGAAGAATGTCTCTTTGGGGTCTTTCATGGTTCTTCAGGGGGGAAGAGCAGCTTGTCCACGAAATCCACCCGCTTCTCGATCTCGGTGATCTCCGCATGCCAGGCAGAGAGCTCATGATCCTCCCGGTTCTTGAGCTCATTGATCTGCGCAAGGGTCTTTTTCGCCTCGGCGATCTTCGTGCGGATGAGATGGAGGACATCGATCACGTCCTTGTACTCATCGATCTTGATAAACACCGGCGCTGTATTCATGGCAGTTACCTCTCAAACAATGCTTTATCCACATACATCAGCTTCCGCTGGACATCCTCGATGGCGCTGTCCGTCCGCTCGAAGAGCTTGTCCTGGTCGTTCTTCAGATTGTTCAGGCGCATCAGGGCCTGCTCAGACTCCCGCATCCGCCTCCTGATGATCTCGATGTTTTCGGTGATCTCCCGGAAATCATCACCCTTGATATACATGCTGCGCATGGTGCGCTGCTGCTCCGGCATCTGGGGCATCTCCCGGGACATCTCCCGCGGTCTCTGGTCTTGGTGGGCGGGCATCGGCCTGGGCGGCATCTGCTGCCGCTGGGAGGGCGGGGGAACGTGCATGGGCACCGGCATGGGGGAGAGCGGTGGCCGGATCAGGGGGCGCGGCCTGGGCACCTCAATACGCGGTGCAATGGGAGCATGCTCGCTCCTCTGGAGCGCCATCGGGCGGGGGACAGGCATAGGGCGCGGCGGCATACCGGGCATCATCTTTGGAGATTCCTGCTCCTTGGGCTCTGCAAGAAACGGCCTTTCTAACGGCGGCAGCGGCGGAGGAACTGGCATATCGAGCCCGCTCTGCCCATCTTTTTTCTTAAATAAGTCCCACACACCCATTCCTGTTTCTGATGCGCATACCCCTATTAAAATCTTTTGGAGTATTGGTGAGGGGTGACTATGATGACTAAAATGGCTTGGGACCCCCAATGCAGAAATGACAAAACTGCTCCCGCTTCTGCCCAAGCCGCTCAAATGCACGGAACATCCCGTCTACCGAGAGATAATGCATGTGGACTTCCATTGCCGCCCCTGTTTGTTCTCGGAGATAGTCGCCTATCTCCTTTGCAGTCCGATTCCGCGCGATAAAATCATCGTCCAGGGGCATGTCCACCCCCATCATGCACCCTCTTGGATTTCCGTCATCACCGATTATTCCTTGACGAGGCGTATAATTCAGATAATGCAGGGACTTTACCCCGGCGGAATCAAACAGCCGGATTACCCTCCTCGCCACATTTCCCCGTATCGTACTATCATCCACAACGATGATTGTTGCGCCCCGGAGCATCGGGATTTTCTGCGGGTTCAGATTCAAGTTCCCCCCGATCGAACTTTCCCTCTCTGCTGGCGTTGATCCAAAAAAAGACCGGTCGCTCCCTCTTCTTTTATACAGGATATGCTCGTCCAGGGTGATGCCTGTGGCGCTGCTGAATGCCCGAGCCGCTCCCTGTGGACAGCGGGGAACGTAGACTGCAACGTCTGCCTTAACATGGCCAAATTCCCGTGCTAATTCCTCGCCCAGGTATCTCCGCAACGTGCCCACAGGCACCCCTTCGACTATCTCCGAGTCTTTATCCGCAATGTAGTTTCCTTCAAAAAAGCAATGCTGTATCGTGCACTCCAGGCTGGGCACCACCCGTTCCTTCCGATACTGGCCATCAGGAGTCAGATAATACACTACTCCCGGCTCTAAATGCTCAATGATCTCTGCCCCGTTTTTTTTCGCTGCGATGTCTTCCGAAGTTACGATATACTTTCCATCTTTAAATGATAACACCCCTGGCTTAATCGCTGTCCTATCCCGGAGAATCATGACATCCTTCTTTGTCCTATCCGCTATTGCCATGGTAAATGATCCGGGGATATTTGCCAGCACTGCCCGCTCATTCGTATTCTTGTAGTAATACAATAAAGCCTCGGTATCACAGCCGGTGCGCAGGGCGGCACGATCAATGTGCTTTTCCAATAACGTCATGTCTACCTGCCCATTATGCACGATTGCGGCATCTGCATCATACATATAGATATGCGTTCCACAATCCACTCTTGTTCCCCCGATGACATGGGGATGCCCCTCATCCAAAACATGTTCTTTTTGCCCGCGCGTGGCATACCGAACATGCCCTATAAATGTATGATAATCCTGCCGCGGCAGCAAACCATCGAGATCCCGTAAGTCAAATGCCTCTACTAATCCCCTCCATTTGATGACATCTATGCCGCCGCTCCGCGAGATGCCACCAATCCCTACAACCTCTTTCCCCCGATGCTGCAAATCCTTCAGGAGTGCATAGATGGTATGGAGCGTCGGGGCAACCGCGAATCCGCAATTATGTGTAACGTTTCCCATAGTCATACCACCTTTTCTCTACAGCGGTTTTCTCTATCTTTCTTTTATCCCTTTCGCTCCTCCAGCACTCGTATTGCCTTGTTCACCATAAGCTTTATATATTTCCATGCTGCCGGTGCTAGGCATGAAGATCGCCGTTCTCAACGAG
>Ga0209542_10005257_pt1 | contig 25990 bp, 27 predicted proteins | sample RifCSPhighO2_01_FD_184028 | JGI IMG/M metagenome (GOLD analysis project Ga0209542, IMG submission 184028) | Soil microbial communities from Rifle, Colorado - Rifle CSP2_plank highO2_0.1 (SPAdes) (version 2) | ecosystem: Environmental > Terrestrial > Deep subsurface > Rock core/Sediment ...
AATTTTTCTGGACCCATTGCATGTAACGCAAGCCGGCGCTTACATAGTGAATGTTAATGTAAAAGCTGAAAGCACTGGCCAAATGCTCTCAGTGCCTATCGAAGTCGGCATAAAATCAATAGAGCCTCTGATTGGAGGCTATGTGCCTACTGTCATAACAAGCGTTTCCATACCGGAAAAAATCGACCCAAGGGAGGAAATTCCGATAAAAATAAACCTCAACAACCAAAATCCAATAAACTATGATGACCTCATAATCAAGATTGAGAGCGACGTAATCAATGACGCTATAAGCTACAAATTGGGACCGAGGGAAGAAAAGGTGCTGGCATTGGCAAAAAAAGCCGATCCTTTCACCAAACCGCAAAAGGATAAGCTTTCTGTAACAGTATTCAAGGGAGAAAGGCTTATAGTAAACCCCATAGTAAAGCAGGTTGAGATTCTGGAATATGGGAGCCTCGAGCAAACGGCGACAAAGAAGGGATTTTTAAGGACAAAAAAAGAGTTTTTGTTCAGCTCCAATAATGAAAATTATATTGGGCAGGCAAAAGCCGAGACTACTTTTTTCAAGGCGCTGTTTACCTCAACAAGCCCGAGGGCAAAGACAGTTGTGGAAGGCGGCAAGAGGTACCTTGCATGGGATATTGAACTGCAGGGCGCAAACACACTTAAAATCACGGTGACAGAAAACTTATTGCCCCTGCTCGTAATAATAATCCTGATTATTGTCCTGGTTGTTTTGTATTACCTTTTTAGGAGCCCATTGGTAATAGTGAAAGAGGCAAAGAACATACATAAGAGGGACGGCGGCATTTCCGAGATGAGGGTCGTGCTGCACATAAGAAACAGGGGCAGCGTTCCTGTAAAAAACATCGACATTACGGAAAGAGTTGCCCATCTGATGCATGTAGAGAGGGACGTTTCCATAGGCACAATGCACCCAGAAAAAATCCTGAGGCATGAAAACAGGGACACAATAGTCAAATGGATTGTGGAGTCTGTCGAGCCCCATGAGGAGCGCGTTTTGACATACACCATAAAATCCACACTGCCGATTTTGGGAGGCCTGACTTTGCCGGCAGCAGGAGCGAAATTCCATTACAACGAAAAGGTTTTTGTCGCGTCTTCCAACAGGCTTAATGTCGAGGCTTAATTTTTATTAGTTCTTTACTTTAAATTTTTTTATTGAAGATTCCTTTTAAACTTTTTAATATGCCTGCGGCGTATTCTAGGCTCGCCACATTGCTCGCAATATAAATATAATCAGATTCTTGCACTTTATTTCTTATTGTTAACGGGTGAGTGGAGGCATTATGCTTCCGGAAAGTGCGTTCTGATTGTACTCTCCCTTAATTTTTTTGCAAATTTATTTTTTATGGTGATTAATAAGTTTTTATTTCCACAACATTTAAAAAGCAAATTATGTTCTGATTTTTTATTCCCCGCGTAGCTCAACCGCAGAGCGTTCGGCTGTTTCCCAGAAGAAGCCAAAGATGCGCTCTATGACTTTATGCTACGTGCAAAGGATGATAGAGATCCAGCCAACACCGAAAGAGTAAATCCGGTTTAGGTTGCTGGTTCAAATCCGGCCGCGGGGATTAAGAGGGGCTATGAGCATTCATGGCTCTTCTTTTATTTTTAAAACCAGTAATTTTTTATTCTCATAGGCAAGAATACTACACAGTTTCTGTGTAGATGAATTGCCTTGCTTCCTCCATAAATTATTTCTACTTTCTTAATAAAAAATTGAGCGTGCAGCGAAATTTTGGCACACTCAATTCAATTTCCAATTTAGCGTTAGCTTTCGTTGCACGGAGCAACGAAAATAAAACAAACAATTGAACTGGAGCACCACGACCACAAAGTTGGAATCAACTTTTGGCACATGAACTGGCAAGCAAAGTATCGCTACAATATGTTTGCGAAGTTCGAGTACAAAAACCTTGCGGAAGCCTGCGTTCGCAAAGCCGCTTCGAGGCACGGGATTAAAATCCGCGTCATCAACGTCATGCCCGACCATTTACACACTCTCGTTACATTGCCAAAAGGCATGACCGACGAAAAAGCCATGCAGCTTCTCAAGGGCGGCTCTGCATACAGCTTTTTCAAAAACCACCCTAAAGCCCGACTTAGATATCCCCCGGGGGCATCTTTGGAGTCGCGGCGGAAGCACTGTTACAGTTGGCTATAACCAGCTTGACGAAACGGTTCTATACATTTTAAACCAAGCTAAGCATCACGGTTTAGCTTGCTAATTTTTCCCTAACGGGATACCTGAGGCTTTAGCCTCAAGAGGAGGTCATTCTACAAAATAAGCATTAATTTTATAAGAAATAAAAAAATTTCTTGTGTAAGATTTGAAGAGATTTAATGTTTTTAAACATATTACGAAATCAGTAAACTTTATATATAACTTCATAATCCCCATTCAAATGGGCAAAAATCTTTCTTTAGTCAAAAGACTATAATTCTAAAAGTCTTTTTGATTGAAGAGAGAGACCTATGCCATTTCAACAATGCCCTGGTGGTGTAGCCTGGATCAGCTCTTGCAAGAGCTGCAGCGGCTATCATGAAGCCCTGTCGAGCAACATTTCATGGAAAGGCTTCGACCCGGGTTCAAAATTTCGCTCATGAAAGTCCCGGCCAGGGCGTTTATAAGCCTTGGGCCGGTAGCTCAGCCTGGTAGAGCACCTGTGGTGGAAAGCCATAAATTCCTTTCGGGAATTTAATATCACTGGTGAAACTTTTAATCAGGTGGTCGCGAGTTCGAATAAAGCATCAAGTTGGCTTCGCCGATTTATGCTGAGAAAATCTCGTCCGGCCCATTTAAATTTTTTGAAGCGACAACAAAAATGAAAAAGAAGTTTAAGGTTGACAAGCACATTTTGATACCCAAGCACGTTAAATTAGGAGAAAAGGAAAGGGAAAAATTGCTGGAAAAATATAACATTTCTTTAAAGGAGCTTCCTAGGATATCCAAGGCAGATCCGGCTATAGAAAATCTCGACGCAAAGCCGGGAGACGTAATCAAGGTAATCAGGCAAAGCCCCACTGCGGGGGAAGCGGCATTCTACAGGGTAGTCACTAATGTATAAGTACGGCAAAGTCTTAATCAAGAAGTATTTTGAGGAGCAGAGTTTTGTAGATTCTGATATAGATTCCTTCAATAATTTCATAGACAAGGAATTAAACAAGATTATCGAGGAAAACAGGGACATCGTGCCTACGATAATCCCCCATAATGTCGACGATTTCAAGATAAGGCTTGACAAGATATGGGTGGAAAAGCCGAAGATGATAGAAGCTGACGGCTCAAGCAGGGACATCTACCCTATAGAGGCAAGGCTAAGGAAAATAACATATTCGGCGCCATGTTGGATAACGGTAAGCGCACACATCAACGGCGTCCAGCGAGAAAGTTTTGACACCCAGATAGGAAATCTGCCAATAATGCTGAAAAGCAAATGGTGCCACCTGAACAAGCTAAGCAGGGAAGAGCTGATAGAAAGAGGCGAGGATCCTGACGAGCCCGGGGGCTATTTTATCATCAACGGTACGGAAAAAGTCCTGATAACCATTGAGGATCTTGCGTCAAACAAATTTCTGGTTGAGAAAGACAATACCGGCACAGTAGCCTTTGCGGGAAAATTATTCTCGGAATACGGCTCCTTTAAAATTCCGCACACGCTTGAAAAGCTTAAAGACGGCATATTTTACCTGACATTCACAAGAGTCAAGAGAATCCCGGTTGTCATTGCGCTTAAGGCGCTGGGCATGCTTAAAGACGAGGAAATCACCAAATTCATCTCATCTGAAAAGCAGTACGACGAAGTCCTGATAAACCTCGTGGAGTTTGTGAGCATAAAGACGGAGGAAGAGGCGCTGGATTATATGGCGAAAAAGATTGGCATAACCCAGTCAAAGGAAGTAAGGACGGAAAGGATGAAGGAAATCCTGGACAAGTATCTGCTGCCACACTTGGGCACAAGGCAGGAAGACAGGATTTTCAAGGCCTATAACCTTTGCAAGTTTGTCAGGAAATACATCGAAGTATCCAGGGGGAATCTGGATACAGATGACAAAGACCATTACAAGAACAAAAGATTAAAGCTGAGCGGGGACTTGCTGGCTGATTTGCTGAGGCTTAACTTAAAAGTCCTGATTGGAGACCTGCTTTACAATTTCCAGAGAATAGTCAAAAGGGGAAAATTCCCTTCAATAAAGGTCATAATAAGGGACAAGCTGCTTACCCAAAGGATTTACTCGTCCATGGCAACAGGCTCATGGGTTGGAGGCAGGAAAGGAATAAGCCAGAGAATCCAGAGGCTTAATTACCTTGAGACATTGTCGCACTTGCAGAGAGTTGTCAGCCCTTTGTCAGCGTCCCAGGAAAATTTTCAGGCCAGGGAGCTGCATGCAACCCATTTAGGAAGGCTATGCCCGATTGAAACTCCTGAAGGAACTAATATCGGCTTGAGGAAAAATCTGGCTTTGCTTTGCAGCATTTCCCCGGAATCAAATGAGGACGAAGTCTTAAAATTATTGAAAAGCCAGGGCTTGAAGATAGTGAAATAAAATGGCAGAAGTTTATTTAAACGGAAAATTTGTCGGAACAGTGGATAATGCAGAGGATTTTGCAGGCAGGATAAGGGACGAGAGGAGAAAGGGGAGCATATCCGATAATATCAATGTCTATCATAACGAAAAAGCTAATTCAGTCGAGATTGAATGCTCAAAAGGCCGCGCTCGAAGGCCTTTGATTGTTGTGAGGGAAGGCCAGCCATTATTGACTGAGAGGCACATAAAGCAGCTCGAAAAGAATGAAATTTCCTGGAGCGACCTGGTAAAGCAGGGCGTTATAGAATATTTGGATGCGGCTGAAGAGGAAAATACTCTGGTGGCGTTCTATGAAAAAGACTTGAGCCAGGAACATACTCACCTTGAAATAACCCCGCTGGCAATGCTTGGCTATTGCACTTCGCTGGTTCCATATGCAAACTTTAACCAGAGCACAAGGCTTAATGCAGGCTCCAAAAACCAAAAGCAGGCTCTTGGCTTGTATGCATCAAACTTCACCCTAAGGATGGATATGGACGTAAATCTGCTTCAATATCCACAAAAGCCTATTGTTAATACAATAATGCATGATATTTCCGAGTACGAAAGGCATCCGGCGGGCCAGAATATTGTTGTTGCTGTTATGAGCTATAAAGGCTATAATATGGAGGATGCTATAATTTTGAATAAAGGCTCTATAGACAGGGGCTTGGGCAGGTCAACATACTACAGGCCAAGCATTGCTGAAGAGCTTCGTTACAGCGGAGGTCTGATGGATGAGGTCTGCACTCCGGACAAGGATGTTAAGGGCTATAGGAGTGAAAAAGACTACAGGTATCTTGAGGATGACGGCATAATATACCCTGAAGCCAGTGTAAATGAAGGGGATGTTGTCATAGGCAAAACAAGCCCTCCAAGATTTTTAAGCTCGATGGAAGAATACAACCTGGCAGCCTCGACAAGAAGGGAAAGCTCCGTGACAGTCAGGCATGGCGAGAAAGGTGTTGTTGATTTTGTGCTTTTGACTGAAAATGAGGAAGGCAACAGGCTTATGCAGGTGAGGATAAGGGATGAAAGGATTCCTGAAATCGGCGATAAATTTACATCAAGGCACGGGCAAAAGGGGGTTGTCGGGCTGATTGTGAACGAGGCTGACATGCCATTTTCCGCTTCAGGCATAATTCCGGATTTGATATTTTCGCCCCATGGAATTCCGTCAAGGATGACCATAAGCCATTTGATTGAGATGGTTGCCGGCAAGGTAGGAGCTTTGTCAGGCAGGTATATCAATGGGACTGCATTTGATGTAGAGCCTGAAGAAAAATTAAGGAACGAATTAAAATCTCTTGGCTTCAGGGAGAATGGCGTCGAAACATTTTACAACGGGGAAACAGGCGAGCAGCTCGAGGCAAAAATCTTTGTCGGAAATATGTATTACCTGAAGCTCAAGCACCTGGTTGCAAATAAGATACACTCAAGGGCAAGAGGCCCGATACAATTGCTTACAAGGCAGCCGACTGAGGGAAGGGCAAAGGAGGGCGGCTTAAGGCTGGGAGAAATGGAAAAAGACACTTTTGTCGCGCATGGCGCCTCGCTTTTGCTTAAGGAAAGGTTCGACAGCGACAAGACTGTTGTGCCCATATGCGAAAGTTGCGGCGTAATAGCTATAAGGGACGAATTCAAGGATAAAAGCTATTGCCCCATATGCGGCGAAAATGTCGAAATAAGCAACATAGAAATGAGCTACGCATTCAAGCTTATACTTGATGAATTCAAGTCGCTTGGAATCTACCCAAAATTGCAGTTGCGAAGCAAGTACTGACAAAATGGCAAAAGAGAAAGAAGCGGCAAAGGAAAAGGAAGTTGAAATGGAAGACCTGGAGCCAGAGGTAAAGGCAGCAGAAGAGGCTGAAGCAGTTGAAGCCTCAATTGAATCTGCGGAAACAGCAGAAGTTATCGCAGTCAAAAAGCCGGAAAGGATTGAAGCGGAGCAGCATATACACAAGCAGGTTAAAAGCATAGTCTTTTCTATACTATCCCCTAAAATGATAAAGGCGATGGCATCAGCCAAAATCGTCACGCCTGAGCTTTATGACAAGGAAGGCTATCCTGTTGATGGCGGCTTAATGGACATAAGGCTTGGCGTCATAGACCCTGGTTTAAGGTGCAAGACCTGCGGCTCAAAGCTGAAGGAATGCATAGGCCATTTTGGATATATTGAATTGGCAAGGCCCATCATACATGTAAAATTCGTGGCCATACTCCTTAACCTGCTGAAATGCACCTGCCGCGATTGCGGGCGCATCTTAATTTCGCAAAACAAAATCAAAAAAACCAAGGAGATTCTCGATGAGGTTGAAAAGGAAAAAGGCATTGAGGAGAGAAGGCAAAAAGTCAAGGATATTATAGCGAGCCTTAAAACAATAAACAAGTGCCCTAACTGCAAGGCAAGGCAGCATAAAATAAGCCTGGAAAAGCCCACAACCTTCATAGAGAATGAAAAAAGGATAAGCCCAATTGAAATCAGGACAAGGCTTGAGAAAATACCTGATGAGGATTGCGAGATTTTTGGACTGAAGCCGCCATACGTAAGGCCTGAATGGATGGTGCTCACTGTTTTGCCAATTCCTCCCGTGACAATGAGGCCCTCAATCACGCTTGAATCCGGAGAAAGGAGCGAGGATGACTTAACGCATAAGCTGGGAGATATTGTCAGGATAAACCAAAGGTTATTTGAAAATATAAATGCAGGCGCTCCTGAGATAATTGTTGAGGACTTATGGGACCTGCTCCAGTACCATATAACAACATTTTTTGACAACAGCATCGCGCAGTTGCCTCCTGCAAGGCATCGCTCCGGCCAGCCTTTGAAGACTATAAGTGAAAGGATAACAAGCAAAGAGGGCAGAATAAGGCATAATCTCGCCGGAAAAAGAACCAACTTCTCTGCAAGGACTGTCATAAGCCCCGATCCAATGATAGAGCTTAATGAGGTTGGAGTCCCTAAAGTGATTGCAATGACCCTTACAGTGCCGGAAAGGGTGAATGACTGGAATATTGCTTACCTGAAAAAATTTATCGAGCGCGGCCCGGAAATTTATCCTGGGGCGAATTACATAATAAGGCCGGACGGCAAAAAGAAGAAGATTACCGATGAAACCAAGGAGGCAAGCCTTGAGGAAATACAGCCGGGCTATATCGTTGAAAGGCATTTAATGGATGGCGACATAGCAGTTTTTAACAGGCAGCCTTCTTTGCACCGCATGTCCATGATGTGCCACCACATCAGAGTATTGCCGGGAAACACTTTAAGGCTGAATCCGGCTGTTTGCCACCCTTACAATGCGGACTTTGACGGGGATGAAATGAATTTGCATATCCCCCAGACAGAAGAGGCAAGGGCAGAAGCCGAAATTTTAATGGAAGTTCAAACCCAGCTTATATCCACAAGATACGGGCTAAGCATCATAGGCTGCGTGCAAGATGCCATATCAGGAAATTACCTGCTTACAAAAGAAATAGAGCTTTCAAGGCAGGAAGCCGTTGATTTACTGGCTTCCATAGGGCTTGAAGATTTTTCGAAATTGCCAAGAAAGGAAAAAATAAGCGGCAAGGAAGTCTTTTCAGCACTGATACCTGAGGATTTCACGTTCAAGGGAAAAACAAGGGCCAACGAAGATGTCCTGATAAAGGGCGGAAATCTGGTTGAAGGCTATATGGACAGCGCCAATTTAGGAGAAGGCTCCGGTTTATTATTAAGGAACCTGCACCAAAAATACGGCAAAAGCTTTACAATTGATTTGCTTGGAAAAATGTTCAGGCTGGGCATACAGGTTTTGCTGAGGAGAGGTTTTACATGCGTCATCTCGGATACTGATTTGCCGGAAAATGCCAGGATTGAAATACAAAACGTGCTTGAGAATGCAAAAAAAGATGTTGAAAGCCTGATACAGCTTTACAAGGACAATAAGCTCGATACTTTCCCGGGCAAGACTCTGGAGGAAACCCTTGAGCTTAGGATACTTGAAGTCTTGAATAAAGTGAGAAATAGGACAGGGGAAATAGTTGCGGAGAAAGCTGACAGGAAAACCCATACAATGATAATGGCAAATTCCGGGGCAAGAGGCAATCTGCTTAATCTTGCGCAGATGGCAGCCTGTGTCGGCCAGCAGGCAATGCGAGGCAAGAGGATAGGAAAAGGCTTTGCCGAAAGGACTTTATCCTCCTTTAAAAAACATGATTTCAGCCCGGAGGCAAGGGGCTTCATAAGCAATGGATTTAAAACCGGGCTGACGCCTTATGAGTTTTTCTTTGGCTCAATAACCGGAAGAGACAGCTTAATGGATACTGCATTGAGGACTCCCAAATCAGGCTACTTATACAGGAGGCTGGCGAATGCCATGCAGGATTTAAAAGTCGAATATGACCATACTGTAAGGGATGCAGGAGGAAGGATTATCCAGTTTGACTATGGTGAGGACGGGATAGATGTTTCAAAGTCAGAAGGAGGAATCATTAACACCAAAAGGGTTATTGATTTAATCTGAAAATGGACAAGATGCTTAAGGAATATGAGGACAAGCTTCCGAAAAAGATCATAGAGGATTTAAGGCTGAATCTGCAGAAGGGCGTGGCGCAAAACAAGCTCAGGAAAATATTAGATACAACTTTGGGAGAATACCAGAAAGCAAAAGTGCACCCGGGCGAGAGCGTAGGCCTTGTCGCAGCCGAATCCATAGGCGAGCCTGGAACCCAGATGACCCTGAACACATTCCACTTTGCGGGCGTTGCAGAGATGAACGTCACATTGGGCCTGCCGCGAATAATAGAAATCCTTGACGGAAGAAAGGAGCTGGACACACCTATGATGGAAATCTACCTCAAAAAGCCGTATTCCCAGGGTAAAGATGTCCGCGAATTGGCATTGTCGCTTAAAGAAACAAAGCTGGACGAGATTACATCTGAATTCCTGATAAACCTTGTTGACCTCACTATTGAGATCAATCTTAACAGGGAAAAAATGAAGGAAATAGGCCTTACAAACGCTCATGTAATCAATGCAATTTCAAAGCAGACAAAAGGCTTTACGATTAAAGATAACAAGGAATCAATTACCCTGAAAAGCAGAAGCAAGGAGGAAAACCTCAATGATATATACAAGGCCAAGGAAAAATTCAAGGAAGTTCATTTAAAGGGCATCAAAGGAATCTACCAAGTGCTTCCTGTAAGAAGAGATGAGGAGTATATTATCATAACTGCGGGATCAAATCTTGCCGATGTGCTGCAGCTTCCTGAGGCTGATGCCTACAAGACAACCACTAATAACATTTTTGAAATAGAGCAGGTTTTGGGCATAGAGGCAGCAAGGCAGGCAATAATTAACGAGGTTTTCAAGGTTATAGAAAGCCAGGGCCTTAATGTTGATGTGAGGCATATAATGCTTGTGGCCGATACAATGTGCATTTCAGGCTCTGTCAAGGGCATCACCAGGTATGGTGTTGTCAGCGAAAAAGCCTCTGTTTTGGCAAGGGCATCTTTCGAGACCCCGATAAAGCATATAATAAATGCCGCTTTGGTTGGCGAGGTTGACGAGCTTAATTCTGTTGTCGAGAACGTGATGATTAACCAGCCTGTTCCTGTGGGCACTGGCTTGCCAGATTTGGTTACCCGGGTAAAGGCAAAAGACAAATAAAAATGGCAAAGGAAAAAACTTTCAGCTTGGCTGAACTCAAAAAATTGCTGAAGTCCAGGAATGTCATAATGGGCACAGAGAGGACTGTAAAAAACCTTAAGAATGGGAAAATTGAGCGTGTTTTTCTCAGCTCAAACTGCCCCCAGAATGTCGAAAGGGATTTGAGCCATTATGCCTCTTTGGGCAAGGCAGATGTAGTAAGGCTGCAATGCCCTAATGACGAGCTGGGCGTCATCTGCAAAAAGCCGTTCTCTATTTCTGTACTGGCCCTGTTGAAGGGTGAGAAATAATTGGCAAGAATAAAGTACGACATAAACCTCATAAAGTACATTTCCCTGTTTGAATCAATAACTCAAGTCAAGGTCAAGGACTGCATTTCCAACGGCAGGCTGACTTTCATAGTGCATGAGGGCGACCTTGGAAAGGCTGTCGGCAAAAAAGGCGCTAATGCAAAAATGCTTGAAAATGTCATAAGAAAGAGGATCAGGATGGTGGAATTCAGCAGCGAAGTCACAGAATTCATCAAAAATCTCATCTACCCTATAAATGCCAGGGAGATTGCTGAGAAAAACGGGATTGTCATGATAACTGCCGGCGATGTCGGCTCAAAAGGAATGCTTATCGGAAGAGACAGGCAGAATCTGGTCGAATTAAAAAGCATCGTAACAAGGCATTTTCATGTTGAGGACATAAAAATTTTATGAAGCACCATAACATTTAAAAATAAATAATAAATACTAAAAACTTCACATGGCAAAAAAATCCAGGGGCATCAATGCAGGCAAAAAGCTGAGGGAAAGAAGGGACGAAAGCAGGTGGCACAATAAATGGTATGTCCGCCGTGTAAGAAAGCTAAAGGAGAAATCCGACCCGTTAGAGGGAGCTTCCCAGGCAAGGGGCATTGTCCTTGAAAAGGTGCAGCTTGAGGCAAAGCAGCCAAATTCCGCAATGAGGAAATGCGTCAGGGTGCAGTTAATCAAGAACGGCAAGCAAGTTACCGCTTTCTGCCCGCGCGACGGCGCAACCAAGCTTATTGACGAGCATGACGAAGTGCTTATTGAATGCATCGGCGGCGCTATGGGCAAAAGCAAAGGCGATATTCCCGGCGTGAGATGGCAGGTCATCAAAGTCAACGACCAAAGCCTGGACGCGCTGCTTAAAGGAAGAATAGAGAAGGCAAGAAAGTAAAATGGCTCAAATTCTGGCTTTTAACAGGTGGCCTGCAGAAGGCATTGAAGTGGAAGATCAGGGCTTAAAGGCCTATATTACATTGCAGCCTAAAATAGTCCCGAAGACAGGGGGAAGGTATGCTGGCAACAAGTTTTACAAGAGCAGGATTTTTATTGTTGAAAGGCTGATAAACAAATTAATGATTCCCGGGCATAAAAGCAAGAAGCATTTCAAGACAAGCTATCATATAACCGGAAAGAGCCACAGAGCCTATGATATTGTTGAAAATGCCTTCAGGATGATTGAGAAGCAGACAAAGGAAAATCCCGTGAAGGTTTTTGTAAAAGCCCTTGAAAATGCATCCCAGAGGGAGGAAATCATCACAATTGAGTATGGCGGCGCCCGCTACCCAAAAGCAGTTGAATGCGCGCCCCAAAGGAGGATTGACCTGGCTTTGAAGAACATGGCTCAGGGCGCTTACCACAGGTCATTCAACTCAAAAAAATCAATAGAATCCTGCCTTACAGATGAAATTATCAATGCTTACAACTTAAGCCAGGCGTCAAATGCTATTGCAAGAAAATTTGAAGTTGAAAGGCAGGCGGACAGCTCTAGGTAAATTTTATATATTTGTCACAAATTAATCAGCCGCCTTTTTTAAGAATTCTTTGTTTTTCTTCTTTATCTTTTTTCTTGGCAGCAAGCTCTTTTTTATAGTATTCAGCAAGCCCTATATTGTCCTCTTTTTCCGCCTTTCTCAGTTTTTCTTCGTGAAGCCGAATTTGCTTTTCAATTGACTCAATCCCTTTCTTAAGCCTCTTTTTTCTGCTTGCCATAAATTTGAGCCTCTAATAATGCCAATTCCCTCTCTAAAATATTTAATACTTTCTCCGCAACGCTGATATTTATTTTTAAATCCTTGAAAGCCATATCGTCTCTAACCAATCTGTAAGCCTTATAGGAATCTTCAAATTCCTTAATGTTCAAGCCTTGCCCAATAAGCCGGTTTTTGAATTTTTCATTTGAAAATTTATTTTTTTTTAAAACGCATTTTATTATGAATAAGCCCCTTAATCTTAACATTGCCGAGTATAATGCAGAATAAGATTTAAGGCAAATGCCGTCAATTTTATCCAATTCCAGGAGTTCCCTGCTGCTTTTGTTATGCTCTTTTGTTTCCTTTAGGTAGCCTCTGAAGCTTTCTTTGCCGATTTTTATATTTTTTAATTCGTTTAAAACATAAGCATTGATTAATGGCTCCGCTTCCTGCACCATCTGGTAGTAGATTGCCGGATGCTTTTCAATTGCCATTTTGAGCTTGTCAATTGGAAATGACACTATCTCGAGCTTTTCTTCTTTAAAATTGAATTTTATATTTTTGTCCTTGGTTATTACAAGAACGTCAACATCAGATTCCTTAGCCTGCTCATTTCTTGCGTATGAGCCGTAGATTGCAACAGAAATTATATCCCTTAAATGCGGCTCAAGCAGGTGCAGTATCCTTTCCCTCAGCTCCGGCTTTTCTGGAAGTATAACCACAACTTCCTTTCCCAGCCAGCCCTTCGGAACCCATACGGCCCCCCCGTTGCCTGATTTCACGACGGTTTTTACAATCTGCTCCTTTACGGCTAATTTTTGCATTTCCATTGTTTTAAAGCCACGAAAAACTATAGTTTTTATGTATAGACTCAGTATAGACATTAGTATTTAAATATTTCGGTTTTTATAGAAAATAATTTAAATATATCCAATCAAATTAGAAAGAAAATAAATGATTGTGGGCTAAGCCAAGTTTCAAACGCAATTGCGAAAAAGCTTGAAGTCGAAAGGCAGGCGGATGGTTCTAGATAGCCATTTTTTATTTTTACTTAGTTTTTTTAATAAGATTTTCTCTTATTAGTCTTATCTGACTTTCAGTTATTTTAGACAATATATCTTTGGTCTTTAAAAAAAATCTTTGCAGTATTTTCTGGTTTCTTCGATAATGCTATTGTCAACAGGCCTATCGGCATAATATTGCAGGTCAATTCTTGCAGAAAAGGATTTTTGAACCATTTCAAAGTCCTTTTCATTATAAAATTTATTAAGATAAGCTTTCATAAACTCTAATGAGCAGCTGTGTATTCCACATTTTATGCCTATTCTGAGCATTAAGGAATATAAAGAATAATAAAATATGTAATATGCTGTAGTTGCAGTCCATATCCTGCTTTTTTCAACATCATTCAGTATATTTATAGATTCCTCTGCCATTTTGAGGTAGGAATTTGACATATTGGCATTGGGCTCTATAATCTCTAATCCGTTCTTTTGCTTCAAGCACCATTCAATCGAAACCATAATAATCCCCCCAAATAATATTCACGAATTTTTCCATGCTGAAAATAATTATATGGTCTTTTATGATTTCTTTGCATAACTCATTTTTTTCTTTGATTAGCTTTTTAAATTCCCTTTCTGAAAAGTATATAATGCTTATGTTTAAGTCATATATTTTCCCTTGGTCATTATAGTCATTTTTTTCTTTGCTGCCTATAATAAAAACGTCAATATCGGAAGTTTCTTTTTCAATGCCCTTAGCATAGCTTCCAAAAATGCCTATGATTCTATCATCTTTTCTGAAAATATGGGCTATTTTCCTGCGTCTTTCAAAGAATTCAATTTTTTTTGAGATCTCTGCTGATATTACTATGTCTTTTATTCCGGGATTCATCAGGTTTAACCTATAAAATCTGATATTTCCCTCTCTTTCTGATTTTAGAATGCCCTTTTTTTCAAGCTGTTCCAAATCCAGCGCAATGCCTTTCTGACTTAGCGGGACTTTGCCTATAAGCTCTCTGCCATATATTCTTTTACTGTAATCGCCCAAAAACTGATTTAGTATCTCTGAATATTTGTTGTGTAACATTTTACATAATTGTGTAAATAATTACATATTTATATATTTTGCGGTTTTTATCAGTTTAGCAATTGCAAAAAAGCTTGAAGTTGAAAGGCAGGCGGATAGTTCTAGGTAACCCCGATTGTTTTTTTATTTCTATATTTCAGCTTTGTATTTAAAGCCGCAACAGCACAAACTATAATAAAAACAACAGTAAACAAAATACATTAGGCGCATCAGCCAGCGCAAGATGCAGAGTTGTCCTCCATTATATAATCTATTCTGGTGACTTTGCCTCCAGAACACCACACTATTGTCCTTATATAATCGGGGGTACAACTATTATACGAGGCTACATATTTTCCCCCATCCCAATTGCAATTAATTCCGGCTATTTCGTTTAGGTTAGCACCATTATCAACACCGTCAGCAAAGCCTGCTGGTATGCCTGAAATCTCGCCCCAGTTCACAATCCAGCTGGTTTTACAGCTGCCTCCGATGCATATGCCGCTATCACCTCTTACCTGCCCTCCGGTATAAATATTCTTATTGTTATAAGCCCTTATCCAAGTGCTGTCTTCCATATACCATCCGCCGCGGTAAACTGACCAGTAAATTCCCCCTGAGCCAGGTACATAGAACCAGCTGTTTGTCCAAAAATCATTGGCAGTTATAGATTGTGTAGTTGAAGCGCCCCTGTTTGTTACAGTTTGCAAAGTGTCAGTTTCAGAGCTAATGCCTCCACTAGGCCATGCTGTCCTGCAATCCCCACCAATGCACAATCCAGAGCTTCCCCTTACATAGCCAATGACATCAAGCTTTTGCGTTGGAGCTGTTGTTCCGATGCCAATGTTGCCGGATCTGTCAATTCTCATTCTTTCTACTATGTCTGTCCTAAAAATTAACGCCCCAGCTAATTGGTTAGAAATGTAAGCATCATTACCTCCACTGTCGATATAAATCTGCGTTGCTCCGTTAGCATCCGTTTTTCTGATTGCTCCACTGACGCCTATGTCGCCAATGACTGTTAATTTGTTTCCGGGACTCGTCGTCCCAATCCCCACATTCCTGCTCGCATCAATAGTCAAAGCCCTTCCAACTCCTGTCCTGTCAATATAAAAATACCCTGAAGAGTCCCTTCCCATGCCCCATAGATTTGTATTGCCGGAATAGAAGTCAATTGCAGCCCAGCCCGAACTTATGCCCTTAATTGCCAAAGCTGATGATGCGGAAGGATTGCCTATGGTCATAACGCCGCCAACCAATGTTAAAGTTTCTGCTTCATCTATTATCTTATTATTATTCTCATCAACGCTTGTGATGTCAGTATCTGATTTTGCAACCTGCTGCAACGGATGCCATGATTTGGTTGTGTCAACAACGGCATTCGCAAGCAAGCCTAATATAGCTATAGCTAAGATGGCTAAAAGCAAGTAGAAGAATTTCCTGCCAGTGTTTGCTCCAATTTTGATTTACACACACCTCTTTTGGATTTATTTATTTGTTCTGTATTAATATCTTTTTGTTTTACAATGCTAAGGTTGCGCTGCTATTGGCGGAACAGGCAGTATTGCATTTACAGCCACATTATTTTCGCAGATGTCTTTATCAATTCCGCCCAAATTGTCGCAGTATGATGCGTCTTTTTTCCTTATTGCCATGGAATTATAGAACCTGAATAAGCATTGTTGCACCTGGCTCTCTGCCAGTGTCTTGCACTCATCTGCATCCTCGCTTTCAATCGCCAATTCTGTCTGCACATTAACTTTGCAGTTTTCCGCAAGAAATTGCTCGCTAATCTTTCCGCATAATGATGCATCTTTCTTCTCAATTGCATCAGCGGAATAAATATTGTCCCTGCAGAATCTTTTGTTTTGCTCATCGGCAATATCCCCGCAAAGGGCTATGTCCTTCTTTAGTGCTGCGCTCTGCAAAAAATAGCTGTCTTTGCAGTTTTGCTCGCAGGTGCCGCAGCTGTTTAGGCACTGCTGGAGAATTCCGGCATTTGGGTCGCTGTTGCCATCGGGCAAACCAGCCGCATCCTGATTTTGAGCCTGCTGGATATCATTTGATGCAGGTGCCAAATCCTTTTTTCCGGATTTGCATCCATTAAGAATTATTAATAAAGAAACCAAAATTATTACAGCCAAAAGCCTGCTTTTCATATTAAACCTCTTTTAGTTAATATAAAATTCCCTGTTTATTTAAATTTTTTTCTTTTTTAGGTTTTTTATTTTAATTTTTGAATTACCTTACCAGTAAATAATCCTGCAAAAAAGAAATATTTATATAACATTTTCATGTAAGATTGGATATTTTATTAAAAAGAGGTAAAAAATGAGGAAATTGCTGCTTTTCGCTATTCTATTGGCATTGCTGAACCTATCTTTCGCTTTTGCGGCCTTGAGCTGCAGCATAGTTGATATTGCCAGCTGCCAGCCGGACAATACTGTTTTGAGGATAGAAGGCACCTCAAATTCCAACGCCGGGCTGTGGAACACAAATTTCGGGCAAAAAGCTATTTGCTGCACGGCAGCAAGCGGGCATACGTGCCAAGGAAACAATGTAGTTTTAAGGTTGGCGGAGCAGATAAACTCCCACGTAGAGAAAAAGACATTGGCGAATTACCAGTATAATGCTTGTTTTGGCAGTAACGATTTTACATGCAGCTATAAGGCATCATGCAGCGCGAACGAGCAATGCCTCGCCTCTATTTCCGCAGATACAAACGCCCATGTTGGAGACTGCAGCAAATTTCCGCAAAAAATCTGCTGCGGATGCGCGCCATCAGAAACATCATGCACCGATGGCATGGACAATGACTGCGACGGCCTAATCGATTGCGCTGACACTGACTGCGCCGGCTCAATAAACGGCAATGTAAAAAACACTGCAGACGAGAATATAGAAAGCGCTAAAGTCGAGGCATTGCAGGACACAAATCTAAAGGGCTTTGATTTTACAGATGCCCTGGGCAATTACGACATAACCAGCCTGCTATGCGGAACTTACAACCTTATTGCATCCGCACCGGGCTACCTGTCAAGGACAAGGGAGAATGTTTATCTGCCTCCAAAAACCGCTTTAACTGTAAACTTCAATTACGAAAGCGAAACTATGAACAATGCCTTGATTTTGGCTTCCACATGCGAAGCTGACTGCACATACGCTGGAGACAACACAATCCATAAGGAATGCGCGGATATAAATGGCTGCTTATTCTACAAGGTTTCAGGCGACGATACAATTGCGAAGCAGGTTTGCGATTTGGCTCAGCCCGGATGGGAGCGCGATTACGATGCGGATAATGTCATAGTATGCCCCAGCGGCCCTTTAAAGCCCAAGTCAACAGCTGCCGCCCAAGTCACCTGCACAGAGGAAAACTTAATCAAGATAACAAAAGTTGTTGTCTACAATGGCGAGCCGGTTAATATGGTGATTACTGTCTGCGGTTAAAATGAAAAATAAGCGTAAAATGAAAAAAAAGTCTGGGCAAGCAAGCAAAGGCGCAATTATTAATCATAAGATTATAAAAAATAGGATATTACTTGCCCTTTTTTTGGCATTGCTTTTTTTAGTAGCGCTAAAAATAATAAATCAGCCACGCCCGGATAAAATGCTGGAAAAAGACGCTGAAAAGCTGCTGAATGCCATAACAAACAACCAATTAAGAATCCTTGATTCGGACCAAATAGACGAAAAAGCTGTAGAAGACGTAATGAGGAAAGATTATGAGGAATTGAAAAGTGAATTGGGCCTGAAAAGCGATTTTTGCATTTTTTTTCAAGACGAAAATGGAAAATTGGTGAAAATAGACGGTATGAAAGCGGGCATAGGCTCCGAAAAGGTTAAGGTAAATGGAGTTTCCTGCGGCTAATACATCATTAAAAATGAGCGGCAAAAAAAAATCCCAGGCTTGGTCTTTTGATGTTATATTGGCAGTTATAATATTTGTCGGAGCTTTTTTTATTTTTTACTTCCTGTTAAAGCCGCAGACGGAAAATACCGTTGATGTTTTGAGGGATGATGCAGAGTTCATCGCCCGGGAAATCTTGTCAGAGGCATCTCCTATTAACGTGGTGGAAAATGGTGTAATAAATGAAACAAAGCTCGAGCAGCTGGTGGGGAATTATTCCAAATTGAAAAGCAGAGTTAGGGTTTTGAATGACTTTTGCATCTATCTTGAGGATCAGCGGGGAAACGTCGTCTACCTTAAAAGCGGGGTGTCTGGCGTAGGCTCGCCGAAAATAAATATAAGCAGCGTGCCGTGCAAATAATTTATAATAAAAGGCAGCATATTCAATAAAAAAGAGGCGCATATGTACAGGAAAGGCTATTTTTTCACTCTCGACGCTATGATGAGCCTGGGAATACTGATTATAGGCTCTTTTCTTATATTCACCTCTTATGCAAGCGTACCTTCAAGGGTGCAGACAGCCATACTTGCGGAAGATGTCATGGATTTCTTGTCATCTACAAAAATAAGGGATTTGAACAATCCTTACGCAGGCATCGGAGGCCTGTTATGGCAGCAGGGAAACATAACAAATGCCGACAATACTTTGCTGCAGCAGGCAGGGGAGTTTTATTATAGAAATGAGCTTGGCCTTGCAGAAAAGTTTATTGTCAATGTAACCAATGAATTGGTTCCGAAGCCGTACAAATTTGAATTCTGGATTGATGAATACAGGATTTACCCTTCCTCGCCGAGCCAGGAGCATGTATCCTCAAAAAACACAACAAAAATTTTATTGCCGTCAAAAAAGCTGACTTACGGCATATTAAACAAGGGCATGGATTTATTCGGCCCTTACAAATCTGAGGTGCTGGTTTGGGAATAGGCATATTTGGCAAAAGGGGAATCTTTTTTACTTTTATTGCAGTGATGCTTATGGCAGCCCTGATAATAATCTTTTCTCCAAGCACCAGCATTAATGTGGCGAATAAGCCTGTTGTGAAGACAAGAGTAATAACTTTAAACGATTTTGTGCAGGATTTGGAAAATTCTTATTTTGAGAGCATACTAAAAGTAAGCTCCCATAGGGCAATTCTGGCAATGGCCTCTTACATGCAGTCCAATAACAAATTTTTGGCAGACATGCAGTCAGGCTTTTCTGAAGCAGTGCTGCAGGGCGCAATTAACGGCCAAAGCTCCACTATAATGAAAAATAACACCCTAAACGAGTGGCTTGCAAGGATGGCTAATTTCTCAGAGGATACATTTAATGTTGATACGCAATTTACAGTCAATAAGGTGGAAATCTACCAGGCAAGGCCATGGTTTGTCGACTTAAGGCTGAATATAAGCTTCTCGGTAACATCGGAAACTGCTTCATGGGAAGTAAGCAACTTCATCACAAATGCGGAATTGAGCATAGAAGATTTTGATGACCCTTATTATATCGTCAACACCAACGGCAATTATATCCAAAAAATTAATAAGACTGATGTTGCACTGGACAAGTGGAACCTCGAGAATGTAAAAAGCCATATAAGATATGGCACATATGCGCATTTTCCGGACAGCAGGGCTCCGAGCTTTCTGATGCGCTTTACCAACACAAGCATGGCTTCAGCCTGCTGCGGCATTGAAAGCCTCGTAAACCCAAATAAGCTCGCCAATAAGGACCAGATGGAAAGCTATGCTGATTATTTGTTTTTCAATCATTCGCTGCAGGGCAAGTGCACAGAGCTTTATAACATCACCGATGCGCCATTCAGGGCGGAATTCCCACACTTCAAGCTGGATTTCCAGCATTTGGTGTTTTATAACATCTCGCTGCAGAATACCAAGAGGGCCTGCTAAATGGCATCTTTGTGTAAAAAGCAGCAAAGCCCTAAGTGATACTACTTTTTAAAAATAAACAAAGTTTTTATATGATGCTTGAAAGTTGATAGACATGCCAGCAGATAAAGCAGATATTCTGAAAACAAGCGCAGATGACTTGTTCGAATTGGTCAAAAAGAAGAAAAAAATCTCTGTTGAGGAAGCTGCCAAGCTGCTCGGCCTGCCGCAGCCGACAGTGCAGGCTTTGGCGGATTTCCTGGTTGAAGAAAAGATTTTTGGCCTGGAGTATAAATTCACCACACCTTATGTTTACCTGAGCAAGGAAGAAGCTGAGAAAAAGCCGCTGAAAATAGCCCAGAAAATAAGCTTTGCCAGGAAGCTTGCAACAAAAGAGGATTTCTATGAAAAGGCAAAGAGAAGAATGATTTCCCACGAGAAAATCCAGGATTTGTGGAAAAAATACCTGAATGAAAATCTGGACTACCTCAAGGAAGAATTTTACAAAAAGGCAAAAATAAGGAACATCTCAGAAGAAAAGATAGGCACCCTCTGGAGAAAATACCTCTCATACTTGGTGTAAAAATGGAAATAGATGAGTTTTTGGACAGGGAAATAAAAAGCCAGATAGAAGGCACAGGGAAAATAGGGGAGATTGGCCTGAAGCTGAAGCAGCCTGACATAACTGAAGAGATAGGGAAATACCTCAAAAGCGATGATTATCCTGAAAAAATCAGGCTGGCTTTGGAAAAGGGCGACTTTGAGGCCGCTGAAAAATTGTACTATGAATCTTGGGCGATGCTAAGCAGCGTGGAATGGAGCTCAAAAATTTACGATGACCTGATAAAAATGGGTGATGAGATGAGAAACGCGCTGAACCAGGTTTATTCCGAAACAGCGAAGAAAAAAGCCTTTGTGCAGGAAATGCTTGATAAGGCGAGGGCAAATATCGCGCAGGGCAGCTATCAGGCAGCGCTGCGCCAGTATTCAGAGCTGACAGACATGCACAATGAAATACCCTCTTTCCTGTTCGAGGAGAAAAGAAAGATGCACAAGGATATCTTAAGCCTTTACATGGAGCTGAAGGAAAAGATTGACTTTGTTTTTTTAAGCAAGTTCAATTCGTCCTTGAGCCAGATAAGGCAGCTGATAAATAGCGCAAAGCTAAGCCTGAAGGGCATGGACATGGAGATGGCAAAAGGCATTTATTCCGAGATAATCAGGATTTATTCCAGCCTTCCCGCGGGCTTCCTGTCGGCGAAAATCTTTATAGCGAATGACATCCTGCAGATTTACAAGGAGATAAGCATAAGCCTTGAGATAAAGACATTGGAAATCCAGCTTGGCGCCGCAAGAGCAGGCGCAAAAATTATGGAGCCGGAAAAAACAGCACGTATAAGGCAGCAATTATTTGTGGAAGCCGCTATGCCAAAAGCCAGGAGCGCGGCTAAGAGGGAAATTGAAAATCTGAGGGAATTGTCCCTGCAAAGAAAAATGAAGCTAAGCAAACATGGCGCAGATGCAATAAAAAGGCTAAGCACCCTGCCAAAAACAAAAAGAAGCCAGGCAGACCTTAAAGGCATGCTTATAAGGAGGCGCATGGAAAGGGCAAGATTGAGAGTGGGCAGCGGAAACTATAGCGAGGCTAAAAAAGATTTTGAGTCTGTTTTAAGGCTCGATCCTGACAATGCCGAAGCCAAGGGCATGCTAAGCCGGATAATCCAAAGATGAGTTTCTGCAGAAAAGGGGGGTAAAATTGGTCAGGGAACAAGTAATAGATGCATATGAATTGACCGTAAATGATATTGTAATCGATGTTTCCATAATGCAGGGTGAAGACGAGCCTGTCCCGATATATAACATTTCTATAACAAATATCAGCGAGACAACAAAAATAATACTGGAAAAAATAAGGGAGGAATTTGTCGAAAGCGCTACAAAGGCATTCGAAAAGGAAAGCACCATACAAAGCATCCAGGATGAATTCAGGGAGAGGATACTGGTCCTGCTGAAGAAATATTTTCCAAACGCAAACAAAAAAACCATGGACATGCTGATAAATTATGTCCTGCAGCAGAATATCGGCCTTGGCAATATAGAGATTCTGCTCAAGGACAAGAACCTGGAGGAGATTGTCATAAACAGCGCCCATGACCCTCTTTGGGTTTACCATAGGAAATATGGCTGGCTTAAAACAAATGTAAAAATCCCAACAGAGATGAGAATAAGGCATTATTCGACGATAATAGCCAGGAATGTGGGCAAAGAAATAACATTGTTGAGCCCCTTGATGGACGCGCATTTAACGACTGGAGACAGGGTAAATGCAACCCTGAGCCCTATATCTTCCAGGGGCAATACCATAACGATAAGGAAGTTTGCAACCAAGCCCTGGACAATAACAGATTTTATACTTGACAATAGCATTTCCTACGAAGCTGCGGCATTGCTCTGGGCAGCTGTTCAAAATGAGCTTTCGATAATCATAGCAGGAGGCACAGCCTCTGGAAAAACAAGCATGCTCAATGTAATCTCAAATTTTTTCCCCTCGAACCAGAGGATAATCTCTGTTGAAGATACAAGAGAGCTGATATTGCCTGATCTGCTGCATTGGGTGCCGATGGAAACAAGGCTGCCCAACCCCGAGGGCAAGGGAGGAATTTCAATGCTGGATTTGGTTATAAACTCTTTGAGAATGAGGCCTGACAGGATTATTGTCGGCGAAATCAGGAGCAAGAGGGAAGCTGAGGTTTTATTTGAGGCAATGCATACAGGCCATAGCGTTTATGGGACATTGCACGCAAACAACGTGAGGGAAACAATAACCAGGCTTACTCATCCGCCAATAGACCTTCCGAAGCAATTGCTTTCAGCCCTGTCTTTGATAGTTGTGCAGCACATAAACAGGAGAACCGGCAAAAGGAGAACGCTGCAGATAGCCGAGGTTTTGCCCAGCGGCGATGCGCAGGTCTTGATGCAATTGAATGCGCAGAAAGATTCGCTTGAAAAAGTGCATGAGCCGCAGGCTATAGTTGAAACTTTGAATCTTTATACAGGCCTTACTAAAGAGGAAATTCTGCTGGATATACAAAACAAAATTGAAGTGCTGAAATGGATGGTAAAAGAAAATATTAATGATGTCAACAAGATAGGCCTGATAATATCCAAATATTACATGAACAAGCCATTTAGGCACATGGTTTCAAGAGGCTGATAGAAATTGCCAACATAACTTATAGAGTAGCGTCTTACTTTCCACACCTAAAGAGAGATTTGCTGATTGCGCATATCAAGCAGACACCTCATGAGTTTATAAGCAGGAATTTAAAATTTTCAGCGCTTTATGCCTCCCTCTTCACTGTTCTCTTTTTTTTTGTTTTGGACAAGGCAGAGCTTTCCAAAATATTATTAATGCCCGCATTCATTGCCTTCTTCATTATGTTTTTTGGCTTTTCGCTCCTGAAGGTAAAGGCGCAGATACACAAGAGGGCTGCGGAAATTGACAGGGAGGTTTTATTTGCCGGCAGGTACCTTTTGGTTAAGCTCTATGCAGGCAGGCCCCTGATGAATGCGCTGATTGACACGTCGAAAAGTTATGGGGTGGCGTCAAAATACGTGAAGGAGATTGTTGATGACATCGACACAGGAAACCCCATAGAAAATGCCCTGGAAAGCGCAATGCTTTACTCCCCATCTGAAAAATTCAGGAAAATACTGTTTCAGGTTAAAAATGCGCAGAAGCTGGGCATTGACGTAACAAAGCCTTTGGAGTCTGTAATCGACGAGATAACAATTGAGCAGGAGCTTGAGGTAAAGAAGTACGGGAGGAAGCTGAATTCCGTCGTTATATTTTACATGCTGCTGGCTGTTGTGATGCCCTCAATAGGCATGACCATGTTTATTGTCGTGTCAAGCTTCATAAACTTTCCCATAGGCTTTAAGGAATTCCTCGTAGTCATTTTTTTTATCATGATTGTGCAGTTGATTTTTATTTCGACATTCAGGGCGATAAGGCCGCAGGTGAACCTGTAAGATGGCGTTCAAGATAATCTTTTTGGAGGAGTTTGGAAAGGCGTTTGTCCCGAAAAAGGCAATCCCTTATTTAAGGATCTACCTTCTCAAGGCTGGCATCAAGGAAGTGCCTTACAAATTTTTTGGCGCATTGTTCTACCTGTCAGCTTTTGTAACAGCCGTACTCTACATATATCTTATTTTTCCGTTTCTTGCTGATTATAGCCAGCTGCTGGTGCTCCTTTTATCTTTTGTTGGCTGGTTTGGTACGCAGGCGTTTTTCGCCACATTCTTTATCCTCATCGTTTATTTTTACCTTGACGTCAGGATTTTTAACAGGACAAAGAGGATGGAGGAAATGCTGCCTGATTTCCTGCAGAATGTCTCCTCTAACCTGAAGGGGGGCATGCCCTTTGAAAACTCCCTCTGGGCGGCCATAAACCCGCGCTTCAGCATTTTGGCCAATGAGATGGCGGAAGTCTCAAAAAAGGTCATGACAGGCTATGATGTTGACAAGGCTTTGCTTGAGCTTGCTGAAAAATACAATTCGCCTATGCTGCGCCGCTCAGTGGACCTGATAATGTCCGAGCTAGAGGCAGGCGGCAACATTGCAGAGCTTCTGGACAGGATTGTTGATAACTTAAAGAAAACCAAGGCTCTGAAGGAGGATATGTCCGCTTCGGCGATTGCCTACATAATTTTTATTTCAGCCATAGTGATTGTAATCTCCCCACTGCTGTTTTCACTTTCCTATCACCTGCTTTTGGTCATAATTAATTTTTTGGGCAAGCTTGCAACATCAGCCGAAAGGGTCCAGTCGCTTCCATTCACATTTTCAGAAATAGCCATAGACCCTGCCGACTTCAGGGTTTTTTCAGTTGCAGCAATAGCAGTGATTTCTATTTTTTCATCAATGATTGTTTCCATAGTTGAGAAAGGCACTGTCAAAGCCGGCTTAAAGTATGTGCCGATTTATCTTGCGGGATCCATAGCGTTCTATTTCATATTCATGAAAATTCTGGGCAGCGCTTTCGGAACGCTAGCCTAAAGCGAAAAATTTATATAGTAAGCAACCGAAAAAATATAAAAACAAAAAAAAGAGGTGCACATATGGTAAGCCATCATCACCATAAGGTCTTTATAGGCATTACGGCTATTGTAATACTGGTTGTCGGCTTGTTCTTGGGAGCTTTTTTGGCTGCAAAGCTCGGCACAATTGATCTTGAGATTATAAATATAAGCCTGACATTCACAAGCATTATCCTCATCCTGATAACCGGCGGCCTAGTTTTGGAAGTAAAGGAGATTGTGGAGTTGCAAAGAAAGGTGAAAAAATAATGAGGCAGGGCTATAAGAGATCTCTGCGAAATCTAAAATCCCAGGCTGCTTTGGAGTTCCTGACAACATACGGCTGGGCTTTTCTCGTCATTCTTATAATGATAAGCGCTTTGGCGTATTTCGGCATCTTGAGGCCCAGCAGGCTTTTGCCTGACAGGTGCACTTTTGGCCCTGAGATGGAATGCCAGGATTTCCAAATTTCAAAGACAGCAAATACAATCAAGGTAAGGCTGAAGAACAATGTTGGCGAGCCTGTAAACATTAATTCAATAACAGCGTCCACAGAATCCGCAACTGCGCTGTCATGCACCACAAGCCCGACTGTTTCAGGCGTATGGACTCCAGGTGAAGCCAAAGACCTTACATGGAGCGGGTGCAATTCAGATGCTGTTGGCTTCGTCATAACCGATAAAAGCAAGGCAATAATCAGGGTATCATACTATGAAGTAAAAAGCGGCTCAGCTTATGCTCATGATGTAAACGGGGAAATTTTTGGCACGGTGGTTTAGTTTTTTATTTGATTGGTTTTTTTACCACTCCGAAAGTTTTATATATC
>Ga0209542_10005258_pt1 | contig 25990 bp, 28 predicted proteins | sample RifCSPhighO2_01_FD_184028 | JGI IMG/M metagenome (GOLD analysis project Ga0209542, IMG submission 184028) | Soil microbial communities from Rifle, Colorado - Rifle CSP2_plank highO2_0.1 (SPAdes) (version 2) | ecosystem: Environmental > Terrestrial > Deep subsurface > Rock core/Sediment ...
GCTCGCCACCCGAGAGCTCGTGTGGGAAACTCCAGATTTTGTCGGCAAGCCCTACCAAATCAAGCACGTGCGGCACGTCGGCCTGGATATCTTCGTCGCTTTTTCCCGCAACTTCGAGCGCAAAGGCGATGTTTTCGTAGACGTTTTTTGTGGGCAGGAGGCGAAAATCCTGAAACACCGTGCCGATGTTGCGACGGAGCTTCAAAAGTTCTTTGTCTGAAAGCTGTGCTATCTCGCGGGAGCCGAAAAACACCGTTCCTTCGGTCGGCTGTACCTCGGCGAAGAGCATCTTGAGCAATGTGGTCTTGCCTGCACCGCTGTGTCCCACCAAAGAAACAAATTCGCCTGGTTCGATACCGAGCGTTATGTCTGCCACAGCCGGGGGTGCGCCGTCGAAATAGATCTTCGTGACCTTGTCGAAGTAGATCATAGCCAATGTGAGCCATTATACCGCGTTCGCGGTGCTATCCAAACCCGGTAGTGTAATTTCGGCTTTGGTTCTTGCCATCGCCGATAGATTGAGGTCGACAACGCAGTAAAGAGTGATGCACTTCGTTTAATAATTGCAGCTTTTGCCTGCGGCGAGCCGAAATTCTACTGACCGGGTAGACTTTTTTCTGCATCAAGAAACGATTGAATATCCCCTTCCAGCACTTGCTCCACATCCCGACGTTCATGATCGGTACGGTGATCCTTCACCAATTGGTACGGATGTAATACATATGAACGAATCTGACTTCCCCATTCGATTTTCGTCGTCGAGGCGACAGAAAGGCCGCGTGATTCTGCAATTTGAGCATCTTCACGCATCCGGAAAAGCTTGCCGCGGAGCATCTCCATCGCTTTCTCCCTGTTTTGCAGCTGCGAACGCTCGCTTGTGACATGCACGGTGAGTCCCGTCGGCGTGTGCGTCATACGCACTGCAGTATCGCGCTTGTTTACGTTCTGCCCGCCGGGGCCGCCCGAACGGGCGACGGTAACTTCGAGCTCACTTTCCGGTATACGCAAATCTTCTGCGTCGGGAAGCTTCGGGAGAATCTCGACAAGCGAAAAGCTGGTCTGCCGCTTTCCCGCAGAATTAAAAGGCGACATGCGCACAAGCCGATGTACCCCCGCCTCGTTTTTGAGTGCGCCGTACGCGCCGGACCCGTTTACCTCAAAAGAAATACTGCGATACCCTCCGAGCGGATTTTGGTTGGATGAGAGGAGTATTGTCTTCCATCCTCTGCCCGCAACATATTTTGAATACATTTCGAAAAGTATGCGCGAGAAATCCTCCGCGTCGTCTCCTCCCGCACCTGAAATAATCGTGATGAGCGCATCGCTTTTGTCGTATCCACCGCCTCCGGCAAGTTTCTGTTTGAGGTCTTGATATTCCTTGAGGATGGATTGCGCTTTATCTTTGTCACTCCAAAAATCCGCCGCGCCCATTGCGGCTTCAATCTCTGTAATCCTTTTCTGTATTCCTTCTTTCAGCATGGCGAAAGTATAGCAAAGCTGATGCCCGCCGGAGGCGGGCATCGAGAGCATGGTGGCAATGGCGAATTCACGCCTTGCGTCGCGTTTTCTTCCAGAGCGGCCCCCGGATACTGCGTCATCGGAATACCGAGTGCACTCGCGACCTCCGCGTCGGCGGCGGTCACGGGAACGCGACACTGGTGGGCATGGTCGACGCACGCTTTAACCGCCGGCGCCACTTGTCCATTTTTTAGCCCGCCGGTAGCGATCACCTCTTTCGGCGTACTTGTCGACTGACGCATCCAGGTGTCGAAATCTGCAAATTTGCTTGTCGGGCTCACAATCACGTGCATGAGTACAGGCCCTCCTTAGACCTACACTGAAGGCTAGCGCCGTACTAGTGAAAGGTCAACCTTTTGAGCCACCTCCGAGATTTGAACTCGGGACCCCCGCTTTACGAAAGCGGTGCTCTACCAAAGCCGACGCTTCGGTCGGCTCCCCGACCGCTTTGCGCGTCGGGGCTGAGAAAATGAGCCACCGGCCGGATTTGAACCGGCGACCCCCGCTTTACGAAAGCGGTGCTCTACCAACTGAGCTACGGTGGCGATTGCAGTAGTTTATTTCATTCCGAGAGTTTCTCCAACTTGAGCCGACGACCGGGATTGAACCGGTGACCTCGTCCTTACCAAGGACGTGCTCTACCAACTGAGCTACGTCGGCACTACTACGCTCCGGCTACACCGGAGCTTCGAAGTGCAAGTCGTAGTGGAAAGTACTACTGCTTGCCCTGCGAAGCTCATGCACTGCTTGAGCGAAGAAGGGAGCTACGTCGGCAACGCTTCGCGATGATAGCACGCGTCTATTTCACCTGGAAGTGTTTCAATTCTTCGAGAGTGGGTTGTATTGTCTCCTCTGTTACCGCATCAGGAGAAATACTCGAGATTTCAGTGATTTGTCTCTCGATATCTTTTACGTACTCAAGATGTTCTTCATACCGTTTTCTCGACTCCTCAATGCTCGAGTAGCGTCCGACGTAACGTTTCGCGGCGTCTGCAAATCGCTCTTCCAGTGCGACCACGCCGTAAGGACCCACGCGCGAGTCGGAATATTCCGCGATTTTTTGCTCGAGCGAATCCCCTTCTGCAGTCTCCCTGAGTTTTGAGAAACTGATGTTGTCGATAATCGTTACTGCCTTTTCCGAAAGGCCGATTTCTCGCGCGATTGCGACACTCGCATTGTGTGCGCTTTCTCCATACTTCGAAATAAATTCGTCTTTTACCGCCTGCCAATACTCGATACCCTGCGGCTCAAGGAATTCAGGAAAAACATCGAGACGGGACTTTATGATGTTGCCCATGTCGTGGAAAAGGCAGGCGGCAACGATGCTCTCCATATCGAGTTCTTTTTCTACATGTTCACAAATATATTTTGCGAGCGCCGCAGTGCGAAGCTGATGTAAGACGAGGCCGTCCATGAGCCGGTACGTCGTATATATTTCTGCAGCCGTTTTCACACCGAGCCGACGATACTTCGCGCGAAGTCTAAAATGAGGTTTAAGACTGAGACGAAAAAACCGATGAAGAGCTCGAGCAGCCGCAAGAGGAAAGACAACAGCGTCTGCAGGAAATCTGTGATTGAGTTCATAGACAAATACTATCAGGACGTTTTACTTTGCGCGAGTGACGGGACTCGAACCCGCAGCCTCTCCCGTGACAGGGGAGTGCTCTAACCAATTGAGCTACACCCGCAACTGCCACACAATACTTCAAAACCTCAACAGTATCAATCTGGTTTGGCACGTCGTGTCGCGTAGCGGTGGAAAGGGGTCGGGAAAACACTTGTTTTCCCGTGGAGGAAGGCAGGCGCGAAGCGCCGTTGGAAAACCGAGGGTTTCCAAGTTGTGTCGGGGGTGGAATCGGCGTCAGCTCACTAAGCGCTGCGCGCTAAGTGGCTCCTGCCCGGACTCGCCTGTCGCAAGCGACATGGCTCCGTCTTTCGATTCCCACACACGCAGTGCGCCGGCACTGCGCTCACGCACAAATTGTACTCCGTCAATTTGTGTCGGGGGTGGGAATCGAACCCACGACCTAGCGCTTATGAAACGCTCGCTCTAACCGACTGAGCTACCCCGACGTCCTCGTACTATACCCCGTCTCCCCGCCCTCTATCAAGAATCGGCTATACTGCAGGGTATGTGGAACAGGATTCTGGGAATCAACTCTTTCATCATCTTGCCGATAGTCGGCGCGTTCTTCGTATACGCTGCCGGACGCTCGATTATTTTGTGGGAGTGGAAACTCCTCGTTATTGCGACGGTAATCTTCGCTTTGGGAATTGCAGCGGAAATCGCACTCGGAATTCTTTCAGACTGACTAACGACCCTTACTTGTTGCGGGGGAGGGACGGCATTGGCCAAGAGCTCGTTCGTCGCCGACGCTCCTCTCTCCTCTCGGCCCTGATTTTGCGACCCCTTCTACTGAAGGGGCACCCCGCAAAACCTTGCAAGTCCCAACGCAAGTGAAGCAGTTCACTTGCTCCCCGTCAAAAATGAGAAAAACCGCCACACGGGCGGTCTTTTCTCATTTTGTTGCGGGGGAGGGACTTGCACCCCCGACCTCCAGGTTATGAGCCTGGCGAGCTACTACTGCTCCACCCCGCTATCGTCGCGATACTCTACTACAAAAAGTACCGGGGGGCAATTAAAAATGCCTAGGCGATAAATTTGAATTCTTTAAATATTTGCTCGTAGAGCGCTATGACGCGTCTCGCTTCGCGGGCGCTCAACTGATGCATCGAACCCTGATGGGCAACCTGATTCCGCACACGATGCGCTTCCCATGCTTGGTCGATTGACCTGAAATCACCTTTCACAACGGTTTTCATTTTGTCAGCCATTGTCTCCCCTCTATAGCCCAATACATCGAGCAATTCGTTGAGCATGATGTCCGCTTCCAAAATCGCGAGCCGCCAATGCTTTTCTTCTTCCGAAACAATCTGCTCGATTATGTGGTTCCAGCGCAGCTGTGTCTTCGAAACATCTTTCGCAACAATTGTATGCCCCGCGGCAGCAAATCGTATACGCTCTGTGTGCCTCACTTGGATGATTCGGACAAAGCAGTAGATTATTGTGGCCGCAAGCAAGAGTGAGACGATGATGGAAAGCGCAACGAGAATCCCCCAATTGCGATAGAGCGCTTCATACGCGCCCGGAGCTGCTGCTGTCTGCAAGAAATGTACGACGTCCGTTGCGGTCACCGGCTGAGTAAGCGGCTGCATCACAGGTGCCGGGCTTCCGCTCTCTACTGCGCCGGACATCACTTGCACTGTGCCCGGAATCCAGCGAAAGACGATGTCGGTAAGGAGCCGTATCCCCCACGTAACTCCGCCGGTAAATGAAGGGTCGCCTTCCATGACGCAAATTATAGCGCCTTTTCGACATCGAAACCGACGTTAAACAGTATTTCCTCACCACGATGCGGTGCGATTATTTGGAAGCCGATGGGCAGTTGTTTCCCGTCGCGTTGCACCGTACCTGCGGGCACCGAAATCGCAGGCACACCCGCGAGGTTCACCGGTACGGTAAAAATGTCTCCGAGGTACAGAGAGACTGGGTCAGATTTTTCTCCCAACTTGAAGGCGGGAGATGGCGCAGTCGGGAGCGCAATCGCATCAACAGATTCAAATGCCTTTGCAAAATCTGCGCGAATCACTTCGCGTACCACACGCGCTTTCCGATAGTATGCATCAACATATCCGGAAGAAAGCACGAATGTGCCCACCAAAATGCGACGCCGTACTTCCGGGCCAAATCCGGTGCCGCGGCTTTTCATATAGACATCCTGAATCGCTTCCGCATCGACAGAATGCCCATACCGGATACCGTCGAATCGCGCGAGGTTCGTCGATACCTCTGCCGGATTGATGATGTAGTACACCGCAAGCGCGTATTCAAGCGCGGGAATCGCTACATCTCTGACTTCATAGCCCGCTTCCCGAAGACTCGCCAGCGTGTCCTCAAACTTTGCGAGCATCTCCGGATTCAAGTCTTTCAAAAATGCACGCGGTACACCGACCCTCTTTTTCAAAGCGGACTGACTTGCTTTCACATCCGGAAGCGAGGTGCTGTCGTTTGCATCATGACCTTGAATCGCCTCGAGCAACGTCCGGGCGTCTTCTATATTTTTCCCAATCGTCCCGATTTGATCAAGCGAAGAGGCAGCAGCCATCAGTCCGAAACGCGACACCGCGCCGTATGTCGGTTTCAGACCGACCACTCCACAAAATGCGGCTGGCTGGCGGAGCGACCCGCCCGTGTCGGAGCCGAGTGCGACGAGCGCCATTCCTGCGGCGACAGCTGCGGCAGAGCCACCCGATGTGCCCCCAGGAACACGGGATGTGTCGTGTGGATTTTTGGTCGGACCATATGCCGAATTCTCGGTCGAGCTTCCAAGTGCAAATTCATCCATGTTGGTGCGTCCTATGAAAACTGCACCTTGCATCTTCAATTTCTGAATCACCGTGGCGTCGTACGAAGCAACATAATGCTCCAACATTTTCGACGCCGCACTTGCGATTCTTCCCTGTATCAAAATGTTATCTTTCACCGCAATCGGAATTCCAGTAAGCGGCATGGACTCCCCTCGCGCGATACGCTCGTCTGCCGCTTTTGCCTCTGCGCGGGCGCTCTCCTCCCACACTTCGAGATACGCATGGATTTCTCCATCCTTTTCGCGAATAGCGGCGAGATACGCATTCGTGAGCTCGAGCGCCGAGTATTCTTTTGCATCGAGTGCCCGACGAGCTTCGGCGATGGTTAATTTAGAAAGATCCATAATTAGAAGTCGGTATGATTTATCATACGAGGCCTATTGTTTGTTTTTTCGGGATACTACCTGCTTTACGAGAATACGATTGTCTTTCTGCGCAGGGGCGGCCTTTAACAAGCGCTCTGTATATTCCCCACTTTCGTGCGGGCTCTCATCGGCACGCATCACATTGCGGAGCAGAGGCGACAGCGGCTCGCCGGAGCCATGTGCGGAAGCGGATTGTATTTTTTCCACAAATGCCAAGATTCCCGGAATCTCGGTTTTGAGTCTGGCCGTCTCTTCATCGGAAACGTCCAGGCGGGCAAGTTTGGCGAGTGCTGTGATATCTACGTCGGTCATTGCACACAATAGTACAAGGAATGCGGCTAAAACAGAAGACCGCCTCGATACGCGAAACAGAGTCAGTCCCCTGTCTGCGCCGTCTGGCGGCCACATTCAACAACTTCAATGTATCGACGGCCGAATACCGCAAGCTCCAGTGGAGCTTCAACGACAGCACCCTTTCCGTCGGAGCAGGAAACTTTCTCGCCGTCCCTGAAGTTGTTTCTAACTCCTCGCACCTCATTGTTGCGCGTAAACACGAATCTATATTGACCGAACGATGCACCCGGTTCGACCAGCTCAATCTTTGTCAGCAACCAGCCCTCATGTGTATCACCGACCACGAGGACTCTTTCTGAAACTCGTATGCCCTTCATGGCTGTGCCCTCGTTCGTTAACCCGCCAAACTCTGCACTTTTTACAAAATCTCGTCAACAAAAGAGCCGCCAACAAATCGCACGCAGATGGCGCAAAACCCTCGTTCGCGAGACCACGTTGATGAGTTCTATTGCGCTTCTGGGGGTGTAACCTCACCCGCGTAACTGGTTTTCATCGCCTCCCTGAATTCGTCAACGCTTGCTGCAATACCATTTCCAAGAAGCCAGCGGACTTTTACATCCACTGCGACGTCCGTGTGGTTGTAACAAGGAATGCCTCCCGCTTTGATAGCCGCAACACCTCCTTCGTAATGGGCGGTCACTGCGCTACCACCCGGAAATTTCGTTGTTATAAAAATCGGTACGAGATATTCTTCAGTTGCCTGTTTGATGACGGGGAGCATATTGTACTGCCCCTCGGAACATACGTTTCCCTCCCCGAGCGATTTAAGAATCATTGCGGATATGCCACCACCGGTGATGAATCCCAGAACAACATTTGGGTCGATACCTGGCGTCAGCTCGAAGCTAATGACCCCTCTTCCAAATTTTGGAGCGAGATTGATTTTCTCATCCGAATTATTTTTCAAGCGTATGAGAGAGGTGCGCAAATGTACCCCGCGCGAATCTATCTCACCCACCTCTGGATACGATGGCGATTCAAAAGCATTAAATTTTCGCTCACTCATTTTCAACGAACGACAACCGAGCAGCACTTTATCCCAAAAGTTCAGGAGGACGTCTGCGACCCCTCGATCTATCGCTTCGTCCAAAGTCCTGAAAAGGTTCTCTAGATTGAATCGCCCATCCCCGCCCGACTCATAAATGGGATTTTGCGCGCCGGTTAAGCACACTGGAATCCGTAAACCGCTCTTGCCTGGTTCTCTTCCGTGTAGAGCCATTGCGAGCGCTGTGGTGGTGTATGCAAGCGTATCGGTACCGTGAGCAATAGCTACCCCATCATATCCCTCCTCATCTTGGGCTTTTTTGACACGAAAGATGAGCTTCTCCCAATCATTCGGTGTCATGTTCGAACTGTCTTTCGAGGTGACAAATTCGAAGGTAATGTCCATGTCTTTTTCAAGCGCCGCAATCGTTGGCTCGCACGCATCTTGAAACACCTTACTGTTCTTTGGCGGCATTAGCACCGTTTGCCCATCTTGCTTTTCGCTCACCAAACCGATGGTTCCGCCGTTGTATAAAAAGAGGACTTTCTTTTTCGAGGCCATTAGTGCATAAGGGTACGTCAGGTCGTCCTATTGTCAAACGTAATATAAGCCTGCATTTGACATATCAATGATTGATGCTAAAGTAATTTATAGCACCGCCACGGCAATTTCGGATTCGAATCCGGCATTCGCCATAGATTCATGGGAGGTTCAGCGTGAACAAAATCACCGCACGACGTGCAGTAAATCGCCTAATTTGTACGGCAATAGACCTCGGACTGCTGCCCGATGACCTCGATCCTGACGGTGACTTTGGTCCCCTCTTGGCACAAGCACTCGAGCAGGCAAAATCGAAGGAATACGCGGCGAGCAACATCTACAAGTACATGGTAAGAGAGATCGAGCTCACAATTTGCCTGTACGATGGATCAATCCAGGTACCGACGGACGACTTAGGCAGGTACAAGTGGGGAGCCGAGATCAATGGCTGGCTCACACGCCTAAAGAAACGCGCGGAAATCGAAAAGGCGCAACTCAAGGCAGCGGCTAAACGGCAAGAGCATGTGGCGCGAGGCGGTATGCCGAAGAAGAAAAAGAAGAGAGACCGCTAACGCGGCGAAACAGGAGGATTGCCTCGTATGTTTCGCATCGGCGAGGCGGTCTTCTGTTTTATATTTTCTATTTCAATAGCTTTAAGAATTCGGATTCGTTCAATATAGCGACCCCGAGTTCGCCGGCTTTATCTAATTTTGAGCCGGATTCTTCTCCGGAGACGACATAGCTCGTTTTCTTTGATACGGAGCCCGAGACCTCGCCGCCGAGCGCGCGCACCTTCTCCCCCGCCTCCTCCCGGCTCATAGATTCCATACTGCCGGTGAATACAAATGTTTTGCCGGAAAGCGGGAGCTTTTCGCCCTGTGATTGTCGAAGGGCTGGTTTTTGGATTGTTATATGCGTGAGCAGTCGGTCGAGCATCGCAGAATTGTTTTCATCTGCAAACCATTCAACAATTGAGCGTGCGACTTTTTCTCCGACACCTTCTACCGCAACGAGTTTTTCGAGCGTTGCGGAGCGCAGTTTCGCTACCGAGCCGAAGTTCTGTGCAAGATCGCGCGCGGTTTCTTCGCCCACATGGTCAATGGAGAGCCCTGTGATGAGCCGGTAGAGAGGCACGTTCTTTCGCGCTTTTTGTACCGCATCGTATGCTTTCTTCGCTGAAATCTCGGCGAATCCCGGGAGTGGCTCGAAATCCCCCACTTCGAGTGTAAAGAGGTCGTCGAACGTTTGCACCAATCCGTTGTCAATAAGCATGTGTGCGACCTTTTCTCCGACACCATCAATATCAAGCGCCTTTTTCGAAACGAAGTATTCAAATGTGCGCTTGATGCGTTCGGGAGATTTTTTGTCGACACATCGCCATGCGGCCTGCCCTGGCACGCGCTCGATTATGCCGTCGCCGCCGCATGCGGCGACACGCGCCGGCCATTTGAACGGTTTTGAATTTTTGGGTCGGAGTTCTTTCACCATCTGCACGATGTCCGGAATTACATCACCTGCTTTTTGCAGCACGACGGTGTCGCCAATGCGCACATCAAGCCGTCTGATTTCGTCTTCGTTGTGCAGTGTTGCCCGCGAGACGGTAGTACCTGCGACCGATACCGGTTTCAGATGCGCCACGGGGGTAATAACGCCCGTACGACCCACCTGCATGACAATGTCTTCGAGTACCGTGGTCGCCTGCTCCGCCGGGAATTTAAAGGCGATGGCGAATCGTGGCGCTTTTCCAGTAAAACTCAATGCTTCCTGATATCTCCGTTCGTTCACTTTTACTACAACGCCGTCCACCCAGTAGTCTTGTGAGCGGCCTTTTTTTCCCGACGCTTCGGTCGGGACCCCGACCCCTTGGCGTCGGGGCTTCCACTTATTCCAGTATGTGACAACATCATCAATGTTCCGCGTGAGCTCGTGGTGCGGATTCACTTTGAAACCGAGCTCTCGTAGATATTCCAATTCTTCCGCCTGCGTTTCCGGTAGCTGCTCCGATGTTTGCGCGACGTCGTAGATAAATACATCGAGTTTTCTCGATGCGGCAATTTTCGGGTCGAGTTGGCGGATAGAGCCGGCGGCGACATTGCGTGGGTTCGCATACAGCGGTTCTCCGTTCTTTGCTCGTTCTTTGTTCAGCCGCTCTAAATTCGATGTGCTCATCCACACTTCGCCTTCTACGATAATGTCGACAGGTCGCGTGAGAGAAAGCGGTACGGATTCAATTGTGCGGATATTTTGCGTGACATCTTCGCCGACCTCGCCGTCTCCACGCGTCGCCGCGGTGACGAGCATTCCTTTCTGATATTCGAATACGATTTTCAATCCATCTATTTTTAGTTCGCTGGTATATGTCGGACAGGCATCACCGAATTCCGATTTGAGAAACCGTCTTACACGCGCATCGAAATCGCGCATGTCCTCCTCGGTAAATGCGTCATTGAAAGACCATTGCGGTACTTTATGGGTGATTTTTTTAAACTGTGGAAGCGGCTTCCCCATCACCCGCTGTGTTGGGCTGTCCGGCGCGATTATTTCAGGATATTGCTTCTCGATTTCCTGTAGTTCGTGGGTCAAAGAGTCCCGTGCCGCGTCCGAAATCTCGGCGCGGTCGTATACGTGGTAGAGCCGCCGATGGTGATTAATCGTGTCCTTGAGCTTTATGTAGCGTTCTTGAATCTGTTTGGGTACCCCACTCATGACAGCATCATACAAGAGTCGGAAAAAATGTCCCAGATGCTAGGCGCGGGCGTTGCAGGATTCGAGTCGTACTGGGTTTGTACGATGAGAATCCCGCATGGGTGCCCGTAACAACGCAGATGGGGTATTTTTTGCGACTCTAATATTTCAATTCTACTGAACGTTGTAATGACCTCCCACTTTCACTGAGAAGTGCGCACGGGAGACTATAGCCGTCTGCTCTGATTACGGTGAAGGGTTTCTCTGGATTTTTCGATACCGTGACATCGACACAGTTACCGGACTCTTCTTCGTCTGCAACTTCGAATAGATTCTCGATTCTAAACACGGTGATTACTGACCCGTCGATTTCTTCGAACGTCGGAAGCACGGAAACGCCGTCGCACTGGATGGCCGCTTGAGTGAATGTGTCTACCGTCTCTAAATCGGCAAAGCTGGAATTCCGCAAATCCCAATACAACGCACATTCCGCCGCGGTGTCCGCCGCGTAAAAAGCGAATTGCGAGTCGCGACCAAGTGATGAGAGAGTGATTTGTTTCTGGGCGATAGAAAATATCGAGGCTCCAAGTGCGAGCACGACCGAAGCGACGAGCGCCGCGAGAAGAAGTGTAAATCCGCGATTTCGCGAGGAAGCGTCGGGGAATATCTTTGAAAGTATTTTCATAGTCAGTGCGTATTTATCGACTTGCGTCATCTATCCAACGATACATGTTTTCGTAAATCGTGAAAGAGTTTTGTTGGCGTGCAGCGTTGTACCATGAAACGGTCGACTCAACTCTAATTTCGTTATCCCCCGAACCCGCCACATACTCTGCTCGAAGTGTTCGCGTGAATCGGGTATTTTCAGTGAGCCCCGAGCCGTATCCGTAGAGGACTCCGTCAGTCTGCAGCACCGGGCAGGCCCCGCCGCAGGAGATTGCAACTTGCGTCGGGACGCTGAATCGAGCGTCGACTTTAAAGTCTTGGTCACGAGGGATGTCGCACAGTATGTTCTGCTCGCCACACGGAAGCGTTTGGCCGAGCGTGAGCATTAAAATATTGCCATCGCGGATTGCACGCACCGCTTCTATCCCCTCTTGTGCGAGATGATATGCGGTCACCTGGTCGCGCGCATAGAATGCGCTCGCGAGAGAACGTGATACGAGAGACATGGGGGCAACAATCGCCACGGAGACGAGGGAGATTGCGACGAGCGTTTCGATAAGGGTAAACCCAGCCTGTAGCTTGTAGCTTGTAGCTTGTAGCAAAAAAGCGATTCCGGATTTCCGCGCTACTGGCTGCTGGCTACTGGCTGCTGGCTTTTTCATATATCCAGTACACGCTGTACCGCGGTTGCCTGTACATGAAATGTTGTTTGTGAGCTCTCGCGTAAACTGCCTGCAGTTCCTTTGATTACTATCATCACTTTCGGCTGCCGGAAATCGCCTGTTTGCACTCCGTTTACTGTCGCTGGCTCAGCGCCAATTACGTAAAACGCCACTGAATTAATCTTGACCTCGGGAGCCGTCATAGGGACGAATGCTCCTGGAACCTCGCGCTTTTCGATTCGAGAATTCGTACTATTGAACTGGTACTCTATCGTCTTTCCATTTGCAGAGAGGAAAGAAAATGATTCAGCTCCCGGGTCATCCGTACAGTCGGGGTCTGTCGTGTCCTTTCCCCCGCATATATATACACTTCCCTGACGCACTGAGCGCACTATGCCATCCAATGTGATGTTGAGATTGTTGATGACCGATTGGAGCGACTGAGCTTTGCGGTTTGCTGTGACCAGACTCATCAGAGCGCCGACCGATATCAGCATGACAACCGCGAACAGGCCTACGGCAACAATCATTTCAACGAGAGTAAAGCCCCGCACACGAGACGCCTTTGTTTTCGTGCGCAACGCCGATTTTGGAGCACTGTTGAGACTGTTTGATTTTCTCGTCTCGAGAGTATGGACTGTGGAAAACGTGCGCGAAGGCGTCTCGTGTGAAGGGGTAAAGCCGGAGGACATTGTAGAACGTTTTCTGAGTGCTCGAATTAACATAAGAAATCTTTATGACGAGATGCACGTGTTTTGAACAGAGATTTGCCCGTTGAGGTGCGCAATCACGTACCGCACGTCGCCGCGCGGCGATTCAATACCGATACATGCGATGTCGTAAAGCGCACTATCCCCACTTGGATTTCTCCGGATGTATGCATCTGGCTCCGGTCGCCGAAACGATATATCGAGCTCGGTTGCGGAAATCGGAACAGACGGCGCATCACTATTGATTGCGATAAGCTCTCGAATCTTGTATCCCGAGTGAAGTTTGAGTGCCGAGCGGACATTTTCGGTCGTACCACTGTACACTTCGTCTTCGTCAAGGTCACCGTAAAGAATAAAGAAATCAGGGCTGGACGAGCGGAAATTCACTCCATATCCCGCGACATACTCATCCGTCCCCTCGAAACGTTGCACCGAGATACCGTACACCTGCGCTTGGCGAAGAGTGAGCGCGATATCATATGCAAGATTTTGTAATAGCACTTGTCCACCGAAACGACCATTGTTTGCAAGCATCACCCCGGTAACAATCGCCATGACAGCAATAACAACGAGCATTTCGATGAGGGTAAACCCAGCTTGTAGCTTGTAGCGTTTAGCTTGTAGCAAAAACGCGATCCGGGATTTCCGCGCTACTGGCTGCTGGCTACTGGCTGCTGGCTTTGAATTCATATGTTACAAGAGCATGAGTGGAATGTGAAAATCATAAAGAATTGAGAGCCAAACAAAAAGACAGGCGACGATGAGAAACGGGCCGAATGCAACCTCGCTTTTCATTGTAAACCCCCCACGAATTCTTCTGAATACCGATGTGGGGGTAAGACTGGCGACCATCCGCTTCCAAGAATCAGACGAAAGCGCGAGCAGTGGGAGAGAAATCGCCGCACCGATAATAAATGCGAGCATGATTGCGACAAATCCGTACAGGGGGCCGAGGAGCCACCCAATGCCGAGCGCGAGTTTTGCGTCTCCCAGCCCCATCCATTTCCCTCGCGAAACCAGCCACATGAGAAAAAGAGGAAGCGCAGTGACCGTCGGCCCTAAAAAGAAGACGAGGAATGATTCGTCAAGCGGGGTAAACGAGATATATGCGTATAGAGCGGCAAGTGCCGTAAATGAATACGCCCACGAGTCAGGGATAATCGTGTGGTGTACGTCATATACAGCTATCGCGACGAGAATCGACACCACTCCGCATGAGAGCAGCAATTGAAATCCTGGAAGTTCCGCGGCACCGAGTGCCGCAAAAAGGAGTGCGGTCGAGATTTCCACAAGCGGGTATTGGAGTGATACCGCACTGCCGCATGCGCGGCACCTGCCCACAAGCAGTACCCAGGAAAGTACGGGGATATTGTCATACCAGCGGATAGTTGTTCCGCACGACATGCAGCTACTCCGACCGGAAAGCCCCCTCGCACCCCTTCGTAAAATCAGGACGTTTAGGAAACTTCCGATGATAAGTCCGAATAATCCCAGAATGAGGGGCATAGACATTCGCTACATTATACCCCGTGAGATAATTGCATAAATATTCCCCAAAAAAAATAGCGATTGTGGTCTCTCTATATACTGTTCAGTGCTGTAGACAATCTATCTCATGGGGTTATATCCCGCGAATGCACGAAAAATCCCGCCTCGTGGCGGGATTCTCGAAACACGTGAAATGATTTTACGGTTTTACGTCGAAGCACAATTCGTTACCTGTCGCACCATCAGCACATGTTGCGCCTCCGCCATCGAAGTCGGTTCCTCCGTTTGTGCACTCTGTTCCATCGGCAGCGTCATTGTCTCCATCGAGACCGGCGTGATCCTCTGCTTCAAGCTCGGCACCCAAGTGGTAGCTCGTGCATGTAGCACCAGAACCCAAACCTGCGTATACGTAAGCGACTGCTGTGGAAGGGTCAACTGGCACAGAAGCAATGTACCCAGGAGCTACGAGCGCGGTCGTTGTGGTCGGGTATCTACCGTTTGCGTCGTAGTAGAGCTCAAGCGCGAGCTGAAGCTGCTTGATGTCGGACACTCGGCGTGCATCGCGGCCCTTCTGGCGGGCGCTATTGAGCGAGGCGAGGACGACCGAAGAAAGGATACCTATGATTGCAATCACGACCAGGAGTTCTATCAGTGTAAAACCCGAGTTGCCGTGGTCGCGCTTAAGACTTTTCATCATAATAATGGAAGATAATATATCTAACTGTTTTCTAGTAAGTATGCTCATTGTATACCCCACCCCCCGAGTCCCTTTACCCAATGTGGATAACCAAGAATACAGTTGGTAGTGCGTAGAACGTAGTACGTAGTAAAAAGCAGGCAGAAAGAAACGGGCAGATGAGGATTTTATGCGCACTACGCACTGTGTTCTACGCTCTAGAACCCAGATGCGATGTTGTAGATAGGCACAAGGACCGATGCGAGGAGAATAGCGACCCCAACGGCAAGAGCAACAATCATGATTGGTTCAATGAGGTCGACCATCGTGTCGACGGCATTATTTACTTCACGGCGGTAAAACCGCGCCATTGTTTCGAGGATTTTACCCATATTTCCCGTTTCTTCACCAATTTTCATCATAGCGACCACGATACCCGGGATTTCCGGATATTTGCGGAGCGCTTCGGAGACCGGAAGGCCTGCCTTCACGTCGAGCGCGGCCGAGGTGAGGATTTTTTCGTACGTGGCGTCTTCGACGACGCTCGCGGTTATCTCGATACCGCGGAGAATCTGAATACCGCTGCCGAGCATTGTCGAGAGGTTGTCAGAAATACGAGAAAGAAAGATTTTTCTGTATATGCCCCCGATGACCGGTGTCTCGAGGCGCGCGCGCGAGAACATTTCTCTCCCTGCTTTTGTGTGGCCGTAGCGGACGAGAAAGAACGCGCCGACTGCGAGCAAGACGAGAATCAGCAATATGTAATGCCGCATGAAGTTACTCATTGCGATAATGGCTTTCGTATAGATAGGAATATTCTGACCTACGTCTTTCAACATATTTGCGAGGTTCGGTATGACGAGCGTCATCATGAGGGTCATGACGACAATAAATGTCGTGAAGATGAATGCGGGGTAAATGAGCGCGTTTCGCGCTTTTTGCGTGATTTCGTAATTTCTGTCCAGGTAGTCAGCGAGGAATGAGAACGTCTCGTCGAGTTTACCTGTCTCTTCACCGGCGCGCACCATGTTTACATAAAATTGAGAAAACGCTTCCGGGTGTTTGGAAAGTGCGGCAGAGATAGAACTTCCGCTTTGAATGTCATTTGCGATTTCGGTCAGCGTATCGCCCAATCGAGGGGTACGCGCCTCCGCAGCGAGCAGTCGGAACGCCCTGAGCGCGGAAACCTGCGCCTCGAAGAGCGTCGTAATCTGACGCGAGAGCATGACAATGTCCGCATTCGTGACTCTATCAAAAAAAGATACGCGGGAGCCGAGGACATTGCCCTTCTTATTCTCCTCGTCAATCGAAGAGATAATGAGTCCCCGTCTTTGCAATGCCGCAATAGCGACATCTGTGTTCACCGCATCAATCGTGCCTTGACGTGTGTTCCCCTCTTGATCAAGTGCCGTGTATGTAAAAACTGCCATAGATTAGTGCGTAGTGCGTAGTGCGTAGTGCGTAGCGGATGAGCTAATTAATATTTGCATGATTTTGTATTTACTATGATCTATGTACTATGAACTACGCTCTAAATAAGCTTATCGAGCACGTTGGGATTCAAAGAATATTGATAGGCAACTTCCTGCGAAACCTCACCACGCGCGACAAGCTCCGCGAGTGAACGATTCATATCAATCATTCCGTCCTGAGACCCAGTCTCGATAACAGTCGGTATCTCGTGTGTGCGTTTTTCTCGGATAAGGTTGGATACGGCCTTCGTATTGATGAGCAGTTCGCACGCGGGTATCAATCCGCCACTGATACGCGGCAAGAGGCGCTGGCTGAAAATACCAGCAAGCGAGGCGGCGAGCTGAATGCGTATTTGATCTTGCTGGCTCGCGGGAAAAGTGTCGATAATACGGTCGATTGTCTGCGATGCGTTGTTTGTGTGCAGCGTAGAGAGCACCAGATGTCCTGTTTCTGCGGCGGTGACAGCCGCTGCCATCGTCTCGGCATCTCGCATTTCACCGACCAAAAGTACGTCGATATCTTGGCGAAACGCGCTTGTGAGAGCCGTCTGGAAATCTTTCGTATCGATGCGCACCTCGCGTTGGTCGATGAGCGACTGCTTCGGCTCAAACATGTATTCAATCGGGTCCTCAATGGTAACGATATGTTCCATTCGCTCCGTATTGATAAGCTCAATCATGCTCGCAAGTGTCGTCGTCTTACCCTGCCCGACGGGACCCACGACAAGGAAGAAGCCCTGGCTCCTGCGGGCGAACGAGGCGAGCGTGTCCGGGAGTCCAAGCTCCGCGAACGTCCGGATTTTTTTCGGAATGAGTCGAAGCGCTATCGAAATCGAGCCACGTTCGAAGTATGCGTTGCCGCGGAAGCGGGTACTATCCTCGCTCTCGTACGCGAAATCTATCTCGTGCGAAGCCAGAAATCTTTTTTGATCCTCGGGTTTCAACATTGCCGCCATATACCCCGCCGTGTCTTCTGCTTTCAGCACATCCTCCTTTAGCATCGGAGTAAGCGAGCCAGAAACACGAATGGTCGGGTGCGCTCCCGTAGAAAAGTGCAAGTCGGACGCCCCTTCGTGCGCCACGACATTGATATATTTTTTGAGCAAGGACCCGTAATCCATACAGATTATGTATTATTGTAACATCAAATACATTCCCAAAACGCACGCGGTGGAAAAAATCGGACACCTTACGCCGATGCTACCTTCTCGCCCGCAATCACCTTTGTAACCGCGTCGACAACTTCCGAGGGAATCATCGTCGCTTTTACGATATAGAGGTCCGCACCTAATTCCGATGCCTTTGATTTCTCGGCGTCCGAACTTTGGTTGGTGAGCGCAATTTTCTTGCAATTCTTTGCGATGTCTTCTTTCGCAAGTGCTTGAAGAAACCAGAAGCCGTCGTGCTCCGGCATGGTGATGTCAAAAACTATCGCGTCCGGTTTGAAGCCGTTGTTCAAGCATTCTAGTGCATCGTTCGCTGAAAGTGAGGCCTGAACGACAAACCCGCGCTGAGTGAACTTCATCGCATACATGTCGAGCAAAAATTTATCGTCGTCGACAAGGAGAATGTGTGCCTGCGTGATGTCAGTCATAATGAATTTAGACGCTTTCCGGCGGTACCATCGGGGCTGGGCTTTCTGGGGGTGGATCAGTGTCTGTGGCAAGCATCATAGAGCTCAGGTTATTCACCTCAGAAAACGGCGTCTTCTTATCGAATGCTTTCATCATAGCATCCTCGCGCATGGTGAGCATTCCCTGGGAGCGCGCAATATCCCAGAGTTTCGATTCAACCGGATTTTCCAAAATCGACTTCTCGAGCTCCCGCGACATTTGTAGTACCTCAAACACTGCCATACGTCCTCGCATACCTGTCGGGCATGTCGGAGTTCGCACTGCCTTGTAGGCGGTTTTCGGAACGGGAAAACGATACTCCTTGGGAAGTGTCGCGAGTTGTTCTTCGATACTTTTCTGTTCGCTTGCTGAAATTTCGTATGCTTCCTCCCCCCCTTCGCAAAACGTACGCACCAGGCGCTGTGCGATTGAGGCGATAAGCACGGGAGGAATAAGGTACGGCTCGACTCCCATGTCGATAAGTCGCGGTATGGTACCGACGGCATCATTGGTGTGAATAGTTGAAAATACGAGGTGCCCTGTAAGTGCTGCTTGTATTGCAAGCTTTGCAGTTTCCCCATCACGGATTTCACCGACCATGATGACATCGGGGTCCTGACGGAGCGTTGTGCGAAGGCCGGTAGCAAATGTGTATCCGATTTCCGGATGCACCTGGGACTGGATAACCCCATCAACGAAATATTCAATCGGGTCTTCGAGCGAAAGCACGTTCTTGTGCTCACGGTCGAGTTCAGAGAGCATCGAGTAGAGCGTCGTTGATTTACCGCTTCCCGTTGGGCCAGAAATAAGAATCAGTCCGTGTGGACGGTTCAGTGCTTCGCGCACAATGCCGAGACTTCTTTCCGTGAGTCCGATTTCGTTGAGCGGTATGAACCCTTGGTCACGGTCGAGAATACGTATCACGACTTTCTCTCCATTATATGAAGGGAAGGTGGAAACACGGAAGTCTATTTGTCTGTTGTCGATGGATGCCGAAAAACGGCCGTCCTGAGGTTTTCTACGTTCATCGAGGCGGATTGAAGCGAGGACTTTAATGCGAGCAACAATCGCGCGGTGAGCAGAAATCGGGAGAACGACCGAAGTATGAAGGTCGCCGTCGACTCGGTACCGCACTCTGACTCCCGTCAGCAGCGGCTCGATGTGTACATCGGACGCGTGCCCGTCGATGGCGTAGCGAAGAATGGTCGAGACTATTTTAATTGCAGGTGCGTCCTCTTGAATCGAGGCAGATTGCCCACTCGACTTAATAAGCGACGGATCTTCAAGATCAAGCGAAGAAGATTCCGTCTCTGTTTTTGGCGTAGGGTTCGCGTGTTGTTCTGTTTGAAGGTCTGTGACGGCTCTCTCTACTTCCCCGCGCAATCCACGATACATTGTCATCACCCTATCAAAATCAACTTGCACGATTTTAAATACTTTGTACGGCGTACCATTCGTCCGGGAAATAAAATTCAATGCGTCGATTGCCTGCATGTTGTCAGGATCAATCATACCCACCTCAAGGATGCCTTCCGCGAGGCCGATGGGCGCTATTTTGTAGTGCTCGACACTTTCCTCCGGTATCAACTTCAGGACATCATATGGGATTTTTACATCCCCGAGCGAGCGAACGGGGATTTCTGGAGCCGCGCTCGACGCTTGTGACGGCGGCATACAGTTAGCGTGTGCGCTCTGCGGATGGTTTCGTCGTGTTGCCGGGAGTACCGGAAAGCGGCGCGAATGGATTGGGACGACCTATCGGCTCAGGAATAAGGACTGTTCCAAAATCCTTCAGCGCGGTAAACGCAGGGTCGGAGAATATTGTACCTGTGAGATTGACAGAGCGAAGCGCGAGAAGCGACCCCACAATCTCCTGGTCGGCATTGGTTTCCGCAAGCGTACCCGGAATCGGCTCATCAGCAGCAAGAAGCGGTACCTCTGCCGTATCCGAAATTCCATACCACACGACGCCCACAATCACGATAATGATTCCGATGAACAAGAGCATGTGTTGTTTAATCCACGTCATAGTTTTATTTGAGCCAATAGGTACGGATGGTAAGCGTGTATGTATAGAGTGGTTCTGCCGAACGGCTCTCAGCCGACGGGGCGATGGAACCGATTTTCAGCGAAACCAAGTCGACAATGCGCAGACTCAATTCGAGGTCCGCCAAGAACTCTTGGAAGGTTTGGTAGGTGCCCTGGGTTGTGAACGTAAGAGTAAGCGAATCGTACTTTTGCTTTGAAGCCCCTATGGCACCGACGGCACTTTGCGCTCCGACGACACCCGTCTGACCGGAAACGACCACATTTTGAACTGCGATGCTGTGCTTTCCCGCAAGACTATCGAGGTCAAGGATGAGACGGACGTTGTCAACATGGTCGGGGAGCAATTTCTCAAGTTTCTCTCGGTCAGTCGGATTGAAGGAGTTGTAGCGGGACAAAAGCTCTTGCTTTCGCGCCTGCAATTCTGATGCCTTTTCAAGCGCGGCGTCGTACTGTGCGATACTCGCATTCGCGACCTTCACTTTGTCATACGTCGGCTGAGTGAAGAGAAAAAACATCGCCCCTGCCGCAATGATACCGATGAGAGAAATAATGGTGCGCATCATATTTGTGGTGTGGGTTGTGTCGCCTCAGCTGGAGGCCGCTGTTCAAAAGGTGATGTATTCACGGGCGCTGCCTGCTGGTTTTGGCGGAGCAGTCCCGCGACCAACTGCACGTAGTTGACCGCTGCGGGATTCAAAAGTGCACTCAACTTGAAATGAACTCCATCTGCCTGCCTGTTGATATCGGAAAAGATTGGATTCGTGATGATACCGTTTTTGCTGAAAAGATCTCCCTGCAGCGCAATCGCATTCACACTCTCTGCAAGACCAGTCATTTTTACGGTTATGTGTTGCAAATCTGTCGCCTCGAGCTCGAGCGACTGGAACGAAATAGTCTGCAGAGTGGATTGCTGAAGCGCGAGGAAGAACGCCGTCGGCGCCATGTGGGAACCCAAGATTTTGTCGGCCGCACGCATACGGTCATCGAGCCGGGTAATTTGATGCACCAATGATGGCTCGAATGCATCTTTTGCTATTTTCAGCGACTCGAGTTTGCTCGCGGCACTCTTGTCTATGTACTGCGAATAGAGAAAGACTGCGCCGCCAAGCGCTAGCGAGGCGACAAAGAGCACGATTGCAACAAGGAGGAGGAGGTCGGAAAGTCCGCTGCCACTATAGCGTTCACGGGGCGCGGCAGATGGAGCCGCGGCATCCTGCGGAATAAATGATGATTGTATCGGCGACTCAGCCATACGTAATTAATTGTGTTTGAGCTTGCGCAATGTGAGTCCCACCGGAACCACAAACGACGGGCCAATCTCGCGAAGCACGGTTCCTAAAAATGCAGGTGCCTCGGTGCGTCCAAACGGATCGGCAATCGACACCTGGACATTCAAATTCTGCTGTGCCACTTCGGAGATGCCGGGCAGGGCTGCCCCGCCACCGGTCAACACGACGCTCGATACGTTTTTATTGTATCGTTGCCCGTAGCTCAATAGTACTCGATTCACTTCGCTCCAGACACGTGACAGTGTTGATAACAGAGCGGTATGCACACGGTCGTTCTCATCGCTCGAAAATGCGCTCGAATTCACAAAGCCGCGTTCACGTTTGGTACGCTCCGCTTTTTCGAAATCCCAATCGAGAGAACGTGCGAGTGATTCGGTAATGTGCTGCCCGCCGAGTGAGATGAGATGCGTCATGCGGACAATTCCCCGCTCGACGACGTACACCTTCGAGGTAGAGGCACCGAGGTCTACTACCACGACTGGCGCCACACCATGCCCAAGCGCACTTCGAATCGCGCTAAATATTTCTATCTCGTAGAAAGATGCAGCGATGCCAGCAGTTTCTAATATGGATTGATACGTGCGGAGCGTCGTGTTGTGGATAGCGACAAGTAGTACTTCCTGGCCTTTGGCACGAATAGGATTTTTATCCTGTAGCTGGTCAAACGCACTTGCGTCCCCTGAATCAGGGGGGATAACAAACCAGTCGAGTGCCACGTCCGACACAGGTACAGGAATATATTTGCGGGCTTCGATGGGAATAATGCGCTTCAATGAGTCTGCATCGACTTTCGGTAAATCGATGACCGACACAAGACTCGCAGAGAACGGGATTGAAAGACCACCGGTGCGCGCTGTCACATTCGCCTCTTTCATGAGATCCGTGAGCGCCTCCGCTGTCTTCTCGGGAGAGAGCTTCACCACCTTTCCTATCGGCTGCCCCGCATAGGGGCCGAGCGCAATCTCGCCGTACGTTTCCAGAATCGCCGCCCCGTGCGCAGCGCGCATCTGGACAATCTTTGCCGAAGACGAACCGATATCGACTCCTAGGAAACTCGCTTCGGTTTTTTTCCCGAACGCATTACCAAATATGCTCCCAAGAGAGAACGACATGTGAAAATTATATCACCTATCTTTCGTGCGCAGCTTCCATTACTGGATTAAATCTATCTTTGCCGCGACAATGAAATCATTTTCGGAAAGTCCATCTATTGCATGCGTCGTAAGCGCGACACCGACTTTTCCCCACGAAATAGCGAGGTCCGGGTGATGGCCCTCTGACTCAGCGACGTTCGTGATTTTATTTGCGAACACCATTGCTTCCACAAAGTTCTGGAATGTGAAATCCTTTCTGATGGCTTTCCCGCCTTCAGACAAGTTCCATCCGGATATTTGCTTCAGCAGCACCTCCGCTTCCACACGATTCAGAGGCGCGGCCCCCCCTTCACAAGCGACACATTTCTTTTGAGTAAGCTCCGTCATGCCCGCCATCCTAACATGGGCGCTACAATGGGATTATGAAGATGGCGCATCTATTCAACGCTATTCTCGATGCGATATTGCCGCGGCGGCCTCGCACTATGAGAGCGGCGTCGCTCACATTAGGAGACCTTTCGCTTTCGCCTACGACGCACTCGCTACTCGGCTCGACAATCACTACGCTCATGGAGTATCAGAATCAATCTGTCTCGGATATGGTTCAGTCGCTGAAATATGACGGAGCAGGTCATGCGGCGCATCTGTGTGCAGAGGTTCTTGCTGATTATTTGCGGGAAGAAATCGCATCTCACAAACTATACTCACAAAAATCTGTCGTGCTTGTGCCGGTGCCGCTTCACAAGAAGCGTGCGCGCGAGCGCGGATTCAACCAAATAGAGCTCGTGCTCGCTGCACTTCCAAAAGATTTCAAAGACGGCACTCTTTCGCGCGTTAATACGAAAGCACTTTCGCGTACGAGGGAAACAAGGCAGCAGACGCGACTCTCTCGCTCTGAGCGACTCAGCAATGTTGTTGGTGCATTTGAGGTACAGAGCGTAGACGCCGTTCGCGGTTCATACATATATCTTATCGACGACGTCACCACGACGGGAGCAACACTGGTGAATGCGAGAACACCGCTCCGACGTGCGGGTGCCACAGTATCGCTCATCGCACTCGCCCGTGCGTGATACACTTTTAGTAAATGATTTCGCGTAAATTCGTTCGTGACGCGTTCGAGAATCCGGCGAGTAGGTCGTTCACTGTGGTCAATGACCTGCTTGCATTTGCAACAGTCGTATCGGTCGTCGCAATCGTCCTCGAAACCGTCGCCGTGTTTGCCCCATATCACAATTTCTTCAAGGCAATCGAATATACGTCGGTAGCGCTCTTTTCGCTCGAATACCTAGGTCGTGTGTGGACTACAAAACCAAAAATGAGCTACATCTTTAGTTTTTTCGGTATCATCGATCTACTCGCAATCGTTCCGACATACATATCGCTCGCAAATCTCACGTTCCTAAAAGGCGCTCGCGCTCTGCGCATTCTCCGATTCCTCCGCATGCTCCGTCTCGCAAAACTTGCTCGAATGCGCAACAAAGAGAAAGGTGCGCACTCGCTCTATTTTCTGAACATTCAAATATATGCAACCGCCTTATTCATTGCGGTTCTCACCCTTGGAACACTTCTGTATTTCTTTGAAGGAGACAAAACATATGCGAAAAATATTCCTACGGCGATGCTGTGGTCGTTTAAAGCAATTCTGGGCGGCATTCAATATGATCAACCGACAACCGCCGCCGGTATCACCATACTCGCCGGCGCACGCTTTGTGAGCATGATTCTGCTTGGCCTCTTGCTCGGACTTTTTGGAACCATGATGCGCAAGGTACTCACCGGTTCCGAAAAGGATGCTTAATTTTTCTTAGCCCTACAAGGGCAAACGTGCATCAGTCGCACTTGCCCGTGCGTAGCTTGGCGTAGCAGGGCTCGCCCGCGCGTAGTGTCGACCCCTCTATTTCATTTGTCTACGATCGGCGGGAACGCTGAGTCATCTTCGTATTTGTTCGTGGCGAGATACAGCATCGACTCGGGGAATGTGAAGCCCGCCGCTCGCGCTCGTCCGAGATGGAGCGAGAGAATATCTTTTTGTGCGTACTCTATCGGTATATCCGACGGTTTTGTTCCGCGGAAAATCTTGTCGGCCATCACTGCAGCTTGTTCGCCGCTCTCGCGTGTTCCATTCGACAATGTGAAATGGCCGCCGCGCGGTATGTCCTCGTAGTTGGTTGCCATCGGAATACCCAACCGTATTGCAAGCTCCGACTCTCCCGCTTCCTGCGTCTCGTAATAGTGCCCTGCGATATGCATCATCGCGTCGATGTCACCTTTCTTGATGGTCGCTGCTATACGCTCGAACTCCGCTTTCGCCTGCGGAGGTGGGGCATCGGTCGTGTACTCGACAATCTGCAACCCGAATTGCGGCGCTACTTTCTTGACCTCATTGTAATATTCCTCGGCAACCGCCGGCACTTGGAATCCTTTTCCAAATACTCCAAGCTTCTTTGCGTTCGGTTGAATATCTTTTATGTATTGCATATGTCGCTGAACAAGTTCAAGGATATTCGTCGCGACGCCTGTCAGATTGTTGCCCGATGTCTGGAATGAGTCGACAAGACCCATGGTGACCGGATCATGCAAGCGTGAGATGAATACAATCGGCACATCAGTGCGACCGCTCTCTTCCGTCACGACCTGCGCCACCTTCGCCTGTGCTTCAAAATCTGTATATATAAGATCAACACCATTGTCGAGGAACTCTTGCACTGCTTTACGCGCGTCATCTCCGAGTGTCGGACTAATGACGATGACGCGATCGTCATACTCCACATTGTCGTATCCAAGTTCCGCGAGCTTTGCTCGAAAACCTTCGCCCGCTTCCAATACCTGCGGTATCTGGATTATTCCGATGCGCTTCGGTTCTCTCGCACTCGCGCTTGGCGCCGATACAAGACCTGTCCAAAACAAAACACCGGCACCCGCGGCTATGACCGTGAGTGCCGCAACTACAATCGCAATCGTGTGTAATTGCGTCGACTGATGTGGTACATGATTCAATGTCTCCGCTGGCGTGACCGGCACATTCGTGTTTTCGGGCATATCCACACATTGTATATGAAGAGACGCCGAGGATAATACCAACGTGGGTATAAGATTATTCTACGGGGATTACCTGCGCTGCCGCTTGTTGACCGAAGTATGCGAGGTCAACGAGGCTTTGGAATGTCATTCGCAGACTCAAAGATTTTCGCAGCTTTGAAACGCATTGAATCGGGAAAGGTTATGCCAGCCGCCTCTGCACGATCCTCCACGAGCCATAGCTCGCTGTGCGCGCCATATTCTACCGGAATATCGCTTGGCTTTGCCCCTTTCAGTATTTTGTCTACTATCGTCGCTGATTGCGCCGCAGAGAGACCAAAGATATCCGAGTATGAGAAGTGGCCGCCGCCGGGA
>Ga0209542_10005259_pt1 | contig 25987 bp, 19 predicted proteins | sample RifCSPhighO2_01_FD_184028 | JGI IMG/M metagenome (GOLD analysis project Ga0209542, IMG submission 184028) | Soil microbial communities from Rifle, Colorado - Rifle CSP2_plank highO2_0.1 (SPAdes) (version 2) | ecosystem: Environmental > Terrestrial > Deep subsurface > Rock core/Sediment ...
TATCCATGGCAGACTGCCCGCCCCGCAGTTCGCGGAGCTACACCAGCAGATCGACATCGTGCTCGACCCCTTCCCCTACAATGGCGGCACCACCACCTGCGATGCGCTCTGGCTCGGGGTGCCGGTGGTGGCCTTGACCGGGCAGTCCTTCGTCTCCCGCATGGGGTATGCGTTGCTGAAGAACATCGGCCTGCCGGAGCTGGCGGCGGCAAACAGGCAGGACTATGTGAAGATCGCCGTCGGCCTGGCCGGCGACCTGGAGCGCCTCAAAACCCTGCGCGCGGGCATGCGCGAGAGGCTCGCCGCCTCGCCCTTGCGGGACGAGGCCGGGTTTACCCGCAACCTCGAAACGGCGTATCGGGAAATGTGGCGGAAGTGGTGTGCCTCATAGCATGACATGTCTTTGTCATGGCTAGAAAAAATATCCTGACACGATCCAGGAAGAGAAAAGCCATGGAACTGGTTCAATGCGGCCAGTACTTGGAGGCAAAGGTGCTGCTTGAAGAAATTTGCCGTGTTGATCGCGTGGATGCAGAAGCATGGCGCATGTTGGGGACTGTCTGCGGTCAATTGGGAGATGCCGATGGAGCGATTGCCAATCTGCGCCATGCCGTCGAATTGAACCCCGACCATGCGCCGGCGCACGTCGACCTGGGCGCGGCGTTGCTGTCCGCGGACAGGCTGGAAGAAGCGGCGGCCAGCTTCCGCCATGTGATCCGGCTTGATCCGTCCGATTACGAATCGTTGGCCCGGCTTGGCCGGATGCTGCATTCGCTGGGCAATCTGGAAGAAGCGGCGGCCTGCTACCGCAAGGTCCTGCAATGGCAGCCGCAATGGTCTGCCATGTATGACAGCCTCGGTGGCATCCTGCGTGCACAGGGACTGATTGATGAATCCATCGCCAGCCACAGGCGTGCCATCGAAATTGCGCCGAATGACGCATGGGCCCATTCCAATCTCTTGCTGGCCACGCAATATCTAGCGGAGCCGGATGCGGCGCAAATCTTCGTCGAGCACCGCCGCTGGGCGGATAGGCACGAGCAGACTCTGCCCCGGCGCGAGTGGAATAATGCGCGCGATCCGGAACGACGATTGCGGGTGGGGTATGTTTCCGCGGATTTTCGCACGCACTCCGTGCCATTCTTTTTTGAACCGTTGCTTGCCAATCACGACAGAAGCGCGATCGAGCCGTTCTGTTATGCGGCTGTCCAGAATCCCGATGACGTGACGGCGCGTCTGCAAGGCCTGGCCGGTGGCTGGAGAAGCTTTATCGGTCTGACCGGGATGCAGGTAGCGGAAATGACTCGGGCCGATGGCATCGATATTCTGGTCGATCTGGCGGGGCATACGGGCAACAATGCGTTGAAGGTATTTACCTACAAGCCGGCGCCGATTCAGGTGACCTGGTTGGGATACCCGGATACAACGGGGCTGTCCACGATGGATTACTGCCTGACCGATGTGCTGAGCGATCCCCCTGGGCGCGAGTCATTTTTTACCGAGTCCCTGGTGCGTCTGCCGGGCTGCTTCCTCTGTTACCAGCCGGTGGCGGGAGCGCCCGACGTTGCGCCGCCTCCCGCGCTGGCAAAGGGCTATGTGACTTTTGGTTCGTTCAATCATCTGCCCAAGTTGAATACGAAAGTCATCGCGTTGTGGGCGGAGGTGTTGCACGCAGTGCCCGGTTCGCGGTTGTTCATCAAGAGCCTGCCGCTGTTCGATGAGGCCACCCGGGAGCGTTACTACGGACTGTTCGACGCGCGGGGCATCGGGCGCGACCGGGTCGAGCTGACCGGACACGCAGCGACCCAGACCGAGCATCTGGATCTGTATCGAAGGCTGGACATCGCCCTGGATACCTTCCCCTACAACGGCACGACAACCACCTGCGAAGCGTTGTGGATGGGCGTGCCGGTGGTGACGCTGGCGGGGGAGAGGCACTCGGGCCGGGTGGGTGTGAGCCTGCTCAATGCCGTGGGACATCCTGAATGGATCGCCGAGAGTCCCGAACAATACATTGCACTGGCCGAGAGACTGGCGGCGGACCTTCCGAAACTCGCCGCGCTGCGCGCAGGGCTGCGCGCGCATCTGGCCGCATCGCCCCTGTGCGACCGCAAGGCCTTCGCCGCCAAGGTCGAGGCGGCGTACCGGGAGATGTGGCGCACGTGGGTGCGGGCGCAAGGGTAAACCGGCACATGGGCGGAAGCCTCCGGGAAATGGCCGGATGTGTGCTCTCGCCGCAGGGACTGCCGATCGCCTTCATACGCTGACCCGTTGGTGCGCGTTGGAATTTCAGCGCTTAAGCACAAGGCCCTGCCCGGTAGGAAGAGGGAATACGCGATAGTGCCTTGCTTCGAACCAGGCGTCCTCCTTGATCTTCTGGTCGCGGTACGGACCTGACCATTCGTAATCATCCAGGATGACTATCCCGCCCGACAGCATCCTGTCAAACAACCTGTCAAGAACCGCGATCTCGAACTCGGCATTGTTCAGATCGATGTGCAGATAGGCGATCTGATCCGGAGAGTTGTCGGTCAGCGAGTCCGGCAGCAGACCCGGGATGAGGTTGACGTTGTGGTAACCGGGAAACCGCTGCTGGACCTCCTGCAACAGACCGTCGTGCTGTCCTTCAAAGGCATGGCCCTCTACAGGGTTGGTATCGAACGTGTCGTAAGCCCAGAATTGTTTGGCGAAGTTATCTTTGCCGAAATAGTCGATGATGGTTTTTACGCCGGTTCCATAAAGAACGCCGCACTCGACGAAGTCGCCCTCCAGGTGAACGCAGTGATAGGCGGCGCAGCACAAAATATAGCGGCGCCACAGGATGGCTTCATCGGCCGAGTTGGTGATGTTCGAGCGCCACACCTGTCGGAAGGCGGCGTCCTCCGTGACCGAGAGATCCCTCATCCAGGTAAACAGGTTGTCACCAAGGTAAGAACCGGCCGCGACCAGTCCTATGGCCTCTTCCATCAACTGCTTGAACCTGGTGGGGTCTTTGATTCCCCAGGACTGATGCGACTTGAAGGTATTGATCCGGTTTTTTTCGGCAATCGTGAGCTTTGGCAGCGGCGTTTTCTTCATACCCAACAAGTCCTCCCAAGTTCTAATGAACCTGTAGAAAAACCCATTCATGAACAGGCGATATTTCGTATGGCAAATTCTGGTTCATGGCCGGTCCGGCGAATGCGTTTTCGGATTTACTGTGTATTGCTGTGCGTTATTGCCCTTGTCTTTTTCATCATAAAATTATCCCCGCCGCCTTTTCAGACATCCCAAGGATGTTTTCCGGCCATGCATACGGACAGAAGCGGAAACAGCGGCTCTCGCGATGTGTTGTTCACAACGTTTCCATTTTTCCCGTGTCGGTGTTGATGACGGACATCCCGTTGATGACGTTTAAGCGGTCGCCGCCCGCGACGTAGGTCAAATGACCGCTTTTGTCTCTGCTGTCCCTGAATTTGGAAACAACATAGCCAGCTTCCAATGACGTCGTCCTGACGATGTCATTGATTTTATCGTTTCTGACGAAGAAGGCGTTATTTCCCGCGCTGTTGCAACCGATGAACGAGTACCCTTTTTCCGCCGACAGCGTATGCAAGGCGCGCAGAGATGCGCCGAAGTATAAATTGCTGTAGTGAGCCCTTGTTCTCATAAAAGCCTTATCGTATGGAACCGTGATTGCCCTGTCGATACCGAACACGCTGTTATATTCCAGGATTACGACAATGGGAGAGATAACATTGATTTCTTTCCATATCCAATAATCGTTGCCGTCCAGATCGATGTGTAGTAATCCAACGTCCTTATCGAAGGAGCATGAGGCTATGAGAGAATTTATATTGGTACGGTCGATGAACGCGCATTTTGAAAACAATTCATGTTTCCAGTAATACTCCGAGTTGACTATTCTGGATACGTTCTGCTCGGATCCATCCATGACGAAACCAGACCAATTGTCATTCATCATTAAAAACCTGGTATTGGATTCACGGTAATCTTCAACCCCAAACTCGATGAATGTCTTGTTGGGAATGTCCAGATTATTAACTAACCATTGAATGATCCCATCATCCCCAAACTGGGAAAATACCTTGAATTCCACTTCGCTTAATGATTTTATGCATTTCTTCGATTTCATGCTCTCGGCCAAAGCCTTTCCCGAGAGCAGCATTTGGTGTTCTGATAGCATCAATACTTTGTTGATCGCCCAACCGAAGTTCTGTAACAGGTTGTTGAGTTCCATTTTTGTCCTCTGCTATCAGTGGGATTCGGCAATCTACCGCTTCATGCCGGAGTTATATATCGAGGCTCTTCGCGTAATCGTGTGAGTGATTCTGGATCATTTTAGAGGATCGGCAGCATACGCGTCATCATTATAGATAATGCCAAGAATCTCATGTATCGCGCAGCGGCCTCGTGTGCTGAATGTGTGCAATGACATGGGCTTGCGGGCCGCTCAAGGCTGCCGTACACAGCGGCCTGGTGCGTTTATCTCTCCACCGACCTCCGGTCACGGAGACATGAACCGGCATCCCGGTGTCTGGCTGGTGAGGCGGCCGGTACTGTAGAATCGGATCGGGCTCAAGGTAACGATGATCGATGGCGAGGTAGCAGATGGTGGTCCCGGATCCGGCGCACAATGACGGGCTTTTGAACGAAGCGATCCGCCATCTCCAGGCAGGACAGTTGTCCGCTGCCGGGCAGCTGTGCCGGCAGGTATCGCAGGCGGAGCCCCTCAATCCGAAAGCCAGGTATGTGTCCGGCTTGGTCGCCCGCGAGGCCGGCGATCCCCAGGAGGCCATTCGGTGTTTCGAGGAGGCGGTGCGGCTGGCGCCGCGCAATGCGACACCGCTCTGGCAGCTTGCCAATACACTGGCGCAGACGGGGCGGATGGATCCCGCCATCGCCTGCTATCAGCAGCTCCTTCAGCTTGTCCCGAACACGGAAGATGTCTATAACAACCTCGGACTGGCATTCAGCGCACAGGGAAATCTGGTGCAGGCCGAACAGGCGTTGCGCGAGGCCGTGCGATTGAAGCCCGATTACGCGGGCGCTCATTACAATCTCGCTACGGTATTCCAGCGGCAGCAGAAGCTGGATGAAGCGTTGGCCGCCTATGAGGCGGCGCTTGCCGTGGAACCGGGTCTGGTACAGGCTTGCATCGGCATGGGCACCGCATTTCTCATACGGGGACGCACGGCGCAAGCAATTGCGCACCTTCGCAAGGCCCAGGCGCTCAACCCGGGCCTGTCGGAGACGTACTTCAAGCTGTTCACCGCGACATTCTCGGAGACCGGTCCGCAGGAGGCCATGGCGGTGCTGGAGTCCGCGCTGGCCGTTGCTCCCGGAAATCAGCAGGCGCGCTTTCATCTGGCAGTTCTGTCGGAACTTGCGGGCGACAACGCGAGGGCGCGGCAACTGTTTGGCGGACTGGACAGGACGTGGCCGGAATACGAATATTATGTCGACAGCTGGAACTACGCGCGCGAGCACGTTGGTCGCGGAGCCAGACTGCACACCCTGACTACTGACAGCCTTCGCTACGCCTTTGGGCGCGCCAGTATCGAGGGCCTGATACTGGAGTTCGGAGTGTGGTACGGGAACTCCATCAACTTTCTTGCTGCCCTGACCCCGGAACCCCTGCACGGGTTTGACTCCTTCGAGGGGATTCCGGAAGCGTGGTCGGGCATGCCGGCGGGTTCCTATTCCACTCAAGGGCGTCTTCCGCCCGTTGCGGAGAATGTAACGCTGCATCGCGGCTGGTTCGAGGATACGCTGCCGGGCTTCGTCAAGACGCATGAAGGGCCGGTGCGGTTCATCAATATCGACTGCGACACCTATGCGTCGACGAAGACCATTCTCGACTGCCTCGGCGGGCGCGTGGTGCCCGGAACGGTGCTGATCTTCGACGAATACTTCTGTTACCCCGGCTGGCGGGAACACGAGTACCGCGCCTTCCAGGAATTCATCCGGGACAGCGGGCTCGGTTACGAGTATCTCCTCTTCAACCTGGTCAGCCGACAGGTCGCCGTATTGATAAAATAGGCGCTGCTGAAATCCCGGCGCATGGACATCGCTGCGCAGCGCGCACCTGTTCTGTATCCCGGTCGGGCCGCTCAGTTCCGGTGCTTGACCACGAAGTAGACATACCACGTGGAAAAATCCGGTTCTTGGTCGGACATCCATGCGCCACTAGCCTCGATGCGCAATCCGGCGGCGTCCGCCAACAGCTCCAGCTCGGGGCGGAACAGATACCGTACCTGGTGCAGTTCCGAAAGTTCCTCGACCGTTTCGTTGCGTTCATCTTTGACGAACAGGTGATAACGCACGTCGACACGATTGAGGTTGGGGTGGAGCGTCGGCTCGGCGATCCGTGTTACGCAGGTGGAGGCATCGGCGAAGCGCTTCACCCGTACGGTCGGGCGATCGGTCAACACGGCCGGCCCGTACCAGCAGTCGAAGATGAAGATGCCGCCGGGCGCCAGATGGGCCTTGACCCCGGCGAATACCGCGCGCAGGTCGTCATTGGTCAACTGGTAACTCATTACGTGGAATAGCGCGAGTGCTGCGTCGAAATGGCCCTCCACCTGGAAGTCACGCACATCGCCTTTAATGAAGCGCACGCGACTGGCGATCGCCTGCGGCAGTGCGGTGACGCGTTGTGCGGCGGCGGTCAGCATGTCTTCGCTGCGGTCGAGACCGACGACATCATAGCCTTGTTCCGCGAGCAGGGTGCCGTGGATACCGGTGCCGCAGCCCAGCTCGAGCACGCGGCGCGCGCCCGGCGCATGCGTGCGGATCAGCCGGTCGACGAATTCCGTTTCGGCGCGGTAATCCTTGTCGCGGTACAGCAGGTCGTAATAGCGCGCGTAACCGCCGAACGCCGTCATGGCAGGATTGCCTTGAATTGGTCAACGACGTAATCCATCTGTGCATCCGTCAGCGCCAGTCCGCTGGGCAGATAAAAGCCGCGCCGCGCCAGCCGTTCGGCGACCGGGTAATGTTCATTGCGGAACAGGCCCATTTTCTGCAGCACCGGCTGTTCGTGCATGGGCCAGAAGAACGGGCGTGTTCCCACGCCCAGTGCACGCAGCCTTTCCATGGCATGGGTGGCATCGAAGCCGATGGCCTCATCGAGCACCACGCCATAGACCCAGTAGATGTTGTCCGCATAAGGGGTCCGTTCACAAGGCAGTTGCACGCCGGGGATGCCGTGCAGCGCTTCGGTATAGCGCTTGCCCATGCGCCGCTTGCGCAGCACCGCATCGTCCAGATGTTCCAGTTGAGCGACACCCAACGCGGCTTGCAGATTGCTCATGCGCAGGTTCCAGCCCAGCTCGTCGTGGACGAAGCGGCGCTCCGGCCGGAAGAACAGGTTGCGCAACATCCGGCAGCGTTCGGCCAGCTCGGGATCGTCGGTGACCAGCATGCCGCCCTCGCCGGTGGTCACGTGTTTGTTGGGGTAGAAGCTGAAGATGCTGATGCGGCCGAATGAGCCGCAGGGCCTGTCCTTGTAATACAAACCATGGGCCTCGGCGGCGTCTTCGATGATGTGCAAGCCGTGCCGTTCGGCCAATTCGATGACCGGATCCATATCCACCGGCAGCCCGTAGATGTGCACCACCATGATCGCGCGGGTACGGGGGGTGATCATCGCCTCGATCCGGTTGACATCCATGCACCAGGTATCAGGGTCGCTGTCGACCAGCACCGGTGTCGCCCCGGCGCGGATGACCGCGGCCGCGCAGGAGATGATGGTGAAGGCGGGCATGACCACTTCGTCGCCCGGTCCAAGACGCAGCGCGGCCACGGCGGCATCCAGTGCCAGTGAGCCGTTGCAAACGGCGATGCCGAAGCGGCGTCCGGCGCGGCGCGCCATCTCCACCTCGAAGCGCTGCACGAATGGCCCTTCCGAGGATATCCAGCCCGTGTCGATGCACTCGGCCAGATAATTTTTTTCGTTGCCGCAGAGCAGCGGTTCGTTGACTGGTACCATCATCTTGACATGGCGTCCGGGCGGAGTGGAGGCTTCTAGTGATTGCTGTCGTCCGGGAACACCAAGGCATCGCCGTGCGAGGCCGCGAAGCGCGTCTTGTCCCCTTCGCCGGTGTAGGGACCTTGCTTGACTTCGATCATTTCGACCTCGTCGAGAACCTTGAAACCATGGCCACCGGCCACCAACAGTATGATGTCGCCGGCGGTCAGTATGCGGCTTTGCAGGTAGGATTGGTCGCGGTCGTAAAAATCGACGCGCAGCTTGCCGCGTTTTATAATTAAAACCTCTTGGGTGTAGGTAATGTTTCTCGGCACAAGATTGTGCACGTGCGGCTCGATGAGCTTGCCCGCGGGATGCCGCATGTAGGCGAGCTGCTGCGAGAATTCGTCAGGCGTAAAGAAATGGACGCCGTTGCCGGTAAAGTCGTTGCGAACAATGATGGCGAGAATCTCTGACTCGTGTTTTATATGTTCAAGCATAAAAGATACCATCGAGCGCCTGGCAATTCATTATAAACTCCGAACGTCTGTGGAATTAGGGGAAGGTGAAATCAATGCCAGAATTTAACTATTTGGTTGGTGGATACAATATCCGACTCCCGGAGGGCCATGCTCTGCCTGACTACCAAACGAGGTATAAGCGCTATGACTTTACTCTAGGTGAGCTTGCCAGAATAGTATCAGAAAAGTACCCCGGATTTCCTAGAATCGATATCGGGGCTAATATCGGGGATTCCTGGGCGCTAATGAATAAGCATGTCGTCACGGAAACTCTTTTAATTGAGGGTGATCCTGCCTACACCAATCTGTTAAAGTTTAACGTAGACAGGTTAGGTCATCCTGCACAAATTTGTAAAGTTTTTTGCGGGACAGAGAGCGGGAATATTTCAGAGGAAAGCATCAGGAGAACCGGGGCTGGAACTTCCAGTATCAAAAAGACCCGCCCTCTTGCGGTTGATCTGACTATCCCAGTTCTCACCTTCCACGAAATTCTTAATCTGTACCCTAATTTCAAGTTATCGAGGCTTATCAAACTTGATACGGATGGATATGATTTCGGCATCATCAAAACTAATGCTTCGCTTTTTTCGCAAATGCAGGCGGTGGTTTACTATGAATGCGCCCCCTTTGAACAAGAAAATGGCTTAAAAGATAGCATCGAGTCTTTTCAAGAACTGATTAAATTTTTCAAATATTTTGTCATCTACGACAATTTCGGACATTTCATGTGCAGCCTGGAAGGAGACAATCTGTTCGAAAAATATCTCGAATTGATGGTATTTTTAGTCTCAAACAGAGTAGATGGGGCAGCAGTTTATTATCTCGATATTGCGGCATTTACTCCAAATAATAAGGACTTGTTCACAATTTTAAGAGATTTTGAAATATCCCGTTTTTTCAAGCGAACCGGTCAGGTTCTGATTTCACAAACCTTTGGCAGCTGAACTGTGTGTATTGAAGAAACTCCTGGTTCAGATATCTCCGCAAAACAGCGGCCATTCTACGTGCGATACGAGCGGCAATAGCACAATGAGAATCGGACTCTACCTGTGGCAGTATACGCCCAACATGGGCGGCAGCTTTACCTTTCAGGAAAGCCTGCTCGATGCGCTGCGCACCATCGAATCCCCTCATGAGATATTCTGTTTCTATTATGGAGAGGAGAACGCCCCTTCCGAGGGTCCCCTGCGCTGGGTTCGGCTCGCCCAATCCATGGGGGCGCCGCCGGCAAGACTATTGAACGATGCCGTAATAAAACATCACATTGATCTGGTCTGGTTCGTCACCGTGCCCATTTATGAGACGGTCGATGCGCCCTATCTTTTTACGGTATGGGATCTGGAACACCGGGTTCAGCCTTATTTTCCGGAAGTGAATGTATCCGGCTGGACATGGAGCGAGCGGGAGCAGTTCTATCAGTACGTCTTGCCCAGAGCCGCCTACGTGATTACCGGCACCGAGGCTGGAAAGAAGGAAGTGGTTGATTTCTACCGCATCCCTGCGCAACGGGTAAAGGTAGTGCCCTTTGCCGCGCCGGGTGCCGTTTCGCAGTCCGGCGCGGCGGGCGTGCTGGGGCTTGCCCTGCCGAAGTCGCCTTATCTGTTTTACCCGGCACAATTCTGGCCGCACAAAAACCATATCGCGCTGCTGCTGGCATTGAAGATTCTGGTTGAACGGGAGGGATTGGATTTTTCCATTGTCTTCACCGGCAGCGACAAGGGGAACCGGCAATACGTACAACGCGTCGTGACCGACCTTGGCTTGAGCGATCGCGTGCATTTCCGGGGTTTTGTGCCCCGGGAAGAGCTCATACGTCTGTATCGGAATGCCTTTGCGCTGACCTTTCCGTCTTTCTTCGGGCCTGATAATATCCCTCCGCTAGAGGCATTTGCCTTGGGGTGTCCGGTCATTGCCGCCCGGGTTTCTGGCGCGGACGAGCAGATGGGGGATGCCGCACTGCTCTTCGATCCCCGGGACGAAGCGCAGTTGGCGGCTACGATAAAAGAGTTGCACGCCACACCGGGCCTGAGAGAAGCATTGGTCCGGCGCGGACAGGAGCGGGTCCGCCGATGGACGGGGAGCGATTACGTGCGAAGGGTGTTCGCCATTGCGGAGGAGTTCAGCGACATTCGCCGCTGTTGGAGTAATCAGGAACCCTTCAAGCATCTCTAGCAGTACCGCGTCACGCGCCGGCCACCGATCAATGTCCTCCGATTTTTTCCTTCCGGCTGATCGGACCCCGGTGGATCGACACAAGAACGTCATGCACGTCAATACCCCCGATTTTCTCGCGCGTCTCAATGAGTGTGTTGAGCGCTACGCCAGAAACAGCCTGGATGCGGACGTGCTGCGGGAGCTGCGCGGCCTGCGGCGTGATGTGGCGCGGGCGCTGCTGGATGCCGGCCCGCAGGACCTTGGACGTTATTATGCGGGCCCGTTGGGACAGGCGCATCGGGTTCTGCTCAACTGCGGTCTGCGGGATGAGCCGCTCACGGCCGAGGAGCAGGCATTTGCGGACGACATCGCGCAACGGGTCGTCCGCGAACCGGATGCGCCCGAGGTGTACAGCCGGCTGTTCGCGTGCATGCTGTACCTGAAAGGCTATGAGGTGGGCTTCCGGCCCGGGCATTTGCGTGTCCCGCAATGGATCATGTGGAACATGCTGGTGTTCATGTTGCTGCATCCGTGGGTATTCCGCCGGCAGGAGCACATCGAGCGGTACTGTTCCTATGCCAGCGATACCCTGCGCCTGCTGCACGACAGGCTGTTCGACGCCGACAACAGCGGCGAGGAGAACGCCCGGCTGGTCAACGACGTCGCCACGCCGCTGGTTTCGCTCTTCACCTGCAACCCGCTTTATTTCGGTGACCATAACCTCAAGGACGAATGTACCTGGCGCGCCCGCCTGATGGAGCATGTCTGCCGATTCGTGTATCTCCAGAAAGGATTGTCGGTTGACCACGCGTATAAATCGCGTGGCGGGAGAAAAAAAACCAGGATCGGCATTCTGATGACCCAGTTCAAGCCCACAAGCGAGACATTCGCGACCTTGCCGGTCTTCGAGCATCTCGACCGGGACCGGTTTGAAATCATTTTGTACGCAATCAAGGTGAGCGGTGGACCGGTGGAGCGCTACTGCGCCAGCCGCGCCGATCGCCTGGTCGAGATCTCGACCCGTATCGATCAGCAGTTGCGCATCATCCGGGGCGACGATCTCGATGTCCTGTTCATCGGGACCAACGTGGTGGCCTTCAGCAGCCCCGTCACCTGGCTGGCCCTGCATCGTCTCGCGCGCGTCCAGGCGACCTCGATCTGCTCGCCGACGACGACCGGCATGCGCAACATGGATGGCTACATCGCCGGCGAGCTGGCGCTGCCGGCCGACGATCCGCAGCGCGACTACACCGAGCGCCTGGTGACCGTTCCCGGGTCGGGCATCTGTTTTTCCTACGGGCCATCCGGATCGTCCGAAACCCTCACGGTAGAGCGCCGGCAGGTCGGCATTCCGGAGCAGGCGGTGGTGTATATCTGCGGCGCCAACTTTTTCAAGCTGCTGCCGCAGGTACGCGAGCTGTATGCGCGCATTATCGCCGGCGTGCCGGGCTCCGTGCTGGTGATGTACCCGTTCAATCCCAACTGGACCGACGCTTATCCCCCGTCGACGGCGCAGGCGCTGACGGTCGAAATGCAGGCGTCGTTCGCGCGCCACGGTGTGGAACCGGAGCGCCTGATCATCCTGCAGCCGCGGGAAAACTTCGCCGAGATCCAGGCGATCCTGCGCCAGGCCGATGTCTATCTGGATTCGTTCCCGTACTCGGGCGCCACCTCCATTGCCGACGCATTGCAGGCGCATCTGCCGCCGGTGGTGATGGACGGGCGCTACCTGCGGTTCAGGCAGGCGGCGGCGGTATTGCGCGAGCTGGGTCTGCCTGAACTGGTGGCCGCTGGTGAAACGGAGTACCTGAATCTTGCGATAAGGCTTGGAAGTGACCGGCAACATCGCGCGCAGCTCGTCGAGCGCATCCGCGCCAACCTCGCCAAGCCGGGAAACTTTCTCGACAGCCGCGCGTTCTCACAGCAGATGGGCAGGGTGTTTGAAGAAATGCTTGACGAATATCTTGTCACCGGCTCACCGTGCGTTTAATGCATTGATGCCGGTTGCTATGCTCGTCCAGTGTCATGACCAAAAAGAATATCCTCACCCAATCCAGGAAGAAAAAAGCGCAGGCCCTGATGCAAGGCGGCCGGTTGGCGGAGGCCAGAGCGCTTTACGAACAGATATGCGCGCTTGATCAGAGAGACGCCGAGGCCTGGTTCTTCCTTGGAGCGGTCAATGGGCAATTAAAAAACTTCGCGAAAGCCTCGGAATGCTTCCGGCGCGTTGCCGCCCTGAGACCCGATCACGCGCTTGCGTACTACAATCTTGGGATGGCATTGCGTAGTCTGGGAAAGTTCGAAGAGGCGGTGCAGGCATTGCGTGAGGCCGTGCGCCTCGAACCGAGACGCACTGAGATTCAGGTCGGCCTGGCCCATACCTATGTGGACATGAACAAGCCCGACGGGGCGGAGATCTGCTACCGGGAGTTGGTAAAGCTCTGCCCCGACGATGCCGACATGCACTTCAACCTGGGCATGATGCGCCATATTCAGCACCATCTGGAGGGCGCGGTGCTTTCCTATCGCAAGGCGCTGGAGCTCAGGCCGGATTTCGCCAGCGTGCACGACAATCTCGGTAATGTCTATTGTGAACAGGGCAAGTATGAGGAAGCGCTCGCCTGCCATCGGCAGGCGTTGCATCTGAATCCCGGTGACGACAAGGCTCGCTCGAATATCCTGATGACGATGTTGTATATGCCGGATCAGGATCCAGGCGTTGCGTTTGCGGCATACCGGCAATGGGAACAGGTTCACGGGAAGGCGTTGGCCGAGGTGCCGGCGCATCCAAACCGGCGCGATCCCGAACGACGTCTGCGCATCGGTTACGTGTCGCCCGATTTTCGTACTCACTCCGTCGCTTATTTTTTCGAGCCGCTGTTGGCCGATCATGACAGGCAGGCGGTTGAAACAGTCTGCTATTCCACGGCGACGCAGACCGATGCGACGATGCGGCGATTGCAAGGTCTGGCCGGTCAATGGCGTGACATCAGCCATGACGGGCTTGAGCAAACTGTCAACCTTATTCGAGGCGACCAGATCGATATTCTGGTTGATCTGGCCGGCCATACCGCGGGCAACCGGCTGAAGGTCTTTGCCCACAAACCGGCGCCGGTGCAGGTGACCTATCTCGGTTACCCCAATACCACCGGACTGTCCGCCATGGACTACCGGTTGACGGACGCCTGGAGCGATCCGGAAGGGGAGGAGGCTTTTTATGCCGAGCGGCTGGTGCGGCTGCCGGACGGGTTTCTGTGCTACCGGCCGCCGGCGGACAGCCCGGAAGTCGCCCCGCCGCCGGCCCTTGCCGAAGGGCATGTGACGTTTGGTTCGTTCAACAATCTGGCCAAGGTCAATCCAGGCGTGGTGGCACTGTGGTCGCAACTGTTGACGAAGGTCGGCGACGCGCGCCTGATCATCAAAACCGCATCGCTCGACGATCCGGCCACGTGCGAGCGTTATTACCGGATGTTCGAGGAACGGGGGATCGCACGGGGACGCATCGACCTGCTGGGGCATGTCCCGGCCCTGACGGGACACTTGGGGCAGTACGCCCGGCTCGACATTGCGCTCGATACCTTCCCTTACAATGGCACCACGACCACCTGCGAAGCGCTGTGGATGGGCGTGCCGGTGGTGACGCTGGCGGGCCGGCAGCACGCCGGGCGGGTTGGAGTCAGCCTGTTGAACAACGCCGGCGTTGCGGAATGGATTGCGGCGAGTCCGGAGCAGTATATTGCCCTGGCGGTACAGTTGGCGGCGGATATTCAGGGGCTCGTCACGGTACGCGCGAACCTGCGTCAGCGCCTGGCGGGTTCGCGCCTGTGCGACGGCAAGTTGTTCGCGCGCACGGTAGAAGCGGCCTATCGCGAGATGTGGCGCTCCTGGTGTGCATCGGTGTCATGAACGTGGTTGACGCCCGCCTGTTCCGGTCTGTTTCAATGCGCGTTCCACTCTGGAAGTGATCATGACAGCGCCTGACATTCCAAAGTCCCTCCAGTCCGCGCTTGAGCACCATAAGGCGCTCCAGTCCGCGCTCGAGCACCATAAGGCCGGACGCTTTTCCGAGGCGAAAGTTATTTGTCAGAAATTGCTCGAAGCGAAGCCGGACCATCACAAGGCGCTGCACCTGCTGGGATTGATTGCCAGTCAGGAGGGGGAATACGACAGTGCGGTAGAGTTAATGAACAGGTCTGTCCAAGCCAGCCCGTCCAATCCTGTTTATTATTACAATCTGGGCTCCGTGTATAACACACAGAACAAGGCGGATGAAGCCATCGCCTGTTACCGGAAGGCCCTTGAGTTCAGACCGGACGATACCGAGACGCTGAATAATCTGGGAAACACTCTCAGAGACCAGGGCAGGCTGGATGAGGCCATTGCCTGTTATCAAAGGGTGCTGGCGATCAGGCCCGACGACGCCGCGGCTCTCAATAATCTGGGAATCGCCCTCAAAGGCCAGCGTAAACTGGGCGAAGCCATAGCCTGTTACCGGAAGGCGCTGGCGATCAGGCCTGATGAGGCCGGGTTCCTCAAAAATCTCGGGAATGCCCTCAAGGAGCAAGGCAAGATAGAAGAGGCCATGACCTGCTATCGGGAATCGCTGGCGATCAAGCCCGATGATGACAGGACGCATAACAGCAAATTACTGGCGGCGCATTACACCAACCTGTATCAACCGGCCGAACTGTTCGCCGAGCACCTGAAATTCGCGGCCCAGTTTGAAGCGCCCCTGAAACCGTCCTGGTGCCCCCACCCCAACAGCCGCGATCCGGAGAAGCGGTTGCGGGTGGGTTATATCTCAGCGGATTTCCGCAATCATGCCGTGGCGTATTTCATCGAACCGGTGCTTACCCGCCACGACAAATCCCGGATTGAGGTGTTCTGTTATTACAACCATACCCGGCAGGACAGTCTCACCGATCGCATCAGGGCGGTGGCGGACCATTGGGTGTCCTGCCAGAACATGACGGATGAGCAACTCGCCGAACGCATTCGCGCGGATGGTATTGATATCCTGGTGGACCTGGCCGGTCACACCGGTGAGAATCGCCTGCTGGTGTTTGCCCGCAAACCGGCGCCGGTGCAGGTGACCTATCTCGGTTACCCGGATACCACGGGTCTTTCCGCCATTGACTATCGGTTGACCGATGCGCTGAGCGATCCTCCCGGTCAGGAGGCGTTTTACATTGAAAAACTGGGGCGGCTCCCAGGCGGTTTTCTGTGTTACCAGCCACTTGCGGAGAGCCCGCCGGTCGCGCCGCCGCCCGCCTTGACGGCGGGACATATCACATTCGGCTCATTCAACAACCTGGCCAAGATCAATCCGGGCGTGGTGGCGTTATGGGTCAAGCTACTGGAGAGGGTTCCCGGCGCGCGTCTCTTTATCAAGAATCTATCGTTCACCGATCTAACGACCCGTGAACGTTACTATGGCTTGTTCGAAAAAAACGGTGCGCCTCGGGAGCGGGTGGAGTTAATGGGCCAAACACCGACCCATGTGGAACACTTGGCATTGTACAGCCGTCTGGACATCGCTTTGGATACATTTCCCTATAATGGCACCACCACAACCTGCGAGGCCATGTGGATGGGCGTGCCGGTCATTACCTTGGCCGGATCAACTCATGCGGGGCGCGTGGGGGTAAGCTTATTGAACAACAGCGGTTTTAAGGAATGGATCGCCGAAACTCCCGAACACTACCTTTCACTGGCGGCAGGGCTGGCGAGCGAAATACAAGGACTTGCCGCGCTGCGCACCGGGTTACGCGAGCGTCTGGCCGCTTCGCCCCTGTGCGACGGCAGAGCCTTCGCACGCAAGATCGAAGCGGCTTACCGGGAGATGTGGCGGAAGTGGTGTTGTTCAATTTGATGTAGCCCAGGAGCTCAAATGAAGCAAACTCCAATACACGATAACTTCAACCCGGACATCCTTAGATTCATGCCCAGGGATCTGAAACGAATTGTTGAGGTGGGGTCAAGCAGTGGCGCCTTGGCTAGGACGTACCGCAATGCAAACCCAGACTGTGAATACATCGGAATCGAGATTGATCCGGGCTACGCTGAGATTTCCCGGCGCTTCTGCACAGATGTTATTTTCGGAAATATTGAGAGCATGGGGGACGAGGCGTTTGCAAAATTGTTTCCCTCGGACTGCTGGATATTCGGGGACGCCTTGGAACATCTCTATGATCCATGGGCGCTGCTTAGACGCATCAGAAGACATCTTCCGGATACATCTCAAATCATCGCCTGCATCCCGGATGCTCAGCACTGGAGTCTGCAGGTCCTGCTTAACAACGGCCAATTCAGATATCAAGACCAGGGGCTGCTGGACCGGACCCATATCCGCTGGTTTACCAGGACAACCATCGTTGAGTTGTTTGAATCGACCGGCTACAAAATCGTGGAGGGATTACCCAGGATTTTCGATGAGCCGGACAGGGAGAAAGTTCTTCCTGCCATAAGGGCAATGGCGCTGGCGACCGGCGCTCAGCCCCAACAAGCCGTGGATGATGCCATTCCCCTGCAATGGGTGGTTAAAGCGGTGCCTGCTTAATTCGGCGCGCGGAGAATGTCATGATCGAAATTGTCAGCGCCACAAGGCTGTCGGAAGACAAGTTCCGGAAAGAATCCGCGCTCGGCTTGTCGCTGCAGCGCCTTTCCCAGGATCCCCGTCTGGTTGCCCGCATCGCCTTCGAGAACCGCCGGGGCCTGCCGGAGGTGTTCAACGCCCGTATTCAGGCGCTGGAGGACCATGACATTCTCATCTTTGTTCACGACGATGTCTGGATAGACGATTATTTTCTCGTGGATCGCGTAATCGACGGTCTCAGGACATACGATGTAATCGGTGTTGCCGGAAATCGCCGGCGCGTTCAGAACCAGCCGGGATGGGCGTTTGTCGATGACAGGTTTACCTGGGACAGCAAGGATAATCTGAGCGGCAACATTGCCCATGGCGGGTATCCGTTCGGCACGGTTGCTGTTTTTGGCAGCGTTCCTGCCGAGTGCGAGATGCTGGACGGGGTTTTTCTTGCTGCCCGAAAAACCACGCTCATCGACAAGCAGGTGCTGTTCGACCCGCGGTTCGATTTTCATTTCTACGATATGGATTTTTGCCGGAGCGCAAGAGCGAAAGGATTGCGCCTCGGCACCTGGCCCATCTGTCTGACCCATCAAAGCGGGGGCGCATTTGCCACCCCGGCCTGGACCGAAAAATACCATGCATACCTGCAAAAATGGGGATCCTAGCATTCAACCGGGGAGGCCCTGAGTAGTGTCATTCCCGCGGAAGCGGGCATAATGCTTTCTCACTTGTAGCCAAATTCATCCAGGAAGGGTTGCAGCGTATTCAGGTGCGGTGCGATCTGTTCCGCGTAGTTACGCCAGCGACCGATCGCCTTGCGATAAATGGGCAGGGTGACGTTCTGGTAGCTTGGGGTGTTGGCGTACCGCCCCCTGGCGATCTCGTGATAGCGCAGCACCGCCGGATCCCAAGGCTCGCCGAGGAATTCCAGCAACCGCCGCGTCATCGCCTCGACGTCATCGACCAGATCCTCATAGCGGTAGACAAAGGCATCGAGTCCCGGCAGCGCGCGGTATTGGCGCCACAGATCCATGACCGCGGCATACAACCGCGTCGTGCTCCCGAGATCGAGAAAGTTGACCATGGCCTGGTTCAGATCGAACGACTGCATGTAGCAGCTCAGGCACACGTCGCGCGGATCACGCAGCGCAACGATGATTTTGGCATCCGGGAACAGGTGGTGAATGAAGCCCAGATCGATGATGTTGAGCGGCAGCTTGTCGATCAGGCGTCGCGTCTCGACCTCGGGGCCGATCAATTGGTGTGCGAGTCGCCAATACTCGGCGCGCAGCGTGTGCCGCTCTTCCGGCGTTATCCCCTCAAGTCCATCGGGATACGCAAAGGGGCGGCCGAGCGGCGTTGTGGCGGACTCGAGCAGCCGGGTGATCAGCGGTTCTTCGCGACTGCCCGTGAGATGCGGGTGCGATTCCAGGATCTGCTCCATGAGCGTCGTGCCCGAGCGCGGGAAGCCGACCAGGAAGATGGGCGCTGCCAGCCCGTCGTCGGCAGACGCGGTGTCACGGTTGCATTCATGGGTGCTGAACCAGGCGTGCAGCCGGGCGATGTGCGCCGGAAGCTGGCCGGTGTCATAAGACGTCGCCGCGAGCACGGTGCGCCAGGCGGCCTTGGCCGCCGCGAAGCGCTCGAACGCCAGTACCGGTTCGCCCAGCTTGTCGAGGACTTGGGCCAGGTCCATCGCCGCCATGGCGTAATCGCGCGGTGCGAGGGACTGCCGCAGCAGCGCCTCGAGGCGTTCGCGCGCCTGCTGCTGCGCGCCCGCGCGGCTGTCGAGCCGCGCGCACAGCAGATTGGCGCCGTAGTGTCCGGGAGCTTGCGCGAGCGCCGCTTGCGCCGCCGCGCGCGCTTCTTCCAACCGATGCAGCCGCTCCAGTGTCAGGCCCAGGTTGGTCCAGGCTTCGACGCTGTCGGGGCGCAGATCGAGCGCCTTCCGATAACTGGCGAGCGCCTGCTCCTGTTCGCCGAGATTCTGCAGCACATTGCCGAGTTCGTTATGCGCCTCGGCGAACGCCGGTTGCAGCGTGATTGCCGTGCGGCAGGAGGCGGCGGCGTCCGCGTAACGGCGTTGCTGCTTGTACAGCAACGCGAGATGCAGGTGGATGCGCGCCTCGTTCGGCTTGAGCCTGAGCGCGCTGCGCAGGCTCTGCTCGGCTTCATCAAGGCGCCCGGCGAGACGCAACGCGTTACCGAGATCGCCATGCGCCTCGGCAAATGAGGGTTTGAGATTGACCGCCTGCTGCAGATTGCCAATGGCCTGATCGGTGTGGCCGAGGCGCATGAGCACGCTGCCAAGCGTGTGATGCGCCGGTGCGTGCCGGCTGTTGCAGACCACCGCGCGCGCGAGCGCATTGGCGGCCTCACCGAACATGCCAAGGTTCGCATGAGCCAGACCGAGCCAGTACCAGGCATCGGCGTCACCCGGCTGGACGGTGCAGAACCGCTGCAAGAGCCCCCTGGCTTCTTGCCAGCGCCCGGCACGGAGCGCGGCGCTGGCGGAGGATTTCAGTGACTGTGGACTCTGCGGGTCGATGGGTGACACGATATTATTTGGAGGGACTTCGTGAGCCATTGTTGGGGTCGTGCCATACGCTGTCGTCAGGGACCCCGACGGCGCGGGCCGGAGCTCAGGTTAACTGATGGGTGAGACACGTTTCAAGGACCCGGGGGCATGGCACGTATTAACGATGGTATTGTATTTATGCCAAATGAAGATAGCATTCGATGCAATTCCGCAGGCGTGTCTGGCAGGACAGTCTGCCGATCCGGATAACATTCTCGCACCCTATATATTCAGGCCGCAGCACGCTACCGCCGGACCGACCAACCGGGCAGGCCTGCGACCGCCGTTTTCCCGCAGGAGATCGCCTGTTATGAAGTTCCTGTTTGAAGTGTCCGGGATCCAGATCTACCAGAGAATCATTGCAGGATTCTTGGAGGCGCTGAGACAGATTGGTCATGAGGTCTTTTTGCTGAACCCTGGGAATTATTCCTCATCTGGAGATTACCTGCGGGCCATGCAAGCGAACGGCGCCAATTATTGCGTTTTGACGAACAGCCTGTCGCCGCTCGCGCTCCTGGAAGATCGAATATTATCTCGTCAATGAAAAAGAACGCCGCGAGATCGCCGGGCAACTGCACCGGGACATTGTCGGAAACTGCCGGTACCATCACATTGTGGAATATATCCTCGGCGCAACCGCCGCATCGCTGACGCGCGGTCTCACTGCGGAATTTATCATGGAAAAACCCCGTCACAACGACCCCTGCCCGTGCGGTAGCGGCAAAATATATCAACAGTGTTGTGCGCAACGCGGTAACCCCCAAGCGGCGAGCGAACACCCCGCTACGGCCGCGCCTGACATCCAAAAATCCCTCCACTCCGCGCTCGAACATCACAAGCTGCTCCAGTCCGCGCTCGATCACCATAAGGCCGGACGCCTTTCCGAGGCGAAGGCCCTCTGTCAGCAACTGCTCCAGGCGAAGCCTGACCATCACAAGGCGTTGCACCTGCTGGGGCTGATTGCCTATCAAGAGGGGGAAAACGAAAGGGCGATTGAATTAATCAAGGACGCCATCCGGTCCAACCCATCCAATCCCGGTTACCACTACAATCTGGGCTGCGTTTACAACGCGATTAACAAGCCGGACGAGGCCATCGCCTGTTACCGGCAGGCGCTGGCGGGCAAGCCCGATTACAGCGAGGCGCTCAATAATCTGGGCAACACCCTCAGAGACCAGGGCAGTCTGGACGAAGCCGTTGCCTGTTACCGGAAAATTCTCGCGATAGAGTCCAATAGTCCTGATGCATTCAATAATCTTGGGCTTATCCTCGAAAACCAGGGCAGGCGGGATGAGGCCATCGCCTGCTACCGGAAAGCTCTTGCGATCAAGCCTGAGTCTGCCACCGTGCATAATAATCTCGGAATTGCTTGCATGGGTCAGGGCATGCTGGACCAGGCCATGGCTTGTTACCGGAAGGCCCTTGAGATCAAGCCCGAATTCGCCGAGTCCCATAATAATCTGGGGAATGTCTATATAGAGCTGGGCAACCTGGACGAGGCTGTTGCCCGCTTCCGAAGGGCTCTTGCGATCAAGCACGATTACGCCGAGGCCCACTATAACCTCGGGAATACCCTCAAAGAGCTGGGCGAGATAGATAATGCCCTTGCCTGTTACGAGAAGGCGCTTGCAATCAGGCCCGACTATGCCGAGGCGCATAGCAACAAATTGCTGACGGCACATCATGCAGCTATCTATTCGCCAGGTGAACTATTCATCCAGCACCTAAGATTTGCAGAACAGTTCGAGGCGCCTTTGAAACCGTCCTGGCGCCCCCACCCCAACAGCCGCGACCCGGAGAAACGGCTGAAGGTGGGCTATGTCTCGCCGGATTTTCGTGACCATGCGGTAGCGTATTTTATCGAGCCGGTGCTTGCCAACCACGACAAAACTCAAGTCGAGGTCTTTTGTTATTACAATCATAACCAGCATGACGGTTTCACCGATCGTATCATTGCTGCGTCGGATCACTGGGTGCCGTGCCAGAACATGTTGGACAACCAGCTTGCTGAAAGGATTCGTGCGGATGGAATTGACATTCTGGTGGATCTGGCTGGACATACCGGCCACGGCCGGCTTCTGGCATTTGCCCGTAAGCCGGCGCCGGTGCAGGTCACCTACCTCGGCTATATCAATACCACCGGCCTGTCGGCCATGGATTATCGACTGACCCAGCTCGACACCGACCCGCCCGGCAACGAGGCCTATTACAGTGAGGCCCTGTACCGGCTCCCCGGTAAATTGTGGTGGTGCTACCGGCCTCGGCCCGGCATGCCCGACGTCGCCCCGCCACCGGCCATTGCCAACGGCTTTGTGACATTTGGCTCGACCAATACCTTTTCAAAAGTGTCGCCGGAAACGATTGTGGCATGGACAGAGATATTATTCGCCCTGCCGGATTCGCGCCTGATCATAGTGGGCGTACCGGAAGGGACTGCGCGGAAACATATCACCGAACGGTTCGCCGCTCATGGCATAGATATTGGTCGCCTGACGGTGTATGGCAGGCTCTCAGTCGCCCAATTCTGTGAACTGCACCACCAGATCGACATCGTGCTCGACCCCTTCCCCTACAATGGCGGCACCACCACCTGCGATGCACTCTGGCTCGGGGTGCCGGTGGTGGCCTTGGCCGGGCAGGAATTCGTTTCCCGCATGGGGTATGCGTTGCTGAAGAACATCGGCCTGCCGGAGCTGGCGGCGGCAAGCAGGCAGGACTATGTGAAGATCGCCGTCAGCCTGGCCGGCGACCCGGAGCGCCTCAAAACCCTGCGCACGGGCATGCGCGAGAGGCTCGCCGCCTCGCCCTTGCGGGACGAGGCCGGATTTACCCGCAATCTCGAAACGGCGTATCGGGAAATGTGGCGGAAGTGGTGTAACGGCGTACAATTGCAACACGAACGACCCGTGTCCTGATGAAGGTCGTCCAACAAGGGATGATGCATCGCATGGGGAGATTCCCCCGGCGGAAATGGCGTCGTTCTGATCATTTTGTCGCATGCCGCAAATTAAATTATGAATGCAGAAAACATAACAGACTTGATCGAGAAGGCATCGCAACTGTGCGATGCCGGTAATTTAACCGAAGCATTGGCAGTGTATTCAAGAGTGCTTTCACAAGATGCCGATCACCATGAAGCCTGCCTGGTCGCCGGATCCATATATGGCGAAACAGGCCAACTCGACGAAGCGGCGAAACTGTTGAAAAAAGCGACCGAACTGAAACCCGACGATGCCGCAGGTTATCTCACATTGGCGCATGTCTTGCGCGCGCAGGGGGACCTGCCCCAGGCGATCAACACGCTTGAAAATGCCGTGCTGGCCTGTCCTGAAAACGTCGAGGTTTGCTGTACGCTGGGAAGCATGCGGCATGATGCCGGGCAGCTGGCCGAGGCCATCCAGTGTTTCGAACGCGCCACGCAACTGGACAGCGACAACACCCGGGCCAGGGAAATGCTGAATTCACTGTTGATTCACAACGCCGATATCCTGGCCAGGAATGGCAACCACGCCGAGGCGCTTGAAGCGATACAGCCGTTCCTTGAATCCGGAAATCCGCCGCTGAGTGCCGTGCTGGTATTCGCAACCCTCAGCCCGGTCTTCGATACCCGGGACGACTGCAGGTATCTGCTCGATAAAATATCAGAGCGCGGCTCCCTGAGCGACGCAGACCGGGGCGCGATCCAGCAGGCGCGCGCCTGGCTGGATCAGAACTGAGGCCGCCAACCGGTTCCGGTTGCCGGAGTGTTTGTTCAGGTAGAAAAAACGCAACTTGCGGCACCAGCCGTCTCCGAAACCTTTTCACTGTGACCAGCAGCAACATTCCCGCCCGCGCCGCGTCAAAACAACAGGCGCTCGCCCTGCTTCAGGGCGAGCGCCTCACCGAGGCCAGGGATCTTTATGCCGAACTGTGCCGCGCCGACGATACCGACGCCGAGGCACACTACCTGCTGGGCGTGGTCAACGGCAAACTCAAGCAGTTCGCGGCAGCGACCGACTGCCTGCGGCGAGCCATTGCCCTTCAGCCGCAGATGGCCATGGCGCACTACGGGCTTGGCGCCGCGCTCAAGGCGCTGGGAAAACTTGCCGAGGCCGCCGACAGCCTGAGAGAGGCGCTGCGCATCAAGCCGGAAATGGCTGAAGTACGCCACGAACTGGCAGGCGTGCTTTACACTCTGGGAAATCTTGACGAGGCAAAGGAAAACCTGCAGCAGGCGCTGCGCACCAAGCCGAATGCCTGGGCCTATCATCTGCTGGGCAATATCCATTCCACGCTGGGACTGTTGAACGAGGCCGTAGCCTGTTATCGGCAGGCGCTGAAACTGGAACCGGCCCGCGTCGATACCTGCAACAAACTCGGTTACACCTTATACAGTCTAGGCAGGCTGGATGAAGCGGTACAATGTCACCGGCAGGCCATCACGCTCAAGCCGGATTCCATCGAGGCATACAACAATCTCGGCAGGGTACTGACCGTGCAGGGGCTGATCGACGAAGCGCTGTCCTGTTTCCGGAAGGTAATGCAGATCAATCCCGGCAATGTGGATGCCGCCTTCGGCATCGTCAATGCGTACGAGTGGGTGGGCGACACCCAGAAAGCCAGCGAACATCTGGCGCCTCTCATCCAGCGGCACCCGGGTCACATCGGCGTTGCCCAGGTCTTTGCGCGTCTGTGCAAGCAGCTCGGCCGCTGCCCGGAGGCGATAGACCTGCTACAGGCATTGCTGCGGCAGGAAGGCCTTGCGCCCATCAAAAAGCGGCAAGCGCACTTTTCCCTCGGCAAGCTGTACGATTCCATGAAATCCTATGACGAAGCCTTCGCGCATTACCGCAGCGCCAACTCCATCCAGGCACCGCACTATGATCCCGCCATACACGCCCGCAGTATCGACGCGTTGATAGCAGCCTTCAACGTGGACTTCCTGAGCCGCCTGCCGCGCGCGAGCCTGGTCTCGGAGCGGCCGGTCTTCATCGTCGGCATGCCGCGCTCCGGAACGAGCCTCGTCGAACAGATTCTTGCCAGTCATCCGCAGGTCTTCGGCGCCGGCGAGCTGACGGACATCACGCAGATGGTTCAGGGCCTGCCAGGCACACTGGACCCGGGAGTGGGTTACCCGCAGTGTCTTCTCAGACTGACCCAGGACACCGTGAACACGCTGGCACGCGGCTACCTTGAGCGGCTGGAGATGCTGGCGCCCGACGCGGCGCGCATCACGGACAAAATGCCGCACAATTTCCTGCACCTGGGACTGATCGCCCGTCTCTTCCCGCGAGCGCGGGTGATCCACTGTATGCGGAATCCGCTCGACATTTGCCTCTCGATCTATTTCCAGTATTTCAATGCCAGCCATGCGTATTCCCACGATCTGGTCCACACCGCCACGCACTACCGCGAATACGAAAGGCTGATGGCGCACTGGCGGCAGGTGCTCGACATCCCCATACTGGACGTACATTACGAGGAAGTCGTCACTCGCCCGGACGAGATGATTCCGAAGCTGGTCGAATTCTGCGGGCTGGAGTGGGATTCGGCCTGCCTGCGCTTTTACGAGAAGAAACGCTTCGTAGACACCGCAAGCTACGATCAAGTGCGCCAGCCACTGCATCCGAAATCCATTGGACGCTGGAAACATTATGATAAGCATCTCGGGCCACTGAAGGCCGCCTTGAGCATTCAGGACTGACACACCGCAGCGGTATCTCGCCCGATCCATTCTGCGCCACCCCGTTCACCACTGGCGACTGCAACACCAACGAGAACCCGAACGGCAACACGCGTTATACCGTGTGGGATGCGGTATCTGTCGACACCCCGGCCTCTACCGTGCGCAATAGTTATGGGGCAATTGATACCGGTGTTACGGGCGAGACCAACACCTTTCACGGTACAAAGACAATCGACGGCGCCATCACAGACAGGGCCTGACAGCCCCGGTGCCGCTACCCGCCGCCGCGTGGTTGCTCGGCTCCGGCATAGCGGGTTTTCTGGGAACGGCACTACTCAGGAAAAGAAACGCACGTTTATAACAGCGGCGAACGCGCTTACGCCGTCCTTGCGCACCACTTCCGCCACATTTCCCGATACGCCGTTTCGAGATTGCGGGTAAATCCGGCCTCGTCCCGCAAGGGCGAGGCGGCGAGCCTCTCGCGCATGCCCGTGCGCAGGGTTTTGAG
>Ga0209542_10005261_pt1 | contig 25974 bp, 27 predicted proteins | sample RifCSPhighO2_01_FD_184028 | JGI IMG/M metagenome (GOLD analysis project Ga0209542, IMG submission 184028) | Soil microbial communities from Rifle, Colorado - Rifle CSP2_plank highO2_0.1 (SPAdes) (version 2) | ecosystem: Environmental > Terrestrial > Deep subsurface > Rock core/Sediment ...
AGGAATGATGGGTGGCGGAGCCATACTCGTGGCGCTAGCGATAATACTTACCCAATATTTAGGCGGGCCTGGCTATTTGCATTATTTGTGGGCGGGGCTGGTCTTGATCTGGGGATTTATAGCCTTGAAATAGGTCGGAAGGGGACAACTCGAGCCAAAGAAAAAACTCCATCTTTCGATGGAGTTTTTTCTTTATATTTCTCTTGTCAACTTTTTTCTGGCAGAAACAATCGCGTAAGAGACAATCGCGAGATACGCAAGCCCGGTAATACAGCTTTGAACAAGATGGGCCGGTTTGCTTAAGGTTAAGTAGAAACCAGTCAGCAACATCGTGGCCACTAAAACGTAAGTCGTGTAAAGTTTTGGTTTGGAAGGATAAAAATATAATATTCCCGCCGAAACCAAACTTCCTGTGGCAACGACAATGTGGGTAATTAGAATCATCCTAGTATATCAACTTCGATAATGGTTTTTGAGTCCGCTTTTGCGAACTGGAAAAGCATTAAATTAGTATTATTTATAATCATAGCAGTAAAGTTAAATTACTCAAAAACCATTGACAGCAAAAGCATCGAAGTTGTATTACTGGGTCATGTTAGTATTATACTATCAATTACAATAGTTAAGCTAAGGATCGTTAAAACCACTAGAGAAAACCGAAACATTTTACTAGCCAATTGTTGATCATTAGTAGGGGTTCTAAAGCCTTGGATGGCAAACCTAAGCCAAGTTAAACCAAGAAAAACTGTAACTGCCAAGAAAGTTACGCCTGTAAATCCAAACACTGTAAGCAGACTCGTAATAATTATATAACTAATTATATAGATAACTATATAGATCTTAGTAACTTGGACACCTTTTTTTATTGGCAAGACCGGAATTGACGCGGCCCGGTATTCATCTAGCCTGCGAATAGCGATGACATAAAAATGCGGCATCTGCCAAGCAACCAGAATCAGAAATAAAATTATGGCACCAAGATCAAACTGATTGGTTACGGCACAGTAGCCAACTACCGGGGGAGTGGCGCCAGCGAGGCTTCCGACTAAGGTTGCGTGGATTGAATGGCGTTTCAGCGGACTATACAATCCCACATAAATGAACAGTCCGGTTAGCGCGACTAATGTCGTCAAAAAGTTTGTATAGTTCATCAAAACCAAGGTCCCGACGAGACCCAGAGTAATCGCATAAATAATCGCGCTTTGTTTCGAAATCGAGCCTTTCGCCAGCGCACGATTTTTGGTCCGCTCCATTCTAGAATCAATGTCGCGATCAAACAGATTATTGAAAACACAGCCTGATGCAATGATTAGTGATAAGCCAACCAACGCTGCCAAAAGCAACTGCCAATCAATCTGGCCTTGGGACGCCAGAAAAAAGCCGGCGGTCGCGGTGATGGCATTGCCATAGATAATCCCAGGTTTGGTCAGATTGTAATAAGTTTTCATCATGGCCGATTTGGATTAGCCAGCAGTTATCTCTCCTCCTTGAAAGGAGGGGTTTGTCGTCATTTATAGATTCCTTCTTCTTGCATGATTTCCTCGTTTGTTGGCATATGGTAGCTTAGATTATCCATTATCCAAAGCGTACCGATGATTACGATAAGGATAATTGAAATCGTAGAAAGCAAAAAGGCCAAATTCCACTTGGGTCCGTGTTCGTGATCCAAGTGCAGGAAAAAAATCAGCTGGACCCAAAGCTGGATCAAGGCCAGGGAAATGATGACAAAGACTAAAACCGGACCCGTGAGTAAATGTTCAACCACCAGCAGATAGGCGGTGAGAGTGAGAACAATTGAGGTTATAAATCCTGTGACGTAGTTGTGCATATTATATTCCTCCTATCAGATAAACGATGGTAAAGATAAAAATCCAAACAAGATCTAAGAAATGCCAGAATAAACTCAACAGTGTCAGTTGTCTTACGGTTCCGGAATCAAGTCCTCTCTTCCAAACTTTTGTCAGAAGGGTGACAATCCACAGCAACCCGACGGCGATATGTAGTCCATGTGTGCCAACAAGGGTAAAGAATGAGGAGAGAAACGCGCTTGCCTGGAAGCTTGATCCTTCAGAGATTAGGTGGGAAAATTCAGTCAGCTCCATGGTGAGGAAAGCAACACCTAGCAAGAACGTAACCCTAAACCAAGTTAAGACGAGATTTTTATTATTCCGATTTACTGCCAGGATGGCTAGGCCGCAAGTGAAACTGCTGGTGAGCAAGATCAAGGTTTCTACGAGGACAAATGGCGGATCAAAGATTTCCTGGATGGAAATTCCGCCGAAAGTATTATTTCGAAGCACGGCATAGGTCGCAAACAAAACCGCGAACATCAAAAGATCGGTCATCAAATAGACCCAGAAGCCAAAAAATATTTTGTCGTTAGGTTGTTCGAGATGTTTGTTCATAATAATATCGAAGCACGAAGCACGAAATTCGAAACAAATTCGAATTTCAAATACTTAATATCTAAACAGGGGTCCATCGCGAGCGACTGCTTTATCCATTGAGGGTTAGTCTGGGCAGTCGCGCCTGCCCGTTCCTGAACGGAACGTTCGGGCGGGTGGCGATCTAACCTTAGGGTTAAGGTTGCTTCGTCGCCGCCAAGATTAAAGCTTGATCGTAAAAGCGGCTCCTCGCAATGGTCTTGGTGTTTTGAATTTATTATTTTGGTCATCTGATATTATTTCGGATTTCTAACCTTTCGATTTCCTTGGCTGATATTACGTATTCGGTTTCGGGATCATTGGTACGGATAATCACACAGGCGATAGCGCCGATCAAACCCACGATCCCAAGCCAGATGATGTGCCAGACTAAAGCAAATCCGATCAGGAAGACAAAGGCCGAGACATAGATACCCATGGCGGTATTTTTCGGCATGACAATATCTTCGTAAATTGGTTTAGGAGCATGTTTAGATGTTTTGTCCGTCCAAAACTGATCTCGTTCTGAAACTTTTGGGGTGATCGCGAAATTATAAAAAGGAGGAGGGGAGGACGTTGTCCACTCCAGCGTTCTGCCATTCCACGGATCTCCGCTTAAATCCAGATTTTGTTTGCGTTGTCTGATGCTTATAATAATTTGGAGTATCTGGAAGGCAACGCCAAAGGATATGAAACCCACGCCAAGCGCTGAAATCATAAATAAGCCTTGCCAGCCGGTGGCAGGATCGTAGTGGTCAAGCCGCCTGGTTGCGCCCATAAACCCTAAGATATAGAGTGGTACGAAAGTCATAAAGAATCCGATGATCCAGCACCAAAAAGCATATTTGCCCAATCGTTCATTAAGTTTGAATCCCATGACTTTGGGAAACCAATAGGTAAATCCGGCAAAAATACCGAACAGCGCGCCACCGATGGCTGTATTGTGAAAGTGCGCGACTAAAAATAAGCTGTTATGAAGTTGGAAATCAGCGGCCGGGATTGCCATTAAAACCCCGGTCATCCCGCCCAAAGTGAACGTACCTATGAATCCTAAAAACCAGTACATGGGAGTGGTAAATTTGATTCGTCCGCGGAACATTGTGAAGATCCAGTTAAAGACTTTGATACCAGTGGGGATAGCGATAATCATGGTCATAATTCCAAAGAAAGCATTTACATTAGCGCCAGCGCCCATGGTAAAGAAATGATGCAACCACACCAAGACCGAAAGCATCGTGATCGCGATCGTCGCCAGTACCATAGAAGTGTATCCGAATAATCGTTTAGATGAAAAAGTCGCAACTATTTCTGAAAATATGCCGAAGGAAGGCAGGATCAGGATGTACGCCTCCGGATGCCCCCACATCCAGATTAGGTTAATATACATCATGGCATTTCCTCCAAAATCGGAAGTAAAGAAATGCATGCCCAAAAGACGGTCCAAAGATAATAAAGCGAGTGTTGCCGTGAGAATAGGGAAAGCCGAAATAATCAGGACCATACTGCACAAAGAAGTCCAGGCAAACATGGGCATTTTCATGAGGGTCATGCCGGGAGTTCGCAATTTTAAGATAGTTACAAGAATATTAATTGCCCCGAGCAAACTGCCAAGACCCGAGATTTGCAGACTCCATATCCAATAATCCACGCCTACTCCGGGACTAAATTCCAGTTCTGAAAGTGGGGGATACGCGAGCCATCCGGTTGAAGCAAAATCCCCGCCGATGACAAAAAACAGGTTGATGAAGATAACCCCAGCAATATACAACCATAAACTCAAGGTATTTAAAAACGGGAAGGCTACATCCCGAGCGCCTATTTGTAGCGGGATAATATAATTCATAAGGCCGAACATAAACCCCATGGTGACGAAGAAAATCATGATCGTGCCATGCGCCGTAAAGATTTCCTGGAAGTGATCGGCGCTTAAACCCGCGTTACCCACGGCGAAGAAAGCCTGCTGGACCAAAATCATCCCGGCATCAAGCGCGCCACGGAAGAGCATGAGCGCGGCAACAATAATGTACATGATGCCGATTTTTTTTGGGTCCGTGCTGGTCAGCCACTCATCCCAAAGCCAACGCCACAGATTTCGCCGCGTTAAAAATATCGCCACCGCAATCCCGCCTAAGACAATCGAAACCGTTCCGGCCAATGTATACCATTGGTGAGGCAGGGCTTCTAGAGTCAGTTTTCCGAAAATTAGCTCCAGCATTATTAATGTTCTTTATGCGCTTCCTGCGGCATCATGAATTTCATAATAATTGTATCCAGTAAATTATCTTCAACAAATGAGTAAAGTGTCACTGGGTTATTCTTGCTTGGCTCGGCTAATTTATCGTATTCGTTTAAGTTTAAAATATTTGATGATTGTTTTACGGTTCTTACCCAAGTATCAAAATCAGCATTTGAACTAGCCACGGCTGTAAAGTTCATGCCGGCAAACCCTTCGCCGCTAATGTTTGATGATAGCCCTCGGTAAGTTCCAGGATCCGAAGCTTCTAAGTGCAGTTTGGTTTTCATGCCGCTCATAGCATACATCTGTCCTCCCAATTGCGGAATCCAAAACGAATTCATGGGCGCGTCCGCCGTGATTTCAAAATTAATCGGAGTATCTTCTGGAAATTGCATAAAATTTACCGTCGCGATATTTTGTTCGGGATAAATAAACAGCCATTTCCATTCTAAAGCCACAACTTGAATCGTGATTGGTTTGATATTTGATTTCAGTGTTTTGCGAGGATCCAACGCGTAACTGCTTTTCCAAGCAATGACCGACAACACAACGATGATCGCGCATAAAGCTGTCCACCAAGTAAATTGGAGCAACCGACTATGGTCAAAGGTTGGCGCGTATTTTGCGTTATTACCAGCTCGATATTTCCAGGCAAAAACAAAAGTTATGACCAGCACCGGAATTACGGCCATGAGCATAAGCATAGTTGCCGTGATGATCAGTTCTTTCTGCTCGCTTGCGATCCATCCTTTAGGGTTAAACAGCGCGAAATTGGCGAAAAGCGCTAAGTTAAAGTTTTTGTATCTATCCGTCATCTTTTCACTAATTATACCATGAATTAGCAAAATATGTTATAATAAAATTAAAGTAGATGGAGCTGACGAAACAAATAAAACAAATCATCAAAGGCGAGGTTAAGCAAGATAGTCAAACTCTTGCCGTTTTTAGCAAAGACGCGAGTATCTATAAAATTTCGCCCAAGGTTGCAGTCTTTCCTAAAGATTCGAAAGACATTCAGGAGTTGGTGAAATTTGTCGCCTTTGAAAAAAGTCATGGCAAGGACTTATCTTTGACCGCCAGATCAGCCGGCACGGACATGACCGGCGGACCATTAAGCGAGTCCATTGTCGTATCCATGACCCGATACTTTAATCATATTAAGAAAATCGGTCGCGATTATGCGATCGTTGAACCAGGGGTCTATTATCGTGATTTTGAAAAAGAGGCGCACAAACACAAACTCTTGTTGCCCAGTTATCCAGCTTCCAAAGAATTATGTACCATTGGAGGTATGGTAGCGAATAACGCCGGCGGCGAGCTGAATCTGATTTATGGCAAAACCGAACGTTACGCGCAGGAGATAAAAATGGTTTTGGCTGATGGCAAGGAATGCGTGTTCAAGCCACTGACGCTTGCGCAACTTGAGAAGAAGAAATCGGTCAAAGATTTAGAAGGCCAGATTTATACCCGGATGTTCGATTTGATTGAGCAGCATTATGAATTGATCATGGCCGCCAAGCCGGATGTGTCCAAAAATTCCGCGGGATATTATCTTTGGAATGTTTATGATAAGGCCAAAGGAATTTTTGACTTGACGAAAATGATCGTTGGTTCGCAGGGGACACTCGGAATCATTACGGAGACGAGATTCAAACTGGTTCGACCCAAAACGCGGGAACATCTGTTGGTGATATTTTTAAACGACCTGGAACAATTACCAGAGATTGTTAACCATTTATTGCAGTTTAAGCCGCAAAGCATCGAGTCGTATGATGATCAGACGTTTAAGGTGGCGATCAAATTGTTGCCGGAGATTGTGGCCAGACTAAAAGGCAACGCGATAAAATTATTTTTCGGTTTTCTCCCGGAATTATGGATGGTTTTAACCGGTGGGGTGCCAAAATTAGTATTATTGGCAGAATTTTCGTCAGAAAAGGAATCGGATGCTCTAGCGAGAACCAAGCATGCGCAGGCGAGTCTGGCGCAATTTCGGGTACCCACTAAACTTATTCAAAGCCGCGAGCAAGCACAAAAATATTGGGTGATCCGGCACGAAAGCTTTAGTCTGTTGCGCCACCACGTTCGGGGTATGCGCACCGCACCGTTTATTGACGACTTTGTAGTCAAGCCAGAAGTCCTCGGGGAATTTTTGCCTAAGCTATATAAAATTCTTGGGAAATATAAATTACTTTATACGATTGCTGGACACGTGGGCGATGGGAACTTTCACATTATTCCACTTATGAAAGTGGGGGATAAGCGCGCACCAGAAATTATTAAGAAACTCGGACAAGAAGTTTATGATCTGGTGTTTGCATATAAAGGTTCCATGACTGGGGAACACAATGATGGACTTGTACGCGGACCGTACTTAAAGCAAATGTTCGGCTCTCGGGTCCACGAATTGTTTTTGGAAACAAAAAAGATCTTTGATCCCCACGGAATTTTCAATCCCGGCAAAAAAGCCGACGCTAGCGCTAGTTACGCATTCAAACATTTGGATTTTAATTAACAACTATGACCGAAGAAGAGCTAAAGCTTAAATTAACCCCCGGACAATATGAGATCATGCGCCAGAAGGGGACGGAAGCTGCTTTCACGGGGAAATACCACGACAGTCTTGAGCAGGGCATGTTCGTTTGCGCGGCTTGTGGTAATCAACTGTTTTTATCAGACACCAAGTTTGATTCCGGCACCGGCTGGCCGTCATTTACTGACCCAGTGAATCTAGAAAACATTGAACTTCATGAAGATAATGATCACGGCACCCGCCCGACCGAACGGTCGTTCGGGCAGGTGCGCCGTACTGAAGTCACTTGTAAAAATTGCGGCTCGCACCTCGGACACGTGTTTGACGACGGGCCTGTGGACAAAGGCGGCAAGAGGTATTGTATTAATTCGGCTTGCTTGATGTTGCAAAAACCATAACTGGTTGTTAAGATAATTATGGTAATTAAAAATCATTACCATGTTGGGACACTAATACCCAAAAAGGCGGCTAAAATAGCCGTCTTTTTTATATGTTGGAAACTATCAACGAACCAATTGAAGTCGTCGCCAGATTTAGCAAGGATCAAGTGATCCCGGAGAAGTTTATTTGGCACGGACGAGCGATTGTTGTCACAAAACTTAACTTAACCTATAGCCGATTTGAAGGCCGTGTTAAATTTTATTTTTTTGCCGTCTCGGATAGTACTAATTATTTTAAATTACAGTTTAATACTGAAAATTTAACCTGGACGCTGTTAGAAGTTTTTAGTGAGTAGTGGGTAGTGAGTAGAAATTTAAAGCTTTATGAAACTACAAACTACCAACTATAAACTACTCACTTTGCCTCGGATTATGCTTGTGGACATGAATTCATTTTTTGCGTCAGTGGAACAGCAGGCCAATCCGTTTTTACGTGGCCGACCCTTAGGTGTATCTCCCCGCCTCGCGTCGACGAGCGACGGCGAGTCGAGGCGGGCTTCCAGTCATCCCACCAGTTGCTTAATCGGCACGTCGAAAGAAGCCAAGGCTCTGGGTATAAAAAATGGCATTCCGCTTTATAAAGCCCGCAAGATTTGTCCTGAAATTATGGTCATTGAATCTGAACCGGAAAAATATCGGGAAATTAATCGGCAGATCAATCGGATTTTTTTAGATTACACCAGTGTCGTGGAAACTTACAGTGTGGATGAGTCATTTTTAGATTTTCGGGAATCTAAATTGAACCCCTTGCTTGTGGGCGCGGAAATCAAGAAGCGTATAAAACAGGAAGTGGGGGAATGGCTAACTTGTTCAGTCGGGGTAGCATCCAATAAATTTATGGCCAAATTAGCCGCTGATCTAGAAAAACCCGATGGATTGAGTGTCGTTTGGCGGGAAAATTTGCCAGCAATCTACGAACAGAAGAAATTTACTGATCTGTGGGGCATTAACCGAGGATGGGCGAATCGATTTCAGAAATTAGGGATCCAGGGCCCAAAAGAACTTTTGGATTATCCAGTGCAAAATTTGATTTCAATTTTCGGCAAACCCGGATTTTATATTTGGCAGCGAGTCCAAGGACTGGAAGAGGACGTAATCCAGAATTATGAACATGATCCCAAATCTTTTGGTCATTCTTGGGTTTTAAATTTTCGTACTACCCACAAAGAACAATTGAAAATCGTGATTTTAAGACTGGCTGAAAAGGCGGCCCGACGCATGCGCCGTGAAGGCTTTGCGGCCTCGGGCATGTATTTATCTATCCGATTAGTTGACGGCAACCATTTTCACCGCTCGAAGAAGCTCCAGTTTCAGATTGAAACCGGATTAGAACTATACCGGGAAGCGATGGCTATTTGGCAACATTGGAATTTTCAACTGGATGTCATGCATATCGCCGTGGGGTTTACATCCTTATTGCGTAAAACCAAACAATTAGAATTATTTGTTGACAAACAAATCAAGCTTATGCCAGCTTTGGATTTGATTAACGATAAATATGGCGAATTTGCAATTCGTTCGGGGCTTTTAACTCACACCCAAGATTTTGCCCCAGATGCCATTGCTTTTGGGAAATAGTATTTACTATATATGCGAACTTTCTTCTCGTAATTTTTCTTCGGCATATCCAACAAGTATACCGGCCAATGCTTCTATGGCATTACCATATTTTTCGATTTCAGTAAGGTTTTCCATTTTAAGATTATTGTTACCCATAAAAGTGTTTATATAATTCGTTTTCAGGAATATATCTTGAAGCTTGACGAAAAATTGCTTTAAGAGTACCTTTGTCCAATTCTTTGTGATTTGGAACAGTTAAAATTTCTCGTAAGCCGTTATTAGAAATTCTTGATAGCTTTACGTGCGATCCTTTCTGGTTCGTGACATTAAATCCAAGAGAGCTAAGAATTTTTATAACATCCGTGCCAGATAAGGTTTTGAGTTTAGGCATACACAAGTGTAGGCAGTTCAAAATTCACGACTACTTGCGGATGTGCCCCAAAATTTAAATCAGCGAGATTCTCATCTTCTAGATGAAGTTCAATTGCTTCTTTGAGATTAGCGACGACTTCATCTAAGTTTTTGCCTTGGGTAACTACTGACAGGTTTAGACCCTCTGCTACGTAGTATTTTTCATCCTTATAAATTGTCACATAGATAATATTTTTCATAAGTTAATTATACTCACTATTGACAAAACCGTCAAAAAGGTGTATACTATATGGTCAAAATGCAGGGGCAAGAAGTACCTGCGATTCGTGGGGCTCTTTTTCATTTGTCCAAAAAATTTGCTAAAATCAATTTAGATAAATTTGAAAACTTTCACGGGTCCCGCCGCGATTCCCCCCAGTGCTCACTTACTTTGCGCGCTGTCGGGGTCCTCTAAAATCGCGTCACCCGTAAAAGTTAACTTAAAACGGATTACTGTTGGCGGCACCATAAAACCATTGCAGGGTATCACCGCTGTGTAAGACATAATTTTCAGCACCTGTTGCTGGGACAGTCCCATTCACCGCGTATTGCCAGCCGCTGGTTCCTGAATTTACATAGCCATCAATACTTTGGACGAATTGGCCCAAGCTGGTTTGTTTGATTTGGTAAAGCAAATTGATTTGTGCGGCGGCTGTGGTTAGAGCAGAAAGCGCGGTTTGATTAGTGAAAGACAGGTCGCCGACAAAAATTTTGTTGCCAGGATAAGTGATGGTGATGTGGACCATGGACGAACTAGCTGGAGTTTGATATGGGGTAAACGTTTTAATCGGCAAAGTATGGCCAGAAAGAGCAATGACCGCGTAAGCCGTGACTAAACTTGAGCCCACAGAGTCGCCAGGCATCCATTTAAACGACCCTCCAGCAGTTTGCAGGCTTTCTAAGAAGGTTTTAGCTGAAATTGGCACAGTTTGATTGGCCGCGATCAATCCAGAAATCACCCAGGCTGTGGAAGCCCCATCAGCTGGCTGTCCTGGGGTATAACCATAGCCACCCGATGAATTTTGGCAAGAGCCAAGATAATTTAGGGCGGATTGTGGAGCCGAGCCACCAATTGATAAAGCCGCCACTGCCATGGCTGTGGTATTGGAGTCAGATGAAACGTTGGTACTATACCCCCAGCCGCCATCGGAATTTTGGTGACTTAAAATAAATTGTTTAGATTTGGAAATAATGTTAGCCGAACCGTTCGCTGAGGCCAGTGCTAAAATTCCAAAAATGTCATCATTGAGCAAGGTCGCGTCGCCAATTTGCGTGCCATCAAACATGGCTTCCAGTTTCGCCACAAAATTTTCGGAACTGACAGACGCCGGATCCTGGCCCTGGGCGGTGATGGCCAAAATTCGTTTTTCGTAATCCGTAGCTACCGAAGAATTTAGGGGAGTGGCTAGCAAGGATGCGCCAACATTTTGCCCCACACTGGCAAAAGCCATGATGGACCATTCTTCGTTTTGGGGAAGCGTTGAGACGGCTTGATTTAAATCCGCCGCGCTTGCCAAATTAGATGTGACTAAAACAGCAATGATGAATGCAGTAGAAATTGTAATGAAGATTTTTTTATTGTTCATAAAGTTATGCGCTCGGGGTCCTGCCGCGATTTTATCCCCGCCAGTGCTCATTTATGTTGCGCGCTGTCGGGGGCCCCAAAGTCGTGCCACCCCTCGCTATATATATTGAAAAAATAAAATTGTAAAAAAGAGAGAGTTGCAAACATCAAATTTGTTTGCAACTCCAAGCGTCGTCTTTCGAAAGTTGCTTGTTGCTCACGCCAAGATCTTCGAACCGCAGGCCGTTGATCAGGAAGACCAGATTCGGATAGGTCGTTCCTTGAAAGCCGGTCACGAGATAATCTTGATGTAACGAGCTCCAGATTTTGATTGGCGAAGAGCCACTGATCGCACTCAAGAGTGCGGTGTCGGATGCGACTACGCCGCTCGGCAACGATCCACTGGTAGCGGTTGGCGCTGTGATCGATTTTACGCTCTCACAAGCAGCTAATCCAGGCGCTGCGCAGAGTGTCATGAAGATACGTCGGTTCACAATGTCCTCCTTGGACAAAAGAAAAACCCTCTTACGGACAGAAGAAGGTTGATTTTTGGAATAAAAAATCCGTCCACTCCTGCTCGGGAGTAGCAAACAAATAGACTAATTCATCTTTGGTTTTCCGACTTTACGGTTGCGGCACAGTGGAGGAATTTCACCTCGCTTGCCCAAAATGAATCAACTTGAGAATTGAAAAACTACTAAAACCATAGTAATACCAGGCAAAAAATTTGTCAACTCAAAATGCTCTGGACAAAGTCCGAAAAATTTGCTATAATATATAGAGAGAGTAGAATTTCCGCAATGCCCGCTTTCAGACGGGCCAAGCCAGCGGACTGTCGAAACAAAAAGCAAAAATGAATGACAAATAAGCAGGCAAACTAAGAGGCGAAAAGGATCTCAACATATGAGGGATTCTTTAAATCGTTGTCTTGATGCAAATTTCGGATGATCTGGCGAGTATTACTTCTGCTTATTTCCGGCCTGGAACACAATCATTAGGCTTAACCACCGAAGATTTGTTCTGGACGGGGAATATAAATTGAAACACAACTGTTTGAGGCTTGCCAAAATAGCAATGTCCTTAGACCACTGTTGTTTTTCACAAAACAAAAACCAGGTTCTCTCACCTGGTTTTTGTTTTTATGAATAGTGTTTTTTATTTTCCGGCAGTGTATCCGATATTGCTCGGCCGAGCAAAACAGGACACACCACCATCCCGGAATTCCGCCTATTGAGAATAAGCATTGGTGGAATATCCGGGATCTTGAAAAAACTTTGTTAAGATCCCGGATCGCCGCATTATGGATTAAACAATTGCGGCGTCCGGGATGGTCAAATGATCATGTTCCGAAAGTCTTTGGGAATTTTTGAGAAGACCTTGGGTTGGTCGGAAACCAAGACCATGTCTTCGATCCGCACGCCGAATTTGTTTGGTAAATAAATTCCCGGTTCTACAGTCACGACATCATCTTTCGCGACAATGTCATTCGTATTCGTCTTGAAACTAGGGGATTCATGGATTTTACGCCCCACACCATGGCCAGTGCCATGAATAAAATATTTTCCTAATCCAGCCTGGTTGATGAGATGTCTTGCCGTAAAATCTATTTCATCGCTCTGTGTGCCAATCGTAATTTTTTTAATCGTTGCCAGTTGGCTTTTGAGCACGATGTTATATATTTTTTCCTGAAACTTGGTCGGTTGGCCTAGAAAAAGCGTGCGCGTAAAATCTGAACAGAAGCCCTGGACCTTAACGCCATAGTCAAGCATCAGGAAATTATTTTTCCCAATTCGTCTTTTCGTGGGCTTATGATGAATTTCGCTTGCAGATGAGCCAAACGAAACAATTGGTGGGAAAGCCATGCCTGAAGCTCCTAATTTTTTGGCCAGTGTTTTAATCCGATTGGCAATCTTAATTTCAGTCAAAGCTTGTCGCTGTTCGATGAGGCTTCGGATTTCCCAGAAAATTTTATCGATAATTAAAGAGCCATGTGAAATGGCTCTAATTTTTTTTGAAGACATTATTTTATTGACGCGACGAGCTTTTCAAATACTTGGGGGTTGCGCACAGCCAGTTCGGCCAACATCTTTTTATTCAAGCCGATTTTTTGCTTGCGCATGTTTCCCATTAGTTTGGAAAAGTTTGTGCCTTGTTCGCGTGCCGCCGCATTGATCCTGATGGACCAAACTTTCTTAAAATCACGCTTGCGCAGACGGCGGTGGGAGTAAGCATAGGAATCAGCATGCAGTAAGGCTTCTTTGGCCGCAATGGCATTGGTGCGGCGGCGGTTGGTAAAACCCTTGGTTCTGGCTAGTACATATTTTCGGCGCTTATGAGCGGCAACCCCACGTTTGATTCTGGTCATATTATCTTGCGATTAATAGGGCTAATTTTCGGTTGCTTCTATGCATAACCAAATCTCGACGTTTGTTCTTGGTCGTGTTACCAGTCTCGCGGGCGTTGAAATGCGCCTGGCCGGATTTTCGCCGCATCAGTTTGCCAGATCCGGTTTTCCAGAAAGTCTTGGCAATTCGTTTGTTCGTTTTCATCTTGGACATATAATTATTTACTTTGCGGGCCGATAATGATTGAAACCGTGTTGCCCATTTTCGTGGGCCCGGCTTCTTTAATAAAGGGGATAGTGATTAATGACTGAAATTTTTTGATTAGATCAAACGCCAGTTCTGGGTGGGCTTGCTCGCGGCCACGCATGACCACGTCAACTTTCACTTTATTGCCCTCCTGGACAAATTCTACGGTCTGTTTGGATTTAAAGTTTAGATCGTGTTCGCCGATGCGAATGGAGAGCCGGATGCCTTTCATGGTCACTTTCTTAACTTTTTTCTTGGCTTCTTGTGCGGCTTTTTCCTGCTGGTAGCGGTATTTATCGTAGTTTAAGAGTTTGACCACCGGTGGTTTGGCTTGCGGAGAAATTTCCACGAGATCAACTTCTTTCTCTCGTGCTAAAGCTAAGGCCTCCTCGGTTTTCATTATTCCGACCATTTTGCCCGCATCATCTATGACGCGAACCTCGGGGACACGTATTTGATTATTGATCCGGGCTCGTAGTGTAATTTTAAATTATTTAATAATAATTAAATAAAGTATACAGATTTGTGACATTAAAGTCAACTGGACGTTATGGTTCAATACCTTTGCAACAGGTAAACTTTAAATTATGCACATTACATATTCTACTAATCCTCACCTGCCTAGGCTTAGAGCTAAGGCTGTTGAGATGCTGAGGTCTGGCAAGTCCCTGCGGCAAGTATCTAGACACTTTGGTTTTAATGCTTCTACGATCTCACGTTGGAACAAAAGGGTGCCCAAGACGGGTGCCTGGCTAATCCCCACCAAGTCATCTAGGCCACATCACCATTCCAAAGAGTTAAGTCCGAATATTACGAATCGGATTGTTGAGTTAAGACGAGCACTAAAGGGTCGATGTGCTGAGGTCATCCATGGACATATGATCAGGGAAAACATCAGAGTCAGCCTGTCATCAGTTAAGAGAACCTTGGACAGGCGCGGGATGACTAAAAAGAAAAGTCCTTGGAAGAAATTACATTATTCAATTAAGCGGCCTGAGGCTTTGAAACCTGGAGATTTAGTCGAAGTTGATACTATCCATTTGATGAAAGACGAACATAGTCGGATGTATATTTACACTTTACTGGATGTTCATTCCCGGTGGGCTTACGCCAAGGCCTTTGACAAGCTTTCAAATCCCAACAGCATTAAATTCGTCAGAGAAGCAAGAGGATTGGCTCCGTTCAAATTCCTGTGTATCCAATCTGACCATGGATCTGAATTCTCCAAACGATTCAGTAAACTAATCAAGCTGACCCATCGTCATGCTAGAATCAGGAAACCAAACGATAACGGACACCTAGAGAGATTCAATCGAACCATACAAGATGAGCTCGTGTCTCACCTGACAACCAACGTCAGGATCATTAACAAACAGCTCCCAGAGTATCTCAATTACTACAATACCAGAAGATTACACCTAGGCTTAAACCTTAAAACTCCGGCGGAAGTGTTGCAAAGGTATTGACTAGAGAATGCTGGAGGAGCCGAACTGATCAGGTGGAAACTCCGTAAGGACACTTCTTCGCGCCCGAATTATGCAAGGATGCTTCACCGCGTCGCTGAAGCTAAGCAGTGCTTGCACTTCGTAGCGCCGTCAGGCGCGAAGAAGTGGTGGAGCTGGGGAGCAGTGAACTCCCGTCCAGAAATTTTTCAAAGCCACATCTACAAGTTTAGATCCTTGAAGGATCGAGTTTTGCCTTTAATTGTCCTGTAAGTTTCAAGGCTACTATTTACAGTAAGTCCGAATGTATAACACCTGAATTCCGCGCACAGACTTTACGGGTCAGATGAGCTGTGACTTAAATTAAGCGACAGCTAATGCAGGTTGGAATGCAAAAGCACTCGCAATTCTGCTTACCAAATTTTTGGCATTTATGATTTGCTTGAGAGTTTACCGGATTCACAAGCTTTCCGGACTTGCCGTGATTTTGAAAGAACCCCTGTCGAATCAATTCAGCCCCAGGATTGATAGTATATCGGAAAACCCTTAATTAATCAAGACTTCTGGGTAGCTGGTATTTTGTGGTATAATTAACATAAGTTATAAGTCTTTGAGATGAAATTAACACAAAATTCCGGCTATACGCTCATCGAATTACTAATGGTAGTTTCGATCATTGGTTTTTTGTCCACTGCCGCCATGGTGTCGTATCAAGAGACTAGAGCCATTAGCTTATCCACGAGCAAAATCGGTGATTTGCAAGCCATGCAGAAGGCCTTAGAATTATATTATGCGAATAATGGTCATTATCCAACCATTACCACTGCAGCGGAATATCCTAACTATATTCACATATCAGACACCGAGACAGTTCAGTGGGGCGAGGTGCAAACCTTATTAAGTCCATATATGTCTACCTTGCCTGTCTCGTCAAATCCAGCACATCCGTATATTTATGTTTCAGGGGGCGCCAGCAGTGTTTGTGTTTATCATTGGAATGGGTATTTTACGGTGCAGGCTAATCAGCAAGGCTTTGCTTTAATAGTTCAGCTGGAAGGTGGGCCAGATTATTTGGCAGTAAACGATGGTGGTTCACTTATGTACTACTATGAGAGGTATGGTGGCAGCTATAGCGTAGGCGTGGGTTCTTGTCCTTAATAGTTTTATTAAAATTTTTGTCTTAAAGCTCTTTCAATTTTTCTTTTCGTTTCTTTCTTTCTGATGGTTTCCCGTTTGTCGTATTGTTTTTTCCCCTTGGCTAATCCAATTTTAAGTTTGATTAAGCCTTTTTTTGTGTAAAGTTCCAGAGGGATTAAGGTTAAGCCTTTTTCTTTAGTTTTGCTTTGTAGTCTTTGGAGCTCATTTTTATGAAGCAAAAGTTTTCGTTCTCTTGATTCATCGTGACCTTCTAAATTTGAGGCCTGTTTGTATTTGCCGATATAGGCATTGCGCAGAAATCCTTCGCCGGCTCGTATGGTGACATAAGCGCCAGTCAGGGTAGCTTGGCCGTTTTTTATGCTTTTGACTTCATGGCCAGCCAAGACCAAACCTGCCTCAACCGAATCTTCAATTGAGTAATCATGAAAGGCTTTGCGATTTTGGGCCAGCGTTGTCATGCCTTAATTCTACCAGTATAATGTGTTTATGTTAATGAAAGAAAAAGTCCGGCAAATGGTCCTGGATGCTGTCGGCACGCTTGATTTTCAGGTTGGCGAAGATCTGAAATCAAAAATCACAGTCACTTATCCTGACCCGAAGCTTGGTGACTACGCCACCAACGCCGCTTTGGTTTTGGCAAAAGCTTTGGGTAAATCTCCAAATGATGTGGCGAAGGAGATCCTTGCGAAAATGGAGATTTCGGAATTCGAATCAATTACTGTCGCTGGTGCTGGATTTATAAATTTTAGATTGAAAACCGAAAGACTGCTTGATCAGATCACAGACAGCAACGAACCCGCCTTTGCTGAAACTTCGGCGGGCGAGCAGACAACAAGATCCGAGAAAATTCTGGTTGAATATTTTCAACCAAACGTGGCCAAGCCTTTACACATCGGCCACTTGCGTACCGCCATCATCGGGGATTGTCTTTCGCGGATGTTGAAATTTTTGGGCCATCATGTGGAGTCGGATACGCACATGGGGGACTGGGGCACGCAGTTCGGTCAGTTGATTTTGGCATACAGAAAATATGGCAATCCGGAATTGGTAGCGAATGATCCGATCAATGAACTGAATAAATTATACGTCAAAATTAACCAAGAAATTGAAAAGAACCCAGTTTTATATGACGAAGCCAAACAGGAATTCGTAAAGTTGGAACGGGGTGATCCGGAGAATCTGGCAATTTGGAAAAAATTTGTGGATTGGAGCATGGCCAAACATTTGCAAATCAACGAGCTCATGGGCATCCAGAAATTTGATCATCATTGGCCGGAAAGCTTTTATCAGGATAAGATGCCGGCTGTGCTTATGGAATTAAAGATCAAGGGTTTATTAAAAGAGTCGCAAGGCGCGCAGATTGTGGATTTAGAAAATCAGGGTTTAGGAGTAGCCCTTATAGTTAAATCCGATGGGGGAACGACTTATTTACTTCGCGATTTGGCCACTTTTATTTATCGCAAATCTTTGGGATTTCAAAAACAATTGTATGTGGTTGATGTCAGACAGGCCCGCGTTTTTGCCCAACTGTTCGCGATTCTAAAATTGATAGGTGAAATTAAAGATGGCGAAGCCATCCATATCGATTACGGCTTTATGAGTTTTAAGGGCGAAGCTTTAAGTACCCGCAGTGGCAACATGGTCTTGGCGGAAGAGTTGATTAAAACCGCAAATGAAAAAGTCTCAAAAATTATAGCCAGCAAAAATCCCAGTTTAAAAGACAAAGCACATATAGCCAAAGTCATAGCCCAAGGGGCAATTAAATATTTCGACCTGGCACATAATCGGCACAGTGACATAGAATTTGACTGGGACAAGGCTTTGGATTTTAACGGGGACAGCGGGCCGTATTTGCAGTATACATATGCCCGCCTAAGCAGTATTCTTAGGAAAGCAGAAGTTCCAAGTTCCAAGTTCCAAGTTCCAAGTTCAATGACTCCAACGGAACGAGAAGTGCTTTTTAAGTCAACCATCTTGGCAGAAATAGTTTCTGACACCGCGAAAGAATATATGCCAAATATTCTGGCTAATTATCTTTTTAGTTTCGCAACCTTATTAAACAAGTTTTATCACGAAAGTCCGGTGCTCGCGGAAAAAGATCAAGCAATTAAAAATTTCCGTTTAAGCTTGATTGCGCAAGCAGCAAAAATCTTGGGTCAAGGCATGGATTTGCTTGGCATTGAGCCTGTGGCAGAGATGTAACCTTGACTATTAGTATCCATCCTATTATGATGTAGGAAATAATTAATTTAACCTCATGAAAAAACTATTATTGTTAGCTGGCGCGGTAGTTTTATTGGCCGCCGCTTGTAACAGCCAGCGAGCTACCAATAATCAGCCAAACCAGACTGGTCAGACGGCAGAAACTTCCAAAGTGGATGAGGCCGTGAGTGTGCTTAATGCCAGTGTTGATAATGAGGATGCAATTAATCTTGAGTCCGACGATGATGTCATCTATTCTGATCAAACAGTCATCAACGGATATGATGGAGTTTCCAATGCGACTTATTAAACAATCAATCGTTGCTCTCACGGCATTATCACTATTGGCCCCAAGCTTATCGTTTGCGCAAGAGGCGAACACGGGCGCTCCAAGCGGTTTTTGCGCCAGAGTCACAAATGTCAGAAGCGAGATCAACTCAAAGTTTACAGATCTGGAAAGGAAGCGGGGAGAAAAACGAGATGATATTTCGGATAAATTGAAGGAACGGAAAGATGACCGGGAAGATAAAATTATTGCCAAGCAACAAGAAACGAAAGTTAAGTTTGAAGATAAGCTGAATGAGCTGGATGCGGAAGCAACCACGGACGCTCAAAAAGCGGCAATTGCTGAATTTAAGGCAAGTGTGAGTGCCGCTCAAACTGTCAGAAAGGCCACGGTTGCCGCTGCTATGCTAGCTTTCCGAACTGCTCGGGATCAGTTGATTACTAAAAGGCAAGAAACAATTAGGACTGCCGCCGTGACTTTTAAAACCACTTCCCAAGCCGCCATAGAGAAAGCTCGAGTTGACTGCATCGCCGGCGCTGACCAAGCCACGGTTAGAACTACTTTCCTGGCCAGTCTGAAGACTGCGAACCAAAAATTTCACGAAGATGTTAAGGCGGTTGATAAAATCGGTCAAGATATTAAAGCGTTAGCCCAAACTCGCAACACTGCTGTAAAAGCAGCCAGCAAGACCTTTAAAGACGCGGTCCAAGCGGCTAAGGCCAAGCTCAAAGTAGCGTTGGGCAGTTCATAAACTGGCAACAGTAAACACCCCATACCCCGTGTGGGGTGTTTAAGTTTAGCATAAATCTGGTATAATTTAAGCATGTTTAAGCCAATTGATCCCAAGCCAGATTTTCCCAAACTTGAGGCAGAGGTTTTGAAGTTTTGGGAAGACAATCAGATCTTTGAGAAATCTTTGGAGCAGACCAAAAACGGCAAACCATACACTTTTTATGATGGCCCGCCGTTTGCCACCGGCCTTCCTCACTATGGCCATATTTTGGCATCCACAGTCAAAGATTTATTCCCACGTTACCAAACCATGCAAGGCCGATTTGTCCGCCGGCGCTGGGGCTGGGATACACACGGATTGCCGATTGAAGAGCTGGTGGAACGCCAACTTGGGATCTCTGGTAAAAAAGATATCGAGAAGTTAGGTATCGAAAAATTCAACGAGACCTGTCGCACCATGGTTTTGCAATTTGTGGATGAATGGCGCAAAACCGTCCGCCGCGTTGCGCGTTGGGTGGATTTTGATAATTCCTACAAAACCATGGACCGGGATTATATGGAAAGTGTTTGGTGGGCATTCCAGCAAATTTACAACAAAGGGTTGATTTATGAAGGCCGTCGCGTACTTTTATACTGCCCGCGATGCGAAACACCGATTTCCAACTTTGAAGTGGCCATGGATAATAGTTACAAAGATGTGAACGAAGAAACCGTGACTGTGAAATTGAAAGTCATAAGCGATCAGTATCAAGATTTATATATTTTAGCTTGGACAACAACTCCTTGGACTTTGCCTGGCAACGTGGCTTTGGCCGTAGGCAGCGATATTGATTACGTGACATTCAAGGATTCTGAAGAAACTTATATTGCGTCCTTGGATTTTTTTACTAAATTAGGGAGAGGCGAGAAACTTAACCAATTCAAAGGTCAAACTATCGTTGGTTTAGAATATGAGCCACTCTTTGATGTGCCCGCTGTTAGGACCCCCCCAACCCCCCCTTTAAAGGGGGGGCAAGGGGGAGTCTATAAGGTTTATGCTGCTGATTTTGTAAATACAACGGAAGGCACGGGAATTGTGCATATCGCGCCGGTTTATGGGGAGGATGACTACAATTTAGGAACAAAATCAGGATTACCTGTTGTTCCGCTTTTGGATGAAAAAGGCAAGTTTAATAATCAAGCGCCGAAGCTTATTCAAGGCCAATATTTCAAGGATTCAGAAAAAGTTATTAAGAAAGATTTGGAAAGTCGGGGATTGCTTTTTGCTAAACAACAACACCAGCATTCTTATCCGCATTGTTGGCGCTGTGGCACCATGCTTTACTACAACGCGATTCCTGCCTGGTTTATGAATATTCAGAAGATCAAAGATGGTTTGGTGAAATCCAATGATCAAGAAATCAATTGGTATCCCGAACACTTAAAACACGGCCGTTACCAAAAGTCAGTGGAAGCCGCGCCAGACTGGAATATTTCCAGGAATCGTTATTGGGGTAATCCCATTCCTGTTTGGAAATGCGAAGATGGACATAACACAGTCGTTGGTTCGATTAAAGATTTAGGTTTGTCCAAAAATACTTTTTATTTTATGCGGCATGGAGAAGCAGAGAATAATGTTTTACAGATAAGCAATAGTGACCCCGAAACTAAAATTTACGGACTGACAGACAAAGGAAGAAAGGAAGTTAATTCGGCTCTTGAAAAAATGCAACAAGCCGGTGTTGATTTAATTTTTTCTTCGGATATTACAAGAGCTAAACAAACCGCTGAAATTTTTGGAAAGTCTTTTGGAGTTGATGTGATTACTGATAAAAGGTTAACCGAGCTCACTACCGCAAAATATAATGGAAAAAGCTATAAAGAGATCATGAAGGATTTTCCATTCAAGTTGAGATGGACCAAGGCTCCGGAGGGTGGGGAAACGAATTTTGAAATCCAGAAGCGCATGCTGGATTTTATTCAAGAGACAAACCAGAAATACCAAGGCAAAACAATTTTAATCGTCAGTCACGGTGATCCGATATTTGTTATGCAAAAATATTTCGGTTCGGAACGAGAATATCCGAAATATGCTGATCCTTTTGAAATGGACGTCAGTATTGTTGATTTGCACCGGCCGCGTATTGATGAGGTTGTTATAAAATGTAAACAATGCGGTAAAGATGCCCGTAGAATCAGTGAAATCTTTGATTCTTGGGTCGAGGCGGGATCCATGCCTTTTGCCTCCGTGCATTATCCATTTGATACCCCCTCAACCCCCCCTTTAAAGGGGGGGCAAGGGGGGGTTGACCAAAAAGAACGCTCGTTCATATTTCCTGCCCAGTTTGTGGCGGAATACATTGCGCAGACTCGGGCTTGGTTTTATGTCATGCATGTGATTGCTTACAATTTGTTTGGCCAAGCGCCGTTTGAAAACGTGGTGACCACCGGCACAATTTTGGCTGAAGATGGTTCCAAAATGAGCAAGTCCAAAAATAATTATCCTGACCCGTGGAAGGTCATTGATCAATATGGCGTGGACGCTTTGCGGTTTTATTTGATGAATTCCACGGTGATGAGCGCGGATAATTTGAATTTCAGCGAAAAAGAGTTGGCAGTAACTTACCGCAAAAATATTTTGATTCTTTGGAATGTCTACAATTATTTTGTGACTTATGCGAACGAATCGGGATACGAGCCAGATTCTAAATTCCAGATTCTAGATTCTAAATTTATTCTTGATCAATGGATCATGGCAAAAACTACTGAGTTAATTACTGAGTTAACTCATGAGTTAGATAATTACAACATTGTGAAAGCAACGAGCGCGATTGAAGACTATATCAACGAATTATCAACTTGGTATCTACGCCGAAGCCGGGGACGAAAAGATGACGATTTTTTTGCCACACTCCGTCATTGTCTTTTGGTTCTGTCCAAAGCCATGGCGCCAGTGACGCCATATATTTCGGAATTGATTTATCAGAATTTAAAGACCACCCCTAACCCCTCCTTAAAAGGAGGGGAAGGGGAGGTCGTTTCTGTGCATCTAGCCAACTGGCCGGAGAAAAAAGACCTCGCGCAAGAACAAAAAGACATTTTGGCTCAAATGGAATTAGTAAGAAACTTAGTGGAACAAGGGCACGGTTTGCGAAAGTCTGCCAACATCAAATTGCGCCAACCTTTGGCACAGTTTGTCTACACCGGGAAAATTCAGTTGTCAAAAGAATTTGAAGATATTTTAGCCAGTGAAGTCAATGTTCAATCAGTTAAATTCGGAGATAAGTTAGAATTTGATCTGAATATCACGCCAGAGCTTAAAAAACAGGGCTTGGCCGCGGAATTAGAGCGCCTGGTTCAGGATATGCGTAAAAAGACAGGCTTAAAGGTTGGCGAAACAGTGAATTTAACATATGATACTAGTGACGAAGAATTAAAAGCCGCTTTTGCCCTGTTTGATACCAAAAAGACATATATAAAGGGAATACAAAGGGAGAAGGGCGGAGAAGAATATGAGATTGATGGGAAAAAAATAACTATCAATATAGTAAACAGTAAACAGTAAACAGGAAAAGCGCCTCTGTTTACTAATTACTGTTTACTACTTACTAACCAATGCAATATAAAAAACTCACAGGAATTGTCTTAAAGAAACAAAACTACCGGGAAGCTGATCAAATTTTAACCGTCTGGACGAAAGAAGCTGGCAAGGTTCGGGTGTTGGCCAAGTCCATTCGGCTTCCTAAGAGCAAATTGGTCTATGCTGTGACAGATTTGGGTGTGTCGGAAATTGAGATAACCGGCAAACACCTGCCGGTTTTGATTAACGCCAAATCAATCCGTCAGTTTATGAGCTTGCGAGAAGAATTGCAAAAAACCGCGATTGGTCTTTATGCCGCAGAGCTGATGCTGAAAATGACAGCGGATGAACATCCCAACCAAACCGCGTTCAATTTACTTTCGGATTTTTTGATTTATCTCGATCAACCGGAATATTTTCCGACTGATTACGAACTACTTGATAAATTTTCTTTAAACCTCCTTGCCTGTCTGGGATTTAAATTTCCGGAAGTTTCCAACCCCACGCACACCACAATCAATAAGTTTATCGAATATATCATTGAGAGGCCAGTATGGATGACCAAATTTTAGACGAACAAACTAGAGCGGCGCTTCCGGAGGATTTACCAAACCCGCAACTTGCACCGAAAAATTTTTTTACAAATAAAGTCGTAATTTTTTCGTCATTGGTTGCGCTTGCTGCGATCAGCATCATCGTTTGGTATTTTTTGTCAGGGACAGATATTACCCCCAACGATCCAACTTCCGAAAGCGTGGTGCTAGTAATCAAAGGACCTGATACGCTTACTTCTGGTAATGAAGCCGAGTTTCATGTGGTTTACCGAAACGGCGAAAATGCGGATTTGATCGCAGTGTCGTTGGAACTTCTGTATCCATCCGGTTTTACATTTAAATCCTCAACGCCCGTAGCCACCTCGTCGTCCGGCAGAGTGTTTAATTTGCCCATCGTCAAACAAGGGGAGGGGTCGGAAATTATCATTCGTGGCAAACTTTCCGGTTCCACGAGCGAAGATAAAGAGGTTAAAGCCATCTTACATTATAAATTTTCCAATTTCAATTCGCAGTTTTCAATCAACGAAAGTTTTCATACGACGATTTTACCGCCCAACTTAACTATGGACATCAGCGGACCCGTTGATGTGGTCAACGGCCAGGACATGGTGTTTACCGTGAGTTTTACCAATGTTTCGGCCCAAGATTTCGAAAATCTGGCTGTAACCTTGAGTTACCCGGCAGGCTTTAGTTTTACGTCCGGTACACCGCCGCCTTCCAAGAACAGCAACTATTGGAAGATTGATAAGCTGCGCAGCAATGATTCTTTTAATATTGATGTTACAGCTAGTTTTACGGGTGACGCGGGTTTAGAAAAATTAGTCACAGCAAATTTGGCTCAAATTATCAATAACGTTTCAGCACCCCAAATGACTGCCACCGCCACATTTAAAGTCATTCCATCCTCATTAATTCTAACCATGACATCCAATCGCAAAGACACGGTTAATTTGGGCGAGACGATTAATTATAATCTGGAATATTTAAATCAAGGCCGCATCGGACTTAACAATTTGGTGATTGTGGTAAATCTTTCCGGCCCGTCTTTGGATTTGACCAGGATTTCTGCGCAAAACGCTATCATCAACGGCCAGACCATTACTTGGAAAGCTGCAACCCTTAGTAATCTGACTATTCTTTCGCCTAATGAAAAAGGACAAGTCAGTTTCATTATTCCAGTTAAAGGCAATCTGTCCACGAATTTGAAAAATCAGACGATTAAAGCGACAGCGTCAATTGCTTCCGATGAAATCAGCAAGGCCACCAAAGCCAATGATGTGGAATTAAAACTCGCTTCCAAATTTGATTTATCAGTAACTGGTGAATATGTTTCCGGCGCGGTACCCATGCAGGTTGGCAAATCCACGACTTTTGCCATAACTTTTTTGGTTACCAACCTAAGCAATGATTTGTCTGGTGCCCAGGTGGAAGCTTCCTTGCCCCTGCCAGTTTCAGCTTGGAACAACATTGTTGTTCCGGATGCGGAGAAATCCAGACTTAAGTTTAATCCCAGCTCCGGTAAAATTATTTGGAATATCGGCGATCTTGCGGCCTTCGTCGGGAAATTCACGCCCGCGCTCAAAGTGACCTTTCAACTAGTGGTCGCGCCTTCCGAAGCTGATCGTAGCCGTGAAGTTAATTTGCTCATTAATGTGCAAGCCGCAGGCACGGATACTTTTATTAACCAGATTTTGCTAACCGATAAAATCCAGACTGTCTCCACCCGCAGCATTGACGACGACGTGTTAAATACTAAGGGCACCACAGTGCAGTAAAAATAGTAAGTAGTAAACAGTAAACAGAGTAAGCATCAAACAAAACCCAGGATCTCCCTGGGTTTCTAATTACCGCTTACTAATTACTGTTTACTATTTTATGGCTTGACGTATGCCAGGGGATTAACCTTGACGCCGTTCTTTATAATTTCAAAATGTAAATGAATGCCGGTCACACCTCGGACACGTCCGGTGCGGCCTTGCTTGGCAATTTCTTGACCCTGTTTGACGAAATCGCCGGCTTGGACGAACAGTTCGGAAGCGTGCGCATAGCGGGTTTTAAACCCATTACCGTGGTTGATGACAATGGTGTTGCCATAGCCATTGGCTTGATACCCGGAAATCTCCACAAATCCGTCACTGGAGGCGTAAATCGGCTCTTTTCGGCTGTCTGATATGTCGAGTCCTGTATGGCGAGAGTGGTAACCTTGGCTAATGGTTTTGGCGGGTGTTGGCCAAATAAAATTTATTAACTCGCTCCCTACGAAACCGGCGGGTACGGCTGCTTGTT
>Ga0209542_10005262_pt1 | contig 25973 bp, 26 predicted proteins | sample RifCSPhighO2_01_FD_184028 | JGI IMG/M metagenome (GOLD analysis project Ga0209542, IMG submission 184028) | Soil microbial communities from Rifle, Colorado - Rifle CSP2_plank highO2_0.1 (SPAdes) (version 2) | ecosystem: Environmental > Terrestrial > Deep subsurface > Rock core/Sediment ...
GAGTAATAGAGCTTTTGCACGCGTTTTATATACTTCACACGCGAAATATGGCAACGCGGTTGCTTTTTATAGGCGACGGCTCCGAAAGGGAACCGCTCGAAGAACGCGCGAGAGCGTGGGGTCTTGGGCGCGCAGTGCTTTTTTTGGGCGCACTTCCTTATGAAGAACTCATCAGCTACTATGCGATGAGCGATGTTTTCGCTCGCCCTTCCCGATCCGAAGGCTTGGGGAGCGCGTTTCTCGAGGCGATGGGCGCGGGTGTTCCTGTTGTCGCGACTCCTGTCGGGGGCATTGTGGATTTTCTCAAAGACCACGAGACGGGGGTTTTGGTGAAACCCGGGGACCCGGAAAGTATTGCAAATGGCATTGAGGAGCTTCTCACGAATAACCCGCTTCGCGAGAAGATTATTAAAAACGCCCGCGCGCTTGTGATTGAGAAATATCTTTGGGTCGATATAGCAAAAAAAATGGAGTCCATCTTACTGGAAGCCCGCGTATGAATCCCGTACGAAATATTTATAGAATGTATTACAATAGCCATATTTTTGTTAATCAGATGAGTGTTTTAAAGCACAGTCCTTTATCGGATATATTTCGTACGGGATGAAAATTCTTATTGCAACGGGTATTTATCCTCCCGAGATCGGGGGGCCTGCAACATACAGTAAAGCTCTCGCCGAGGAACTTACGCGGCGCGGGCATATTGTTACGCTTCTTACTTATTATAGTGCGCCCGAGCCCGAGACGCCGTTTCGTTTTGTCGCGGTATCGCGAAAACTTCCGAAAGGCATCCGGCACGCGGTTTATTTTTGGAAGGCGCTTTACCTCTCGCGCGGGGCGGACGTTGTATTCGCACAGGATCCTGTGAGCGTTGGCGTTCCCGCGTTCATAGCGGCGCGTATTCTCCGAAAGCAGTTTTTTCTTAAAGTGGTCGGGGATTACGCGTGGGAGCAGGGGATGCAACGGTTTGGCGTTGCCGACCTTCTCGATATATTTTTGAATAAAAAATACGGATTTCGCGTTGAGATGCTCCGCCGCGTTGAGTATTGTGTCGCGCGGCACGCGGACGGCATTATTGTTCCGAGCGGGTATTTAAAGGGGGTTGTTGAAAAGTGGGGGGTGGAGAGCGCGCGCATTACTGTTATCCCGAATGGTATTTCAATGTCGTATGTGCCGCCGCGCGAGGATGCGCGGCAAGCGCTTGCAATCGACGGAATTATATTCGTCTCTGTCGGACGGCTTGTGCCATGGAAAGGCTTTTCTTTTCTCGTCTCGCTTTTGCCGAAAATAACGGGCAATTTGGTTATCATTGGAGAGGGACCAGACAGGAAAAAACTTGAGGATCGCGCAAAAGAGCTTGGTGTATCAAATCGCGTGATTTTTACCGGGTCTTTGCCTAAAGAAAAAATGAGCGCATATTGTGCTGCTGCCGATGCTTTTTTACTCAACACTGCCTACGAAGGATTTTCCCACCAGATACTTGAGGCGATGGCGACAGGTGTTCCGGTTATAACAACAATGGCTGGAGGGAATAAAGAGATTATCCGGCCGGGCGAAAACGCGCTTTCTGCGGGGTATAATAATGAAATGGAATGGCTCGCGGCGATTAAAAAGATTCTTGGGGACAAGGCTCTGCGGGCGCGTATCAGCAGTAATGCCATCGAAGACGTAAAAAAATATACATACGTGGCGATGATTGCCAATATAGAAACCATTCTTGCGCACCCATGAAACTTCTTATGTTCAGCACCGACCGAAGCGCTTTCGACCCAGAGTCGCAGTTTGCGAGCCGGCTTATTGAGTATAGTGCTTTGTTTGAGGAAATCGATGTGATTATTGGAGGTGCAGATGCGATTGGCGCGACATCAATCGTCGATAACGTCATATTGTGGCCGGTCGGGCCGCTTTTTTTGCCGCAGGCGTACGTGGTCGGCAAAAAAATACTTACGGGTAATGCGGAGTCATATCGAATCACGGCACAGGAGGAGCTTGGAGGTATTGTTGCGTATCTCCTCGCGCGCCGTTTTCGGATCCAGTGGCAGATGCAGGTGCATACCGATATCGCAAGTCCCTATTTTCGCGCGCATTCTTTTATAAATAAAGTGCGTTATCGTATAGCGCGATTTTTGCTTCCGCGCGCCTCATGCGTGCGCGTCGTCGGCTCTCGCGTGAAGCAGGGGGTTGAGGCGATTGCCGCGCTCGCGTCCCCAGCGGCCATTCTCCCTATATATGCTTCGCGTGATACAATTCTTGAGCGCAATTATGATGACCCGTATTTTGATTTCGTTATTCTTATCGTGTCGCGCCTTACATCTGAAAAAAATGTTTCGCTCGCAATCCGCGCCGTAGCCAGGCTTGCAGAAGAATATCCGCAGACGACGCTTCGAATTGTCGGCGACGGGCCGGAGCGCGCGTCTCTCGAAGCTCTGGCGCACGAGCTGGGTCTCGGAGCGCACGTGCAGTTTACAGGCTCGTTAGAAGGGAGTGCCACTATCCTTAGCTCATACAGGAAAGCGGCCCACGCGTATCTTCAGACGTCATGGTATGAAGGGTATGGCCTTGCGGTGGTCGAAGCGATGAGTGCGGGACTTCCTGTTGTTATGACTAATGTGGGAGTTGCAGGCGAGCTTGTCATTGACGGCGAATCTGGTCTTGTTGTCGAGCCGGGAGACGAAGACGCGCTTTTTGGCGCGCTCAAGCGCGTTCGGAGCGACCGGGAACTTCGCGAGCGCATTGGCAGGCGAGCGCTCGAAATTTCGCGGGGGCTTTTCACCAAAGAAGAATATCTGGAAGCGTTTCGGCAAACACTTGAAACATGCGGGGCCTAGATTATGAAAAATATAAAACTTGTTTATATTCTTCCGGAGTATAGCGATTCAATCGGGTCGCATTTTTATCATAAATACGAATTTTTAAAAAGGCTCGACCGAGAAATTAATCTTTTTGTTGTGGCCGAGAAAGGAGAGCGGCCGCGCGATTTTCAGAAAATATATATTCAGCGGTTTGTTTTTTTCCCGTTTCGGGCGCTTGAACTTTTTATTATTCTTTTGAGGCTTCGTCTCAAGGGGTATACCATATTCTGGACGCATTATTCGTTTGTAGGCGGGATTCTCGCACCGTTGTTTGGGAGGAGTTTGTATTGGAATTGTGGGATGCCGTGGCTGTATCGGAGGAGTCGCGCGGAGGAGTTTTTCTTCCGTTTGGCGATGAGGCGTTCCGAGCTTGTAATTGGCACAGAAGGCCTTAAATCGTCGTATATTGAACGATATGGCCTGCGGCGGTATCGGGTCCATGTATTGCCAAATTGGGTTGATATTGAACGATATGCCCGGTGGCGGGGGCTTAAAAAGGAGGCTCGGGAAGAGCTTGGTCTTGATGATAAAAAAAAGGTTATTCTTTTTTTGCACCGCCTTTCGAAGCGAAAGGGGGCGAATTTGATTATGCCGATTGCCGAAGGTTTTGAAAATGATACGGGCGTACTTTTTTTGATCGCTGGGGAAGGTCCGCTCTCCGATATTATTCAAGGAGACAACATAAAGCTTGTAGGGAGTATTCCACAGCGTGATACGCCAAAGTATTTTGCCGCCGCCGATATCTTTTTAATGCCGTCCGAAGAAGAGGGTTTTCCGCATGTGCTCCTGGAATCGATGGCAGCCGGGGTTCCGTTTGTCGCAAGCGACGTAGGCGGCGTCCGCGATATGGTGCCCGAAAGCGTACAACATTTTGTTGTACGGCAGGATGTGCATCTATTTCAGGACCGTATCCGCGAACTTTTCGGCGGCGCTTCACTCAGAAAAAAGACGAGCGAGACATTGGTCGGGTGGGTTAGCCGTTATGATTGCGAACGAGTCCTTGGTGATTTTGTAAAACTTGTTTCTCGGGAAGAGTGATTAAAGCCTATCTTTCTGTAATCGATCGTATATCTCTTTCAACCGAAAGAGATTTTCGGATGATATTTTCGATTGCAAAGAGAACAAAAAGGGCGCTCATGCCGAAGACGAAAAGAGCAAGAAGCGGATGGAAAATGGTGTCTCTTCGCAAGAATGTTTCAATGACGAGTATGATTGTGGTACTTGCAATAATGATAAAGAAATCCTGAAATTGGTGCACAATTTTTGCGATTAATGAGATGAATGAGAAGAAGCTTTTCTTCCCGCTCTCTTCTCCATTTTGCGGCGGTAGTATAAAATCAGATGCCCGCTTCATATATTTTTTGGCATAAATCTGTGGTGCAAGGCTGTGAACAACGCGGTTTGTGACAAGCGCAAGCGACCCGATAATTCCTATACTGAAAAGATCGCGTAGTTCGTATGTTGTTATTGTTGAAATGCCAAATGTGAGAGAAATCCAAAAAAGCGGAGGGATGATGAGATGATTAATTTCATCCCAATAAATACCGCGGAGTGAAAATGTTTTTCGATAGCGAGCAATTTCGCCGTCGACTTTATCCGAGAGAATAGTGAGATACAAAAGCCCGAGCCCCGCGAGTTTCCATTGCCATTCAAATTGAAGCACAAAGTAGCATCCGAGTAGACCCAGGAATGTTCCGGTGATTGTTACCTGATTTGGAATGACGGATGTGGAGAGCAGGAGCCGTGTTATATAGATTGACGGGCCGCGTTGGAATAGCTTGTAACCCCACGGCCGCGACCAGCCTGATGGGTTTACTTTTTCTGCTTGTAGAAGTTCCCGCAGTTCTTTTATTGATTCCATTTGCCCGCCTAAATTTTTATAGCCCGCCTAAATTTTTATACAAAAATTTAGGCAGGTGAATTAATGACCTTTTATGCTTCCAATTGGCCGGAGATATGCCACTGGTTTTATAATATCCTCTTTCTCAAATTCGCGCACAACATCAAAAAGACCCTCGCTTGTTATATGTTCTTTTTCTTCGAGTGTAGGTTTTTTCCGTTTTGAGATGAGTGTTATACGGCGCGGTATCTCGGGCTTGGATATACCTTTGGCTATTGCCCGCTCGATGGATTTCCCCGCGCTTGGCGTGACCGAAAAAAGAGTTTTTTCCGGTGCGCTCCCGGCGACACCTATATATGAAAGGGTGTTGTTGGCGCCGGCAATCATAAGCGGGCGGTCGGCAATTATTTCTACTGCATCTTGCCTGTGAACAACGAGGCTCTTATTCCCCACGTGTTCTTCGCGTATAGAGTTATGCGCGGCGTCCCACAAAAAATGCGCTGTACCTTTTGGGAGTGCGTCATTGATGCGTTTGAGAAGCGCTACGCGGAAGGCGTATCCGTAGTTAAGCCCAATTTGTATTGACTGTATAAGACGTTTTCCTTCTTTCGAGCTCGCCGGAATCTCGGGGAATGGTGTGTGCGAGAAATATGCGTACCAGCGAGCGCGAAAATTTCGGATACCTTCCCATGTAGAAAAATGGAAAGCGACTTTCAAAAAGAAAAGGGCTATTTTCTCAAGCGGCGTATTTTTTTCTCTTCGCGCGAAATAACGTCCCAGATGATATGTCGCGTGCCCTCCGCCGCCATGGTAGAAAAGCGCAAGTTGACCTTCGCGGAGTCCCCATTTCTCGGCGTATGCACGGTCGAGGATTTTTTCTATTGCATGGATTTCGAGAAAGTGATTCCCGCCGAAGTTATAACCTATCTCGTGCCGGCCGTTTGTATACGAAGAGAGGGGGACGAGATTTTTTAAATTGATCTCCTGTCTTTCTTTTTGAGAAAGTGTAGACCCGCCAAATTCAATATGTTCGAGTTCATTTTCGGGTAATCCGTATTTTCGCACGGCTGCGGGTGCGCCCTCGAGAAATATATCCTCAAGCTCTTTTTTTGTAAGATCGTACTGTCCGCTTTCCGGTTTCGTGATACCAAGCCACCGGGAAAGCGCACGCGTCCTGCCAACCCTATCCGAAACGCCTTTCCGCAGATGTGCCGCAAACGATTCCAAAAATTCCGGTGAGAAGTCCTCGCGCGTAAGATCTGTGATAAAAACGCTCATCCCGCAGTTCGTAGCGGGAGCCGAAAGCATAGGGACAATGGTGCCGCTGGTTGCCGCGACAAACTGCGGAGGAGATTCAAGCCCGCGTTTCGGGTGGATATTCGGAAGACAGAGCGGTAGCATCGCGAGACTTTTTATTTTTGCAATCTTCTCAAGTTTCGCGCGTAAAGTCGGTTCTTCAATTCCGTCGCAGGTAAAAAGCATAAAAGTCATTATATTGTAACAGAATTTTGGAAGGCGCGGTTGCTTGACATACAGTGCTTATAGTAGTATAATGCATCCCAGTTCTTTGAATATCTGCTTGCGAGTTTTGCCATAGAAAAAAGTGTCTTATTTGTAGGATATTTTCTGCTGTGGCAAAGCTTTTGGCTAAGCCAAGCCCATGGTGGGTAACAGCACAGAAAACCCCTAGAGCGCCAACGAGGCGCAGAAAGGAACTGACCATGTCGGAAGGCATGCTCGGTAATCTCCCGCTCTCCGAGATCCGGGGACCGAGAGGAGACTTCGAGGAGAAACTCGCAGGGGCCGATGGCTCTCAATGGCTAGCGGCATTCAAGCGGTTTCTCCGACGCGAGAACCCCTGGGAACTCACAGCCTGTAACTTCATGACATGGAAGACCATCAAGCTCGGCACGGGTATCAAGACTGCCGACGACTTCCGCAGAGCCTTCAAGGCCACAGGTTGCCGCATCGGTGACTTGGCGAGCGACATTCTCGACAAGCCCGCCTTCACGGCGTCGGACACCGAGGTGGAGTTCGATCTCTTCAACGTCTCGGTGGCCGAGCTCGGTTTCAAGGATGGCGCCACTCGGAGGGACATCTACATGCGAGCTCTCAAGCTCGGCCTCGAGCTCTGCCCCAACGAGACGGGTCCCCAGCTGCGTCTGCAGTATCAGGATCAGCCCCGAGGTGAGTGGCTCCCCATTGGCATGGAGCCCATCCGTTATTCCAACGGTTACCTCAGCATCTTCGGCGTCGGACACGACGACGGCGGGCTGTGGTTGTACGGCAGCTACGGCAGCCCTGTCGACCTCTGGCACAGCAGCGATCGCTTCGTCTTCTGTCGTCGCAAGTAGCACTAAGCGCTCGGAACCTTGGGTTTTCTTAGACCCTTGGAACTTAGCCCTCGGCAAATCAACAACGCTGTGGGGATAGCGTAAAGCCCCAGCCCTCAGATGCAACATCTGAGGGCTTTTGATTTTTATTTCAACAACCATTTGGCTACCGAGCAGCCAAGTGGTAAGATATTGCTATATGCGCGAGCATTCTTTTGCCAATGGCGAGTTCTACCATATTTTCAACCGTGGCGTTGATAAGAGAAATATATTTCTCGACAAGGCTGACTTTACTAGATTTCTACAGGGTATGGATGTATTCAATTCGGTCGAGCCTGTTGGTAGCTTGTGGGAGCAGTCTTTTGTAAAGAGGCATGGGGGTCCAGCCCGTAAATCGTCTCAGTTAACGCGATCAAAGTTAGTGCATATTATTGCGTATTGCCTTAATCCCAATCATTTTCATTTTCTTCTCGAGCAACTTGTTGACGGCGGAGTGAGCGCTTTTGTCCATCGGGCTGGTGGAGGATTCTCGAAATACTTCAATATAAAATATAAGAGAAGCGGCACCTTATTTGAGGGGAAATTCAAATCCGTTCCGATAATTTCCAATGAACAGCTTCTGCACGTCAGCGTTTATGTGAATTTAAATGATCGCGCGCACGAACTACACAGGGGCACTTCGCTTTCTAGCTGGAGGGAATACGTTGGCGATGTGGACGAGAACCTTTGTAAGAAAAATATTATTCTTCGACAATTTCGAGGTGTTTCTGAATATGAAGGTTTCGCTAAGAGTTCGTTGCGCGATATCCTTGGATACAAGAGGGGGTTAAAAGAATTCCAAAAACTGTTTCTTGAATAAACTTGGCTGCCCGGCAGCCAAGTGATGGTGTTATCCTTTGAATACAGCAAGTGGGCGGAGGCGCGCGACCGGTTCCGCAACGCGCTCTTCCGTTAATTTTTGCATGACATAATCAATGCCCTCGTTTGTTATATGATGAATAACCCGTTTATAGGGGGATCGCGTCTGATATATATGCGTCGTATGATTTTTTGGGTGTAAAGCCGTAAGGCCGTCTTTTTCAAATTTTTGTATGGTAACTCCTGCACCGTGGTCGGAAGAAAAAAGATGGTTTTCCGCTTCTTTGAGACCTACTGCTATATATGAATTCGTGGTATTGAATCCGGAAACGATTACCGGCTTTCCTTCGAATACGCGGTTTGCGGTATGTCGGTGTACCATCACCGTTTTGCCATTAATAACTTCTTCCATAATAGTGTTGTGCGATGAGTCCCACACAAGATGCGCCTCGGCTGCTTTTTTAGGCAATATATCGTGGATATTGTCGATGATGCGGCGTACAATCGCCACGCGGAACGCGTAGCTATAGTTGAGCGATGCTTTTGTTGCGAGAAGAAGTCTATGTCCTTCGCGCGTCCCGATAGGAATTTCCGTGAAAGGGCGAGGGAAGAAATAATATCTTAGGCGCTGGGGGAAATCGCGCCACGCTTTGAGAGACCCGAAATGAAACAGGATTTTAAGAGGAAGCAAAAACGCTTTCTGTTTCAGTGTGTTTTTCTTTCTGTTCGCGAAGTAGCGCCCGATATGATATGACACGGCACCCCCGCCTCCATGGTACATAATGATAATTTGGTTTTCGCGGAGTCCCCATTCGGCCGCTTTCTCTGGTGCCAATATTTCTTCGACGTATTGGATTTCAAGAAAATGGTTTCCCTTGAAGCCGTAGCCGATATCGTGCCGTCCCGAACGATATGAAATGCGAGGCAAAATATTTTTTAAATTGAGCGTTTCCAATTCCTCTTTTGTATATACCGAGCCATGAAGCTCAACGTGTTCCAGCGTGTCGGGGGGCAGAGAGTATTTTTTTACTGCCGCGCGTGCGCCGTTGCGGATTATCTCTTCGAATTCTTCCGCCGACAGATCGTATTTTTTTTTCGGGCGATCAATGATACCAAGCCAGAGAAGTAAATTTCTGAAGTGCCCGTAGCGCGGACCGAGTTCTGTACGCAGCGCGCGGTAAAATGTCTCAAAAAAATTATGGTCGATGTCGCGCGCTTCCAGCGACGTCGCGATTATGCCCATGCCGCATCCGACAGAAGGGGCCGTGAGTTCCGGTACGATCGTGCCATCAGTTGCTGCGGCAAATGACGATGGTGCCTCCGTCCGGTTTTTCAGATGGAGGTCTGGCAGGCATACTGCCGGAAATGCGAGACTTTTGAGCGCGGTGATGCGTTCAAGAATATGCCGGGTGCGCGCATCATCCAGATTACAGCCGAGCGAGTGAATTTTTTCCGTAAACTTGCTATTATTCATACTATTGTCTTTGGTACGATATCATTTTTTGCAGGTTCCGGCAATTTATTATGCATATTATATATATAACGAGAGCCAACCTCTGCTTACGCCGTGCTCATAGTCACAATATTCTCTCAACTGTTTCAGCACTCAATACGCTCAACGACGTTCGGGCGACACTTGTTTTTCCCGGGAGAAATCGGTGTTCTGACAGGGAAATACTCGAACGTCATGCGATTGAAGGAGGCATTTCAATAAAACGCCGCAGATCAATTTTGGCGTATATTATAAAAGAGCGGTCGTCATTTGATGTGCTTTATGTTCGCGACCCGCGCCTTATTGCCATTATGGTAATCGCGCGTTTTATTTTGAATAAAAAAGTTGTTTTTGAAATTCACGGAAGCCATGAATGGCGCGGATTTCTTTTTTTATGGAAACTCGCTGCCAAAGTAGCGGGGGCCCATGTTTTTATTACCAAGTTATTGCAAGAGTATTACTCTTCAGGGAGAAAGCCGTCGGTTGTTATTCCGTGTAATGGCCTTCAACTCGAAACTTTCGGGCAGTTGTCTTCCTCTCGGGCGAGCCTTGCTCTCCCAGAAGATACGTTTCTTATTCTCTACCTTGGCAGTCAGGAAAAGTATTATGATGTATCGATTCTTATTCGCATGCTTCCGCTGGTGGACCAAAAAATATCACTTGCGTTGGTTGGGGTAAAAGATGATGAAAAAAAATCTTTGGGGGATATTGCTCTCGCATATGGGGTGCGTGACAGGGTGCACCTTGTCGGCAGGGTGAATTATACTGATATTCCCCGCTACCTTGGTACTGCAGACGTGCTCGCAAATCCAAAAGTACGGGGATATTATGGCAGTGTTTCCTCAAAACTCTATGAATACTTGGCTGCAGGGAAGCCGATTGTTGCCTCCGTTGTGCCTGCCGATCTAGAAGTGCTTTCTGAAAAAAATGCACTTATTGTGGCTCCCACGTCCGAAGATTTCGCGCGTGCGGTTACCGACCTGTTTCATCACTCCGAGGATCGTGTACGCTTAAGCAGAGCGGCGCGCGAAGACGCCGCACAGTATAGCGAGGAAAAGCGCAGGGAAAAATTCCGGCAGTTCTTACATGCACTTAATTCGCCGCGGAGGTCGTATCGCTTGTCGCATCAGAGAGAAATCACAGCGGAACGGTATGAAACTATAATGTATGGCCTTGGCTCGTACGATGAATGTATGTGGGAGTGGGAGAAAAAAATCCTTGATAAAGAAGTTGGTAGGATCCGCGATGCGCGGTATCTGGATTTTGGATGCGGGACGGGACGTATTCTTTCTTATCTCGAAGGACGTGTCAAAGAATCTACCGGCGTTGATAATTCTCATGCAATGTTAAAACGCGCAAAAATGCAAGCACGCTGGTCAAAAATTATTGAGGCAGATATTACCACGGATGATGTTCTTCAAGGGCAGACGTTTGATCTCATTACGGCGTTTCGCGTATTTTTGAATGCAGAACCGGCATTGCGGTGTGATATATTGAGGGTTCTTGTGCCAAAAATCGCCCCCGGTGGGACTTTCATATTTAACATTCACGGGAATACATTTAGTTACCGTTTTCTGATGGTTCTTTGGTATCGTATGCGCGGACGCCATTTGCATTATCTCTCGTATTGGGGAGTGAAGCGGATGCTCGCACCGTTCAATTGCAAGATTGAACGGATGTATGGTTTTGGAATAATTCCAAAACCGCTTTATCGGTTTGTGCCGAAGCGGCCTTTATTTATGCTTGATTGCCTATTGGCGCGGATTCCGCTCTTCAAGTATATTTCTTATAATATGGTTTTTGTCTGTACACCATGAGGCTTCTGTATATCACGGCGCTCCATTATCCATCGCCATATGCAAACCGCGTTAATGTCATGAAAATGTCGCGGTCGTTTGCGGAGCTTACCGATTATACCCTTCTCCTTGGGGATGTTTCTACCAGTGTTGCGGCGGTGCTGCATGAGTATGGCATTGAAAAACCATTTCTGGTAGAGGTTCTTTATTCACGCCCTCAAATCATTAGACCGCGGGCATTTTTTGCCGCTCTTAAAATCAGAAAAATAGTTGCTGGCCAGCCCCCGGACACAGTTTTTTATGTTCGGGATTTTCTTTTGGCATATTTCCTGTCTTTCGCATCACGTCGTTTTCGAAATCGGTATTTTATCGAATGTCAATCGCTCGGAAAGTTTCCTCATTTTCTCTATCGGAGAGTATTTACGCTTGCCCGCGGGGTTGTCTCCTCAAACCATGCAAAAAAACGGGAGATTGAGGAGCGGTATGGCATTGACGCTGACAGCATTATTGTGGGGCCGAATGGTTTCGACGAGGAACTTTTTCGTAGTTTTCCCTCCCGAGAAAATGCTCGCGCTGTGCTGGGGTTCTCCACCAACGCACAGATCGTGATGTATGTTGGTAGTATGCTTCCGTGGAAGGGGACCGACATTATTTTTGAAGTTGCGAAGATGTTGCCGGAATACACGTTTGTGCTGGTAGGCGCTATGCGCGATGAAGCAAACGGTAATGTGCGTCTTGTTGCGAAAAAAGACAACCGTGAAATCCCAAAATATCTGCGTGCCGCTGATCTTCTTGTAGCGCCATATCGAACTGACAGCATTCGCGCGCAAAAATATTTTTCACCGATTAAAGTATTCGAATATATGGCGGCTGGCGTGCCGTTTGTGATAACTGACCTGCCAGCGGTACGCGAATTTTTAAGCGACAACGAAGCCTATTTTGTAAAAGAGTATACCAAAGAAGCGTTTCGCGATGCCGTCAAAGATGCCATGGAACATCCGAAAGAACGCGAGGCGCGCGCCTGCAGTGCTCACGCAAAATCCCCTCAGTTTAGCTGGCAGAATCGAGCGCGCAGAATTATCGAGTTTATTAAAGCGAGAATCTAGCTTTTTATAATATCAACTACTTGCTGGGCTGCATCAACGCACGTCGGGATTTTACCCGAAAATACGACGATAATGTTTCCGTCTATTTTATCTACCGTTGTCGGCCGGGCGTCATCATGTTCTCTGTAAGGTGGTTTTGTGCGGAACGTATACATTGAACCGATATGTTCGGCGTTTTCGATGCCAGGCATGTATTCTGCCGCGTGCGTGAGAAATTTCTGGATATTCGTAATGGGCGGGTTTTGAATAATACCGCGGTTGAGGATGGGTTTGAATACTGGAGGTGTGATGGGATAGTACCCGATATTTTTGCTGTGAATTGCGTGTACGACGTTTCCCATAACGTGATGCCCGGTTGAGCCAAGAGGATCAATACACATGAATGGACCATCTATGACAACGATACTTTTCCCTTGGAACTTTTTGGGCAACTTAAGAACTGGTTTCTCGCAGAGTTCAAATTGATAGAGTTTTTTTGCATGAGGAATATGTTCAAGCAGTGTATTGTTGTTTGCATAGGTTGCAATCACGGCGTAATCATATTTTTTAAAATCCTCCGATACGAACTCTGTATGCAACAGCACGGAAACATTTTGTTTATGCAGATTCGTCTTACACGCTTCTCGCAGCTTGTTTGGGTCGACAAGATCTTCTTTTACTAAAACGGTTTGGGCAATGAGTTTTTTATTGATAAGGTCGCAATCCACAACTTTAAATGGAAGGAAGCATTGTTTCCACATTGCAATACAGTTTTTTGCCGATGAGCGACCTCCTTTTTCGGCAATTGCATAGAAGTGATCAATATTGTCTTTTACAATAGAACTTCCATACTCGCGCATAAAAGTTTTTATGCCATCGCGCGTTATCAATATGGTTTCCTTGCTTCTTGGGTAATGGAATCCTCTGTGCAAACGGTACTGATTAATGCCTGATGCCGCCTGCAGGATATCATCCTCTTTCTCGTACAAAAAAACAGCGTGGCCGTTTTTAGCAAGCATCCACGCCGCCGTTACCCCAAATATCCCTCCTCCTACCACAGCGACTTTCATACTTTCTTATAGCAGAGCATATTTCTCGTGGTATGCCAATACCAAGCGAGAGGCACACTAGAATGTGCTAGGCAATCAGGTGAACCTTTTCATTTTATTTTTTCCTGCAATTACCGCGAGTAAGCGGGTTGCTTCAAGTGCGAGTTTGTTGTTGTGAGTGAAATCTGCTTTTTCTTCGATGACTTGAGTGAGCATGTCGGCGATAGCGTCATGCTTGGGAGTTGCCATTTCCCTGCTATCAATGATTATCCTATTATTGAGCCAAACCGTATTTTTATTTAGAGTAATCTTTTTTATTTTTTCCTGCCGGGTACGATCGTATGATCCCGTCACGAGTATCCCGTTATACATGAAAGAGAACTCAAGGATATCCACTCTGTCTTTTTCAAGCGGCGTTTCTTTTTTTGTGATTATGATGTTTTCTATTTTACCAAATCCCACAAGATCTACGAGCAGATAGAGATCATGATACACGTGCGCGACGAGGATGGTAGCGTTAAAAGTCCCGTATTTTTGCAAAAGAAAATCGACCGATGAAATTGGGGTTATCGATTTTAATGTTGCAAATTCTTTCCGATAGCAAAACACATCGTCAATATAGAGTCTCTTGCCAGCTTTTTGGGCTTTCAGGATAAGCTCTTCCACTTCGTACGGGTGCTCACCAAGAGGTTTTTCCGAAAAAACGTTGAGTCCTGCCGCAAGGCACTCGCCTGCAATCGCTGTGTGTGTATCAACAGGTGTCGCAATTACCGCCCAATCCGCTCCAGCAAGATGTTTTTGGTAATTATGAGTTGCAATCGTAACGTTGACTTCGCTCATCGCGCGGAGTTTTTCGAAGAGGATTTTCCCAAACCGTCCGTAACCGATGAGTAGTACTTTTTTCATCACTGTCGGCGAAAAAGATTATATTTTACAATCTCACCGAGCGCTTTGACGCCGTCAATTACACCGATTTTTTTACCTTGGGCCTTTGTCCTCGGATGATATGAAATCGGGACTTCGTATATTTTTTTCCCTGTTTGCGCGGCTTTGGCCGCAAGCTCCGGTTCTATGCCGAATTTCTTGGCAGTAAGACTGAACGACTGGATTATTTCACGGCGGAATACTTTATAGCATGTTTCCATGTCGGTTAGGCGCGCGCCGCTTAATAGATTGGAAACAAACGTGAGGAATTTGTTCGCATATAACGCGGGCCTGCTGAATTTTACGAGATTCTCTTTTTTTAACAGTCGAGAGCCGAATACAATATCCGCGCCGTATTTTTCAAACGGCTCCAAAAGAATCATATATTCATGCGGATCAACTTCTAGGTCGGCGTCCTGTATGGTAACAATATCTCCGGACGCGAGTTTAAAACCATCTCGGAGTGCGGCACCCTTGCCCTCATTCTTTGTCTTATGAACGATTTTGAGCCCCGAAACATTCGGGTAGGGGGAGCCGCCCGAAAATCGCCTTTCCAGACTGCTAAGAATTTCTTTTGTGCGATCGCGTGAGCCGTCATTGATAACGATTACTTCTTTTTTTGGAGGAACGGAAAAAACCACCCCAAGAAGTTTTTCGATAGAATTTTCTTCGTTATATGCCGGAATAACAACCGAGAGTAATGGTCTATTCATTTGATTTGCGTAGGTTCCCTCTCAAGAGGGGTGTAGACAACGGGAATAAATAAAATCTCTATTGCTGATTGGTTTTTGCCCACTCACGCGCCCAACTGATCGCGCGGCGCATGCCTTCAGTGAGAGGCACTTTCGGTTCGTAGCCGAGTAAAGATCGCGCCTTTGAAATATCTGCGACATAGTGGGTTACTTCGCCAACGCGGGATTGCTCGATTTGTATATGTGGTTTTGCCTCAAGGGTTTTTGCTATTAATTCCGTAAGTTCCACAAGCGTATGGCCTTCACCATATGCGAGGTTGATTGTTTCATTTTTAACCTTGCCGCTTGCTAATTTTTGTATGCCAAGCATGATCCCCTCAATACAGTCGTCAATATATGTGAAATCAAGCGTTTTGTCTTTGCCGTACACGGTGATAGGTTCGTTGCTCTGAATTTTCTTTATAAATAGCGGTATCACCCGTTCCATGCGCTCGATATCGGTATCATATCGGCCGTATACATTGCTGAACCGAAATACGATATATGGGATTGCGTAACAGCGCGCGTAGGAATAAATGAGAGCTTCACCGGCTATTTTACTTGCTGAGTACGGGCTTTCCGTAAAATGAAAATCACTTTGTTCTTCGTTTGTAATATAGCGGCGTATATCTCCGTATACTTCGCGTGAACTCGAGAAAACGATAGGGGTGTGGTTTGCTCGGCAATATTCGAGTATGTTAAATGTGATGATAATATTGTCGAGTGCTCTGTGAGGGCTTCCAACAAGCTCATTCACTTTTGCATTCGCAGCTAAATGCGCTACGATGTCAATATCTGGTGGATAGGGGACATCTCCAATACCCTTAGAAAAATTGTGAAATTGGCCGCTCAAATCCTGTAAAATATACGGAAATTTTCCTGTCCAGGTATTTGGGCGTTTATCAACCCCAAATACCCGATGCCCCCGTTCTATGAGTTTCAAGGCAAGGTTGGTCCCTATTTGCCCACTTGAGCCCGTAATAAGTATATGCATAAAAGTCTATTGTTTCTTTAGTATGGTATATTTTTTTGCTACAAACAAGTACGTTCATGTCGGTATTATTTTTTTTATTGTGCTTCTTTTTTCTTTCTACAGCCCGAGCGGAAATTTCACTGCAACACCAAAATTTTGGCGGGATGAGGCAATACCATTTGAACTTGCTCGGACCTATTATGAGTTAGGTAAAATGGACGTTGTGGTGTCTCCTGGGCAAGTTGATGGCAGACCGTATTTAACCCATGCGACTGGCTATCCATTACTTATACCCATGGCTGGCGTATTTTCAGTGTTTGGGGTTGGAGTCGTGCAGGCGAGGATTTTCATGATTTTCTGGATCATTGCGGCCGTCGTTGCGTTTTTTTTTGTTTTAAAGGGTTTTTTTGGGCTTGAGGGCGCGTCATGGGGCGCGATATTGGTTGCAAGCTTTGCACCCTTTTATGCAAATGGTAGAACGTTTACCGGAGAGATCCCTGGGTTTCTGTTCCTGATACTGGCTTTGTATTATCTTGTGTGCAGAAAAAATTACGCCGCGGCGGGAATTTTTCTCGGACTTGCCGCAGTCACAAAACCTTCGGTGTATCTTCTTTTAATCCCAGCAACATTTTTTTATATGTTGCTTGCCGACCGCGAGAATTTATTTGTAAAAGCACTTAAAATAATTTTAGGAGCTTCTCCATTTTTTATATTTTGGGTGTATATTATTGTCCCAAATCCATTTAGTATTTCCGATTGGGTTGGGATGATTGATTTATATAGACATCCTTTTGACGCGCCTTCAATTCTTGCGAATTTTGGCGCTGGCTTGAGATATATTGTTACACACTCAACTATTATTTATTTTACACTAATAACTGTAGTTACATACATGGCTTTTCGAAAAGGCGGGTATAGTGCTGACGGAAGAAAACTGTTTTTTTTCACTGTTATATATGGAGCATTTAGTTTCATATATTTCTTGAGAAGTCCGGGGTGGTTTCGATATCTTCTTGTCTTCCAGCTTTTGATACTTGGTTTACTTTTTCCTGCTATTGATTATTTTGGTAAAAGATTTAAATTTTCTCCCATTGTGGCGGTCTTAGCGCTTGTGGTTTTGCAGAGTGTCAATTATCTCTTTTTTTCGGATATTCAGTCGGGGGCTAAAAGCATTGAGACGGCGCGTTTTATTAATAGTAAAGTTCTTTCTGGCAACGATTCCACGGTCGGCTTTATTTATATGCCGACAGTTGCTGCTTTCATTGAGCCCTCGCGAAAATTTCAGATTGGGACCATCGGAGGAAAAGAAGTGTATGGCACGCATCCTCTTTCTCTTCCGCCCGAAAAACTTCCAACGTATATAATTGGATTTGACGGGACATATAAGGAGGCGCTTGATGCTTTTTACGAGCCGCTTATTGAAGCTCCCAATGGTCATATGCTGTATAAAAAAAGATGAAAGTTTCAATTATAATTCCGGTTTATAATGAAGAGCGCACGATAAAACAAGTTGTAGGTGCTGTTTTAGCGGCTCCTCTCGGAGCGGATATTGAGAAGGAGGTCATCGTAGTGGATGATGGATCGAGTGATGGGACCCCTGCCATATTAAAGACAATATCTGGTGTATCAGTTATTGTTCTTCCCAAAAATCAAGGCAAGGGTGCGGCGCTCAAGGCTGGGTTTCTTGCGGCGCACGGGGACGTGCTTCTTATACAGGACGCAGATTTTGAATATGATATTGGCGATTATCCGCGTCTTTTAGCCCCTATCTTTGAAAAACGTGCGGATGTTGTCTTTGGTAATCGTTTCCATGGAGAAAAACACACGGTTACATATCTTCGTAACTATGTCGGCAATAAATTTCTTACATTTTTGACAAATCTTTGCACGGGGCTGAGACTTGGGGACATTGAAGTCGGGTACAAGGTATTTCGCAGAGAAGTGGTTGATGGATTGAAATATGGCCTTCAATCAAAACGCTTTGGGATTGAGCCAGAGCTCGTTTGCAAAGTGGCGCGGCATAAAGAACGGTGGAGAATCAGCGAGGTGCCGGTAAATTATTCAGGGCGTACGTATGCGGAAGGCAAGAAAATCCATTGGTGGGACGGAGTCAAGGCAATATTTGCAATTATTTATTTTCGGTTTTTTTAGCTCCCGATTTTCGTTTTGCAAAGATAAGCTCGTGGATTCTATTCTCGTGTATTATGTTGGTCTCAAAACCACACTGGTTGAGATGAGAAAGCATATTCTCCGGCGTGTATTTTGGGTTTTCGATGTTGAAATAGCTCGGCGTGTGGCATTCCATTACTATTTTTTCGATGCGTCCCAGCAATTCTTGCGGCGCGCCAAAAAGAATATCATACTCGGCGCCTTCGCAATCAAGTTTCAAAAGATTACACGTTGCTATGTTATATTCAGAAAAGATATCGAGCAGTGTTGTTGTGGGGACGCGGACTCTCTTACTTCCCTTTTGGTAAAGACTGCGCTCGGCGCTGTTCAATAGGTTCTGGCTTAGAGATGCTTCTCCGGCAGTTGCGTAAACAGCTCGTTGTGATGCAATAACATTTACTGCTCGATTTGCGTTAATATTTTTTGTCAGTTGAGCAAAGTTTGCGGGATCTGGTTCGAAGCTGTATACTTTGCCGCCTTGTGTGTTTCGTGCGGCAAGAATAGAAAATGATCCGATATGTGCTCCAATATCAATAACCGTATCTTTTTTTCTGATTCCGAAATCTCCACGCGTGTACTGGCGCGATAGAATACAAGATGCAGCCATGTAAAGATCAACGATTTTTTGATGCGGGGTTTTTGTACGGAGCACTACATGAAGATTATCGAGCTGCACTATTAGCTCTTTTGGAAAAGTAAACCAAAAACGCATCCATTCCAGTGGCCGGAGAAAGCAAAACGACCAAAAGAAGATTTTGGTGGAATTAGCCACGGCAATGCTTTTACGGTAAAGTACGTGCAGCATACGAATGACAATTAGTATATAATTGAACTTACATGCATGCAAGAAAAATACTCATATATATTCTCTTTGGGGCATTTCTCGTGTCTATCATTTTTTCTTTTTACTATAGAATCAGTCCTACGGTAGATGCAAAAGCGTACACGAGAATCGCACGTAATATGGTTGCTGGTCTGGGGTATATCGAACATATAGAAAATACAGGTCGTATTACAAATGACGACGCGATTGTGCGCGTTGGCCCAGGATATGAATTTTTCCTTGCCGGTCTGTACCTGGTCACTGGTGGGCAGAACCTTCCCATTGTGTGGGTCGCGCAAGCTCTTCTCCGTGTGCTTACTGCATTTTTCATATATAAGATCGCGCTTCTGCTTTTTTCTGAACACGAGAATCGCACGCGAATAGCCTTACTCGCCGCCGGTATTATAGGGTTTTTCCCTGACCTTGTTGTGATTGGCGGTATGTTACTTGCCGAGACGCTCTTTTTAACGCTTCTTGCCGCTGCGTTATATTTTTCGCTCCTTCTTTTAAAAGACGGGCGGCGTTCGCATCTCTACTTTGCAAGTATACTCTGGGGTCTTGCTGCGCTGGTACGGCCAACTGCCATCCCAATGGTGTTCTTGCTCGCTGTTGTTCTTATATATCGTAAAAATTGGGCAAGTGCGGCTATCGTTCTCATCGCCACTATTTTATTTATTGGGGGCTGGTCTGTAAGAAACTCTCTTGTATATGGAAGACCGCTCTTTACTACAACGGCTGGTAGCTACGCGCTTTGGGTGGGGAACAATGCGGGAGCGACTGGCGGGTATGATAAAACGCCGCAGATTCAGGAGCTTATTGATAAATATCATTCGATTGAGCTTTCCAAAAAAGCATTTGGAGATTATTTTGCTTTCCTTATACATCGACCGTTTAAATTTATAGAGCTCCAGTTTCGTAAAACGATTCTCTATTTTAGTTTACTCCGGCCTATGGGTCTCTGGATTTATCTTGCCGATAAGCCCATCGACCGCGCAATTACACTTTTCGCATCCGCAATTGCTACGGTCTTCCTTTTTATTGCAGGAGCAGCTGGAGCATATTTTTACTTTAAAGAAAAAGTTTGTACAAATCTTTTCTTGTTTGGCATGATCATGATCCAGCCGTTCGTTGTCATCCCGACTTACGTGGAAACGCGTTATCGTTACCCACTATATATCTTTCTAGCGCTCTTTGCTGCTCTCGCGGTTATGGCGACTTTACAAAAAACAATCTCTCGAAAAATTATCCTCTGGGTTTGTTTATTGTTTTTTTTGATCAGCGTGATTGATATTGCATACTCGGCTCAGATATTCCGCGAGCGTATTAAAGAACTTCGCGCGGAGCTTGTCCTGCAATGAAGACTCTTTTTGGCTCTCCGAGCAGAAACTGGACAGTACATTCTTTTTGTTATACTATTTTTCTATGAAAAAAGCCCTCATAACGGGTGTCACGGGTCAGGACGGCTCGTATTTGGCCGAATTATTGCTTGAGAAAGGATATCAGGTCTACGGGCTTCAGCGCAGATCAAGCGCTCCCAATACCTATAGAATCGATCATCTCTACGATAATCCCCAGTATCCTCGTTTTGTAACCGCGTATGCCGATCTTGCCGATAGCTCAAACTTGAGCCGTCTTATCGCGAAAATTCAGCCAGATGAGATTTATAACCTCGGCGCGCAGAGCCATGTGCGCGTGAGTTTCGATGTACCCGAATATACGGCCAATGTGACCGGTCTCGGCCCGCTTCGCATTTTAGATGCGATACGCGACTTGAAAATTCCCTCACGATATTATCAGGCGAGCTCATCGGAAATGTTCGGCAAAGTGCTCGAAGTCCCGCAGAAAGAAACTACGCCATTCAACCCGCAATCACCTTACGGGCTTTCAAAAGTGTTCGCGTTTTATACGACCCGTATTTATCGCACGAGTTACAATATGTTTGCTTCAAACGGTATTCTGTTTAATCATGAATCGCCGCGTCGCGGTATCACATTTGTCACGAGAAAAATTACAATTGGCCTTGCGCGGGTAAAACTCGGGCTCCAAAAAACGCTCAAACTTGGCAATCTCAATGCAAAGCGTGACTGGGGTTTTGCGAAAGATTATGTCGAGGGTATTCATCTTATTTTACAGCATGACAAGCCAGATGATTTTATCCTTGCAACCGGTGAGACACATACGGTTCGCGAATTTGTTGAAGAGGTTGGGGGGGTCCTTGGTATGGATATTGTGTGGGAGGGCGAAGGTATTGAAGAGCGCGGTGTTGACAGAAAGACCGGGAAAACCGTTATCGAAATCGATCCGGTATATTTCCGTCCATCCGAAGTCGAGTTTTTGCAGGGCAATGCGGCAAAAGCGCGGACGGTTCTTGGCTGGAAGCCAAAAGTGACATTTAAGAAGCTCGTGCGGCTTATGACAGAGCACGATTACGATCTTGTAAAGAAAGAAATGGGGAGCGGCCATCCAATCGATGTCAAGCGAATTAATTTGATATAGCAAAAATATATATCATGGAACAGATTTTTTATAAAAAGGAACTCGTTGGTATTTTACTCCGGCGACTTTCAAAGGGTTCGGTGCCGGTTACTGACGGAAAAGAACCGTTACAGCTTGTCACGCTCAAGCATCCGAAAGGGGCGTATTTAAGAGCGCATACGCATAAGCCAAAAAAACGCGTAACAACGCGTTTACAGGAATGCCTTATCATGAAAAAGGGGAGCGCAAAAATTGATTTATACGGCATAGATAAGAAAAAATTTAAAACGATTTCACTTCATGAGGGCGAAACGTATATTTTAATGTATGGGGGATATGGTATTCATGTCACAAAAGATGCGGAAATGATTGAAGTAAAAAACGGACCCTTTCTCGAAGATAAAGTGCTTATCTAGCTATTTATGGAGCAAAAACCAATACCACAAATGGAGCCTTGGTTTGATGAGGCGGAAACAAACGCCGTTGCCGAATATATGCGCGGCGGCGGGTGGGTGATGGAATTTAAAAAAACCGAGGAGCTTGAGCGGATGATTGCTGAATATGTCGGCGTTCCGTATTGTGTCATGACAACAAACGGCACGATTAGCTTGACGCTCGCATTGCTCGCGCTCGGGCTCAAAGCGGGAGACGAAGTTTTAGTGCCCGATTTTACAATGATCGCAAGCCCGAATTCAGCAGTGCTCGTAGGTATAAAGCCTGTCCTTGTCGATATTGACCAGGAAACGCTTTGCATGGATTTAGAAAAAGCCGAAAAGGCGATAACCCCCAGCACAAAAGCGCTGATGTACGTCGCGTTTAACGGGAGATCGGCTGACATGGAGCACATCGTCGAGTTTTGCAAAAAACACAAGTTGTATTTAGTGGAGGATGCCGCGCAGGCGCTCGGGTCTTTTTCGAAAGGAAAACATCTCGGTTCGTTTGGCGATGCTGGCAGTTTTTCGTTCAGCGTCCCGAAAATTATTACCACAGGACAGGGCGGTACCTTAGTAACCCATAGCGAAGATCTCTACAAAAAATTAAAGAAGATGAAAGATTTTGGCAGAGAAAAAGGCGGAAGCGATTTTCATGATGCATGGGGGTGGAATTTCAAGTTTACCGATATACAGGCGGTCATCGGCATTGAGCAGATGAGGAAACTTCCCGCGAGAGTAGAACGTAAAAAAGGAATTTTCAAGCGATACCAGGATGGATTAAAAGAAATCCAAGCCGTTGAATTTATAAGAACCAATCTTGATGATACGAGCCCGTGGTTTGTTGAGATTTTTGTTAACGACCCGGACGCACTTTCAGCGTTTCTGAAGGCGCGTGGGATTGGTTCACGCCGCGTGTATCCCGCAATCCATACGCAGAAAATTTACCGCGACCAGTATGCGGGCAAAGGTTTTCCGGTATCGGAAAGAGCAGCCAGCAGGGGATTGTGGCTGCCTTCTTCGAGCAAGCTTTCGAATGAAGAAATTGATTATACTGTAAAGGCCATCGAAGAGTGTTATTATGAGTTGGCATGAATCCCGTTAGAGATTCAAAATATGTTTTTATGTTTATCTCCTCCAAAACACGAAGGATGGCAAATGGTATACAGGATTTACTAATGATTTACGGAAACGCTTTCACGCACACACAATAATAGAGCAGTTTTTTCAATAAAACACCGTAGTCCATTTATATTGATTTATTACGAAGCATGTTATAATGAAAAAGATGCAAGGTCACGAGAAAAATATTTAAAAACTGGCATGGGAAAACGATATCTTAAAAATAGATTAAAGCGTTTCCTATCTCTAACGGGATGAAAGTATCGCTTATTATACCGACTCGTAACGAGCAAGGCTGTATCGGGCGGACTCTTAAAGAAGTTCCCAGGGACGTGGTCGATGAAATAGTCATAGTGGATGGGCATTCGACCGATAAAACCGCCGAAGAGGCAAAAGCCGAACTGCGATCGTCGGACAAATTCGTGTTGCAAAAAGGCAAGGGATATGGAGGAGCGTTTCTGGAAGCATTTGATATCGTGACGGGAGACGTAATTATCATGATGGATGCGGACGGTTCTCATAATCCCGCAGAAATTCCTGCGATCGTGGAAAAAGTCAGGCGTGGATATGAATACGTGATGGCGTCGCGATATATGACCGGAGGGCACAGCGAAGACGATACAATCATCCGTTGGTTTGGCAACAGAATGTTTACATGGCTGACCAATGTCATCCATGGGACCAATGTAACGGATAGTCTCTATCTTTTTACGGCGATCACGCGCGACGGATTGAAAAAATTAAATCTAAAATCTTCTGGTTTTGAGTTTTGCACGGAAATTGTTGTTAAAGCACATCGTGCTGGTTTGAAATTTGCTGAAGTTCCCGCCTTTGAGCGAGCGCGTACTGCCGGCAAGACAAAGGTGAATGCTTTCTGGCACGGCCTTAAAATTTTACGGATGATCTTGCGCAGATATCGCGACTGAAGTGGTATCAAAGCCAACCAACACTGAATTTAAAGAAATTTTTGACAGCGCCGCGCGCAAATACGATGCGGTGTCAAATCCATATGCCGTTTTTCGAAGACGGAATTTTTTTGTTGCACATGCGCGCGGGGATTGTCTTGAAGTAGGGGCGGGTACAGGCGAAATTGCTCTCGCGCTTAAGCGGGCGGGGCATCGCGTTGTGGCAACGGATATTTCGTCGAATATGGTTTCCGAGATTCAAAAAAAAGGAATTGAAGCACATGCGTGTGATGCAGAAAAATTACCGTTTGCCGACGGAACATTTGATACGGTTGTCGGAGCGGAGATGATTTACTATCTTGATAACCCCGATGCTTTTTTACAGGAAGTGCACCGTGTGTTGCGCCAAGGAGGGGTTCTTCTTTTGTTTTCCGCAACCAATCGCGCAAAATTTTTTGATCGTGTACGAGGAGTCCTTCGCGTTTTGGGTGTTGGCGGGACGTATTTTGATGATAAGGCCCACGAATTTATACGTCCAAAAGCTTTGTCTCATTTATTGCAAAAGAAACAATTCCGCGTGTTATATATGCGGCGCATGATTATATTGCCTTACCGCATCGTTCACGTTATCAATCTTATTTTTGAAAGGATATTCGGTGTTTGTGTCGCGATACGTGCAGAAAAAATATGAAACAAGGACCTATATTTATAAAAGCGGGTGCGCGAAAAGCCGGCAAAGCGGCGCATGGAAAATTTACGATAAAAAAAATCGTAGTGTCCGGTGGCTCTTTGCCCGGTGTTACGCAAATTGCAGTGTCCAATTTGCGTCTTGGGAAAACAGAACCCAAGCCACACCGGCATCCTACGATGTGGGAGATTTATTTTATTCTTCAGGGCGAGGCTGTGTATGATGTAGGTAAGAAAAAATATGCCGTTGGGCCTGGGGATTTTTTAGCAATCCCGCCGAATACAGACCATAACCAAACGGTTACAAAAGCGCCGCACGTCATTTTTTATTGGGGGATTGCGCTCGACGGCAATGTGCGCGGGGAGGTGACAAGCACAAAAAATAAATGAAAACGAGATATCATATTTCCCGCCACTTTTATAAAAAAATATTGCGTGTCATGCCGAATCTTGCGGTTGACGCAGTCATTGTTTATCGTGGCAAATTCTTGCTTCTCCGCCGCGCTATTCCGCCGAGAAAAGGCGAATGGTGGCTTCCCGGCGGACGAGTAGTGAAAAGCGAAAGCCCCGCAAAATCTGCAAAAAATAAAATATATGAGGAAACCGGAGTTCGAATACGCCCGATGAGATTGCTTGGGATAGACAGCATGTATGAGCGCCGCTGGGGTATCAAGGTGCAGACTTGTACGTTTGTGTATCTTGCGCGTCCCATAAAATCTCTCGGGATTCGGACGAACTTTAACAATACAGAATACCAATGGTTCGAGAAAGTGAACCCCGCCTGGCATCCATATGTCAAAAAATTCGTTCATTTAGCGGGATTTCGATAATCATGAAAAAAGATATTCCGCTCGCTCTCTACAAAAAAATTCTTCGGGTTCTGCCGGTGCTGACAGTAGACCTTGTTATTGTACGCAACGGGAAATTTCTCTTGCTGAAACGTAAGAATGACCCGTTTAAAAATACGTGGTGGATCCCCGGAGGGCGTTTTCGGAAGGGCGAAACGTTTGAAAGCGCCGTGCACCGTATCACGAAGGTCGAAACCAGACTTCGCGTGCGCGTTGTAAAACTTCTTGGCGTTGACGGCATGCATGAACACAGATACGGTATCGACGTGTATAGTATTGGCGCTGTGTATCTTGTAAAACCAATCGGCAAAGTTCCGGCAAAGTTGCGTATCAATGGCGAGAGCAGCGATGCGGCGTGGTTTTCGCTCATTCCTCCGGGCGTGCATCCTTTTGTGAAGAAATTTTTGCGAGAAGCAGGATTTCAGTAAAACTATTAGACAACAATAGTATCCTGTGTTAGAGTGCCCACGGGAGTTTTTCTCTTTGACGTCGGGGAGGCGTGCTATGCAGCCGATTGTCTCGAGAGCCAGTGAGCGCAGAGGTGAAGCTACTGCACATGGTGGGGATGTGCTTAAAGAAG
>Ga0209542_10005263_pt1 | contig 25972 bp, 33 predicted proteins | sample RifCSPhighO2_01_FD_184028 | JGI IMG/M metagenome (GOLD analysis project Ga0209542, IMG submission 184028) | Soil microbial communities from Rifle, Colorado - Rifle CSP2_plank highO2_0.1 (SPAdes) (version 2) | ecosystem: Environmental > Terrestrial > Deep subsurface > Rock core/Sediment ...
CAAGCGCCTCAAATAAAATTCCAAAAAGATTGTATTTATTTTCTATTTTATCAATAAGTAAGAAATGTCCTGCAGAGAAACTTATATTTCTCTTCATTTTAATTGAACCTCCTTTCAATAATTAAAATTCGCTAAGAAATAGAGTATTAAATATTAACTACAAACGACTTACGACCGACTACCTACTGTTGAATTCGCAACTGGCGAATTCAAGTTAAAAATAGAATAAAATTTGAATAGAGTAAACATGTTAAGTTGACAACTTGACAACTTGACAACAGATAGAAAAGATTTATAATCTTTCTATACTTTAATTTGTCATGAAAAAGAGGAAGTTGAAGGATAATAAAAATCTGAAAAAGATTCATAGGATTAACAATAAGATTAACAAGATAATTATTATAATTATTGCAATAATTATCTTAATTCTTGCATTATTTTTTGTTGCTGTTAGATTTACAGGAAGAGTTGTAGGGCAGGTTACAGGAGAGGCTACCTCGACTGCAATTTATAATTGCAGTGATTCTGATAATGGCATAGATTATTTTACAAAAGGAATCTGCGAAGACAGGAAACAAAAATATGAAGATGCATGCTATGGAAAAAATGGTCTGTGGGAATATTATTGTCCTAGAGATAAATATGCATGCATAATGCAGGAAAGTGCATGTCCTTATGGATGTGAAGATGGAAGATGCTTGAAAAAAGGAGAACTTAGTGTAGTTGATAATCCGGTTATAAATTCTACTGAAACTAATACTACTGAAATTAATACAGCTTCTGGAAATAATCCTATTGTTACCAAAGAAAATTCTCCAGCTGTTGAGATAATTAAAAATCCTTATTTGATTATTCTCATTGTTTTGGTTATTGTTGTTTTGTTGATAATTGTATTTTTAGTCTTATTTATTAAAAAATCTGCGAGATTAAAAAAAAGTTCTATAAAATTAAAGTTGAAATAATTCTTGAGTCTCTGTTTTCGACATATTTATTAATTGATTTTTCTATTTAATTCTGGGAAAAAGGTGAAACTATGGAGATAAATGAGGTTTTGAAAAAATATTCAAGGAAAATTGAAGAGCAAATGAAGGATTATAACCAGAATTTTAATCAATACAATTCAAAAGAGTATTCTTTATTTAAGCAGGACATGATGCCTGAACTTTCAAGATATGAGAGATTAGTTAGAAGTTTGGGAAGTTTTATTAAAATAAAACTTGCTTCAAAAGATGAAGCAAGAATTGGAAAAGAATTAGAGGTCGCTCATTTAGAGGCAAGCCCTGGAGAAGTTGTTGGTTTGGCTTTTGCAAGCACTATAATAATTCTTTTTGCAGGCTTGCTGATTAGCATTGGAATCTGGTTTTTTAATGGTTTTCCTTTGTTGGAGGGTTTTCCTGTTCTTTTTTTCTTTTTAATATTAATTGCTTCAACATTTTGTTTTTATTATTTTTATTCAATGCCTTCTAGACTTGCTGTCAAATGGAAATTAAAAGCTTCAAGCCAGATGGTCCCTGCTGTGCTCTATACTGTTATTTATATGAAACATACCAGCAATTTAGAAAGAGCAATAAGTTTTGTTTCACAGCATATTGATGCTCCCCTATCTCTTGATTTGAGAAAAGTATTATGGGATGTTCAGACAGGAAGATTTTCATCTATAAAAGACAGTTTGGATAATTATTTAGATTTTTGGAGAGAAGCAAACATAGAGTTTGTTGAGAGTTTTCATTTAATTGAATCAAGCTTGTTTGAACCAAGTGAAGCAAGAAGGATTCAAATTTTGGAAAGAGCTTTAAAAGTTATTTTAGACGGAGTTTATGAAAGGATGCTAAAATACACACATTCTATAAAGTCTCCCCTGACAAATTTGTATATGTTAGGAATTGTTCTTCCAACCTTGGGATTGGCTTTGCTTCCTCTGGCTTCTACACTTTTGGGTGGAATGATAACATGGATTCATGTTTTAGTTTTTTTTGATGTAATAATTCCTTTTTTTGTTTTTTACTTAACTTTGCAAATAATGCTGAAAAGGCCTGGAGGTTATGGAGAAACAGGTTTATTGGAAAAAAATCCATTATATTATAATTACATTTCAAAAACCCCTTATTATATTGCTTTTTTAATTAGTTTTCCGTTTTTATTAATAGGATTAATGCCTTTGGTTTTTGGATACACTTCAATTCCACAATTATTTGGTTTTCAATCAGATTATTCACTTAGCCAATTGGGCCTGAATATTCTTGGAAATGGAAATTTATTTGGATTTCAAACTATTAATGGAAACATTACTGGGCCTTTTGGAGTTTTTTCTCTGTTGCTTAGCCTTTTAATTCCTTTTTCAATTGTGATGTTTTTTTCAATTGTTTATTCAATGAAAACTAAAGATTTGATTAAGGAAAGAGACAATACAAAAGATTTGGAAAATGAGTTTAATAACAGCTTGTTTACATTAGGAAACAGATTAGGTGATGGAACTCCTGCTGAAATTGCTTTTTCAAAAGTTGCAGAATCAATGAAAGGGCAGAAAACAGAGAATTTTTTCAGGATTGTAAATTCAAATATTCAGTCAATGGGAATGGGGCTGGAACAAGCTATTTTTAATCCAAAAAGAGGGGCTTTGATTTATTATCCTTCGAGCTTAATTGCAACAAGCATGAGGATTTTAATTGAAAGCGTGAAAAAAGGATTAAAGGTTGCTGCTGAAAGCCTGATGAGCATTTCAGAATATGTAAGAAATCTTCAGAAAATAAACGAGAGATTAAGAGATTTGCTGGCAGATGTTGTTTCAGATATGAGGAGCAACATGATTTTTTTAGCTCCTTTACTAGCTGGAATTGTTGTTGGATTAGGTGCAATGATAACTTCGATTTTATCACAATTGGATATTTTAACAAACATGGGAATTGATACAAGTTTAGGGGGGATTGGAAACATAAGCAATATAACAGGATTATTCAGAATTGAAAACATGATTCCTCCGTTTTATATGCAGATTGCAATTGGAATTTATATCATTGAAATAATTTTTATTTTAACAGGAACTTTGGTTACAATTGATTCTGGAGAAGACAGATTAAAGAGAACTCATGATATTGGAAGAAATTTAATTACCGGAGGATTGCTATACTTGATTGTAACTTTAATCTCTGTAATTGCATTGACTTTGCTGGCAGGAGTTGCTCTTGGAGGGTTGAGTGGTTTGGGATAGAAATAATCTTATTAATGTTATTCAAGACATGAAGAGGGTGGAGAATGAGAACAAGATATTTATTTCATTTATTTTATCTTGTTGAATTGAAATCACAGATAATTCCTTTTAAGTCTCTGCTAACCATGCCAAAAGAAACATCCAAAGCATGTTCGCATTTTTTTCCGGTTTCATAAAAGAAATCTGTAGGTTCTCCATGCAATCTTACTCCTAAACCTGCTTTTCCATCAGTTCTTAGTTCAAAATCATAGCAATTTCCATTAAAGGAACATAAGAGGTTTTCATTGGACAATCCACGCATAACTCCACTCCTCTTTCAACGGCTTCTCCATTTTGAAGTTTTCTAAACATTTCATTAACTTCTTCTAATCTTGTCATGATCAAAATAAAATATTGAGTATATAATGTTTATTGTTTTTAATCAGAATATTTATTAATGTCAGGAATTAAACCACATCATTTATGATGTGGATTCAATTTTGAGGCTTTAATTCCTGAGCATCCTAAAAACAAGTGCCTGTCACAAACCACCCCTTTTAAGGTGTGGTGGCACATTGTTTTTTTGATTTATTTAATGAAACAGAAATGTATATATATGTTATTTTTGTTTAATAAATATCAAGATTATATATAAAGAGGCAAATTATGAAAAGAATTAAATTATTTTTAATGTTGTTTTTAATACTTGTAAGTATTAATTTGGTTTTTGCTGCTTCTTCATGGTGCAATGATACTGATGCAAAAGAAAAAGCAAGAGTTTATACCAGAGGAATGAATTATTACCAGAATGGTGTAAACAGCGGAGAAAATAAATTTGGAATATGGAATCAGCAGGATTTTTGCAAAGGTAATAAAATTTATGAAACTTATTGCTATTATTCAAGAGGACAGTATTACAACGGAACTGCGATTTACAAATGTCCAAAAGGATGCAATGCAGAATTAAAGGCATGCAATCCTAAAACTTCTATTACAGGAAAATTTATTGATTTATCAGTTATGAGCAGTTCAACAGGAACTTATTTGGGAATTGGAGTTGTTATCATTGCTGTTGCGATTGTTGTTGCGATTGTTGTCTGGTTTTTTCTTAGGAAGAAAAAGAAGAAAAAAAGATAATTTTTTTCTTTTTTCTTTTTATTTGATTTTTTATTAACAGAATATTTATTAATCCATTTTATTACTTATATACATGAATAAAAGAGGCTTTGAATTGGCTTTGAGTACGATTGTGATACTTGTACTTGCTGTGCTTGTGCTTTTATTTGCAGTTATGTTTTTTACAACCAGTTCCGGCAGTTTTATTGGTACAATTAAAAATTATTTTTCATATTCCAATGTTGATTCTGTTGTGCAAAGATGCAATCTTCTTGTCAGTTCAAATTCTTTGAATGGTTTTTGCTGCGAGAAGATTGAGGTTAAATATTATCTTAATGATAAAAAAATGAACGGAATGTTCAGTTGCAGAAGTATAATAGATAATGGAATTGATAATAGAGTTAATGGTTTGAGTTGCGAGGAGGTGAAATGCTGATGTTTAAATCCAAAAAAGCAATAGAATTAGATATGCTTGCATGGTGGCTGATTGGACTTGCTATTTTAGTTATTGGAGTTTTAGCTTATTTTATTCTAACTGGAAAGCTTACCGGAGGATTGGATTTTATAAAAAATCTGTTTAGGTTTGGCTAGCAACTTTCTTTTGAAAAAAGAAAATTGGGAAAGAAAAAATAATAAAAAAATGGTAAATAAAAAATCTCAAAGTCTTGCAATAAACAAAATAATTATAATTATTCTTATAGTCTTAGTTATAGCTTTAGTTATTTTTTTTATTTATAGAGAAGATTTATGGAATTATATCAAGAATCTTCCAGGATATACTGTCAGCAAGAACGATACTGAAGTTGATTATACTTTTATGACTCCTGACCAGCTTTCTAAATATGAATGCACTCCTGTTGGAAATATTGCTTATTCTAAAAGCATGACATCTCCTGATTATTATATTTATACTGAAAATACAAAAACCAATCTTTATGTTAGTGATTCAAATGTTTTATTGGATATTGGAAACTCTTTTGTTAATACTTTAGGGTTTGGAGAAGCTGTTATTATAGGAACAATAGAAAACAATGTAATTAAAATTGATTCAAAATTTTTAAATGAAAATTCCCAGAATTATTTGAAATATAAAAGCTTGCTTCCAACTATTGGCTGGTTAAAAATACTTAATAATGCTTTTAGATTAGGGCCTAATCTTTTATGCAAAAAAGAAGGACAGGTTCAGGAGCTTAAATCAGAGGCTGGCTGTGTTGATAGTTGTGAAATTCATAATGGTTTATGCAAAGAAACTGGTGATGAAAACGAGATAGCTTTTGGAAAAATAAATTGCAAAGATAATCAACAATGCTTTGTTAAGATAAATGAAGAAAAAATAGAAGATGGTGAGCTGATGCTAGCGGATTTTTCTTCGATTTATGTTAATCCAAAAATATATCCTCCTGGATTTGTTTTTATTGGAAAAAATTCTTTAGATGTTGAAATTGGAGAAAGGCAGATTATCAGTTTTTCAGTTTATTATCCGAAAATGAGGGCAGGAGGCGAGGCTGGAAGGAATTTTTGCTATTTATTAAGGAGCAATGACAAGGTTTTGAAAAAAGGATATGATAAAAATGAATTAAACAATGGAGAAGCAATAACTTCATTTGCAACTTTTAATAATAATGAAAGAATATTTGAACTTGTTGTTTGGGATTCTTCAATTAATTCTGGTCCAAAAGTTTTGAAAAGAGTTGAGATAAAACCTAAATCAAATCCTGATTTTGAAGGGTTGATTCTTTTATTTAATGAAAAATTTAAGGAAGATGTTTTAAGAAAATCAGAAGGAAAGTTTTATGCAGTTGATGCCCCCTTTAAATTTGAAAATGGTTTGACAATTTCAACTTACAGGATTGATAAATATTCAGATAAAATAGAAATTTATGGTTATTATTCCATTGCAAATAACAATAAAAATAAATGGTATGCTCTTGATTGTTACACAGGGTTTATCGGATTTATATCTGTTGGAATAAATTTTGATAAAATACAGCCTAGCCTGATTGAAACTTTAAATGAAAATAACTGCAAACTGAAATACTAAAATGATTAAAAAGATTATTATTGATAAGAAGGGTATTATTCTAAAAGAAGTCATAACCTTGATTATATCGGTTTTATGCCTGATTATCCTATTTTATTTAGGTTCTCAGCTTTATGGAATGCTGATTAAAAAATCTGCCCTTGAGCAGGCGAAAGCAAATTTAGAACAGATTTCAAATACTATCAATAATTTAAAAGATGGCAGTTCCGGAACTTTTTTATTAACCTCTCCAAAGAACTGGTTTTTAATTCTTTATAATAAAGGGACAGGGCTTTTTTCCTGTTCTGGAAATAGCTGTATATGTTTTTGCCCTGCTGAAACTCTTGAAAGCTGTGAAAAAGAGGGGGTTTGTAAGGATTTTGGCTTAAATATAGATTCAAGACCTCCTCTTAAAATAACAAAATTTTATGATTTGGAGTTTGTTAGAGGGGGAGATGTTATAAAAGGTTATAATAAAGTCCATGAAAGTAGGGTTGATTCAAAATGAAAAGAGCTCTCTTTAAAAAAGAGACTTCGGAGAGAAAAAAATGAATAAAAAACTAATTAATGATAAAAAATCCGAAACTGAAAATTTTTTTGAAAAAAATTTAAAATGGATTCTTTGGAGTTTATTATTTTTAATGTTATTTGCTGCTTTAGTTTTTTATTTATTAAAAAATTTAACTTCAATTTGGTAAGAATTAAAAATCAATAAAACTTTTATTATGATAATGAAAAGAGAAAAAAAAGGAGATATATCTGCTGCATTTTTAATTACCGTTATTTTAGGTGTACTTGCCTGTGGAATAGTTTTGATTGTTTATTCTCAGTTTAGCTGGACTGCAACTGCTGACAAAGAAACCTGCCATCAATCTGTTATTTACAGAGCAACTCTGCCATCTACTCTTGGTGCAAAAGCCTTTGTTCCATTAAAATGCAAGACAGAAAAGATTTGCTTTACTTCTGGAATAATCGGAGGTAAGTGCAATGAATTTGAAAATGTTTTTGGAATAACAAGAGCCAGAGTGAACAGAAAAGAGCAGATTGAACAGGAAATAGCTAGAAAAATGGTAGATTGCTGGGAAATGACTGGGCAGGGAAAATTATCTTTATTTAATCAATGGTTTGCCGAGACTTATGGTTTTTCTGATGTTGCCTCTTCATGCATAATCTGTTCCAGAATTGCTTTTGACAGGAAAAGTTTGGCAAAAACAGGAATCAATGTTCAGGAAATAGATGTTTTTAATTATATGACTAAACATTTAATTGCTGGAAAAAATATAACCTATTATGATTATTTAGGTGGTGATAAAGGAAAAATTTCTGTTAAGGATGAGAATGTTGAAAATCTGATTAAAGAACTTTCTAAAAATCTTTTGTATGAAACAGTAAATCAAAATATTAATACAAATGATAATCCTAATTCAGACGAGCTTGCTATTTTATTCATGCAGATTTATTCCCCAAAATATGGAGAGGTTTTTAAAAACAGCCTTTATACTGTTCTAGGGATAGGAGCCAGCAATTTTATCAGTGCTCCGGTCTTGAGTACAAAATTAACTGTGGGAGCAGGGAAACTCGCTCTTGCTCATCCTATAGGTGCTGCAATTGCTGCATTGCTTGGATTGGGGATTGGAGGATATCAAGCCTATAGTGTTTTTAATAACAATGCGATTGCTGCAGGTTATTGCGGAGATATTGCTGTTGAGGACAGGGCAGAAACAGGATGCAGTGTTGTGAGAATTGTGAATTATGGTGCTGAAGATTTGTCGAAGTATTGCTCGACTATTGAAAGCATTGCTTAAATTTTTGGTTATAATCATATTTAAATAACTACTTTTATTTTAAATATTATGTTAAGAGCTGATGAAAAACAAAGAATTGAAAATTGGGCAAATAGGATAGAGGATTGTGCTAAGGGGGGACATCCTTATAATTTTCAATCACTACCTTATAATCCTCATTCAGGAGTTGTTCTTGTAAGTTGCAATAATTGTGGAGCTTTTTATGAAAGAATTCCTTCTTCAGATGATAATAAACCTTTCCGAGAAGTTAGAAGATTGGAATTTGTAGTTTAATAATTATTTGCCTTAGAATTATAAGTTAAATTTATAATTAACCTTATTTTATTATTATATATTTAAAGGAAGCAATTTTTTATGAACAAAAAAGCAGCAGACACAACTGTCATTGAAAATACTATTTTCATAGTATTAAACATTGTTTTTTTTGCTATCATGCTTATTTTTGTTTATAATTCTGGGAGCAATATTCTTGTTAAGGAGCAAAGCTATGCAAAAGAAATTGCCCTTATTATTGATAACTGCAAGCCTGGAATGTCTGTTTTATTAAATATAAATGATTTAATTGAAACTGCAAAGAAAAATAATTTTCCTGTTGAGAATATAGTTAAATTAGATAAAAAGAATAACAGGGTTTTAGTCAGCTTAAGACAAAATTCAGTTTTTGGGTTTCAGTATTTTTCAAAAGATGCTGAAGTTAAATTAAATAATAATTGGTTACTTATAGAGGTTGGAAAGAGCTCTCTTTTAGAAAAAGAGACTTCGGAGAGAAAATGAAAAATAAAGATAACAAGTCCATTTGGTTTCCAAATGGAAAGTATAGCAAGTCCATTCTTCCGAGTGGAAAGAAAGCAGTGGAAAAACTTATTTCAGTGTGGTGGTTTTTTATACTTTTTATAATTGGAATAGGAATTGTTCTAGGAGTTATGATTTATTATTCTGCTGAAACAGTTGTTAAAAAAATAGAGGCGGAAAGTTTGAATCAAAGAATTTTTGGCTGCTTGGTTGATGATGGGCAGTTAAATCAAAGAATTTTTGAAAATAGTTTTAATGTTTTTGAAGAATGCGGGTTAAATAAAGAGGTTTTTGAAAAAGAAAGCCTTTTTTATTTCAAGGTTTCTGTTTATAACTTGACTGATTTGATTAATGAAAAAGCTTATGGAGACTTTTCAGTTGATAAAAACTGCCAGATAGTTGAAAAAATATCTGCAAAGAAATTTCCTGAATGTTTTAGCAGGAATACATGGATTTTAGATGATAAGGAAAACGAACTAAATCTAATTATTTTAACAGCTTCTAATCAGGAGGGAGAAAGAGTTTCTGCTATTTGATAATGATAAATAAATCCATGGTTAAAAAAGCGCAAATCGGAGCAACTTTAAGCTGGTTTGTTGCAACATTGATTATATTTTTTATTATTGTGCTGTTTCTTTCAGCAAGCATTATTTTTTCCAGCAAAAAAATTGTTTCAGGAGGCGATAAAATAAATCTTGAAAAGAAAGCAAATGAATTAACAAGTTTTGAGGTTCTGTTAGGTTTTCTTGATAAAAAAATCATTTTTGATAATGAGAAAACTAACATAAAAAATATCCTGGTTAAAGGTTTAGATCAAGAAAAAAGAACAAATGTAAAGGAAAAATTAAAAGGAGAGATGGATAAAATAACAAAAGAAAATTTCATTGGAAATTCCTGTTATTTATTTGATATTGAATATCCAAACTCTAATTTAAATGTTGGAAATGGATTTGATGTATGCAGTTTCACATGCACTGATGAAAGATTTGATGAATATGTTGACCAATATAAAACCAGATTGCTGAGCAAGTCTATTAGCTTTGATATTTATTCAGAAAAAGGCGTTATTAAAACTAAATTTTATCTGGGAGAATGCTAAAATGAACAAACATTCTGCTCACATTTCGAATCAGTTATTTAAGCTAAAACTTTTGCCTGATTCAAAACGCTCGAACTCGCGTCTTGACTTTGTTATTAAATTAACAAGATTGCCAAAGTCAAAACGCTCGATGGAGCTGGCAATACCCTTTTTGGTGTTGATGACTTTGGTTTTAACAATATCAGCATTGGTTATTTTTAATTTTAATTCCAGAAGCGTCGGAACTAAAATAGAAGATTATAGATTATTGGACGATATAAATATCAGAGAGAGGCAAGTTAATTTTTACATAAAAGATATTGTTGAAAGCAGTATTTCTGGAATTCAGAAGGGAAAAGATGTAAAAACACAATTTATTGAAAATTTCAATGAAGAACTTAAGAGATATAAGAATGTAGAAACTTTTTATGTCAAAGAATTAGAGCAATTACCAAGTCAAGTGAATAGGGATAAAATTAAAATCGAAGACAAAAAAATCAGCATTGTTTTTAAAATAGAGATTGGCAGGGAATTTCCAGATAAAATGACTGTTATTTATTCCTATGAAAAGGAATTTTATGGGTTTTTGAGCTGAGTTATTTTTGGTGATTAGTGCAAATCCGCACTAAACTGCCCTCTTTACAACACATATATTAATTAATAGATTATAAACATTTTCGTTTCTGTGATTGAAACGAAATTCCATTTATATGATTATGATTATTAACTAATTCTTTATCATAGTCAATAATATTATGTTTTCCATATTGTTCTAAGCTAGCATAACTTCTCCAACTATCCGTATAAAACACAGAACCTTTCTTTGCTTTATTTTTTGCACCTCTTCCCCTATTTCCTTTTCTCTTTCCACCAAAATAACTTTCATCTAACTCCAATTCTCCATTTAGCTTTTTTGCTTCTAATAAACAATAATTACTTATGCATTTTCTAAAATGCATAAACTTTCTATGGATTACTTTGTAATCCAAATTTAATTCATTTGCTGCCCTGCAGGCAGAGATTTTAAATAAAAATAATAAAGAGCCTAAACAACAAAAATCAATAAAACAAAAGCCAAAAGAAATAAACATAACTTTAAATGAAGAAAGAGGAATTTTTAGAAAAAATGGCTTATCAAACCAAGATATTATTTATCTTGAATCAAAAGGATATAAAGAATTTGAAGCTAAAAGCTTGACAACAAATAAAATTGAAAAATTCATGATTTTTCCAAGATCAAACGAAAGCCTTCCTCATGCTTTTATGTGTTATCAGTTATATTATTTTATAAGAAAATTTACAGATAAAGTTAAAATGTATGAAACATTGAAGCCTGATATTGTTTTTGAAGCAAATAACAAAAAATATGCAATTGAAGTTGAAACGGGAATTGCATTAGTACATCGTAAAAAATTACTAGATAAAAAAATAGAAAATCTTAAAAAATTTTTGGAAATAATTGGTTTTTTGCTATTAGTGATAGAAAAATAGCTTCAAAATATAGCAAGTTAGGTTCTACTTGTGATAAAAGATATGTATTGAATAGAATTAAAAAATTATTTGAAAATGATAAAATAAAAGAGAAAAAGTCACAATTATTTTAAGGCGACTTTTCTATATTATAGAATGTAAAAATAACTAAAAATCAAAAAAAGTCACCAACAGAAGCGAGATATGGATATAGGTGACTGAAATGGACTATTATTTGTTTTCCAAAACTTCTATTCTATTTTTAAGTTCTTGGTTCTGTATTTTCAATTCATAAACTGCTTGCCTTAAAACATCAATTTCCATTCCTAATTCAACCCCTTCAACTTGTTTTGTATATGGATAAGTTGTTTCTATTTTGCATTCTCCCTCATTACATACTTCTTTTGTTTCGGGTCTTGAATAATCTACATCTGACATTTCTCCTGCATAACCATAAAATACTTTATGATTAATAGTTCCATCTACATTTTTATATTCTTCTGCATCTTTAACTAAATCAAGAGCGTTTCCTCTTGATTTATCAAAAATAGATGTTCTTAAAATAAATCCTGTTGCAGATATATTTCCTTGTGCAAATATGGAAATTGATTGATTAGCCAATGATGTATTTCTTGAAACATGAAGGGGATATAAAGGGGTTGTTGTTCCTATTCCAACATTTCCATTATCTAAAAAGGTAACTCTTGGATAATATCCTGTGCTTTCATAAATCTGCAATCCTCCTGATGAATCCCTTGACCATAAGATATTCCAAGGGTGTAATGCACTAACAACATTTTTACCATCTATTCCATAGACACCATTTAAATCCAATGTCTTGACAGGATTGGATATTCCTATTCCAACATTACTTCCGTTAATAAATAACTTGTTAGAAATATTAACTCTTTGTATCATTCCAGATTTCAACTGAATCCATGTTCCATTCTGCCAAACACTCGCCCCTAAATTAGAAACATCTGTTCCATTATTAATAAAAATAGTTCCAGAGAAGTTTCCGGTTCCTGTAACATCTATATTTCCTTCTTTGACAATAACATTTCCTGCAATAACAGCTCCTAGACTGATTAAAATAACAATAACTATTAAAGAAATAAAATTATTTTTTAATAATTCTTTCAAGCCCCTTTTATTTTCCATTTTCATATTTATTAAATCCTTCTAGTTTATAAATCTTCCGACGATGTTTTTATTATTTAATCAAACTTTTCTAAAATTTTAGAGATTTGAACTTTCATAAAGTTTTCCTGTCAAGCATAAATCACCATCAAAATCAATATAACTCATATTTGAATTAGATGAGTTTCTCATAATAAACGCATCTCTTGTTTGATTACAGCTTATTGATTCATCAGAACAATCCCCTTTTATAATACATAAGTCTCCTGTTGAATTAATAAATGCAACATTATTATTTGTTGAATTTCTTAAAATAAATGAGTTATCTCCAGGAGAATTACAGCTTATATTAAAAAAGCAATTTCCTTTTAATACAATATTTCCAAAGTTGCCAAGCCATGCAACCGGATTTCCTGAACTGTCTTTAATATAATATTTAGAAGTGTCGTTTGGAAGAGTAATACTGGTGCCAAGAGTAAAAACATCTTTTAGATTAGTTTGTTTCAGAGTTACATTATATGTGTGATTTTCTGAGAAGGTTATATTATTTGCATAGATTGTATACAGCGAATAATAAGTCCTGGTTCCACCATTGTTAATATAATCAATTATTTCTGTTATGTTTGTATAACCTGTTGAAGCTGTTGTTAAATTAAATTGATAGTTGCCTGTTGAATTAAATGCTGTAACATTAGCATTGGAGATATTATTTTCAGAAGTGTCATTAACATAGGCTCTATAATACCACTTACGTACCAAGTTAGAATCAGCAGAGACATTCTCTACAGAATAGGACACATTAAGAAATATCATTCCAGTTGATAAGGTATCAATTTTCAAAGAAGATATATTGCTGTCTGTTATTTCGCTATCTGACCCTTCTGAAATTTCTAAGCCGTCACCTGGCGAGTTGCCTTTAGAAATTAAATTTTTAATTTTAGTTTCATAAGCGGGATAAATGTCTACACCATCTCCGGTATTGCCATTTGTAATAATGTTTGTAAGAACAAAATCCGAGAACGCAGAATAAGGCGCGAGTTCAATTCCGTCTCCTAGATTATCACTAGCCATGATATTAGTTAGATTAGCATTTCTTACAGCAGTTGTACCCCAAAAATAAATTCCATTAAGTGCATTGTAACTAGAGTTTATGTTATAAAGAATGTGTTTTCCACTGCCATCATAAATCCAAATTCCATCGCCAACATTGCTTGTTGAGCTAACATCAAAAATACTTATCTGGGCATTAAGAATGTCGCTATCAAAATAAATGCCCGTATCAAAATTACCAACAGTTAAATTCTTAACTACAAAATTTTTAACATCAATTGCTTCAATTCCAATAGTATTTTGAGAATCATCTCCAGCAATCGTATGCCCATTGCCATCAAGAGTTATATTATTAGCTTCAACAGTAAAGCATGTTCCATTTGTTGATATATCTCCTTGCAGAATATATGTTGTGTCTGAAAACTTCAAAACCCCGCACACAGTTACATTTATTTGTGTAGGTCTAGTTATAATCTCACTTATTGGAGTATGTGCTAAATTTCCATAAGTAAAGTTTAATACGGTTATTATTCTTTCATTGCTTGAAGGGTTCAAGATATTTTTTTCATTATGAATATTAAATAATAAATTTGCAATAGAATTGTAATTATAATCAAATGTTTGATTGCTATTATCACTAAAATCATCGATTTGTGTTCTGATTAGCCTGTTTAAAGAATCATAGCCCATTGAGTAGGACTTTAAATTTTCAGTATCATTAATGGATAAAACATTTCCAACATTATCATAATTGTAAATTAAATCTTGTATAGAATCTGTCTGAATTTCTGATATTCTATTAAGTTCATTATAGTCTATATTTGTAACAAGGTTATTATTATACGTTTTGTTTGTCATGCTACTAAAAGCATTATAATTAATTGAGTCCAAAAATCCGTTTATGCTGTTAAGTTTTCCTATGGAATTATAATTATATTCAATTGTATCTGCTGGTAAATATAAGCTTAATATTTTGTCTTGAGAATCATAATCTGTTGATGTATTAAACCATTCTCTTCCCCCAGGAAGATTCTGTTTAGTGTGTATAGAAACTTCCTCCTTAGATACTCTCAATCTGTCATCGTAAGTGTATCTATAATAAATCGGTTTAGAATATTGTGCATTTAATGTAATATTGCTTAAAGTCCCATTGTACTGTTTGTCATAAACAAAAGTTATGTTAGAACTGCCCGCTTTCTTAAATGTAAGTCTGTTTAGGGCATCATATGTCAAGAAAGTAGTTATATTCCTTCCATCAGTTTGATTAATAAGATTTCCATTTAAGTCATAATTATAAGTCCACTCATTCATGTTTGGGTCATCTAAGCTTATCCTTCTTCCTAGAGAGTCATATCCAAAGATAAAATTATTATTTTTAGCATCAGTTATATTTGTAAGAACATTATCAACTCTATAAGAATAAGTTGTATCATAAACATCAGTTCCATTATACTCCTGTACATTGGTTATTCTATTGTAAGCATCAAGATTGTAATCTATCCTATTTCCATTTTCATCGAATTGCGTAACCAAATCTTGGTCAAATATAACTCCAATTGTGCTTCCATCCTGCTTAGTTATGTTTGTTACCCTACCTAGAGAATCATATGTATAATTAGTTGTTAATCCAGAAGCAGGAGAAGTTAGATCAGAGGAATAACTTTCAAAATAAGGATTCTGTATTCTAATAATTCTATAACTGCTATCATAAAAGTAATTGTTAACTATTTGAGTTGTTGTTGGAATAAATAAATTTCTAGTTTGAATAACCTTCCCAAAACCATCATAAATGAAAATATCTTCAGAGTAGTCAGAATCATTATTCTTTTTCTCAACTTTAATTGATTCTGGAGCGGTTCCATCAAGATTATAAGTATAAATAGTTGTTGGAGAGCCAAAATTGTCTGGAGAAATAATTTCTTTTGTCAATCTTCCGAATATATCGTATTCAAAAGTCTTATTTAATCCGTCTCTAACCTCAGAAAGCAGATTCCCTGTTCCAAGATTATAATTATACTGAACAATATGCCCTAAAGCATTAGTTTCATTTGTTTTAAAAGATCCTGTTGATTCATAACCATATGTTGTATTATATCCTCTTGGATTCGTTAAAGTTATTACATTGCCTAAGGAATCATAAGCATATAGTGTTTCAGGATTGCCTCCAAGATTGTTAATATTTTTAACTTTTGTCAATCTTCCAATATTAACTCCGCCTGTTTGACCGTCATAGAAATAATTAATTTGATTAACTATTGTTGAGTCATCTGATGCAAATAAAGTATAATTGCTTGGTTTGTTCACTACAAAATTAGTTGTGTTATAAAAATAATTAAAAGTCTCAAACTTTTCATCACCCGAAATATCTACATTTCCAAGATTATTTACTTTTTGGATATTCCCATAGAGATCATATTCAAAAGTCACATTAGTAACAAAGGGAGTGGCTTCTCCGTCATAAATTTGCGAAGAAGTTTCATTAAGATAAATCATATTATCTCCAGAAATAGAATAGGAGTTTAAGTTGTCTCTAATATGGTTTCCTTGAGAGCCATAGATACTTGTTTTAAATTCTCTTCCTTTTAAAGCATTATCTTGATGGAAAAAATGGGAAACAGTTGAGCTATCAGGCAAAGTTTCATTAACAATTCCAAAACCTCTGAATTCCTTGTTTAGATAATCAAACTTCCCATTAAAGTATAAATAAGAATAACCTGATTCTGCTTCAAAGCCATTTCCTACAGAGTTATTAAGAGAGGTATTTTTAACAATCCATATATTAAATCCTAAATTATTTCCATTATCGCTTAATGTAGATTGAGTATAATGAATTTCGGTTTCTCCACCGTAAGCCCCTACAACTGTTTTTAATAAGAAAGCATTTGTAGCGTTTTTTATATGAGTTATATTTTCAGATGGAGGACCTTGGTAAGCAACTACAATATCAGGATACCCATCACCATTAACATCTGCGATTCTTCTCCCTATGTTCAATCCTTCGTCAGTAAATTTTTCCGGGCTTAGCCATCCTGAAGCAGACATCCATCCAGTTCCATTGTTAAGTTTAGCATTTGTTGCAAAAGTAATGTTTTGTCCAGTAATACATTCTTCTGTAGAATTTCCTTGGTCAACACATGTTTGGTTTATAATACTAACATTGCTAAGGAAATTTTGAACTATATCAACTAGTCCATCCCCATTTAATTCGATAAATCTAACTCCTAAATCTGGTCTGCTACCAGAGTTATCTACAAACTCTAAATTAGGGGCATATTCTGAATGTTGTGTCCAGCCAGAGCCATTATTAAACCAGGCATTTCCAGGAATTCCTCCTTTTATTAAATCTGGCAATCCATCGTTGTTAATATCTAAAATTCTAAGCCCTGTGTCTTTATTACTGCTAGTAGAAAAGAAGTCTGGGATGTTCCAATCAGAAGTCACATTTTTCCATCCAGAACCATTATTAGTATAAATTTCTTTGATGTTTGGCTCTTGGCTTCTTATTATATCAACTTTTCCATCACCATTAATATCTGTAAGTTCTACTCCTAATCCCTCGCTGCTGCTTCCTATAAAATTGGTTGGAATAGTCCAGTTTGTTGCATCATTCCAACCTGTTCCATTATTAATATAGGCTTTTTTTGTGCTTCCCTCTTTTGCCTGAAGAATATCAATTAACCCATCACTATTCACATCTTCAAATCTAACTCCTTGGTCAACACCACTTCCATCAGCTATTTCAATCCCAGAGGGAATTACTAATATAGAACTTGCATTCCATCCGTCTTGTTTATTATTTAATCTAGTCTCATGAGTTTCACCAGACTTTGCTTTTATTAAGTCTGGAAATCCGTCATTATTCACATCTAAAAGCCTAACTCCAAAATCCTGTCCCGATGAGCTGCTCGATGAGAAAACAAAGCCTCCCGGCACAACCCATTTGTTTGTTGTATTATCAAATCCTTGAGTAGTATTATAATACTCAAAACTAATCGTGTTTAAAACAGAAGAATTATCTGCACCAAAATAAGTAATATTTGCCAAAGATGATAAAGATTGTATGTCGCTTAAAGTCTCATAGCCTAAACTGTATCTTCTTACAAGAGAACCATCAAATAAAATAGATATTTCATTTAATCTTCTGCTTTCATCGAGAATATTTCCTTGGTCATAAATTAGTCTTCTGTCTGGCCTTGCTTGAGTTTCATAACTAAATAAGATTAATTTTTTCTCATCGTTATTATAAGTTATGTTTGAAAGATAAATTGCTCCTTTATCTTCTGCAAATGGATTTTGTTTATAATTATAAAATATCTTATTTTCATTTACATCTTCAATCAAGTCTAAGTTCCATTTAACAGCATAATTCCTGCCAGTATTTGAATCCATCTTGGAATCATTATTAAATCCAAATCTGTACTCTGTTCCATCTGTTGTTGTAATAAGCCAGTACATCTTTGCTCCATTGCTCAAATTTTGGACTCTATATTGGCGAGGATTTATTTCAGTATTCCAAGAAGAGCCATTATAGAAAACTTTTAATCTATTATTATTAAAAGAAAGAATAAAATAATCATCAGTGGTATCATTAACACTATAATTGATATTTCTTGAAATACTATTCTCGCTTAAACTCCAACCAGCTCCTAATACGCCTGGTCTTTGTAATACGCTCTGGCTGTTATAAAAAAGGCTTATTGATGGCTGTAATCCTAAGATGCCCCTAGGCACAACAATATTATAAGTATAAGTTCCAGCACCAGGATATAAATCTGTTTTATACTCTCCAAAAGTTTCTAGTTTAGGAACATTTCCAACGCTTGGATTATGCAAATAAGGCTTATACTGGTCGAAATCATTTACAGCAGAGGCAATACTAACATTAATTAGAATGGTAGAAAATAACAATAACAGGCTAAGGCTTAAGCTTTTCATTTTCCCTCTTTTCTTTTTCAACTCTTTTGTATTAATTATATTTTTCATTTCCAAATTTATTTAATATTCTTTTTATTTATGACCTCCTTTTATTGTTAACCAGATATAAAATGCTACAAAACCCAAAATTAGCAATAATGCACTTAAAATGTAAAGAAGATATCCTCTCCAAAATTTCTCTTTGGAAAAATATACCTTTGGAAGAAATAAAGCTAAGAAAAACCTCCCTTCAATCCATTTATTTAAATTATCTAAATTTTTTTTGAAAAATTTTCTGCTAACAAAATATTGTAAGATAATTGATGTTCCTATCAGGACAATTGTTAGAATAAAAAATAAAACCTCGCTTGACATCTTAAAATATCCTCCCTAAAATATTTTTAACTCCACCCCAAACATTACCAGCCACTTTCTTGATACTCTGTAATACAGAACTTCCACCAGTAGAGCTTTGAGAGGTACTAATCTTTTCAGTTGGATGGGCAAGACACATACATCCGCCATTAGCAGAAGACTGACTTGCAACTTGGGCGGCTAGATTAATTTGATTATAACCTCCAAAAGTATTACTCAAGAAATTATTATTAGAAGACACATAATTATTGAATATATTTCCATAATTATTAATTGAGGGAGCATAATCGGTAGGTAAAATAGGGGAGTAAATACTTGCTTGTTTAGTTTCTTGTATTTTTAAGTATGAAGATTTTCTACCAGACCATATCTCTTCAATAATTTGTATTGCAGTAAGGGCATATGAGACTCTTTCTGCCACAACACTCACTCCAAGTTCTGCTGTTTTTCCAGGGTTTGTAAATGTAAGGGCTCCTCCAACATCTTGACCAGATCTTGAAGCCCCCGCTTCATATGATTCACCAAAACTTGCACCTTCTCTAAAACCGTGATATATTTCTAGACCATAATCAGTTAACATCATAACCCCTATCGCAAGCCCAATAACTGCTATAACTGGAAGTGCAAATTTCCCATTAGGGTCAACATACTTATAAGGATTATTCCTCTCAAATCTGTATCTATTCAACTGCTGGGGATCGTATAAATTTGGAAACAATCGTTCGGGCTGTGTAAATAATCCAACTTCTGGATTATATTTTCTAAAGTTATAATCATAATCTTCTGTAACAGAACTAAATTCTTTTCCTTCATAATCGAACCTGCTCTCTGACCCACCTTCTAAAATAGTCCCGTAAGGATCATAAAAAGTTTCTTCTACAACTGCTCCAGATTCATTTGTTATAACTGAAGTTGAGCCTAGATGATCGTTGTGAACTAGAATTATAATTCTAACTAATATGAATTTCTTTTTTCCGGGTAGTAGTTGTATTTGTTTCATTTTTTATCCAGCAATTAAAGAGAGTATAATAATTATTATTAAAAACAAAAGTATTGACCCAATCGCTAAACTTTTAAATAATCTAATTTTTTTTACTAAAAATAAAATATCTTTTTCTCTAGGACTTTTAAACCATATATATCTAGATAATCTGAAGATTGGTCTAGCAATAAATAACCCTCCAATTACAAGATCTATCCAAATAAGGTCTTTATAGAGATTTGGATATTTTTTCTTCAATAACTTTTTAAGTTTTATTTTATAATGCGCTTGAACATTCATAAATATAACGAATAAAGTACCTAATATAAAAAATAGGATAAGTTCGATAGATTCTACATTAAGTACCATTTTATTCCACCCAGTTCGATGTTCTTATTTAAATTCAGTTTATTTTGGATATTTTTTCTTTTTCTAACCATTATCAAAAAATCCCTCCGAAAATATTTTTAATTCCTTTCCAGATATTAGATGCTTCTTTTTTGACTCCACCCCATACAGAACCTCCACCGGTTGTAGTACTTTGAGAAACAACAGTTCTTCCACTAGCGGGTGGTGCAGTACACATACATCTACCTCCTACCGAACCTTCAGACGGTCGTAATATATTAGCATTATTTGTCTGTATTGCAAAAATATTAGAAGTGTACCCTCCCATTGAAAATTGGTTACCTAGGGTCCATGAGGATTGAACACCCCTATTAGAAGATTCGCCAAATATTAAAAATGGTTTTGTATAGGATTCATAAATATTATATTGAGCACCAATTCCAGGAGCGTAAGAAATCGTATGCGTAGGGAACTCTCCTTCAGAGTAACTATACCCCCCACCATAAGGACCATATGCTACTGCCCCACCAATTGAAAATGATGAACCAGAAATATCTCTAATTTTCTTTGCCGTTGGTGTAATCCCCAAACTTGCAAAAGCCTTTCCAATTACTCCATAGCTTATTCCTCCCCCCGCATTAACTACTGGAGAAATTTGAAAACCATGCTCTTTACTATAACTAAATGCGACTCCCACAGAAGCCGATCCACCCACCGTTTCCCAGGTACCACCAATACCCCCTTGAATCTGAACTGCCCATTTTCCGTTAGGATCTTTGTAGAAATACGGATTATTCCTTTCAAATCTATATCTGTTCAAACTTTGAGGATCATAAATATTTGAGAAAACAGCATCAGGTTGGGTAAATAATCCAACTTCAGGATTATATTTTCTAAAATTATAATCATAATCTTCTGTAACAGAACTAAACTCTTTTCCTTCATAATCAAACCTGCTCTCTGAACCACCATCTAAGATTGTCCCATAAGGGTCATAAAAAGTTTCTTCTACTATCTCCCCAGATTCATTTGTTATAACCGAAGTCGAGCCTAAATGATCATTGTGATGATATAATGTTTTTATCAACTCATAATCATCGTCTAGATAAGAAACATTTCTAACAACTTCTGCAACAATTCCTGAACTGTCTCTGATATAATAAGTATCCTCAACCTTAGGCGTACCTAAAAGATTGGTATACTCTCTTACAAAGTTATCATTGATATAAAGTACTGCACTATGAGCATTATTAGTTCCTTGATAATCGCTATATTTTATAAGTATCCTATCTTCTGTAGGATGATAAATATATGTTTCTAAAATATCCCCAGTTGAGCTGTCAGTTATTCTGACCAACTGGTTAAATTCATTATAAAGTTCTATTTTTACCATCACCAGTAATCAGATTTCCATTGCCATCATAAGTAAGATTTAATTGTGCTGCAAAAGAGAAGGGTATAGAAGTAATTAAAATAAACAAGAAGAAGAAAACAACAAAATTAATTCTTTTATGCATTTTTCAACCTCTTTTTTATATATAAACCATAAATAAATAGAGTATAAAAAACTATCTTTAGTTTTCATTTTTCCATAATCAATATAGTCCCATCATCCATACACCTACATCTTCCCATCTTAAAACCTTTAAATTTCTTTTGTAGTATAGAACCAATATCTAAAACTTTATCTACGGTAGAATCAATATTCTTTTCGTCTTTAATTGTTATAATGATTCTCATTTTACTCCTGCCAACAAAAACATTCTACTCTATCAAAAAATCTTTCTCCAATACTAGCACTACTTATTTCACAATCTCCTGATATTAAACCAAATCTGTTTTCATATTCTTTAGAACAATCTGAAGTGCTAACATAAACAGAGTTACTCATTTCTACTTGAACTCGCCAGTTAATCTTTAATCTCCTATTTCTTAGCGAATTTTAATTATTGAAAGGAGGTTCAATTAAAATGAAGAGAAATATAAGTTTCTCTGCAGGACCTTTCTTACTTATTGATAAAATAGAAAATAAATGTAGGTGATTAGTGCAAATCCGCACTAAACTGCCCTCTTTACAACACTCTTTTCATTACTATTAAATCAAAAAGGGAGAAAAGGGACAAGCGAGGATTGTTCAATATGAACATTATTCTAAACAAAAAGATAAGCCATAATTCATAGAATTAATTATTCATATAAGAAAAAAGTAAAAGATAATCTTATATTTCATAAATTTTAAGAAAGAAAACCTTTTTAAATTAAAGATAATTAAATAACTTATTAAAAGGGAAAAGAAGATGAACAAAAAAGGAGCTGAGATGACTATTGGAACAATTATTATAATAATCTTAGCTTTGGTTGTTCTTGCTGTAATTATTTATGGATTTACAACTGGATGGAATAATTTATGGGAAAATATTAAGAATTTTGGAGGAGGAAAGGTAAATGTTGCTTCTGTTGTTAATGCCTGCCAAGTAGCATGCGTTTCTTCGTCTCAGTATGATTATTGTACTTTGACTAGGAAAGTTACTTTTGATGATAGTGGAGCTAAGAATCCTGATAATACTAACCCTTGGACTTGTAAAAAACTACAAGATGAGAAACCTAATGTTGGAATAAGCTGTCCTGCTTTAAGTGTTGCATGTACCGAAACTCCAATTACAACTACAACACCTTAAATACTTTCTAAAACTATATTGATTTAAAATGGATTATGGATTTGGTGAAAAAAGAAAGAATAAGAATGACAAGCGGGCAAAAGCCCGTTATAACCGATATAAGAAAGGCGGGGCTTTGAGAGTTGTTAAGAGAGAGAAGTGATAAGTAAGATTTATAAGTTAAATTTTATTTTATTTATAGAGGTGAGATATGAAAAAAAAGACTTTAAGGATTCTTTATTATATTGCATGGGCAGTTGGAATTTTTGCAGCAGTGGTTTTAATATATGGTATAATAAAATCTTTAACAGGATAAAATGCCTTTAAATATAGATTTATTGAATTGGTTTAATAATTTTGTAAATTTTTTAATTTTTGCATATATTGCTGTGAACATAGTTAATACAGAATGTTTTAATAGCTTTCAAATGGGTTTGTCTTTAATCGGTTTATTATCTTCAATAATCATTCAAATAATATCTATATCTATACAACAAAACATTAAGAAAGGAGATTTGATATGATAATAAATCCTGAAAATTATTTTTTGATTGTAATTGCGGTAATCTGGATTATCGGAAGTGTTATGCAGGATTTAAAGAGAAGAGAAGTAGACAATCTATGGAATTTTTTGTTGATTGGGATTGCAATTGCATACAGACTAATTGTTTCTTTTTATAATAATGATTATTGGTTTGTTTTAAATGGTCTATTGGGTTTTGTTATATTTTTAGGTTTAGGAAATTTATTCTATTATTCCAGATTGTTTGCAGGAGGGGATGCAAAATTGCTAATAGCTTTAGGTACAATCTTGCCCTTTAGCTATGATTGGATAGTTAATCTGAAGATATTTGGAATTTTTTTAACTGCTTCTTTTGTTGGAGGTTCGGTTTATTCGCTTATATGGACTTTTTGCCTTATGGCCAATAATTTTGGAAAGTTTAAAAAAGATTTTTCAAGAAATCTGAAAAAATACAAGAAATTATTTTTAGTAAGCTTAATTTTCTGTATTTTATGGATTATTTTTGTTTTTATTATCTCTGAAATATTTTTGCTGTTAATAGCTTTAATTATCCTTCTTTTTCCTGTTTTATTTGTTTTTGCAAAATCAATTGAAGAAGGTTCAATGATTAAAAGTGTAAGTCCTTCTGAAGTTACTGAAGGGGACTGGATTTGCAGGAACATAATCGTAAATGGAAAGAAAATAAAAGCTAATTGGGAAGGAGTTTCAAAAGAAGAATTAAAATTAATAAAAAATAGTTATAAGAAGAAAATCTTGATAAAATATGGGATACCCTTCACACCTGCATTTTTAATTGGATTTTTAATATTGTTGTTAATGGGCTGGAAGGGTTGGTGGGTTTGAATCTATTTATGAAAATAAAATCAAATTTTGTTAAGATTTTATTTTCTGAAAAATTGTTATTAGTTTTATAAACTTGGAAAGTTATGGAAATGGGAGATTTTAGAAGCAAGGATTATATTAGAAGGTTTGTTTTGATTGTTGATTTCGCGGATAGAGGTTATTAATTAATGATAAAATCTGTAAGATTGATAAGTGAAGCAATCAATCGAACTGGAATGTTGAGCTTAAAGCGAATAAATTATTATAGTTCTTTAAGGAATCTTCATTTTTATAACAGGAAGCCTGGATTCTTTTTTTTCTTTTGCTTTTTTTGATTCTGCTCTTTTGGCTCTTGATTTTGCCTGAAGTTTTTCCTGAATTGATTTTAATTCCTTTTCATCTGCTTTTTGCTTTTTTAATGAAACATCTTTGTAAATTGGAATAACATTAATCATTGCATGCCCCTGAAAACTGCTGGTTTCAATTTTTATGTCATTTGGCTTGAATTTCTTTTTTATTTTTTTTGTAAGTTTTTGAGCTAAAGACATTGCTGATTTTGGCAATTTTTCTATTGTTAAATGCTCCAATGGAATTATTATTGAATGGGCTTTTGATAAAGGATTTATTTCCAAAATTGCCATTGATTTTTTGTTTTCTGCTAATTTATAGGAGGGAACCTGATTTTTTGCAATTGCGCAAAAAATGCATGATTGCAAGGACTTCTCCTGCGGAGAAGACGATGAATTTTGCATTTCTATTTTATTCTGCTTTAAGAATTCTTCCAGCTGCTCTTCATTGAGATTTTTAATATATTCTTTTATTTCTTCCTTTTTTTCCTGAGGGAGTTTTTCAACCTGAGCTAAAAGTTGTTTCTTAATTTCAATTGATTGTTCGGGAGTAATTGCCATGATAAAGAATCAATTATTTTATATTTATTAATGTATTGCAGGATAATCAGATTTTTATTAATTGGTTTTATCCCAATGCCCTACGAAAATCAACTATCTCTGCAGAACTGACATGCTTGATTTTTTTCAGCTTATCTGTCAATATATCCGAATCCAGAGATTCATCTCTTATGAAAATAATATTTACTGCATTTAATCCAAAGGCAATGGGCTCTATTTCAAATCTAAAATTAGTTCCATTTTCTTCTTCAATTATTTCTTTGGCCTTTATTTTAATTTTCTCCAAATCTGAATCTGGAGCTTCTGGCATTATTTTTATTTTAAGTATTGCTTTTCCCATTCGTATGAATCTAGGGTTCCATTCAACTCGGCTTTAGCCTTGCAATTTATTTATTTTTTATTTGTCAAGGCAAAAACCTCGCAAGTCACCTCCTCAGATTACGAACACTAATATACTGAGCAAAAAAAGATTTTGCTTCTTTTTTAGCTTGGTATCCTAAAAACAAGTGCCTGCAACAAACCCCACTTTTAAGTGTGGGTGGCACATTGTTTTTTTGATGTTCATTAACCCAAGAATTTCCCTTGAATTGAATTCTGTATATTTACTAATTATTAACAATAATCTTGTTTTATAAAGATTTGCAATGCAAATCTTTATTGTAGTATACGGTTATTCTTGCATGGGGTACTTACTCTATAATTTCTATTACTCATTTTTCAATTAACCTCAAGAATAAGCCAGCAATTGCTTCTGGCTGTAATTTATTTTGTGTTGCTTCATTTGG